>Ga0070697_100004543_pt1 | contig 10674 bp, 12 predicted proteins | sample KBSK1501metaG_FD_65475 | JGI IMG/M metagenome (GOLD analysis project Ga0070697, IMG submission 65475) | Corn, switchgrass and miscanthus rhizosphere microbial communities from Kellogg Biological Station, Michigan, USA - KBS K1-50-1 metaG | ecosystem: Host-associated > Plants > Roots >... | reverse complement strand
CATCGTTCTTCAGAAAGCAGCCTGAAATGCGGGTCTCTACAAATTCTTGTGCAGAGCCGGTTTTTGTAGCCGCGGGTTTATCCCGCGGCTCTGCGATTTTCTTACTTCCCTCAACTATTGAATTTTTATGTCGACAGTCCGAAACTAGAAATGCGCAGCCACTACGAAGAAAGGAGCAGCAACGCTTATGGAACTTCGCATTGCCTACAACAAGTATTCTCCCAACGCCCTGCACGCCATGTTCGCGCTCGAAAAGCACCTCTTCCACCATCGAGGAAAAACTCCTGCACCTCATCAAACTTCGCGCTTCGCAGATCAACGGCTGCGCCTATTGCATTGACATGCACTCCAAAGATGCGCGCGCCGCTGGCGATACCGAAATGCGTCTTTACGCGCTCAATGCCTGGCGCGAAACGCCGTTTTTCACTCCGCGCGAACGTGCCGCGCTCGCCTGGACCGAAGCTCTCACCCTCATTTCGCAAAATCACGCACCCGATGAGCTCTACGATTCCACCCGCAAGGAATTCACCGAACAGGAACTCGTCGACCTCACCTACGCCATCGCTACCATCAATGCATGGAACCGCCTGGCCATCGCCATGCGCGCCGTCCCGGGCGAATATCAACCCGCCGAACGCAAAGCCGCCGCCACTTAGTTTCCTGGGGCGTAGTTTTTTCTGGCGTGGGAAGAACAGCACTACCTAGCAGAGTTTTTGGTCGTCTAAAAGTTGCGAAGCCGGAGAATTGTCTTACTGGCGCGCTGGTGCCTTTCGCTCCAGTTCCGTCAATTGTTTCAACCACCGCTCCAGTTTCCCGCGATCTTCCGGCTCCATCGAAACAATCGCGACGCCCATGCCTTCTCCCGCAATCACGTTGCGCACATTTGCTCGCGTCCGCAAATATCCTCGCGGCGTCACAATCAGCATCTGAATCGTACTTCCTGCTTTTGGTGGATTTTTCGTCTGGATAAACAGTCCGCCCAGCGCAATCGTCGCCACGCGCGAGACTTCCCGCTGCTCGGCGTTTTTCCACGCCACCACCGCCGACTTCGGCGCTTTCAGTCTCGGGTATCTTCGCGTCGTTGGACTGACCGCCATCCCTGCGCCTGCCTTCCCGGAGAAACGACCTGGTTCTGCTCGGAGCCCAAGTGAAACCATTCCGTGCTCGTTCAGCCGCGCGTCTCCACTGCATCTTCTTGCGTCGTCAATCGTCTCAGCCACTGATCCAATCGCCCGCGATCTTCTTGTTCCATCGAAACAATCGCCACTCCCATGCCTTCTCCGGCCTTGACATTACGCACCACGGCCCTCACTCGTACTTGTCCCTGCGGAGTGTTAAACACCAGTTGCAGCATGGTTCCTGAACTTACTGGATTTGTCGTTCGAATAAAAAGCCCGCCTAGCGCCAGATTCTCCACAGGCGAAACAAATTTCTGGCTGCCGTTTTTCCAAGCTACCAACGCGTTTTTGGGTACTTTGGCGCGCGGATACCGGCGCTTGTCTTGCGTCTCCGTCATGGACAACCCCTACCAATACGATATCCTCATCGGGGCCACAGCAGCTTCGCGGGTACCTACTAGCCACCGGTCCTTAGGACAGGCCCGCAATTTTGCGACTCGCAATTTTGCTCTTCACGTAGTGCCGGGCTTCGGCCTGGCTTTTGGAAGGCGGCAGCGCAGCTGCCGATTTTTCCAAACGTGAGCACCGCCCGCCCCACTCGCCGCTTGACCGAAGCGTATGATTGGTGTCGTGGAACTTCTGGAACTCTTTGCAACGCTGGCCGCTGGCATCTTCAGCGGCGCTTCGATTTACATCAATTTGGTGGAACATCCCGCCCGCATCCAGTGCGGTACAGCTCTCGCGCTCGCGCAATTCGCTCCGAGCTACCAAAGAGCGACCCTGATGCAGGCGACTCTTGCCGCTACCGGATTTCTTGCGGCGTGTGGCGCTTACATTCTGGACGCGGGTACTCCGTGGCTGATTGGCGGTACCCTGCTGGGGCTCGTAATTCCATTTACATTACTTGTGATTTTGCCGACGAATCGCAGGCTGCTGAGTCCGGCTCTTGCCACGGATTCTCCCGAAGCAGCGCAATTGCTCGATCGCTGGGGAAAACTGCACGCCGTTCGCAGCATCTTGAGCTTCATTTCCTTTTTGGTTTTTCTCTTCGCGCTCTCCCAAAAATCCCGCTAGATGTTGCCCGGGATTTCAGTGGCACAGACTTCAGCCTGTGTCCTCTTTCCTGTCCAAGGCGACGTAGGCGCGGCACTCGGCCGCTTACGGTGCCACCACAGTCCTGCGCCCGGCCTGCCCTGCGTGTTTCCACGCACTTTCAATCTCCGGCAATGCCACTCGCTCTGTCTCAATCCGCAGTTCGCCGATCGCCCCGCGTTTCATCACTTCTCGCATAGCATCAAACAAAACTTCTCGCGGAGGAATTCCCGCCGTCCCCAAAATCGTCACCGCGGTGCTCCTCAACACTGCCGCCGGCAACTTGATCGCAGCCCCCGCGCTCTCGCCCACCTGCACCAGCCGAGTCTCTTTTCCCGTCAGCGCAAACTCCGATTTAGTAATCGCTGCCAGCAAAGCCTCGGTCGGCTCGCCCCACAAGTAGTCCAGAATCACGTCGAATCCAGGTTCACCGAGGGTTTGCAAGGGCAAACCCTGAGACCTGGTCTCGCCCATTTCGCTCAGGTAAGCTTCCCTCAAAGCTTCGGGAGCTTGATCCATTTGTATCGTTGCATCGGCACCCAGATCACCCAACCTCGACAGTACGCGCTCATTCCGCCCGACGCCAACCACCCGCGCGGCTCCAAGCAGCTTCGCAATCTGCACCGCAAGCTGCCCGGTCACTCCCGTCGCTCCCAGAACCAACACCGTCTCGCCACGCGCCAGCTTCGCCCGATGCGTCAGCGATACCCAGGCCGAAACTCCCGGATTCGGCAACGCCGCCGCTGTGTCATCGGCCATCCCAGCCGGTAAGGGAAAGCAAAACGCTTTCGGAGCGACTGTAAGCTCAGCCATCGCTCCAAAAGGCTTCCGGCAGCCTCCAAAGAACACCCGCGTACCATCCTCAAGTTCTCCTACTCCATCTGTCCCGCAAATTAACGGCAAATCCGCTTCCCGCGGACTGGCAAAGTGCGTCCCCGCAGCCAACTGCTTGTCCACCGGCTTCAGCGAAGCCGCCAGCACCCGCACCAGCGCCTCGCCCTCGCCCGCTTCCGGCTCTTCAAACTCCTCGCACTTCGGCGCCTTGCCGATCTCCTCCAGCACCGCAGCTTTCACTCTGTTAGCTCCCACTCTTGCGAATTTCGATTCCGCCGTTGGTGGTGGCCATGCGCAGGTCGCGGCCGCCCCCGCCGACCGTGCCCGAAAGGTCCTTCGAGCCGAAACTACCCATTACAGTGACCGGAAAATCCGTGTGGATTCCGCCATTCGTTGTGGCTGCACGCACCTTAAATTCGGCGGACGCAGGCAACGAAGCGTGGACGCTGCCGTTGGTGGTCATCAGTTCAATTTCGCCGCTCCATTTGGCGCTTCCCATGGCGACCGTGACTCCGCCATTCGTCGTGCGCCCGGAAACCCATTCGCTGGTGGCTACATCCACATTGCCGTTGGTGGTTGCCGCTTCGACGACGCTGTTCAGGTCGCGGCCGCGAATCCCGCCGTTGGTGGTCATCGCCTTCAGCAGCACGCCGCGCGGCACTTTCACATTGAAATTCAGCTTGGTGTGGTTGTTGTGCCAGCTCCAACCGTGGTGGTCGGAATCCGCTCCGCCGTGGTGGCAGCGCCCCGGCTCCGCATCTTTTTCGTACACCGCGCAAATCGTGACGCCATCCGGATACTCGACCACTTCCACGAACATTTCGTTCGCGTCACCGCTGCTCTCCTTGATCCCTTCCACCTGCGCCGCCTCTCCCGTTGCGCCGCTAGCGTCGATTCCACCGTTCCGCCCGATGATTTCAAGCGTCTGCCCAGGCTTCAGATTCCCCTGCCAGTGAAAATCGTTTTCCTTGAACACCGTTCGTTTTTCACTTTGCGCAAATGCCGCGGTGTTACCAGCCAGCATTAGGGCGCCGAGAGCAAGCGCCGCCGCAATGCTCCCGGAGAATGATCCAAAAACTCGCTTACTAAAGTTGCTCATGTGCATCTCCCTCTTCATCGGTAAAAGAACGTTGCCAAAGGGCAATTGGTCTTTACCTCTCGATGGATCGCCATTTTATATCCCATTTTCACGCTCAGGCTCCATACGTCTTCTTGGAGCACACCCATGCGCTTGCAGGATGGTACGAACGCTGACCGCCATTCGTTCCCCAAATATCACAACCAAATCCGACCACAGTCGTTGTAGCGGCCGCCTCCCGAAGCGGGCGGTATTGGAGTGCGGCAGCCCAGCTGCAGCTTTTCCTTGGTAGTGGCCGGTCTTCAGGCCGGTGATTTTTCTTTCTTGAATTGGTTCTGATTGCGAGGTGCCGGGCTTTAGCCCGGCGTCTTTTCTCTGTCCCGTCTGTGACTTATGTCCTGGGACATCGCAGCCCTCTTCCGACCCGTTGTGTTCTCTGTTGGTAGGCCTTCGATCCTGATCGCCACAACTACATCCGTTCGATTGCGCCATCGGGCATTTGGTGTCACAGTGGCTTTCGGAGTCTGCAATCCATGCGCAAGAAACACAAGAAAAAACTGTCTCTCAAAGCGGCGGCAAACGGACTCACGACCACAGCTGAAAATCAAGTCTCCACCATGCCCGAAGAAGAACAAAATTCTCGCGTTGCATCTTTCGCTCGCGTTAACTTCGTCCATGCCAGCAAAACGCGCCCTAAAATCGGGAAATGAATTCTGCGACCAGGCGAATTCTGAAAATCACGGCTCAGATCCTCATTGCATTGCCTCTGCTATCCGCGTTAGCTGGTTTGGTTCTTGGACCCACCGTTCTGCACCCCTTCCGCCGTCGGCTGACTGTGCGACAAATAGCCCGAGCCGATCAGGCTCTTCAAAGCCTTAACGCGACCCGTGAAGACTTCGTCGTTCGCGCCAACGATGGCATCCTTCTCGGTGGTTGGAAGTTCAAGCCAGCCCATCCAAACGGCGATTGGGTTCTTCTCCTGCACGGTAGATCGCACAATCGCTCGGTGATGCTCCCATATACCGAATTTCTCCTGCCCGCCGGATACAGTGTGGTGATGATGGACGCTCGCGCACACGGTAACAGCGGCGGTTCGATGTCCACTTACGGACAAATCGAGATTTTCGATACGCGGGAAATCGTAAAGAATATCGAAGCCACCGAAAAAGTCGGTCATTTATTTGCTCTCGGAGAGTCCATGGGCGCGGCTGTCTCCTTGCAGTCAGCTGCGTTCGTGCCACAGATTGAAGGAGTCGTTGCGGAAGGCTCTTTTCGTAATCTCCGGGAAGTGACTTTCGACTATGCAGGTTTGCAGCAGAGCGCTTTTCTCGGAAAAACTCTCTTCCGTCTGGCCGCTCTCGTTGCCATATGGATAGCGCAAACCCAGGGCGGGTTCAGATTCGAGGACGTCTCTCCGGAAAAGGCGGTCGCCATTCGCTCATTTCCAGTACTTCTCATCTGCGGCGCGAGCGACCGCAAAATCCCTTGCAGGCACTCCGAAGCGATCTTCAATTCAGCAATCGGCCCGAAAGAATTGTGGAACGTGCCCGCCACCGGCCACGAGCAAGCCATTAAGACTGCGCCGGCCGAATTTCAACGCCGCGTTCTCGGTTTTTTCCACTCGATAACGGATTTACCGGGCTCTGTACGAAATCGCCCATCAACCTGACCGTGTCCCTAGTAATTACGTATCGCATATGTTAATAGTCTAACGTCAGCCGCGAGAGGAGCGAAATCCGGCTTCGGACTTCATCCCACGGAATCGCCTTTGCCTTGCCGGAATCCAACGCGTGAATCCGTCGCGCGATCTCCTCATCCCACGCTTCTTGCGCGCCTGGGTCCACCTTTTCCTCAAGACTGTCGATGAGCGAGCACGCCAACTCCGCGCGTTCTTCTTTGGAGAGCGACAAGGCCTTCTGAAGCAGCTCGGAAGCTTGTTGTGTCATAGCCGCATTATAACGCCGACAAATTGTCCGGGGAGAGCCAGGACGTTTTTCTCTCGTCCATCAGCCTCCGAACCGAATCTGCCTGTTCTACTCGATGTATCCGAACGAGCGACAGTTACTAATGGCTCTTCGCTGCTCGCTTTCCGTTTTCCAACTCAGCCAGAAAACTCACTCCATGCAAAATCTTCCCGCCAAAATTTTCCGCAACGGTTTGTCCCATGTCGGCAAGCGTGGTGCGCGTGCCCAGATTCACTCCTGCGCCTCCAGCGGGAGAATAGGCAAGGATCGGCACGTACTCCCGCGAATGGTCCGTCGTTTCCCAGCGCGGATCGGGATCGCATCCGTGGTCCGCGGTGATCATCAGCAAATCATCGCGCGTGAGCAGGCGCAGAAAATCGCCGAGCAGCGCGTCAAATTCTTCCAGCGATTTTGCAAACCCTTCGACATCTTTGCGATGGCCGTACAACATGTCGAAATCCACAAGGTTGCAGAAGATGAGCCCGCCGGGGCCTTGGTGGACTGCGGCGGCAAGTTTTTCCATGCCGTCGGCGTTGGAGTTGCTGGTGACATATTGCTCGAGGCCGCGGCCGTTGTAGATATCGTGAATTTTGCCGATGCCGAATACAGGGACATTTTTTTCGGCAAGGACATCGAGGAGCATGGGTTTGGGTGGATCAACCGCGTAATCGTGGCGGCGCGGCGTGCGGGAGAAGTGTCCCGGCGTGCCGGTGAACGGGCGGGCGATGACGCGGCCTACGCGGTGCGGTCCGTCGAGGAGTTCGCGCGCGATTTCGCACATCTTGTAAAGTTCGGGGATGTGAATGATGCCTTCATGCGCGGCAATCTGGAAAACGCTGTCACCCGACGTGTACACAATCGGTTTGCCGGTGCGGACATGTTCTTCGCCCAGCTCTTTCAGAATTTCCGTGCCGGATGCCGGTTTGTTTCCAAGCGTTTTTCGGCCAATCCGCTTTTCAAATTCGGCAATCAACTCGGGCGGGAAACCGTGTTTGTATACGGGAAACGCTTGCGCGAGCCACACGCCCGCCATCTCCCAATGTCCGGTCGTTGTATCTTTTCCCGGCGAGTGCGTGGCGCCTTTTCCATATGCTCCCAACGGTGTTGCGGTGGGCGCAAGATCCTTCAGCGGCGCGATATTCGCCAGGCCCAGTTCCACCAGATTCGGCAACGTCAGCGGCCGCGATTCCGCGATATGTCCCAGCGTTGTACGTCCAACGTCGCCGTACTCCGTTGCGTCCGGCAATTCGCCGATACCGACGCTGTCCAGCACAATCCAGATCACTCGCTTGAAACCGTCGGCAAACTCGGTCATGCTTCCGCTCCCACTCTTTCGCAAAGGCGCTTCTTGCGACTTTAGCACAAGGCGCAGCCAACCGCGGTTTGCCGCCAGCTACCGCTGTCGTGTAAATTCCTCGTATCTGAACTATTTTCGTTTTCTATGCGTAGTACAAGCAGTGCCCAGTGTGAGTGGTGGAGGTCCGCGAATGTCCCTGAATGACCGGCAGCCCAAAACATCTCTGGTCATCCCTATCCTATTGATTACCGTCGGCGCGGTGTTTTTGTTCAAAAACTGGCATCCCGGTTTCGAGCCGTATCAAATCTTGCGAACTTACTGGCCGCTGATTCTGATCCTGGTCGGCCTCGGCAAAATCTGGGATTCGTCGCGGCAACGCGCCGCGGCGCCGGGAGAACGCAACACTGGCATTGCTCTCGGTTCAACGCTTGGCATCGTGGCGTTTGTGTTTGTGCTGGTCATTCTGCTCGGCCACTATCAGAAAACGCGCGGCCACGAGACTCATGGCCAATACTTCGCAAATCACACGCAGCAAACCATAGACCTGCAGGGCGCAAAATCAGTTTCCGCGGATTTGCACATGGGCGCAGGACAATTGAACGTAAGCGGCGGCTCTGGCCATTTGTTGAACGCGGAATTTCATTTCGATCGCAAGTGGGACGAGCCCACCGTGGACTACCACGTTTCCGACGGCAAGGGCATCATGGACGTGAATCAGGAAAGTGGCCACACCAACTTCGGTCCTTCCGACAATACCTGGGATTTGGATTTCACCGATGAGGTGCCGCTGGACCTGCGCGTGGAGATGGGAGCCGGGCAAGGCAACCTGAAACTGCGCGGCATGGACGTCACTAACGTGGAGCTGCACGTGGGCGCAGGCCAGATGGTTCTGGATTTGACCGGTCCTCGCAAGTCCGACTTGAACGTTTCTGTAAAAGGTGGAATCGGACAGGTCAGCATACGGTTGCCGAAGGATGTTGGCGTGACGGCGCACGCGGCCGGCGGAATTGGCGCGGTCCGAACCGAAGGTCTGCACAAGAATGACGGAGACTACACCAACGACATGTACGGAAAAACGCCGCACAAAATCACTGTGGATGTGGAAGGCGGCATCGGCGAAATCGAGCTGATCCAAGAGCCGTAATTTTGTGCGAGAGCCACAGCGCGTGCTCCAGAATGTTTGCGGGATGCGCGGGGTGCATACGGGAAAATCGGTCTTCGCCAGAATGCATAAGACTCTGCGCGTGCCCCCGGCTATGGCCGCTGGCCTGTCCGATCATGTATGGAGCCTAGAGGAAATCGTTCTTCTGGCCGGTGAAGGCCGCCCCAATGGCGATTCCCGATCAATTCATTCATCGCTATTTGGAGCCGTACTACGAATCTTTCTGTCGAATATGTGCGCGACAAGTAGGGATGGCAAAGGAAGAATCTGGTTTGATCCGGGACGAGAAGAACCATATTTGCGATCCCTACTTCGTCGAAATGTTGAGGAAGCACGAATTAGACCCCGTGAAGTTCCTCAAGCTGCGTTACAAGATTTCAAACTGAGACACTACCGGAAAATCTCTTTATTTGCGGCGCGATTCTGCAGGCAGTATAATTTAGAGTTTAGACAGTGCCTGTTGGACGCGCTGTCTGGGCTCCCCTCTTGGCAAAACACGAGACTCTTCCCGAGGCCATCGCCGGCCAGTTGGATCAGGAGGCGCTGCGAATCCGCGGCGCCCGCGTCCACAACCTGAAAAATGTTTCCGTGGAGATTCCGCACAACGCCATCACGGTGGTGAGCGGGGTCAGCGGCAGCGGAAAATCCTCGCTCGCGTTCGACACGGTTTACGCGGAAGGGCAGCGCCGCTACGTGGAATCGCTTTCCGCGTATGCGCGGCAATTTCTGGAGCGCATGGAAAAGCCGGATGTGGACGAAATTTCCGGCATTGCGCCAGCGGTCGCGATTCGGCAGAAAAATTCCACGCGCAACCCGCGCTCGACGGTGGCAACGTCCACGGAAATTTACGATTATTTGCGATTGTTTTTTGCGCGTTGCGGGCAAACATTTTGTATCAAGTGTGGCGCCGAAGTTTGCAAGGATACTCCGGATGCGATCGCGGCAAAAGTGTTATCGGCGGGAAGCGGGCGAAGATTTTATGTTTTGTATCAGCTGAGAATTGCTGCGCCGCCGCCGCAGGCGAAACCTCGCAAAACAGAACGCAAAAAGTCAACGGAACCAGCGCCGGATCAATTGCGGCTGGCGTTGCTGGATTTGCAGAAACGCGGATTCAACCGTTTGTATCAGGAGGGAGTCGTACACGAATTTATTTCGCCGGAATCTTTGCTCGACGTGGATTTCAAAAAGCCGATGTACGTGCTGGTGGATCGATTGGCGGTAAGCGAAGAAGCTAAATCGCGGCTGATCGATTCGGTGGAAATTTGTTATCGCGAAGGGCACGGCGAAGCGATCGTCGAATTCGTTGCGGATTCGAACGGTGGCGTGGCCGAGCGAATGAATTTCAATGAGCGGTTCGAATGCAAGAATGACGGCACGATTTATCAGGAGCCGGAGCCACGGCTGTTTTCCTTCAACAATCCGTATGGCGCGTGTCCGCGCTGCCAGGGCTTCGGAAACACGATTGATTTCGATTTGAACCTGGTGGTGCCCGATCCGAGCAAGTCGCTGGACGATGGCGCGATCGAGCCCTGGACGAAGCCGCGTTTCCGCCAACTGTTGTCTGAAGCGAAGCAATGGGCCAAGTCGCAGGGAATTCCGACCAACGTTCCGTGGCGGCAACTAAAGGAAGAACAGCGGCAGCGGATTCTGGAAGGCGATCCGGAAAACGATTACGAGGGAGTGAAGGGATTTTTTGCGTGGCTGGAGCGCAAGAAATACAAGTTGCATGTGCGCGTTTTTCTGAGCCGCTACCGCGGTTACGCGAAGTGCCTGGAGTGCTCGGGCACGCGGCTGCGTCCGGAAGCGCGCGCGGTGCGCGTTGCGGGCAAAACGATTACCGATATTTGCAAATTCACGGTAAAAGAAGCGCGGGTATTTTTCCGTGAACTGCAGTTGAGTGAATCGCAGTCTAAAGTTGCGGACAGAATTCTGGAAGAAATTCGTTCGCGGCTGCAATTTCTGGATGAAGTCGGACTGGATTATTTGTCGCTGGATCGGCTGACCTCAACGCTTTCCGGCGGAGAATCACAGCGCATTCAATTGGCGACTTCGCTCGGTTCCCATCTGGTCGGAGCGTTGTACGTATTGGATGAGCCTTCGATCGGTTTGCATCCGCGCGATACGAAACG
>Ga0070697_100004538_pt1 | contig 10679 bp, 13 predicted proteins | sample KBSK1501metaG_FD_65475 | JGI IMG/M metagenome (GOLD analysis project Ga0070697, IMG submission 65475) | Corn, switchgrass and miscanthus rhizosphere microbial communities from Kellogg Biological Station, Michigan, USA - KBS K1-50-1 metaG | ecosystem: Host-associated > Plants > Roots >... | reverse complement strand
TCCGGATGGCGAGCGGCCAGCTCGAGCCCAATGACCGCGCCGCCGCTGCTACCGAAGACATACGCGGGATCTTTCGCCGTCGCGGCCAACAGCCGGTGAACGTCGTCGGCGAAGATCTGGACGATCTGCTCGTCCTCGACTGGGGCATCGAGCGTGCTGTGCGAGAGGCCCCGCGGGTCATAGGTCACCACCGTGTAATCGGAGGCTAGCGCTTCGGCGATATGCTGAAATACCCTGGCGTCCGCCGGACCGCCCGGCATCATGAGCAGCACCGGGCCTGATCCACGAACCTCGTAATAAAGGCTCGCGCCCGGCACTCCCAGCCGCTCCACCGTCATCGGCACCGTCGGGCTCATGCAACATCCCTCCCAGGGTATTTATCTGGTTAGACCGATTGTCGACGCAAAATTCACCGGCGTCGGGTGCCGTTGAGGCTTTTACTCGACGGCCACGATATAGGGATAGAGCGGCTGCTCGCCGGATTGGAGCTCGACCGATGCCGTTGGGAACTGTTTGGCCACGGAGGTGACGAGGGCCTCGCGCTCGGCTTCCTCCGCGTCGACACCGGCGTAGATCGTCACCGTTCCCACCTTGGCCACGTCGATACGCGCGAGCACGTCGTGCACGACCTTTGCCGGCGTGTCGCCGGCGACCACGATGCGATCGTTGAGCAGCCCGATGACATCGTTTTCGGCAATCGTCAGGCCGTTCACCTCGCTCGCCCGGACCGCCCGCGTGACCTCGATCGTCTGCACCTGGCTCAGCGCGTGGGACATCGCGCTGGCATTGGCCTCCAGGTCGGCGCTGAAGTCGAAGGCGAAGAGGGCGGCGATACCCTGCGGCAGGCTGCGAGACGGCACCACCCGGACCCGCTTACGGGTCAGCTCGGCGACCTGTTGCGCCGTCATCACGATGTTGGCGTTGTTGGGAAGCAGCAGAACGTCATTGGAGGGCACCGATTCGACAGCCGCCAGGATGTCTTCGGTCGAAGGGTTGACCGTCTGCCCGCCACCCACGACGGAGTCGACCCCCAGGCTCTCGAGGATGCGGCGGAAGCCGTCGCCGCTCGCCACGGCGACGAGTGCCAGGTGCTTGGTGCTGGCCGGACGACGGATGCTGTCCCCCTGGAGCCGGTGGTGCTGCGACGACATGTCGTCGACCTTGAGCCGGCTGAGGCGACCGACACCGCTGGCGTAACTGATCACGACGGCGGGTTCCTGGGTGTGGATGTGCACCTTGATCGCCGATTCGTCACCCACGACGAGGGCGGATTCGCCATGCCGCTGGATTTCGGCTCGGACGGCATCGACGGCGAGCCCGTCGCCGTTGATGATGAACTCGGTGCAATACCCCCAGCCCGCCGCCGGCGCCTCTACGGCTTTCGGTCGGGCACGCTGGGTCGCCGGCCGCTCGAAGCTCTGCAGCGATTCGCCACTCATTCGTTTGAGAAAGCCTTCCAGGATCAGCTGGAGGCCGAAACCGCCGGCATCGATGACGCCCGCCTGCTTGAGGATGGGCAGCTGGTCCGGCGTTCGCTCCACCGCGGCGGCTGCCGCCACGCACGTGGCTCGCACGACCTCGGTGAGGTCGTTGGTTTCGGCGGCCTTCGCGGCCGCACCTCTGGCGGCTTCTCGCGCGACCGTCAGCATGGTGCCCTCGGTTGGCTTGATCACGGCGCGGTAGGCGACGTCCGCCCCCTCTTGAAACGCCCTGGCCAGGCCGCGCGCGTCAACCGCCGCCTGGCTGCCGATGCCGACGCAAAAGCCACGCAAGATCTGGGAAAGGATGACTCCTGAGTTTCCACGGGCTCCCATCAGCGCGCCGTGCGACGCGCGCCGGGCCGTCCGCGAAAGATCGGCGTCGTCGACATCGCGGATGTCCTCCACCGCCGACTGCAAGGTGAGAAGCATGTTCGTGCCCGTGTCCCCGTCCGGAACAGGAAAGACGTTCAACGAGTCGACCTCGTCGCGATTGACTGTCAGCCAGGCCAACGAGCCGAGTAGGGCCTCCTTGAACAAACGTCCGTCGCATTCGGTGATGGGCATGATCGCGGCGCCGGTCAGGCTCGGAATTTCAGCTGCCGCCACTCCCGCTGACGTGGATACCCTGGACGTTGACGTTGACTTCCACGACCGGGAGTCCGAGGGTACGCTCGACCGAGTAGCGGACCGCGTTCGAGAGGTTGTTGGCAACCTCCGAGACCCGGGTGCCGTACTCGACGATGACGTAGAGGGAGACCGCCATCCCATCCTCGCGCACCTCGACCTCGACGCCCCGGTGCAGTTTGTCGCGGTGCAATCGCTCGGCGAGGCCGTCGCGCAAGCCGCGGGCAGCCATGGCGACCACGCCGTAGCAGCCGGCCGCGGCATGCCCGGCGATGGTGGCGACGACATGGCGCGACACCTCGATCCGCCCGAGGTCCCTGGCCTGGATCAGCGTCCTCGGCGGCTTCCCGGTCCGTGACGGGTTGGCCTTCGTTTTTGAGTCCATCGTGTGCTAGTATGTGACGCTGATTTCGCCTCAATCATACGCGATGTTCGGGGAGGCGCCGGAAGAAAACCAACACCATGGCACAACGCTGCGCGATCTGCGGCAAGGGGCCCCAATACGGGCACAACGTGAGCCACTCGAAGGTGCACACGAAGCGCCGCTTCATGCCCAATTTGCACAAAGCACGGGTCACGATCAATGGCCGAACCCAGACGGCCCTGGTCTGCACCCGCTGTCTGCGCACCCAGGCCAAGTCCGCCTAAGCCACCAGGCCGCGCGCCGCGGTCACCCGCCGGCGAGCCCGGGCCGAATTTGCAAGGGATTGACCGTGAGATCGCCGCAGGAGATAAAGCCTCCATTCCAGTCACCGCCACTCGCTGGGATGACGATGGCGGCATACTCGTCGGGCGGCCAGATCTCGAGGCTGGCGGTCGCCTTCATTTGCTCACCGCTGCACGTAACGTCCTCGCTGGCCACATCGAAAAACGCGTGGCCGGCCGCACGGGACCGCAAGGGTGGGCTGCCTGGGGGAAGCAAGATACGGGTCGGAGGGTCACTCTGGCCGAAGAAGGAATTAGTAGAGCGGCCCAGCGATTGTGGCAGCGGGCGTCCCCGGCTGTCCAACAGTTGGAAGCCGACGTAGCCGTAGACCCAACACGAGTCGCCGGACCGGTTGCGCATCTCGAAGCTGTTGCGAACGTTTCCCGTGGCGGCCCCGGCCCCAAGCAGCGCAACTTCGAGCTGGATGGTATGGCATCGTGGGGTGCCAGTCGGAATCGGAAGAGCGGCGTAGACCGTCGCTGACGGGCTAGCGGCAGGGCTCGCAACCGAAGGGGTGACCGACGCCTCCGCCCTGCCCGCAGTCGGCGGCGATGCCGTGGCTGATGGCGCGAGGGCGTGGGGTGGCGGTGTGCATCCGCTCACCAGGAGGGACACCGCCGTCGCGAGTCCAAGAATGACGCCCTTTGACATGGCGCGTACCCGAAATAACGGTCGGCGGCGAGCGATAGTTACCGAAGTTCCTGGATCGCCGCCTTCTTGCCCTGCGGGTGACTGAAGACAAAGCTCCCGGCGACCAGCACCGTGGCCCCGCTTGCGACCGACTGCGGCCCGGTCTCCGCGTTCACGCCGCCATCCACTTCGATGTCCAGCCTGGGGTTGAGCCGATCACGCAAGGTGCGCGCCGCCTTGATCCGCTCCAGGCTCCCATCGATGAACTTCTGGCCCCCCCAGCCGGGATTCACGCACATCACGACCAGCAGGTCGGCGTTCTTGAGGACCGGCTCGACGAGCGCCAGCGGACTCCCGGGGTTCAGGCAGACGCCGGCTTTCAAACCGGCCTTGCGAATACTCTCGAGCACGCGGTGGATGTGCCGCGTCGCCTCGACGTGCACCGAGAGCGTCGTGGCGCCGGCGTCGCGAAACGCCTCGATGGTGCGCTCCGGGCTTTCGATCATGAGGTGGACGTCGAACGGGATCTTCGCGTGGCGCCGGCAATGCTCGACGGTGCGCGGCCCGATCGTGATCGGTGGGACGAAGTGCCCGTCCATGACATCGAAGTGCAACCAATCGGCGCCTGCCTGCTCGAGTGCGGCGACCTCTTCCCCCAGCCGGCTGAAGTCTGCCGACAGCAGCGACGGAGCGACCAGCACTAGCCGACGGTGGGGATGGCGATGGTTACGGGCTTGTCGAAATCGTGGTAGTTGATTTCGATGTGGGCCGTCGCGTGGATGGTCGATCCGGCCGGCACCCGGCTGCTCGAACTACTTGGCGCGCCCAGCGCACCCATCAACTGGCTGAGGTCCACCGTATAGTCGGCGTCTGTCGTGATGCGACGGACCAGGTGGTCATCCTTGCCGAACCAGACGTCGACCGTCATGGTGCCGCTGTTGAGGACCTGCTCGATGGCCGCCTTGGCTTGCGGGTTCTTCACTGCGGCCTTATCGAAGCTTGCGATCAGCTTGTCCTTGTCCGGAATCAGCTGGTAGTGATGGACCGGGGTGTTCTGCAGAGTGGTATCGCTTTGAGGATTGATCGTCTTCACGTTCCGCAGGAGCTGCTCGTAGGAGAGCGGGTCAGGCTGGCTGAGCTGTCCGGTCAGCCCACCCTGCGCGGAGCTTTCCCACTTGCCGCTCATCGGGTTCTTCACGTACGCCTTGCCATTGGCGACGACGACCTCCGTCGCTACCGAGAGGCCGGCCAGCTTAGCGTTGATCGTCGCGTGGTAGCGATCGGGGAACTGCGCCTCGCCGTTACCGGTCATGTCGAGTGCCAGCGAACCCGCGCTCCTGCCACTCTGACCGAACATCGCACCCAGCTGGGGCGGGAACGTCATCTTCACGTTCCCCGTGAGGTCGAACTTCGCCGAGTGCAGCTGGCTGGCGCGCTGCGCCGCGGCGCCGAGCGCCTGCTCCGGGGTTTCCGCCTTGGCCAGCGGCGAGGCGCAGCCGGCCAGGGCCACCATCGTCAGGACGCCCACAAGGATGCGCTTCATCGGACTCTTTGAGTATATCGGCGGCAACGGGCCGTTCCCTTCATCGCGGGTACGCCGCATCGAGCCACCTCGGTAAGTCGGCAAGGCGATCGATGACGTGGGTGGGCGCAATTCCCGGGCTCGAAGTCGCGCCGGGATGTCGCAGCCAGACCACCGGGATACCGGCGTTGAGCGCCCCAGCGACATCCGTGTCCAGGCGGTCGCCAACCATCAGGGTCGAATCTAGCGGGACACCGAGGCGGCGGGCGCCCTCGGCGAAGATCGCGGCATCGGGCTTCGCCGCGCCGAAATCCCGCGAGGTGACCAGCGCATCGATCAAGGGTCGGATCCCCGCCCTTTCCAGGGCTTCCGCGAGTTCGGCGTCGCCCGAGCCGACGGTGTTGGAGATGACGCCCAGACGGTAACGCGGCTTGAGCGCGGTCAACACCTCGAGCGCATCCGGGATCGGCACGATTGCCATCTCCCAGAGATGTTTACCGGGCTCCTCCACGACCAGGGTGTTGCCGGCGTCGAAGAAGATCCCGCGAAGGGGCATCAGGCGAGCGAGCTCGCCGCCTGCAGCTGGCGGGCGCGAAGCTGGCCGCAGGCGGCATCGATGTCGAGCCCGCGCGTGGCGCGGATGGTCGTCGAGATGCCGGCGGCTTGCAGGATGGACTGGAACGCGTGGGCGCGCGCCTTCGTCGGTGGCGCCAGCGGGCTGCCATCGATCGGGTTCATCGGGATCAGGTTGATGTGGCTGAGATGGCGACCCACGACGGTGGCCAGGCGTTGGGCCTGATCGGGACTGTCGTTGACGCCCTGCAGCAGGACGTACTCGTAGCTGGTGCGCCGGCCGGTTCGTTCCGCGTGAGCCCTGGCCGCGCCGACGATCGCCGCGATCGGGTACTTGCGGTTGACCGGGATCATGCTGCTGCGCAGCGCATCGTCGGGCGCGTGCAGCGAGATCGCCAGGTTGACCGGCAAGCCCTCGGCGCTGAGTCGCTCGATGAACGGGACCAGCCCGATGGTCGACACGGTGACGCGCCGCGGGCTGAAATTGAGGGTGTCCGGACGGGCCCAGCGCCGGATCGCCCCCACAACCGCTGCGTAATTGTTCAGTGGCTCGCCCATCCCCATGAAGACGACGTTGGTCAACGAGCGCTGCGCCTCACCGAGGTCGCGGCTGGCCGTAAGGAACTGGTCAACGATCTCGGCTTCGCTGAGATTTCGATCGAAACCGGATTGGCCGGTGGCGCAAAAGCTGCAGCCGATCGGACATCCCACCTGCGAGCTCACGCAGATCGTGGTCCGCGCCCGCGAGCGGGCGGTCGCCTCGTAGTGCATGACCACGGTTTCGATGGTTCGCGCGTCGGCCAGTTTGAACAGGTACTTGACGGTCTGACCGCGATCCGCCGCGCGCTTCAACTGTGGCGCGAGCGTGCTGAACACGAAGGACTCGGCGAGGTGGCGTCGCGCCGACGGCGGCAGCGTTCGCATGGCCTCGAATGACGCGACCAACCGTTGCCAGAACCATTGCCGGGCCTGCTCGGCGCGGTAGGGCGCCTCGCCGGCGGCGGTCAAGCGGGAGAGAACCTCCGCCGGGTCGGCGGTGGCGAAGGCCGCGCGCTCAGTCGCTACGGCGGTTTCCGAACACGAGCGAGGCGTAGTACAGCAGGGTCAGGACGGCACCGAAGAGCGCGACCCAGTAGGTGAAGGCCGCGGCGCGCAGCATCCGTCGCGCGCCATCCTGCTCCTCGGGAAGGATGACGCCGTTTTCGGCGAGCAAGCGCAAGGCCCGGCGGCTCGCGTCCAGTTCGACAGGGGTCGTCACGAGCTGGAAGACGACGACGGCCGCAAAGAGGAACAAGCCGGCAAGGGCGACGAAGAAGCCGAAGGCGCTGCCGGTAAAGATCGACAGCAGAAGTCCGGCGATCACGATCAGGGGACCAGCCTGCGAGCCCAGGTTGGCGGCGGGCACCAAACCCGATCGAATCCGCATCGCGAAAAAGCCCTGGTGATCCTGCTGGGCGTGGCCGATTTCGTGGGCCACGACCGCTTCAGCCGCGACCGACGTGCCGCTGGCGACCGCTCGGGAGAGATTCAGCGTCTTGCTCCGGGGATCGTAGTTGTCACTCAGCTCGCCCTCGATCACCTGGACCGTGACGTTGCTCAAGCCGGCACCGGCGAGGATGCGCCGGGCGACATCGACCCCGGAAAGGCCGCTGGCGTTGCGAACCTGGGAGTAGCGCTGGTAGGTGCGCTTGACCCAGCTGCTCGCGATGAAGCCCAGCACCAGGATGGGCAGGGCGACGTAAAGAAAGTAGGTCCAGTTCCAGAAGAGCATCTGATCTGCCTGCCAGAAATTCTACCCAGCAGCATCGAGTTCGACCCGACCGTTTGTCGACGGACTGCGGCTGACTTGTGCCGATTTTTTCACGCAGCGTGAAAGGTTCCCGCGCGGCGGCTCGTTTCATCCTCATCGGGGCGCTCCCCGGACCATGCTGGACGAGCCACAACGACTCACCATGTCGGACGTGTTCAGCCTCTTCGGCCGCCACGCGGAGGACACTCGCTGGGTTGCTTCGGCGGATTCGCAAGAATACCTGGCCGTCGTCCTTTACCTGGTACAGCGGAACAACGGACGCTGACGCTGGCCGCGCGCCCGGCACTTCTGATAGCATCTCTGTTAAGTTAAGTACTGGTTAGGTATCAAGATGTCAGAAAAGCTGACCCTGAGCGAACTCTTCGCCCTCTTCGGGCGGACCACCGACGAAACCCGCTGGGTCGGGTCTGCTGATTCCGAGGAATACCTGGCGGTTGTCACCTACCTCGTCCAGCGCTCCAGCGCCCGCTAGCGATCTCGAGCTCCGGGCTGCCGGAAACGAGCCTGACGCGGACCATAACGAAGTAGCCACGATCGCGCCACGACCCGTCTGTAACGGTCGGGTCGTTGCGTTATAGCCTCATACTCGATCTGCGGTCAGCAATCCCATGGACATCACCCCACTGATCACTCTGCTCGCGGCGCGGATCCGGACCCGGCTCGGCTGGAAGGCTGAGAACGGCCAGGCCTTGATCGAATACTCGCTGATCATGGTCCTCGTCGTGTGCGTCATCCTGGTGACCCTGATCGTGCTCGGAAACCAGGTCAGGAACACCTACTGCAACATCGCCGGCGCGGTCGTCAACCCTTAGGGCTGCGTCACCGCCACCGCCGGGTTCCCCATCACGACCGTCTCTGCGGCTACGTCTCCCGCTACCAACGCCCCCCAGCGGACCACCGCCCCCTCCCCCACCGACACGCCTTTGAGGATGGTCGATTTGCCCTGGATCCACGCGTTGCGTCCGATACGGATCGGGCGCCGCGTCACCGGCTCGCCGCCGCCGCGTCGCTCTCGCCCAACGGCGTGAAAGTCCGTATCCACCACGAGGCATGGACCGAGGATCGCGTCGTCGCCCACGACGATCGCGCTGGCCGACATCAGGCCGGCCCCGTCGATCTCCACGCGGTCGCCGATGTCGATGCGCGCGTCTTCCCCAAAGGTGAGCAGCGCGGTGCGGCCGGAGGCGTTGCGGACCCGGACGTCGCGTCCGAAGTTGACGCGGCCGCGGCCTCGGATGCGCAGCCGCCACGGCCCCGAAAAGCCGGGCCCGAAGGTGTGGCGTGGATAACGCAGGCGCAGATAGAGGGTGCTGAGGTTCATGGTCAAGAGGCTCTGCCCGGGAAGGGATTTGAACCCTTACAAGCTTGCGCTCACAGCCCCCTCAAAGCTGCGTGTCTACCAATTCCACCACCCGGGCGAGGGCGATGCGATTTTAACCCGATCAGCCCGTTTCCATGGGCCGACCGACCGATTCCGGCCGTCACTTCCGGACCTAGGCTTGTGCTCACGGGGGCGCGAGGGGCACCGCTCGCGCCCTTCTTTTCTGCCCGCGGCTGACGGTCGCCACGGGGCTGTAACAAGCGCCGTAATCCTGCCTCTCTATGGTGGGATCCAGGTCCCCCAGCGGCGCGCCGGCTGATGTGACCCTGACGCGACAAGAGTCATCACATCGTAAAGAGGAATCGTAAGGAAATGAATGACGAGGGCCATATATCTTTGCCGGCTCTCCAGTCGGACCTGAGCCAGCAGCCGCAGGTCCAAATCCATGGCGGCCGGTCCGCAGCGCGACGGGCGATAGCGGCCGGAAGAGAGGGGTTAAACATCGTCAACCGCTACCGGATTCTGATCGTCGACGACGATGCCATGGCGCGCGAGATCCTCAAGCGGATCCTCGAGCACGCGGGCTACGAGGTCATGACCGCCGGCAGCGGGCCCGAGGCACTGCGCAAACTCCATGAAGGCATCCCGCACCTGGTCGTCGTCGACCTGATGATGCCGGAAATGGATGGCTTCGAACTCTGCCGCCGCATCAAGAGCCACCTCGATGTCCCCATCGTGATCCTCAGCGCCGTCGCGGCCATCGAGAGCAAGGTCGAAGGCCTGCAGATGTATGCCGAGGACTACATCGTCAAGCCATTCGAAAAGGAAGAGTTGGTGGCGCGCGTGCAGCGCGTGCTGCGCCGCTACGGCGAATCCGCTGGCGTGGAACAGCCCGAGGTCGTCATCGACCAGGATCTCCAGATCAACTTCGTACAGCACTGGGCGCGCGTCAAGGGCCACCAGGTGACCCTCACGCCCACCGAGTCCAAGCTGCTTTTCCTGCTCGTCCGAAATGCGGGACGGGTCGTCACCAACGAGACGCTGCTGGCGAAGGCCTGGGCAGGCGACGAGGAAGCCTACGAGGAAGGGCTGCGGGTGCACATCTCGCGGCTGCGCAGCAAGATCGAGTCGAATCCCAGCAAGCCGGTCTACATCCAGACCAAGCGCGGTGTCGGCTATCGCTTCAGCGCCAAGGTCAACTACCCCGCGGGGCAGGAGCCGATGGCGCTGGCAGGATGAGCATGCGAACCCTGGCCCTCGGCGTGCTAGTCTTCGTCCTCTCCCTCCCGCTCTTCATGCACTAGAGCAGCCTGTGAGCCCGAGGTCGGCCGCATGAGCCGCGCCCGTTGCCGAAAATGTTGGACCTGGCATGGGAGCGGAGTTACGGTTTGCCCTCGGTGTGGAGCTCCAGTCGGATCGGGGTACTCCTTTGTGCCGCCCGACGCCGCGACTCAACCGCCTCCTCCCGTCGTCTTCCGGCCGGCGCAGCCGGGCGCAGCACCAACCCCGCCTGGAACAGTCAGAGGTAAGGCCATCTCGGGCGGCGCTGCCAAGAGGCGCCTGGGGGCGATCGCCGTCGTTGGCGTGGTCTGTGCCGTTATCACCCTGCTCCTGATCCTGCAGTTGTCGGCACGCGCTGAGTCCGCACATAGCACACTCAGCGTCAAGACTCCCAGTGGTTGGGAACGGTTCACGGGCGCCTCGCTACCGGACGGGACCGCGACGACGAACGACCTGATGGTGTTTCCCTCGGGCGCAACGGGTTTCTTCACTCCTCAGTTCTCAGAACCGGGGCCAGTCACGTCACCCCACTGACGTGGACCACCATCGCAGGACCTCCGGCGATCAGCTGCGCGACACCTCGCTGCAAGCCCTGCTCGGCTCGTGGCGCTGGAAGTAGACCACTAGACTCGTCGGCGTGACGCACGCCCTCGGACTTGGCTTCACCGTCTTCACCGTCATCTTCCTGCTCGAACTGCCCGACAAGACGGCGCTGGCCGCCCTGCTGCTGG
>Ga0070697_100004536_pt1 | contig 10680 bp, 11 predicted proteins | sample KBSK1501metaG_FD_65475 | JGI IMG/M metagenome (GOLD analysis project Ga0070697, IMG submission 65475) | Corn, switchgrass and miscanthus rhizosphere microbial communities from Kellogg Biological Station, Michigan, USA - KBS K1-50-1 metaG | ecosystem: Host-associated > Plants > Roots >... | reverse complement strand
TCGATCATGCCAAAGCTGCCGGTGATTTTGAAGTACCCATCGGTTTTAATCGCGACTCGTCCCAGATACGTGCCGATCTTTTTCCCCTTGGTGACAACCGCACGCACCAAGTCCCCCGTTTTGAAGCCTCGGACACAACTCGGTCCCTTGGGTTTGCCTCGCGGGAATCCATGGTCATCCATGTTGACCATCTGCCGCGTCTGTCGGCCCTTGGCCTCAATCAACCAGGGACGCACCTTTTCAACCGAGACCGTTTCTGGTGTGGACCTGCCGACCATGGCCGCATCGATCCAGTGTTCCTTTGGCAATCCGAGCTTCGTGCGGTTCCACTTGGTCAGCCCGCCAGAGCCGGTTTCTACCGGCAAGCCCAGCGCTTTGAGGCGCTCGTAGATCGCCCATCTGGTCGTGTTCACGGCTGCGGCATCGCGTAAGGGAGCCATGCGCTGAGCCTGGATGCGTGCCAGGGTCTGGGGACGATCTGCCAGGAAAGTTTCGATTGACTGATCCCCCTTGACCTGGTTACAGGCATGACAGGCAATGACCAGATTATTTACCCGGTCGCTGCCTCCCTTGGAACGGGGCTGCACATGGTCGATTTCGAGCGAAACTCCGGTGATGTGGCAGTAGGCGCAGCGATGCTCCCACTTCGCGAGCAGATAGTGACGAAGCTCGAGACCGAACAAGGTGCCGTGCTGATAGTCGAGGCTCTCGATCTGCGGGTTGTGGAGCAGTTGCATATCAAACCGTACCAACTCATAGGAAATCGCCCCAAGGGGACACCAGCGTGAGAGACGTGCCACCCAGGTCAGGACATTGTGCAAGCGGCTCAGCAAAGAAGGCGGGAGCCAGCCCTGTGGGCGGCGGCGATTGCGCCAGCGGGCCTGCCGATAGCGCGTATGGTGAAACCGCCGTCCACGCCGGGCACCTGCACGCTTGAGCAGAGCCTGGTGGACCTGCTCCCCGCGATGGGCAATCTCTGCGGCCCACGCAACCTCTCCTGCTGCGTCATTGACCACCGCCAGGCCAGTCGTTTTCGCCCCGGGATCGATCTTCAAGCGCAGCCGAGTGGCGCGTGCTTCTGGTCGGGCGTCTTTGAGCACAATCACAAAAGGAAACCGGCGCAACACGGCGGCCTTGCTCTGCTTCAGCAGCATGCGCGCCCGCGCGGGCGTACAAGGCATAAGCGGTCTGCGGTTCGCATCGACAACCAATACGCGTGACATAGATCCTCCCAGATGCCTCGTAATGAGGCAGCGCGTTGGTTTCCCCTGGTTGCCCAGAGTGTGCCAACGGTAAGGTTTTCCTCGCCCCTGTTCATGAGCGGCCATCTTCCAGATGCACTGGCTCTGCTTCCCCGTGCGCCTGTTTAACATCTGGATTGAAGAGCTTCCGGCTGGAAAGGCCACCAGAAAGTCCGACTTTGGGCACTCCTCATGAACGGCTCCTGGAGCACAGAGCTCCAGGGGGCTGCTCAGCATTGGGACTTGCTCCTCACAAGCCCCCGGTTTACCGGTGGGGTCGCTGACAATGTGCCAGCACGACGAAGGGCTTAGCCCTTGGGTCCGACCAGATCGCTCATGGGCGGCGCATTGGCCGTATCGCAGGTGAAGGCCAGGCAGCCGAGCTTCCACCCGTCCTCGATGGTCGCCAGCATCGAGTAGTGGTTATAGGCCACGCTGGAAGTGCGCGCGGAATGATCCGAGTGCGAGATGGTCAACGTCACCACGTGACCGCCCCCATCGCCCGCAGGCGAATCGCAGCAGCCGCTGGTGTCGCCGAACCCAAAGGGGCCAGAGCCGGTGAAGTCGCTCTCGTCCCAGGTGATGAAGATCACCGAGTTCCCTGTCCAGGCGTGGGAATGCATAATAGCACTCACCGTTGAACTCAGAAAGGCATCACCGGTGGCGATCAAGCCCTGCACATTGCCGAAATTACAGGGATCGCTCGATGGGCCGGCGCGTCCATGCATGTCGTTGCACTGGTCCGGGCTGATCCACACATAATCCGGCACGTTGTTGCTCGCCAGGTCGCTGGAGAACTGGCTCAAGTCCACGATGTTCGCCATGCGCGCCGGGCTGGTCTGTACATCCTGGTACGAGACGAATGGATCGTGCTTGCGCTCGTAGAGCTGGTTCCCGCATGCGTGATCCAGCTTCGTCACGCACAGCGACAACGACTGCATGTAGGCCTGCCAGGTCTTGCCGTTGGCCTCAAGCTGATCCACGATATTGGGCACGCTGATGGTGATGTCATTGTCATCGGGAACGCCATTGGTCGAGCCGGAGGTAGCTGCGATGTAGTTGGGCTGGCTCGGGTGGGTGACGCCATAATAGGTTTTCGCCAGTCCATACGTTGCCGCCGCGTTGTTAATCCAGGGCGCATTGGGATTGCCGATCAGGCTGTCGTAGCCGGTGTTCTCCATCATGATGATGAAGACGTGTTGGAAGTTCTTGAGGCTTGAGCGGTCTGCGCTGCTTGCGCCAGCCGACGGCGCCATCAACGCCATCAGCGCCAGGATCACCGAACTTGAAATACACAGCCGCACTCCCAAAGAAACACCGCGATTGCTGTCCATGAAATACTTCCCCTTCATTGCAGGAATGGTCCACAGGTACGGATGCGATATGAGGCCGCGTTACGAGATCAATGGTTGAGATGCTGTATTGTATCACATGCACTCATCCCCACGGATAGGTTTTCTGCTCATCTCTCCTCCTCAAGATATCCATGCTATAATAGAGTTCATCTGCTGTGAGAAGGAGAGACGAGGTGACAAGAACCGCTTTAGATACCCAAATGCATGAGATCAGGACGAGGATCATCCGACTAGGCACGTTGGTTGAAATGGCTCTCGAACAGGCCATTCAGTCGGTGCAAAACGGTGACCAGGTCCTGTGTGGGCTAGTGATTGCATCGGATGGTACCATCGACGAGGTGCGTTCCGAGGTGGAGCGGTTGGCCTTTCAGTCGCTCACGCTCCAACAACCCCTGGCAGGACACGATCTGCGATTTCTTTCTTCCGCCCCTTCCATCGCGGGAGACCTGGAACGGATGGGAGACAACGCGGCAGGAATCGCGAAGTTGCTGGTGCGTATGGCCCCGCTGCATGCCGCGGGCCTGGGTGCCCGAGATCAGAAACGTCCATTGGATCGCGTAATGACCGAGGCATCCATTGTGTCCGGGATTGTTGATCTTGGGCAAGAGGCGCGTCGCGTGTTGCTAGGAGCGATGAGTGCTATTGAACAGAGCGATGCGCATGCAGCGCGCTTCATCTGGCAAGAGGACGACGTAGTCGATGTGCGCTACCATCTGGTCCGCCATGATTTGATGACGATGCTGACTGACATCCATGCGATCCCAGCACTGCAGCAGGACTCGCGCATCATGCAGCGCATGACCTACTGGCTCTGGATCGCGCACAATCTCGAACGCATTGGAGATCATTGCACCAATATCTGCGAACGCCTCGTCTTTATCCTTGAAGGTGATGCGACCATCAAGCCCACGGATGATGATTGATGGTTAGCCTCACGGTGATAGCTGCCGGAGAGCCGGAACAGGTGACCTTATGAAGCTTCGATGCTCCATATCTGACATACCTACGCACCTACACTGCCTCCGTCTCTGTTTGTTCAACTAGTCCGACCTCAATTGCATCAAGCGGTAATACCTGGCAGGCTTCGTGCGAGAAGGAGAGTGCCAGGTGTTGCGCGACATAGTAATCCTGGGATTGCTGGCTTGTGATATCAGCTGTGAGGACAGTATTCTCATTGATGCGCACATGGAAGCGCGTGAAAGGTTCCAGGAAGTGCGCAATTTCCTGAAAGGTTGGCAATCTTCCCACGGTGGGGAAGGGTTTAACACCAGCATGACCAGTTTCAAATCAGTCGGATATCAAGAAGAAGGCGGCGTCTGCAGAGACGTACGTGATAGCCTGGTGAGAGCAGATGGAACTGCAGCAGAAGCAAGCATATGATTTCATCATCGTTGGAGGGGGAACTGCAGGGTCAGTCGTTGCGGCACGGCTGGCGGAACAGACGCACTTCACCGTCTGTCTGATTGAAGCAGGACCTACAGACGAGGGGAGGTCGGAAATTTCAGCCATCAAAAATTGGCCCAACCTGCTGGGAACGGAACTCGATTATGATTATTCCATTGAGCATCAAGCCAGGGGAAATTCCCTCATCCGGCATAGTCGCGGACGCGTATTGGGAGGATGCAGTTCTCATAACTCTTGCATAGCCTTTCGTGCTCCTGATTACGATATGGATAGGTGGCAGCACTTAGGATGCGAAGGCTGGAGCGCGCATGAAACAAGCAGATACTTTACGAAAGTATTCGAGAGGGTCTCGCTTGAGAAACTCCCCGCGATCAATCCCGTCAGCCGTGCTTTTCTCGAAGCAGCTCAACAAGCGGGATTTGATCGCGTCTCCTTTAATAGGGATGGGGTATTACGTGAGGGAGTGGGAATATTTGAGTTAAATGCTCAGAATGGTCTCCGTCAGTCCAGTTCTCAAGCCTACCTCCATCCAATGCGCCACTCGGCCAAAAACCTCACCGTGCTCACTGATACCTGTGTGAACAGAATCGTGCTCGATGAGAGCAACACGGCTCGTGCCGTTGAAACAGCCGACTCGATGATCTATGCAACGCGAGAGATTGTACTTTGCTGTGGAACGTTCGATACGCCGAAATTGCTGTTATTATCAGGCGTTGGCCCACGCCAGCACTTGCGTTCGTTCGGTATCCCTGTAAAAGTAGAGTTAGCAGGGGTGGGAGAACACCTCATCGATCATCCGGAGGGAGTGATTTACTGGGAAGCCAAACAACCTGTTCCAGAGGAAACCACCCAATATTGGGAAGTGGGACTCTTTAGCAAAATATTCCCTGCCTCGCCCCTTCCCGATCTCATGTTCCATTTTGGAGTTGTTCCTTTTGATTGGAATACAGTTCCACTGGGGTATCCAACCGCGCCATATGGATTTTCGATGACACCCAATGTCCCACGGGCGAAGAGTGAGGGAGTGGTCCGTCTCCGTTCTGGCAATCCGACAGACGCCCCTGTGATTGATTTTCGCTACTTTACCGATCCAGAGGGATATGATGAGGCCATTCTGCTGGAGGGAATGAAGCTGGCCAGAAAGATTGCAGAACAACCCGCCTTAAAAAGATGGATCAAACGAGAACTGGCGCCTGGGAGGGTAGTGCAAAACGATCGAGACCTCTCTGAATATGCACGGCGGACTGCAAATACGGTGTATCATCCCGCAGGCACTTGCAGAATGGGAGACGGGAACGCTCCATTCACCGTTGTCGATGCGCAACTGCGCGTCAAAGGCGTTCGTCACCTGAGAGTAGCAGACGCCTCCATATTTCCGACCATGGTTAGCGTCAATCCGTGCATTACCTGCATGATGATTGGCGAAAAATGCGCCGATCTTCTGAAAAATGCACACGGAGAGGGTCAAAGTCTCATGTCGTGAGCCTGGCATCTGTCTCAAAAGTGAGGGAGGGGGCAAACCTTAGCCCGAGCGGAGAGGCCGCTGTTGCATTTCTGGTGCGTTCGCCAGTGAGTAGTAGGAAACTCTGCCCGAACACCCCAATCCCTACCAAGGACATCGGCAGGCGTCGATGAACAGACGTAATGACCCCCTTTATTGGAGCCATCTCGCCAGATGAGATGGATCACTGGTAAGATTAGTTCCGCTTGATGGCAGACCTCAAAGCCAAATAGGGTCAGCTTTATCCGGGGCGTGAGGAGCCTAGCCGAGGAAGAGCAGATCCTCACCTTTCACGAGTTTCCTCAGACCATACACCGCTATATTCAGAACGACCAATACCACCGAGAGTCCGTGGAATCTCGCCAGTCAGTGCAAATCGCCTCCGAAAGGGCCACAGAGTCCAGCCGAAATTCCGCCGGTTCTGTACACGATTGGGCGCGGGGTGCTGATTGCCCTGGCGGTGCTCTGCGTGCCCACATGAGGATCGGTAGAGTACCCCCACAAATAATTTTACTTTTCTCGACAGGTGAAGATCAATAGCGTTCAGCCAAAACTTCTCTAACAAGTTGTAGAAAGGTCTCTTCCGAGAAAGGTTTAGATAAGTACCTATCTGCGCCTTGCCGCAATCCCCAGGCCTTGTCCGTAGATGTGTTTTTGACACTCACCATAATAATCGGAAGCCGGTGTTGTGGATCCTGCGCCCGCAGCAGGCGGCATAATCTAAAACCGTCCATGCCACCTGGCAAGACAACATCTAGTATCATACAATGTGGATGTTCCTGAAGAGCCTTTAGCCATCCCTGGGATGCATCGGGGACTGTTATCACCCGATACCCCGCATTTTCGAGAGCGTTGGCCATGAATAGACGTGATGTGTCACTATCATCAACGATGAGGACTTTGAAGCCATTTGTCACGGGTCGTATAACCTTCTTTCAACCAATACGACTGTAAGCAAGTAAAGGATAACCACAATACTACTCCTCAGTATTTCTCTCTTCTAGACATAATAATTTCGTTTTGTCTCCTTGCTCTATACGGCACGTCGGGCAGTATAACGGCGAGAAGTAGCGTGATGAGGCCCGTAATACGTATCAAATCTCCACCACGGTCGAGCGCATCATTCGGTTGAATGTACTTGGGGATAATGATCGAGTATCCGAAACAGAGCAATAGGAAGGCAGCGCCCATCAGGAAGCTAAAACGTGTCTCCTTCTCCATAAAGGCAATAGCATAGTAGTAGAAGATGATAAAGCAGATCAAACCGCGTGAGCCGCTCAAGATGGATTTCGTCACAGCGGGATCTGGAAATTCAGGAGGTAGAACGGGTGCCAGCAGCATAAGTATCAGGAGCAGTGCGGAGGCGGCGATATGCCAGCGCATCAGGTTGCGTAAATATGCATCCGAATCTTTGAAGAAACTCAGCAAAATGAATATGAAGCTCACCGTTTGTCCAATGTAGTTGAACCAATCGACATTGAGGCTTATGCTTGTCACATTATCTCCAGCAAAACCCGCCACTGCTGTTAGTGAAATCACCCCCATTGACAAACTTAAAATAAAAATGCGGCGGCTACGCGACCGCATATAGAGATAGAACGCACGTACCGCAATGAAAAGCGAGACGAAAAACAATGTGAGCGAGAGTAAGTTAGGAACAAAATTCTCATCCTGCATTGCTTCGCCAAAAATCTTCCCAGATGGCTCGCAAACCTTTGAGGAGTAGTGGCAAGAAGAAGTGATCCAGGACCTATCACCTGCACCAATCTCGCCAGCAGAGAGGGCCACTAGGATTTCCTGACTGCCAGTTGAACGAACTGTCGGATAAGATTTTTGGTGGAGCAATGCAGCGATGGGGTTCAAACATGACGATCACCTCCATCTGCTTGAGGTTTGGATGGGACGATTTGGGCATGGGACGCTCCTGGACCCTGGGGAATGAAGCCTTCGTGAGACGATGTGGTGCGGTCAGGCTGAGCTTGGTGTTGATCAGCCAGGCGCGTGCGAAGGTGGACACGCAGGATCTCTATCACATATTCCCAGGCTATCACCTTTTTGGCAACATTATGGGGGGCGTGAACACGCCTCCCATCTACCTCAAGGCCGCACGAAATCTTGGCGCGCGCGGAGTAGCGCTCTCTGCGCAGGTAGTGTTGCCCGCTGCACTGCCAGCTATTCTGAACGGGTTGAAACAGGGCTGGACGTTCGCCTGGCGTTCGCTGATGGCGGGTGAGCTGATCTACTTCACGCTCAGCCCGGGCAACCTGCTGCAAACCGGGCGCGACCTCAACGACGCCTCGCAGGTCATGGCGGTGATGGTCTTGATCATCGCCATCGGGGTCGCGATCGACAGCCTGGTGTTTGCTCCCATGGAGCGACGGGTGCGCGAACGCTGGGGGCTCGTCTCGTGAGAACGGAACTTCTGCAGAGGCATCAGTGGAGGAGCGGAATGGGCACGCGAAAAAGGAGGAAGAGGAACTCCTCTTCAGGTGGGCCCGGTATCGTCTACGCGTGAAAGGGGAGCACATCCGCCGCAAAGAGAGTGCTCCCCAGCGGATGTTTTCCCCTGTCTTTGAAGGGGGGCTGCACTGAAGTCTTTCGCTGCTCTCCTGGCGCTCCCATCGCTTTCGCCTGCCACCGGGTTCTTTCGGTGATGGGATGGCCTATCGGTGCGATTTTGACGAAAAAGTATGACCTACCATATAACTGCTCGGTTTGAGCGCGCTTGAGAACAAGCGCAGCGGCTGACAGGAGACAAAGTGGTTGATCTGTTATGATGCTCCATCCGGTTGGGAAGCTCACTTACAGCAATGTTGTATCTTTCTATCGTAAAGCAATTTGCGCTAGTAAAGAACAGCGGCGCACAGGAGGCGATGCGATGCAATGCTATGCATGCGGCTCCTGTGCCTCTGGAGGGAGAAGCGTACTCGTCGGTTGGCGGGTAACGCGCACCTGTCCCACGCGCCGTCCATCCATCTGGGTGACCTCAAAGCGATACTGGTCCCATTCGAAGTGATCTCCAGTCATGGGAATGCGCCCCAGTTCGTACATCACGAACCCGTTTACGGTCTCATAGTTCCCCTTCCCCTCTTCGGGTAACGCACGGAGATGCAAGACTGCTTTCACTTCCTCCAGCGGCACCATCCCGTCAAGCAACCAGGACCCATCTTCATGTTGTACCGTCTCAAGATCCTCCGCTTCGTCTTCTGGGGCGATCTCCCCTACCATCGCTTCGAGGATATCGGTGAGCGTCACCAAGCCCTGAATATCCCCATATTCCTGGATTACCAGTGCCGCCTGTGTCCCTGTCTTCTTGAAGAGCTCTAAGACCCTCAAGGTGCTCGTACTCTCCACGACATACAACGGTTTCTGTGCGGCCGCCTGCAAGTCCAGCTGCTGTCCGTCCAGAACCTGGAGCAAAAGATCCCTCACATGCACCATCCCCAGCACGTTATCAAGGATTCCCCGGCAGACTGGGAACCGCGAGTAGTTGCTCTGGCGGATGGCCTCGCCCATCACGGGCAGGGGGTTGTCGGGATCCAACCAGACAATGTCAGGCCGGTGGGTCATGACAGAACTGACGCGCCGGTCCGCCAGGCGAAAGATGCGCTCGACCATGTTCTGTTCCGCTGCCTCAAAGGTTCCGGCCTGTCTGCCCTGCTCGATCAAGACGTTGATCTCTTCCTCCGTGATGGGTGGGTCTCCCGATGGTCGCAGCCGAATGAGCCGCAGGACGGCATCGGTGGAGAGGCTCAGCAGGTGGACAAACGGAGCGGCGAGTGCCGAGAGGACGCGCATCGGCCTCACCACGGAGGCGGCAATGCGCTCGGGGTTGTTCAACGCCAGGCGTTTGGGCACCAACTCCCCGATCAACAGCGAGAAATAGGTGATGCACGCGACTACCAGGACGAACGCCACCGTCCCGCTGTAGGGAGCGAGCCAGGGTAGCAGTCGAAGATAGACAGCCAGGGCGTCGGCAATCGTCGCCCCTCCGAAGGCTCCAGCCAGAATGCCGATGAGCGTGATCCCCAGTTGGACCGTGGAGAGGAACTGATTGGGGGCGTTGGCGAGTTCGAGGGCCGCACGTGCCCTGGCGTCCCCCGCGTTCGCCCGTTGTTGCAAACGAGACTTCCGCGAAGAGACGAAGGCGGTTTCAGCCATGGCAAACACTCCGTTGGCGAAAATCAGGATGAGGACAATCGCGATCTCGACGAAAACAGGGGACATGCCACATTTCCTCCTCTGGTCGTGTCATGAGGGAGAACGAAGATTGCGGGTTCCTTCTGTATGATACGATGTTTTCAAGCCCTGCAACAACTGCTGCTCAAGACCATTCCCTTTGCTTACATGGCTCAAAGGGCGCGAGCATGACATGAGGTGCAAGGGACACACTTGCTCATATGAGCAAGTATATGCCCGGACTCTGCCAGGCCAGGGTGATCGAGCCGGGTGTGCTAGCTAAGGAATGGCGTGAAAATCGCCAGAGAGCAGCTTCCCAAGGAGGTAGACCTGCCATCCATCGAATGCAGACAACTGCGTGGGAGAGCCCAGTTGCGCGAACTGGTTCCCCAGATGGAAAGGAACTTGTCGAGCGTGAAGGGATGTCTACGCGGAGCCTCAATGTGGATCACTCCATCACGGGTATGGGCGAAGAGCCAGGACAAGCACGAGCCGTGAGCGGCCATGCCGATCCTCTGAGGAATGGACACGGCTTTCCCATCAAGAGAAAGGGAGACGTGTGCCTGTATGCGAAAGGCAGCGCCTTCTCTCTGATCACAGGAGATCTCATCAATCGGGCGATACGCTTCATTCCCGATCGATTCGGCCCGGCTCTGCGGATTCCCATGTGCAGATACCAGGGAGTACTGAGAGACAGCGCGATGTTGGGGTCCCGACATTTTTCCCCGCACAATCCCCGCTACGTAGAGAACCAGAGAGAAAAGAGTCGAAATGGGAAGTCCACTTCCCAGTGTTCACCTGGAGTGCAGGGGAACCCCTGCTGGGGAACTCTCGGTCAGGTGACGGGAGACAGACCGAGCAGCGCTTCGTAGATGAAGGCCAGCTGCGCTCCCAAGATTGGCCAACCGTAGCGCGCGCGCACGGCGGCATACGCAGCAGTGCCACGTCGGCGGCGCTCGTGGGCGTCGTTGACCGCCATCACCAGTGCCGCCGCCAGCGC
>Ga0070697_100004534_pt1 | contig 10683 bp, 8 predicted proteins | sample KBSK1501metaG_FD_65475 | JGI IMG/M metagenome (GOLD analysis project Ga0070697, IMG submission 65475) | Corn, switchgrass and miscanthus rhizosphere microbial communities from Kellogg Biological Station, Michigan, USA - KBS K1-50-1 metaG | ecosystem: Host-associated > Plants > Roots >... | reverse complement strand
CGCCGACTTCGACCAGGCCGGCGCCGGCTCCGATCCATCCCACCCAGCGAAAGTCGGTGTCGACGGGCGCGTAGTGGGCGGCCAGCAAGTGGACGGAGACGTCGGGAAGCAGCACCGTGTCCGCCATCGCCGGCGCGCCGGCCATGGTGAGCATGAAGACGGCGACGGCGATGCGGGTCATGGGGCGAGGATCTCCTTGGAGGCAGAACGGCCGGCCATTCTAGCAGCGTCTCGGATCCCGGGCGGACCGGTATAATCCGACCCAGGGAAATTGCCGCCCGAAGCCCAGATGGTCTCCATCGTGACCCCTTCCCTCAACCAGGGAGCGTTCATCGAGGACACCGTCCTCAGCGTCCTCGCGCAGGACCACACCCCCCTCGAGTACGTGGTGATCGACGGAGGTTCGAAGGATGAGACCCTCGAGGTCCTGGAGCGACACCGGTCGCGCTTGCGCTTCGTCTCCGAGCACGACGAAGGCCAGGCGGCGGCGATCAACAACGGCTTCCGCCTGACGCGGGGGCAGATCCTTGCCTGGCTCAACTCGGACGATACCTACGAGCCGGGAGCGGTCTCGGCCGCCGTCGCGTTGCTGCGCGAGCGCCCGGAGCTGATGCTCGTATACGGTGATGCCACTCTCGTCGACATCCAGGGGCGCGAGATCGGCCCGTGCTCGAACGTGGAGCCATTCGACCTCGATCGGCTCGTCCACCACCTGGACTTCATCGTGCAGCCGGCGGCGTTCTTCCGCAGGGAGGCTTTCGAAGCGGTCGGGGGCCTCGACGAGTCGCTGCACTGGAGCATGGACTACGACCTCTGGCTCAAGATCGCCCTTCGGTTTCCGGTGGCCTACCTTCCCCGAAAGCTCGCCCGATACCGCTGGACAGGAGCGAACAAGACCAGCCGGGGCGGGCTCGAGCGCTACGCCGAGCTGGAGCGCGTGGGCCGCCGCCACGGAGCGGGCGGCCTGCCCGCCGACTTCCGCCTGGAGAAGCTCGCGCTCCTCCTGCGAGAGGCGCGGCGCCGGGCCCGCGAGGGAGAGCTTCGCGCCGCCGCCGGTCTGGCTCTGTCCGGCGCACGGACGGTGCTGTCCTCGCCGCGCGCGCTGTGGCGTCTCGCCTCCGCCATGCTGCCCGGCGGTGCCCGCACCGCGTCCAGGATTGCCGGCCGTTGAGCGCCATGGTCGCGAACACCCCTACGCCGTCGGCAGACTGGCCGCGCATCACGCTCGTCACCCCGGTCCTCAACGGTGCCCGGCACCTGGAGGCGGCGATGGCATCGGTCCTGGGCCAGGGCTATCCCAACCTCGAGTACATCATCGTGGATGGCGGCTCCGGCGACGGCACGCTCGACCTCATCCGACGGCAGGAGCGCAACCTGGCCTGGTGGTTGAGTGAGCCGGACCGGGGGATGTACCACGCGCTCAACAAGGGCTTCGCCCGCTCCTCGGGAGAGATCATGGGGTGGCTCAGCAGCACCGATCTGCTGCACCCGGGAGCGCTCTTCGTGGTGGGCGGCGTATTCCGAGAACTGCGCGAAGTGGAGTGGCTCACCGGCATTCCCACCGCCCTGACCGAAGAGGGAATGACGGTGGGCGTCGGACCTCTACGGCGCTGGACCCGGTCCCGCTTCCTGCTCGGGGCCAACCGCTACGTGCAACAGGAGTCCACGTTCTGGCGCGGCAGTCTCTGGCACCGAGCAGGGGGGCGGATGGACGATTCCCGGAGGATGGCCAGCGACTTCGAGCTGTGGCTACGCTTCTTCCGTCACGCTCGCCTCCACCCCGTGCGGGCCCTGGTTGGCGGCTTCCGCCACCATCCGGACTCGCTGTGGCTCCAGAACCAGGCGGAGTGCGGCCGGATCTGCGACGAGATCCTCTCGCGCGAGCTGGATCGAGAAGGCACCGGCGCCCTCCTGCGCTCGCTGGGAAGGATGGCGCTGCGGTTCCACCTGCGGCCAGGCCTGGGAAGCGTGGGGGAGCGAATCGTCGGCCGACTGCTGCACGTCTTGCCGGGGCCCGATCGCCCGCCGGTCGTGTGGCACGACGGCACGCGATGGGTAATGGGATCGCGGCGACGGGCGCTCGCCAGGCCATGACACTGCCCGTTGACTGGCTTTATAATCGCGCGTCACCTGTCGCGCCGTGGCCATCCAGAAAGGACATCCGCTTTGAACATCTCCGTGATCGGTCTGGGCAAGCTCGGTTCTCCCATGGCCGCTGTGCTCGCCGACAAGGGCCATAGCGTCGTCGGCGTCGACGTCAACGAGCGATTCGTCAAGGCGCTCCAGGAAGGCCGCGGGCCCGTCCGCGAGACGGGGCTCGACGAGCTCGTCGCCCGCAACCGCTCGCGCTTGAGCGCCACGAGCGACTACGCGCAGGCCGTCCTCGCCACCGAGCTGACCTTCGTCATCGTGCCCACGCCTTCCAAGGCGGACGGGACCTTCTCGATCGAGCACGTCGTCGCGGCGTGCCGGCCCATCGGCCAGGCGCTGGCCAGGAAGGCGGGCTTTCACGTCGTGGTCGTCACCAGCACGGTGATGCCCGGATCGACGGGCGGCCCCATCCGCGAAGCCCTGGAGAAGGCCTCGGGCAGGGTCTGCGGGCGTGACTTCGGCCTGTGCTACAACCCCGAGTTCATCGCGCTCGGCAGCGTGATCCGCGACATGCTGCATCCCGACTTCATCCTGATCGGGGAATCCGACCCGCGGTCGGGCGACATCCTCGCTTCCCTCTACGAGAAGCATTGGGAGCCGCGGCCGCCCGTGCGCCGGATGAGCTTCGTCAACGCCGAGCTGGCGAAGATCGCCGTGAACACGTTCGTGACCACCAAGATCACCTATGCCAACACGCTGGCCCGGATCTGCGAGCGGCTGCCCGGGGCGGACGCCGACGTGGTCACGGCCGCCCTGGGGCTCGACACGCGCATCGGCCCGAGGTACCTCAAGGGCGCCCTCGGGTTCGGCGGACCATGCTTTCCCCGTGACAACGTGGCCTTCAACGCACTCGCGCGCGAGAGCGGCGTGCAGGCGCTGCTCGCCGAGGCCACCGACGCGTTCAACCGGAAGCAGGTGGGCTGGCTGGCCGACCAGATGCTCCAGCACCTCCCGCCCGGCGGGCGCGTGGGCATCCTCGGCCTGGCCTACAAGCCGGAAACGAGCGTGGTCGAGGAGTCACAGGGCCTCGCCTTCGCCCGCTACTTCCTGGAGCAGGGCCTTTCCGTGGCGGTGTACGATCCCGCGGCCATCGACAACGCGCGGTCGCATCTCAAAGGCGCGGTGACGTTCGCGGCGTCGGCCGAGGAGTGCGCGCGCCAGGCCGACCTGCTCCTGATCGCCACCGCGTGGGAGGAGTTCCGCCGCCTGTCGCCCCGGTCGCTCGGGGCTTCGGGGCGCCTTCCCGTCGTCGTCGACTGCTGGCGCATCCTGCCCGAGGCCGTCTTCGCCGGTCGCGCGGAGCTGATCGTGCTGGGGCGTGGCCCGGGGCTCGGTGTGCCCACACCTGTCCTCGCGGAAAGGAGCTCGTCGTGAGCCAGAAGAGAGTACTCGTCACCGGGGCGGGCGGCTTCATCGGACACCACCTCGTCACGTACTTGAAGAACGAGGGGCATTGGGTGCGCGGCGTCGACCTCAAGAAGCCCGAGCACAATCCCACCGACGCCGACGAGTTCGAGCTGATGGACCTCCGCCGGTGGGACAACTGCCTGCAGGCCACGCGCGGCATCGACGAGGTGTACGCCCTCGCCGCCGATATGGGGGGCATGGGCTTCATCTCCACCAACCACGCGCCGATCCTTCACAACAACGCCCTCATCAATCTCCACACGATCGAAGCGGCGCGCCTGAACGGCGTCCAGCGCTACCTCTACACGTCTTCGGCCTGCATCTATCCGGACTACCGCCAGAAGGAAGCGGCGGTCGTCGCCCTCAAGGAGGAAGACGCCTACCCCGCGCAGCCCGAAGACGCGTATGGGTGGGAGAAGCTCATCGCCGAGCGGCTCTGCATGCACTACCGCAAGGACTACGGCCTGGAGACGAGGGTCGTCCGCTTCCACAATATCTTCGGGCCGCTCGGGACGTGGACCGGGGGGCGCGAAAAGGCGCCGGCCGCGCTGTGCCGCAAGGTCGCGATCGCGAAGCTGACCCGCAATCCCGAGATCGAGATCTGGGGTGACGGCGAGCAGACCCGCTCGTTCTGCTACATCGACGACTGCGTGCGGGGGATCGACCGGCTCATGCAGTCGAGCTACTCCGAGCCGCTCAACCTCGGCCAGGACCGCCTGATCACCGTCAACGAGCTGGCCGACGTCGTCGCCCGCATCGCGGGCGTTACAATAAAGAGGAAGCACGTGCCGGGGCCGCAGGGCGTGCGGGGTCGCAATTCCGACAACACCCGCCTCCGCCAGGTGCTGGGCTGGGAGCCAGAGATCAGCCTCGAGGAGGGATTGACCCGGACGTACGAGTGGATCGAGAAGCAGGTCCGGAGCATGCTCACCTCGGGGCAGGTCATGACGAACGTGATCCCTGGCGCTTCCTACCCGGTCGCGCCGGAGGCGAGCAACCCCGCCGCGGCGCCGGCCGGGCGGCCATAGGGCGGGATGGCGCCGGAGACCTTCACCGGGGTCGAGGTCGAAGACGTCCGCTCGTACTGGAACGCCCGGCCCTGCAACATCCAGCATTCGCCCAAGGAGGTCGGCACCCGCGAATATTTCGACGAGGTGGAAGCGCGGAAGTACAGGGTCGAGCCACACATTCCCCGTTTCGCGGAGTTCGAGCGCTGGCGGGGAAAGAGGGTCCTCGAGATCGGCTGCGGGATCGGAACCGACACCATCAACTTCGCCCGCCACGGGGCCCTCGTCACCGCGGTGGATCTGTCCGACAAGTCCCTCGAGGTTGCCCGCCGTCGCGCCGCGGTGTACGGGATGCAGGACGGGATCCGGTTCTACCAGGGGAACTCCGAGGAACTGTCCCGCTTCCTCCCAGTAGAGCGCTACGACTTGGTGTACTCGTTCGGGGTCATCCATCACACGCCCCATCCGGGTGCCGTCCTCGACGAGTTGCGCAAATACGTCGGCCCCGACAGCACGCTCAAGATCATGGTGTACAACCGGCGCTCCTGGAAGGTGCTATGGATCGTCATGGGGTACGGGAAGTTGCAATTCTGGCGCCGGGAGGAGCTGGTCGCCCGGTACTCCGAGGCGCAGACTGGCTGCCCGGTGACCTACACCTACACGCCGCAGCAGGGGCGGGAGTGGCTTCAGCGCCACGGCTTCGAGCCCACCGAGGTGTGGGTCGACCACATCTTTCCCTACTCCATCCCCGAGTACAGGGAGTATCGCTACGAGAAGATGTGGTACTTCCGGGTCCTTCCTCCCCCCGTGTTCCGAGCCCTCGAACGCACATTCGGATGGCACCTGTGCATGACGGCGCGCCCGCGCGCCTGACGGCCGCTGGCAACGAAACGCGTCTGGGGCGGGAACACCCGTGACGGACGCCACCCCCTACCTCTCCGTGGTGGTAACCTCCCGCAACGACGACCACGGAGGAGACCTGCTCCGCCGGATGCAGATCTTCGTGGACGGGTTGCTCGGGCAGTGCCGGCGCCACAGCCTCGACGCCGAGCTAGTCCTCGTGGAGTGGAACCCCCCGCCGAACCGTCCTCGCCTGGCCGAGGCGCTCCGCTGGCCACGCGGCCTCGTCCCCGGCCGGGTCCGCGTCATCGAGGTCCCCCCCGCCCGGCACCGGCGGTTCCGGCACGCCGAGGTGCTGCCCCTGTTCCAGATGATCGCCAAGAACGTGGGCATCCGGCGGGCCCGGGGCCGCTTCGTGCTGGCGACCAATATCGACGTCCTCTTCTCCGACGAGCTGATGCGGTTCCTGGCGTCTCGCGGGCTCGACTCCGGCCGGATGTACCGCGTCGACCGCTACGACGCGATGTCGAACGTGCCTTTCCCGGCCAGCCTCGACGAGCAGCTCACCTTCTGCCGCACGCACCTCCTGCGCGTCAACACCGGGGAAGGCACCCTCCGGGTCGAGCCCGACGGGCGTCGGCCGCGGCCCTCGCCCGCGCACGTAGCGGTCCAGGCCGTGCGCCGCGCGGCCCGGGCGGGGTTGCGCCGGCTCAAGGAAGCGGCCGGCTGGCAGGACCCGTTCCGCGGCCTGGTCAATCTCCACACGAACGGGTGCGGGGACTTCACGCTACTGGCCCGGGAGAAGTGGGGGGAGCTGCGGGGCTACGCGGAGTTCGAGATGTTCTCGTTCCACCTCGATTCCGTCCTCTGCTATGCCGCCCATCACGGAGGCGCCGCGGAGACCGTCCTCGCCGCGCCGATGAGGATCTACCACATCGAGCACGAGACGGGCTCGGGCTGGACGCCGGAGGGCCAGGCCGAGCTTTTCGCGCGCCTGGCTGTCGGGGGAGTTCCCCGCCTCAGCCACCGCACGGTGCTGGACTGGGCCGTGCAGATGCAAGCGCTGCGGGCGCCCATGGTGTTCAACCCGGATGACTGGGGATTGGCCGCCGAAGAGTTTCCCGAGACGTGCCCGACGGTTTCCGCCGGCCGCGATGACGAGATCAGCGCCGAGAGGCCATCACCTTCGGCCCCCTCGCGGGTGGCCGGGGTCGGCGGGGGAGGCCGGTGACGGAATCACGGCCCTACCTGAGCCTGGTCGCCACGTCGAGAAACGACGACCACGGAGGCCGGCTGCTGCACCGCATGCAGATCTTCGTCGATGGCTTCATCGAGCAGTGCCAGCGGCACCGGCTCGACGCCGAGCTCATCCTGGTGGAGTGGAACCCACCCCCCGACCGGCCGCGGCTGACCGCCGCGCTGCGGTGGCCGTCGGAGCCCGGGCCGTGCCGCGTCCGCATCATTGAAGTGCCGCCCGAGGTGCACCGGCGCTTCCAGTTCTTCGACTGCCTGCCCCTCTTCCAGATGATTGCGAAGAACGTGGGCATCCGGAGGGCGCGGGGACAATTCGTGCTCGCGACCAACGTGGACATACTCTTCTCCGACGAGCTGATGCGGTTCCTGGCCTCTCGACGGCTCGACGGGGGACGGATGTACCGCATCGACCGTCACGACGTGATGTCGGATGTGCCCTTGGAAGCCTCCCTCGACGAACAGCTCGCCTTTTGCCGATCCCATCTCCTGAGGATCCACACGCGGGACGGTTCGTGTCCCCTGGAGCCGGACGGGCACCGGGCCTTGGAGGCTGTTGACGTCGCCGCCCCCGATTCGGGGCTGCGTTTCGGACCGGGGTGGTTCACGGTCAGCGACCAGCTGGTGCCGTACCGCTGGGCCTCGCCCAGATCCGAGCTGATCGTGACCGCATCGGACCGGAGGTCCGGCGTGCTGGTGATGGACGTCGAAGCCGGTCTCCGGCGTGGGGCCAGCGTTCGGCTGCGGGTGCGGGACGCCGCGGGCCGGTCGGTGGCCAAAGGAGTGGTCACGGACCGTGAGCTCGTCTACATCAAGCTCCCCGCGGCGCCGGGACGGTCACGGGTGTTCTCCATCGAGGCGGATGGAGAGGGCATCCAGTTCGCGGGTGACCCGCCAGGAAGGAACGTCGTGTTCCGCATCTTCCGATGCGGGTGGGCCTCGTCGCTCACCGAATACGAGGGCGCAGGGTACGGCGAAGGATGCGCGAATTTTCGCACTGGGATCCGGGGTTCGCGGCGTCAGCCCCTTTCGGGTTCTCTCCGTCCCGCCTCGCCGGCCGACGGCTCATGCACCCACCTCCACACGAACGCCTGCGGTGACTTCACGCTGCTGGCGCGGCAGAAGTGGTTCGATCTTCGAGGCTATCCGGAGTTCGAATTGTTCTCCTTCCATCTCGACTCCGTGCTTTGCTACGCCGCGCACAACGGCGGGGCGCCGGAGCTGGTCCTGGAAGAGCCGATGCGGATCTATCACATCGAGCACGAGGCCGGCTCGGGATGGACGCCGGAAGGTCAGGAGAAGCTGTTCCAGCGGCTGGCCGCGCTCCGCCTCGAGAGCCTGGACTACCCCACCGTCCTCGAATGGGCGCGCCAGATGCTCCGTTTCCGCAAGCCCATGATCTTCAATGGCGAGGGCTGGGGCCTGGCCGAGTTGGCCCTGCCGGAGGTCGAGGGGAGAGCGGATGGCCGACCCAACGCAGAGGCTCCATTGGCGGAGACCAGGGAGAGCAGGACAGCCCCCGGAGGACCCGGATAGAATGAAGGTTTGCGACATGAGGGTTTCTGTCGGGTGTGGACGTGACCAGCCGTAAGGTCGCCGCCGTGGCCGCGCCGGCGACCAGTGCTCGGCCTGGGCGTCTGTTGGCCCTGTGCAACCGGCTCGCCCATGCCAGCCTGCCCAGCGACTACCAACTGCTGGACGCCGCCGGGCTCGCCTCCGGCCACCCGTGGGCGTTCCTGGCCCAACTCGCCCTGGAGCAGCCGGGAAGCGTCGCGTATTACCGCTACCTCTACGGCCTCGTCCGGGTCCTCGACCCCGTCCGGGTCTTCGAGATCGGCACCGCCTTCGGCCTCAGCGGGGCGACCTTCATCCTGGGAGCCCCGCGGCTCCGCAAGCTGATCTCCCTCGACCTCGGGGTCTTCAGCGCCCAATACGACGCCGTGGAACACAGCGGCAACTGGGACGTCCTGAAGCGCTACCGGACGGAGAAGATCAAGGCCGACGGAGGGAACATCGCCTTCGCCAGGGAAGCGCTGCGGGCCCTGGCCGCGAAGGTCGACGCCCCGGTCGAGCTCTCGCTCCACCAGGTGAACACGCAGCCCGTGGGGACCGACAACTTCGATGTCGTGGCCGATGTCCCTCGCTGGTTCGAGGTCCCCGAGCTGGTGTCGGAGCTGCAGAGCGCGGCCGTCGACCTCTTGTTCATCGACGGAAAGCATACAGGCGACGGCCTCTATCAGGACTTCCGAAGCTTCTTCAAGTACGTGCGGCCGGGGGGCCTCATCATCTGCGACGACCTGCACGACACGTCGTTCGCGTACGCCTGGGCCGGACAGACACTCGAGAGCTTCCGGCGGGTCGAGGCGGAGTTCGAAGCCGAGATCGAAGAGTCCCTCATCTGGCCGTTCCCCCAGCTCCCGGACGCCCCGGGCCAGGAGCCGACGGTGCGCCCCTTCGGCCTCATCCGGAAGAAGGGTCCGGCCCCGGCGGACGGCGATGCCGATCAAGGGAAGCGGCTCGTCCTAGACGAGCTCACCGGGGTCGGCGGGGAGGGATCCGATCGGTGGCTCCGCTTCCTCCGCCAGCATGGCGAGCTCGCGTTCAGCATTCAATCGATCGACGTCGACGGACGCGGAGCCGAGCGTGTCCGGTTCATGACCGCTTACCCTGGCCTTTGTACGGCCGTGGACGAGCTGGGCTTGTCGGACGAGCAGGCGCAGCGGGTGGTGCGTTTCCTCTTCGTGCCCGGCCACCTGCCACTCTTCGAGGAGTTGGAGGGCTTCGGCCTGGGCGAGTCGACCGTCCGCCGGCTGAAATTCCTGACCGACAACGCCGAGCTCTTCGCCGAGCTGGAGCGCTTCGGCTTCGACGATCGGCTCTGGTCCCGCCTGATGTTCATCAACGACCACCCGGCCCTCTTCGAGTCGATCCAACAATCCGGGCTGGTCGAGGCAGCGGCTCGGCGGCTCAGCTTCCTGAACGACCACGCCCAGCTCTTCGCCGAGCTCGATGGCGTCGGCCTGGACGATCGGCTCGCGTCCCGCCTGGCATTCATCAAGGACCACCCGGCCCTCTTCGAGTCGCTCCAACAGTCCGGATTGGCGGAGGCCGCGGCCGGGCGGCTCCGTTTCCTGAACGACCACGCCACGCTCTTCGCCGAGCTGGAGGGCCCAGGCCTGGACTCGTTGTCCCGGTGGCTGCGGTTCGTGAAGGAGCACTCGCCGCTTCTCGCCGATCTGGAGAGCCTCGGCCTGACGGACTCGGCGTCCCGGTGGCTGCGGTTCGTGAAAGAGCACCCAGCCTCTGTCGGCTACCTGGCCGCTCGTCCGACCCTGGCCGACGACATGGACCGGCAGCTTAGCCGCGGCGGGGCCCTCCCCAACGTGCGAATGGCCTCGAAGCTCCTCCCGGGATGGATCTCCGGAAAGTACAGGGCCTCGAGGGAGGGCCCGTGAGGATCGGGGTCCTCAGTCCCACCACCTGGCAGCTCGTCGAGAAGATGGCCGCCCTCTTTCCTGAAGGGATCGAGGTGGTGGGGCCGCTGGCCGACGGCGGGCACTACTGGAACGACTATCGGCGAAAGATGCGGGAGTGGGAGGAGCTGGGGTTGCACGTCACCCTGCGGCTCTCTCCCTACGATCTCATCGACTTCTCCGTCTACGACGTCTTGATCGAATCGGTGGAGACGTTTTCGTACTCGCGGGACTGGCTCGACCAGTGCCATCGCCTGGAGTGCCCCGTCCTGCTCAAAGCCTGTTGGACCCGCGATCCCTTGGAGGTCCTGCCTGCACCTGCCTCCTATTTCAAGCGGAGAAAGTCGTTTCCCGTGCTGCTGGAGATGCCGGCTCACGCCCGGAACTGGCGAGCGGCTGGATTTCGGGACGTGAACGTCCTCGGCAACCCGGTGGGGGACTGGTGGTTCGCCCGGCCCTGGTCGGGCGAGCAGGAGCGGGTCCTCTTCGTGCTCTCCGGCGCCAAGAGCTGGCGCGGCGACCCCTCCTGGTTCGGGCTGGACACCTGGGAAGAG
>Ga0070697_100004533_pt1 | contig 10683 bp, 9 predicted proteins | sample KBSK1501metaG_FD_65475 | JGI IMG/M metagenome (GOLD analysis project Ga0070697, IMG submission 65475) | Corn, switchgrass and miscanthus rhizosphere microbial communities from Kellogg Biological Station, Michigan, USA - KBS K1-50-1 metaG | ecosystem: Host-associated > Plants > Roots >... | reverse complement strand
TCGCATGAAGCCTCCTCCGTCAGCAATACGCGGCTCCGTGACCCAGCGTTCGGCGGCGTTGTGACATGCAACACGGCACTCATGGCCACACCACATATCATTGTCCCACGCTAGGATCGCCGCGCCCGCCGATCTCGGCTCCTCCTCGTTTTCAGCCTTCGACAGTCGTGCGGCCGAGGTGTGTGAATGCCTGGGAATGGGAATGGCAATGGGAAGCACTGGGCTCGTCTGCAGGCCGATCTCAATTGCAAGCTGCGGCGCGGCGCGTGGTACCGAGTGCGGGAGTTGGGCCCGCTCGAGGCTGTGGTGGAGGTGAAAGGGAAGGCCCTGCCTGTGCCCTGCGCCTTCCTGAAGGTGGTCGAGACGCCCCCGCGCCGCTGGACGATCGTCCCGCGCCCCCACGATGCCGTCCGCTATCCCGCCAGCTGGGGCACGCGCTACGCCGTGTGCCCGAGCTGCAGCGAGCGCGCTCAGCTTGGGGGACATCCCGAGCGGATCGTCTGCCCCCGCTGCCGCGGCGACTTCGCGGTCGCCTGGGACGAGCTGTACGATCCGGGGTTGTAGCTGAGAGCCGCTGACGAAACCGCCCGGCCAGATCGCCGGGCGGTTTCGTGTTTCTGAGCCCTAGGCGCTCTCCCTGTAGAACGCCTCGTAGGCGGCCAGCGCGCGCGCCACGCCCTTGTCCACCTCTCCGGCGACGTACTTGGCGAGATCACCGGCCCGACCGGCGATGGAGGCGGCCCCGTTGGGCGTATCGCCGGGGTTCAGCTGTCGATAGTGGTTCGTGAGACCGGCGCCCACGGCTTCCAGCACCCACGGCTTCATCTCGACCGTAGCCTTGGTGACGAGCACGCCGCGCACCGCGCCTTGCGGGGTAAAGCCGACAGCCACCTCGATCGGTCCGTGGGGCGTGTCCACTCGCACGAACTCGAGCGCGCCGACGGCCGCCGGCCCGGCCCTGCCCACGTAGAACGTCACCACGCCGTCCTCGGGGCTCCAGTCCACCGCTTTGTGCAGGCGGTGCGCATCCGGCGTGCTCAGGTGCACCTCGCGCGCGAAGTAGGCGTCCGCCCCCGGCAGCAGGGCCTGAACCGCGTCCGGGCGCTTCACCAGCACGACGGCGGGAGTGATGTGGAGAACTGCGGCGATTGCCGCCAACAGCATGGGCATGTTCATCGGTCAACTCCTCTCGCGCGAAAACCACATCTGCTGGACCGCCAGCGCCGCCACGACGAGATAACCCACGCCCATGGCCCACCCGCCTACCAGCGTCACGATCGCGAAGCGCGGGGAAGCGAACTTCGTGAGCCACATACCGGCGAAGTCGAGCCACGGCGCGGCGAAGAGCAGGGTGATGAGGCCGAGCGCCCGGCGTCGCTCCAGGGACAGACCGACCACCACGAGTGACAAGGCGGCGGCGATCACGCCGTACATGGGGACGTGCACATGGGTGTCCTGGATGAGCAGATTGGTGTCGACTGTGTGAGTCTCCGGCTTGGCGAACTCGGCCACGGACATCGGGTGCTCCAGCACCATCGTGGTCTCGGGTGGCATCGCCATCGACATTTCACGGCCACGGTAGGTGGCCGCCACGCCCCGCGGTGTGAATCCCGCGTACAGGGAGACCATGAGCGCTCCGAACACATAGGACAGGCCGAAGGTCGCGAGCAGGCAGGTCACGAGCCACTTGATCCGGGTGTCCGCGTGCCGCAAGTCGTACAGCATGGAGTCCCTCCGCCTAGAAGATGTACACGAGCTCGAGGATGCCTCGGGTATTCGAGCTCTGCAGCCCCCCGCTGGCGTCCGCGAAAAACGGCTGAGACGACCAGTCGGCGCGCACGGCGCCCCGCAGCGCGATCTGCGGCAGGTGGAACCTGGTGTGCTCGATGTTGCTGAAGATCCCCTCGCGGGCGCTCGAGAAATACCACATCGGGCCCACGGTGACCGATCGCAGGGTCTGTGGCGCGCCGGTGAGGAGGCCGTCCGAGTCTTCCAGCTGATCGTATCGGGCGGTGAGCCCCAGGCTTCGCGTGAGCCGCAGGAACGCTGTCACCGCGCCCCCGCGCCATGTCGGGTTGCCGGCTGGATCCTGCTCCCGGCCGACGTTGAGCTCGGCACCGAGGACCACCCGCCCGCGGTCGATCGTGAGATCGCTCGACAGCAGCGAGCGCTGATGTGCGTCGCTGGAGTCACGCTCGGGGCCGTACACTCCCGTGACTCCCAGCGTCACCCACGGAATGGGGATCCACTGGGCGCGGGCGAGGGCCGTCTTCCCCCGATTGTTGTCCACGGCGACGTCCCACCCGTTCGCCGCGACGCCCCACAGCTCGAATCGCGGCGACGCGGTGTAGTGCAGCTGCACACCCGTGAGCTTGCCGGGGCGCGCGTACGCGAAGTTGAACGAATTCGTGGCGATGAGGTTCAGGGGCTCGTCATCGCGCTCGAAGCCGATCGGCGCGTCGAACCGGCCGAATGCGACCGTCCAGCGGTTCGCTCGCTGCGGCGTCCAGCTCACGAGCAGATTGTCGATCTCGGTGGACGTCCCGCCGTCTTCGAGTGCGGTCGTCAGCTGCGCGAACAGATAGGCCACTCCCACAGGCTTGAACAGGCTCACGCCGATCTTCGCGGCCGTGAAGTTGTTGCTGCGGGCGACCCGGTCATAGTCGGCACGGCCCACCGCGAATCCGGTCACGGCCACGGGTTGCGGCTCCTCGAACGTGACCGGCGTGCCCTGGGCGGCGGCACCTGCCGCACTGCCGCAGAGCAACACGCCACAAAGCGCATTGCGCATGCTTCCTCCGACGCTGTAGGTGAAGAGGGGCTCAGCCTACGCGCACGGATCGGGCGGAGGAGACTCCGGGGCGAAAGACGGGGAAGGGGGAAGAGGGAAGGGGGAGGGGTCTTTCAATGCGATCACCGGCGCCGTCAGCACCGGAGGGAGCTCCGGGACCGGCAGCACCGCTGGCGACACCGTAGCGAGGTCCGAGGCGCCCGTCATGTCCGCGCAGAAGCAGGGGGCGTCGCTCGGCGCGACCGGGCCGTGGTGTCCTGCGTGGCCTGCCGCTGCGTGGTGGTGCTGGCAGGCGAGCAGGGCGCGCACCGTGAGGCCGCCCGGTCCCGCAGCAAGCCAGCACCCTGCGGCTAGCAGTAACACCGTGAAGGTCGCGGCGCGTCGCATCGTGGCAGAGTGTACACGCCCTCGCGGGAGCGGCGCAAGCCTCTGGGGTGGCGCGACAAAGGGGCCCGCGGAGAGCGGGCCCTTGAGCCGCAACCGACCCCCGTACTCGACCGCTAAGGTGTCGCGGCGAGGGCGGCGTCAACCTGTACGAGCCCCGCGCCGGTCGCATTGGTCCCCCACGTGACCGTGCTCGTTGCGGGCACGAAACCGGGGGGGTTCGTGATCGTGACCGGACCCGTCCCCAAGCTAAGCGCGCTCCCCTCGAGAATCGTCTCGGCAGCACCAGCAGTCAGGGCCGCATCCTTCTGCGCCATGAGCGCCACGATTCCCGCCACATGAGGGGTCGCCATAGACGTCCCGCTCAAGAAGAAGTACGTGAGCCTGGAGCCGCTATTCAGCTGATAGGGGCCCACTGTCCACGCTCCAGGTGCGGCCACGTCGAGGTCCTGGCCTGCCTTCTGGCGGCTGGAGAAGGGCGCGATGTAGAAATCGTTCGGGTCCGTCGGGTCGGCCACGTTGCCGCACACCCACCAGTTCCGGGGCGAGTTGCAGAATGTGCCGCTGCCGAACGGGTGGGCGACCCATTGCCCGGTCCAGCCCACGGCCGCGACCGAGATCACCGGCTCGTAGGCGCCGGGAAAGCCCATGCCCAGCGTGCCCGAATTGCCCGCCGCGGCCACGATGATGACCCCGTTCGCTACGGCCCGGTCGATCGCCGCTTGCTCGACGACGTCGAGGGTGGGCCCGCCCAGGCTCATGTTGATCACGGCGGGACTCGCCCCCAGCTGCCCCGCCATCTTGAGGTCGGTGATGTACACGATGCCACGCGCGATCATCGAGGACCAGCCGAAGCCGCTCTGTTTTAGCACCTTCACCGGGATGATCGTCGCTTTGGGAGCGACCCCGTTGATCGGTGTGCCGAAGAAGCTGTAGCCGATGATCGTGCTGGTGACGTGCGTGCCGTGGGAGTTCTGGTCGTGCTCCCAGACATTGGGCTGGGACGGCACGGCGCCCTTATTCATGGCGCCGCCCCCGCCCTGGAACGCGATGGCAAACTGCGTGGCGATTCGGTCCGCCGGGAAATACGACCGCCAGTTGTCGAGCAGCCCGGTGTCGAGTATGCCCACGTAGACGCCGTCCCCAGTGAAGCCCGAGGTGTTCCGGGTGGACGTGAAGGGGCTGACGGTGACGTTGATCGCGTCCATGTCCCACGTACTGAGGCCGCCTGTGAAGTCGCTCACCGCCAGCGCGTCGAGCGGCGCATCGCCGCGCTCCGCATCCGGGTTAGCGCCCGCCACGTACGGCAGTGCCTGAATCAAGGGCAGATTCCCCGCCTTGGTGGCCATCAGCAGCGCGTTGAGCTCGGGGATCTCGTCCGTCACCGTGCCCAGCGTGTTCAGCTCCGCGAGCTGCGCCGCCGTCGCGGGGCCCTTGAGGAGCACGTTGATTCCGATCGTCCCCTGCAGGCTCGTGGCGGCCGCCGTCGACGTCGCCGTGGCCATCGACGGACGGGGCGCATTCCCGGTGATGGTTTCCGGCGAGCGCTCGCACGCTACCACCGTCAGGACCAGAGCGAGGCTTCCCGACATCCGTCCGATTCGCATAGCGACACCTCCGCGGTTTACGGGCTTCCGAGAACGTGTGGGATGGATGATGTAGCCCTCTCCGGAGCGAGTCGCAAGGCCGGTGGCGCAACCCCAACCGGAGCGTGTAGACTGCACCCACCATTGGCGCCGGCCCGCGGAGGAGCCCCGGAAGATGGCAGACCGCATCGAGTTCCAGCAGGGACGTTGGATCATGCCCGATCGGCCGATCATTCCGTTCATCGAGGGAGACGGCACCGGCCCCGACATCTGGCGCGCCGCGCGCCGCGTGTTCGACGCCGCGGTCGAGCATACGTCCGGCGGCCGTCGCGGGGTGGAATGGCTCGAGGTGCTGGCGGGGGAGAAGGCATTCAAAGCCACCAACAGCTGGCTCCCGGAGGCGACGCTCGACGCGATCCGCGCGCACCGGGTCGCGATCAAGGGACCGCTCACCACCCCCGTCGGCGGGGGGATCCGCTCGCTCAACGTGGCGCTGCGGCAGGTGCTCGACCTGTACGCATGCATCCGGCCCGTGCGCTACTTCGAAGGCGTGCCGTCGCCCATGAAGCAGCCCGGGAAGCTCGACGTCGTGATCTTCCGCGAGAACATCGAGGACGTCTATTCGGGCGTCGAGTACCAGGCTGGCAGCGACGCGGCGGACGCCGTCATCCGGTTTCTCACGGAGCGCTACGGAGCGAAGATCCGCCCGGGCAGCGCGATCGGCATCAAGCCGATGTCGAAGTTCGGGACCCAGCGCCTCGTCGCGAAAGCGATTCAATACGCGATCCAGGCGCGGCGTCCCTCGGTGACGCTCGTGCACAAGGGCAACATCATGAAGTTCACCGAGGGCGGATTCCGAGAGTGGGGGTACGAGGTCGCGCGGCAGCGGTTCGGCGACAAGACCGTTCCGGAAGCCGAGCTGGGATCGGGGAAGGGGGACGGGAAAAGGGTCGTCATCAAGGACCGGATCACCGACGCGATGTTCGCTCAGCTCGTGCTCCGGCCGGACGAGTACTCCGTCATCGCCGCCCCGAACCTGAACGGCGACCTGTTGTCCGATGCGGCCGCGGCCCAAGTGGGCGGCCTCGGCCTCGCCCCCGGGGGCAACGTGGGCGACGGCTACGCCGTGTACGAGGCGACGCACGGCACCGCGCCCAAGTACGCGGGGCAGGACAAGGTCAACCCCTGCAGCGTCATCCTCTCCGGCGCGATGATGTTCGAAGAGCTTGGCTGGACCGACGTGGCGGCGGCCATCATTCGCGGCATCGAGGGGGCCATCACCTCCAAGCGGGTGACCTACGATCTCGCCCGCCAGCTGCCTGGCGCCACCGAGGTCTCGACCTCCACCTTCGCCGAGTGCATTATCGAGCATGTCAGCTAAGACCGTCACGAGCGCCGTCGCCACCGCTGCCCTCCCTCAGATCGAGACCCCTCTGCTCGCGGTCGCCCTGGCCCAGGGCAGCGACGTCCCCGCGTCGCTCGCGGACCTCGACAAGGCGGCAGGCGGGCTCGTCGCCCGGGCGATCACGAGCGGTGATTTCAAGGGCAAGCGGGACGACACGAGCCTGTTGTATCCGCCCGTCGGAAAGACGCAGCGGATCCTGCTCGTCGGCGTGGGGAAGGCGAGTGAGGTGACGCGCAATGCCCTGCGGCGCGCCGCCGCGGTGGCCGCCCGCCGCACCCGCGCGCTCGGCGCGACGCGATTCCATTTCGCCGTGGCGGCCGAAGCGCGCAACGGGGTGAGCGCCCGTGACCTGGGCCAGGTGGTGGTCGAGGGGGCGGTGCAGGGAGCGTGGGCCTTCACCGACCTGAAACGGACGAACGACGACCCGAAACCCGACGTCGAGGCGGTCGCGATCGTGGTGCCGGCGGCGGAGGCGAAAGAAGCGGAAGCGGGTCGACGCATCGGCGACGCCGTCGCCGCCGGCCACGGGTTGGCGCGCTATCTCCAGGTGCAGCCGGGCAACGTGTGTACGCCGAGCTACCTCGCGGACCAGGCCAGCCAGCTGGCCCAGCGGCACGGCTTCGGCATCACGGTGCTGGACCGCGCCGCGATGAAGACCGAGGGCATGGGGGCACTGCTCGCGGTGGCGCAGGGTACACAGGAGGAACCGCGCTTCATTGTGCTCGAGTACCGAGGGGCGGGGAACGCGGCGCCGATCACACTGATCGGCAAGGGCGTCACATTCGACTCGGGCGGCATCTCGATCAAGCCCGCGCAGAGCATGGAGGACATGAAGTACGACATGTCCGGGGCGGCGGCCGTGCTGGGTGCGTTCGAGGTCCTGGGCGTGCTCAAGCCGAAAGTGAACGTGGTCGGCTTGATCCCGGCCACGGAGAACCTGCCGTCCGGCACGGCGGTGAAGCCGGGCGACGTGGTCACGAGCCATCTCGGCAAGACCATCGAGATCATCAACACCGATGCCGAGGGGCGGCTCATTCTGTGCGACGCGCTCTCGTACGCGCGACGCTTCAAGCCGGCGGCCGTGATCGACGCCGCGACGCTCACGGGGGCGGTCGTCGTCGCGCTCGGGCACGTGGCGATCGGCCAGATGGGAAACGACGAGACGCTGCTCGCTGAGGTACGCGAGGCGGGAGAGCGGGCGGGGGAACGCTGCTGGCCGTTGCCGCTGTGGGACGAGTACCGGGAGCTCCTGAAATCGGACATTGCGGACATGAAGAACTCCGGGGGGCGGGGGGCCGGGTCGATCGCCGGCGGCTGGTTCCTGCGGGAATTTGTCAACGGCTTCGCGTGGGTCCACCTCGACATCGCCGGGACCGCCTACACCGAGACCGAGGGGCCTCATCAGCCCAAGGGACCCACGGCGGTGGGAGTCCGTCTTTTCTCGGAATTCATCCTGAAGCGCGCGGCGGCGTGATCCATCGCCGCCTCCTCGCGGGCGCGGTATGCCTCGCGCTGGCGGGGAGTGCGGCCGGGGCGGAGGTCGCGGCGGCGCAGGTCGACACGACCGCCCGGCGCGCGCCCCCGGCAGCGCGGGACACCGCGGGTCGCGATACGACCCGGCGGGACACGACTGCCGCACGGGACACGGCGCCGCGGCTCCTGCCGGCGTTCGCCGTCCCGCTCCCCGCCGGCCCACTTCCGCGGGGCACGCGTTACTCCTTTCCCACCGACTCCCTGGTCTTCACGAACGTCCGGACCCTGAGCGACCTGCTGGCACACGTCCCGGGCGTGTACGTGGCGCGCGGAGGATACTACGGTCAGGCGGAATACGTGATGTACGGCGGGCGCGGGCCGGGGGGCCTCGAGATCTACTGGGACGGCGTGCCGTACCTGCCGCTGGGCCGCGACTCGGTCTACGTCGATCCGGCCCGCATCCCGCTCGCGCCGCTCGAGCGGGTGGACGTGGTGGTGCTCCCGGCCCAGCTGCGCGTGTACCTCGTGAGCGCGCGGCAGCAATCCACCGCGCCCGCGAGCGAGATCCGCATCCTGTCGGGCGAGGCGAGCCACGCGGGCTACCGTGGCGCCTTCGCCAAGCGGTGGCGCTCCGGGCTCGGCCTGTCGCTTGCCGCCGACTGGAATACGATCGACGGCTTCTCGAGCAGCGCGACCACCGCCTTTCGCGACGTCGACCTGTGGCTGAAGGCCGAATACGTTCCCACGCCACGCGCCGGGGCGTCCTATCAGATCCTGAGCTCCGACTGGCACCGCGAGGCCGGCGTCCTCACCGACGCGGTGCGACAGCGGCGCCGCGACGGCATCTTCCGCCTGTTCCTGACCCAGCGCACCGATGGGCTGGGCCCGCGGCTTCAGCTCACGCTCGCCACGGCGACGGTGGAGCGCGACACGGCCGTCACGAAGCGCTCGCTGTCGCAGGGTATCGTCGAGGTGGGCAACACGTGGCGGCGCGGCCACGCCGAGCTCGCGGTGCGGCTGCGAGACGAGCCGCGCCCCTGGCAGGTCGAGGGGCGCGTTTCCTGGATCCCCGTGCGGCGGGTGACGCTCGATGCCGATGCCCGCCACGCCGCCTACGTCGGGGGGCGCCACGGCAGCGCGCTACATCTCGGCGCCGGCGTCGAGCTACCCTGGGGTTTCTCGGCACACGGGGACGTCGCCCTTACGAATGACCTCCAGGCGCCGACGCTCGCTCTCGACTCCACTCAGAACGCGACGGCCCTCGCGGGCGCCGTGCGGTGGGACCGCCCCTGGGTCACGCTCGAGCTCGGCGGCGTCCGCCGCGACCCCTTCGCGCCGATGGGACGGCCGGCCTCGCTGCAGAACGTCGGCAGCCTGAGCCCCTCACTGCTAGCCGATTACATCACCGCCTCTGCAAGCCTCCGGCCGCTCCCCGGGCTGCAGCTCGCCGGTTGGTATTTCCACCCGCGCATCCCATACGGGAACGATTTCGAGCCACCGCATCACGCGCGCGTGTCGTTGGCGTTTGCCTCGAAGTTTTGGCGCGTGTACAAGAGCGGCGTGTTCACGCTCCGAGGCGAGATCGCCGTGGAGTCGTGGAGCACCGGCACGGCGGGGCGCGATGTGACGGGCGCGGCGCCGCTGCTCCTCCCGGGCGCGACGTTCATGGAAACGAACGTGGAGATGCAGATCGTGGGTGTCACGATCTTCTGGATCATCCGCAACAACAACCTGATGCGCGGCAGCTACGTGCCCGGACTCGACTATCCGCGACGCCCGCAGCTGTACGGCGTGCGCTGGGTGTTTACGAATTGAGGGCCCATTGACCTAAGTGCTTTGCGCGACTACGTTTAAAGTCTGTGCCGCGGAGCATGACGGGGTTCGGAACCGCCGACGGGAGCGCCCTCGGAGGGCGGCTGCGGATCGAAATCCGCACCGTCAATCACCGCTATTACAATCCGCAGTTCAAGCTGCCGTTCGAGCTGGCCGGGCTGGAGGGCCCGCTGCGGGATCGTCTGCGCCAACTCTTGGACCGCGGGCATGTGGCGGTCGTCGCCCGCTGGCTGGAGCCGCCGCCCGGCGAGGGCGCGGTGATGGTGGATCTGGCGCGTGCGCAGCAACTCGTGACGGCGCTGAAGCAGCTGAAGCGGAAGCTCAAGCTCAAGGGCGAGCCGGACCTCGCGTTCGTGGCCCGGCAGCCCGAGGTGCTGACGATCCAGGCGAACGGCGCGGGCGCGGTGGCCTGGGGCGAGCTCGAGCCGATCGTCGAGCAAGCGGCGGGCGAAGTGCTGACGATGCGCGCGCGCGAGGGGCAGGCCCTGGCGACGGATCTGGCGCGCCGGCTCGACGCGATTGCGGAGCTGGCGCGCGCCGTGGAGGCGCGGGCGCCGGCCCGGCTCGCCGTCGAGCTCGAGCGGCTCAAGAAGGCCGTGGCGGAGCTCGCGGCCGGCGTGCGGGTGGACGAGCAGCGGCTGGCAGTGGAGATTGCGCTGCTCGCCGACCGCGTGGACATCACCGAGGAGCTCGTGCGGCTGCGCACCCACGTCGCCGCGTGCCACGACGCGCTGGCGAAGGAGGGTGCGGTCGGCAAGCAGCTCGGGTTCCTGGCGCAGGAGGTGCTGCGCGAGGTCAACACGATCGGCTCGAAGGCCAACGACGCCGTGATCACGCAGGCGGTGATCGCGATGAAGGGCGAACTGGAGAAATTCCGGGAGCAGCTGGAGAACCTCGAGTGAAGCCGGTCGTCGTCGTCCTGTCCGCGCCCTCGGGCGGCGGCAAGACGACGATCGCGCGGGCCCTGCTCGCGGAGCGGCCGGACGTGGGGTATTCCGTTTCGGCCACCACCCGGCTCCCGCGCCCCGGTGAGCAGGATGGGCAGGCGTATCACTTTCTGTCACGTGAGGAGTTCACGCGACGCCAGCGCGGAGGCGAGTTCCTCGAATCGGCGCAGTACGCGGGTGAGTGGTACGGCACGCTGAAGAACGAGGTGGACCGGATCCTCCGCTCCGGGCGGCACGCGCTGCTCGACATCGAAGTGGAGGGGG
>Ga0070697_100004529_pt1 | contig 10686 bp, 10 predicted proteins | sample KBSK1501metaG_FD_65475 | JGI IMG/M metagenome (GOLD analysis project Ga0070697, IMG submission 65475) | Corn, switchgrass and miscanthus rhizosphere microbial communities from Kellogg Biological Station, Michigan, USA - KBS K1-50-1 metaG | ecosystem: Host-associated > Plants > Roots >... | reverse complement strand
AGCGCGAAGCGCGAGAACGGCCGCCACTCGAGGCCGCCGCCGATGCTCCACTGGGCGGCGAGCTCCTGCGTCGTGGTATCGGTGGAGAGGCCCAGCACCACGCCGGCGAGCGCATACGGCCCGAGCGCGCGGCGGCCGCGGAACGCCTGCAGCTCGTAGCCCAGCCCGTAGAAGGCACGGCGGCGGCCCAGCGAATCGTGCAGGAACACCTGCGCCCCGAAGCCGTGCGTGAACGCCCCGCCCAGACGGGCGCTGGTGCGGAATTCGTAGCTGTCGGAGCGGTTACCGTTGTACCAGCGGCCGCGGTGGAACTCCCAGTCGCGACCCTGGGCGGCGAGCACCGCAGGAATGCAGAGCGCGAGCGGGAGCCACCCGAGCTCAGTCGGCTGCCGCAACCGCCGTGTACTCCTGCGACGGCCGGGGCGCCATGTGATGCGACAGGAGGTGCGGCAGCCGGCGCATGAAGCGCACCCAGGTCCAGAGAGCCGCGAACCCGAGCAGTGCCGCACCCAGCCCCGCCACCACGAGCATCGTGAGGGGACGAGAGAACCGGGTGGCGACGAGCGCCCCCAGCCAGAGACCCGCGTACGACGCCCCCCAGGCGAGCACCGGGGTGACGAGCCAGCCGAGCACGACGAGCAGGTGAGCCAGCCAGCGGGGCACCGTCCCTCCCCGCGCTAGGACTTCCGGGCGAGGGCGACGACGGCGAGCACGGCCAGGACGATCGTGAACCCCGCCCCTGTCTGGACCGGCAGCGCGAGTTGCAGGCCTGCCAGCCGGGTAACGGTCACGAGCAGGACCGCGCCCACGATCGCCGGGCCCGCGGTGCGCGCCAGCGTCGCCTCGCCGCGCGCCGCTTGCGCGGCCGTGACGATGGCGCCCATCCAGGCGAGGAACGTGCCCAGCATCCACCAGATCGGCAGGTACCACCAGCTGCTCCCGCCGCCGATCGCGTCCCAGGTCCAGGGATAGGCCTTGAAGGGCCGCAGCAGGACGATGTCGAACGCCATGAAGACGACCGTGCCCCAAAGGCCGATCGCGGCCGCGCCGGCGATGCCCTCCGCGTGGCGGGCCGCGGTCCACCGGCCGGGCAGGAAGCTCGCGAGCACGCCCGCCGCGAGCGCGATGAGTGCCTCCAGCCCGCGCCGCGCGCCGCCCGTGTCGGGAACGAACCGCGCGACCAGGAGAAAGAGCACGACCGCCGCTGTCGTGAGGGCGCCCAGCTTCGTACCGCTCACCATCACGGTGCGGAAATCCGATCGATCCGTTGTCGTGGGTGCGACGCTAGCCGACATGCACAGCCGCTCCTCGCTGTAGGGAGGGTGGGGAGTTGGCCCGCCAAATCTAGCGGGCAGCGCTCATCGGGCAAACACCAGCAACACCACGAGATCCGTGACCGCCCAGGCGGCGAGCGCCCGATACATTCCCTGCTGGTGCCGCGCCGCCGTCCACGACTGATACCCCACGCGCCACGGCACGACCACCCACAGCCAGGCCGCGAGCGGGATGAGGAGCAGCACGCCGCTCACCCGCAACGCGACGGCCGCCCAGCCGAACAGGGCGAACGCGAGCAGGATGCAGCCGAGTGCGATGTCCAGGCCTCGCCGCATCCCGACGATGAGCGCGAGGGTTCGGTCGCCGCGGCGCCGGTCCTCGTCGAATTGATACAGCTGTGTCAGCGGATAGAGCCCTGCGAAGAGGGGACAGAAGCCGAGCAGCACGAGCCCGTGCCCCAAGTCCAGCGGCCGACCCGTCGCGGCCCAGGCGGCGAACGGCGTCAGCGTCCCGAAGCCCCACATGTTGATCAGCCAGTCGACGCCCGCCACCGCCTTGAAGCGGAACGGCGGCACCGAATAGAGGATCGACAGCGCGAAGCAGATGGCGTAGTCGACCTGAAACGCGGGCGGCAGGGTCAGCGCCGCGAGCTGGCCGCCCGCGAGTAGCGCCACGCTGAAGGCCAGGAGGTGCCGCGGCAAGCGAGGTGGCGCGATCAGGTAACCGATGTCTCCCTCGTCTTTGTCGAACACGCTGTTGATCGCGAGCGTCCCCCCGTTGAGCAGGACCACCCAGATCACCAGGCCCCAAGCGGCCTGCCCCAGCCGCTCCCCCCGGGCGACGCCCGCGAAGCCGACGGCCAGCACGTAGCCCAGCGCCGTGTGCCCCGCCATGATGGGCCACTCGGCCGGGCGCATGTGGAGTAGGTAGGAGAACAGCTCGCCCGGGAGCAGCCGGTACCCCCAACGCCGCCAGGCATTGAGCGCTCGCGCGTCCGCTACCACTTGAGGCCGAGCGCGCTCGCGGCGATGCGCAGCCCGACGAGCGTCAAGTCCGGATGCTGCGACTCGATCTCTTTGGAGAGGGGCGCGACGAGCGGCGCGAGGCCACCCGTGGCGACGACCTTCGGCGTTTTCCCGTTCGGCCACTCGGCCTTGATGCGACGCACCAGCCCGTCCACCGCCTCGGCCGCGCCCCACAGCACCCCGGAGCGGATACAGTCCTCGGTGCGCCGCCCGATCACCCGCTCTGTGGGAACGAGCTCGGTGGCGGGGAGCTTGGCGGTGTTGCGTATCAGGGCGTCGGCGCTGGTGCGGAGCCCCGGCATGATGACCCCGCCGATGAAGCGGCCTTCGCTCGTGATGCAGTCGAACGTGGTGGCGGTGCCGAAGTCCACGACGATCGTGTCCCGGCGGAACAGCGTAGCGGCCGCGAGCGTGTTGAGGATGCGGTCCGCGCCCACGGACAGGGGCTCCTCCACGTCGAGCGTGATGGGGAGCCGCGAGCGGCCGTCCACGACGAGCGGCGTTACCGTGGTGGCCCGCTCCACCGCCTCGCACAGCGTCTGGGTGACCGGCGGCACGACCGAGGCGAGGATCGCCGCGCGGACTTCCTGCGTGGACCGTCCCGCCTGAGTGAGGTAGGACGTGAGCGCCTGCGCCCACTCGTCGGGCGTGCGCGAGGGCGTGGTCGTGAGCCGCCAGTGGGCCTCCAGGCTGTCACCGCGGAACAGCCCGACTTTGGTCTCGGTGTTGTTGATGTTTGTAGCGAGGAGCATCGGGGCGTAGTATAGGCCGGAGGCCCGCAGGCCGCCACGTGGACCCGAGCTCTCGACCGAGTGACGGTCGGGTAAGCATTCTCGACCCGCGAATTATCAGGGACTGAAGTCCCCGCTCGGCTACGCGGCGTCCTCAAGGACGCTGACGCACCGCGCGTTCCGGGTGTCGGGAAGCCTGGTTGCTCACATAGGTGAACACAGTCCCCAGCTGCCGGACCCCGACACTCCGTAGGTCGTAGCCCTCCGCCCAACGCAGCGGTGCTCGAGTCATGAGACCCTCCCGGTTGACGAGCCGTGCGCTGGCCCCGTTGAGGCCTTGCACCAGGCGCGGGATGTTGTTGATCGCCGGCAGTTGCACAACTAGATGCACGTGATCCGCAACAATTCCGGCAGCGAGCAGTCTCGCACCATGCCGTTGCGCCTCCCGCGGTAGAAAGTGCCGCAGGAAGTCTGCCACGCCGGGACTGATCAAGAGCTGGCGCTGCAGAGTCGTCCAGGTCAGATGGACGTAGAGACGAACGGGCATGCGGCGAGTCTACTGCGAACCACCGCCTGGCGGAGACCAAGTCCTTGCCGCGAGGCGCGTTGCTCCGCGGCAGCGTGCTTGCCAAGGCGTCCTTCAGGACGCGCGCTGGCCGAGCTGGGACTTCTAGTCCCTCATCACACGAACCGAGTCCACGTTGGTCTTCCCGTCATGCGAGCTCCACGTGCCCCTCCCGCACGCCGATCGTCCCCGCCCCCCCATCGACGAGCAGTGCGCCGTCCGGACGAATGCCGCGCGCCAGCCCCGCGGCCGGTGACCGGAGCATCCGGCCGTGCAGCCAATCGCGCGCCGCGAACGCCGCGCACTCGGCCTCGACGAGTAGGGCGCCCGGGCCGCCGATGCGCGCGAGCGCCGGCACCAGCCGGTCCAGCAGGTCGATGCGCTGCACCGCGGGCGCCACCTCGCGCAGCGCCACGGCCCGCGCGCCGAGCTCCGGCGGCAGGTCGTTCCCCAGATTCACGCCGAGCCCGACGGCGATCCACTGCAGCGCCTCACCTTGCCAGCGGCTCTCGCACAGGATCCCCGCGAGCTTGCGGTCGTTGACCAGGACGTCGTTGGGCCACTTGAGCCGCGCCAGCGGCCGGCCCACGAGCTCGTCCACGGCGTCGGCGAGGACGAGTCCCGCGCGGATCGCGAGCGAGCCCGGCTCGAGCCGGACGTCCCCGGGACGGAGCAGCATCCCGAGCCACACGCCGCCCGCAGGCGAGCGCCAGGTGCGCCCGTCACGCCCCCGCCCCGCCGTCTGCTCCTCGGCGAGCACAACGGTGCCGTGCGGCGCCTCCTGCGACCCGAGGTCGTGGATCGCATCGAGCGTGGACCCGAGACGCCGGAACAGCCCGACCTGCGGCACGCCCCACCGCTGCGCGAGGATGTTCCCCGGGAGGCCGTCGAGCCCTAGGCGAGCCACCGCGCGTACACCAGCGTGAGCACGCCGACGCCCCAGCAGTACGGCGCGAAGGCGTAGAAGCGGCCGCGCCGCAGCAACCCCACGAGGAACCGGATGGACCACGCCCCGCTCACGAAGGCGACCACGCAGCTCGCCACGAGCGGCATCGCGCCGACCACGGCGACGTCCGCCGCGACGTGCCGCGCCTCGAGCAGCGCCGCCCCGCCGATCGTCGGGATCGCGAGCAGGAAGCTGAACTCCGCGGCACGTTCGGCCCCGAGGCCGCACCACAGGGCCGCACTCACGGTCGAGCCCGAGCGCGAGATACCGGGGAAGACCGCCACCGCCTGCGCTACGCCCACGATCAGCGCCTGCCGCGGCGTCGGCTGGGCGGCATCGCCCGAGCGGCGGCGCGTGGACCAGAGCACGAAGCCCGTGACGATGAACGCCGCCCCGACGAAACCGAGCGTCCGAAAGGCGGCTTCGATCCGCGCGTGGAACAGCACCCCGATGATGCCGGCGGGAATCGTGGCGAGGACCAGGAGCCCCGCGTACCGCACGTCCTCCGGCTGCCCGCGGAGCACGCCCAGGGCGACCTGCACCAGGCGCCGGCCGTAGATCACGAGCACCGAGCCGAGCGTCGCCACATGCAGCGCGACCTCCACGAAGAGCCCCGGGGTCCTCACGCCCGTCATCGCCTCCACCACGGCGAGATGGCCGGAGCTCGAGACGGGGAAGAACTCCGTCAGCCCCTGCACCAGCCCCAACAGGATCCCCTGCCACAGAGTCATGTGACCCGCCCGGCGACGAGCGCGATCAGGCCCACCACCATAGCGCCCTTGAGCAGGGCGCTGACCCGCTCGATCCGTCCCACGACCAGTCGGGCCGCCGCCACGAGCACCGCGAGCTGCGCGACCAGGGCGACCGCGAAGTAGGCGCCGCCGTACTGCGCCCGGTACGGGAGCACGAGGCTCACCGGCACGAACGCGAGTGCGATCGCCGCGGCGACCCTCGCTGCCCCCGCGCGGCCGATCAGGATCGGCAGGGTGCGGCGGCGCACCGCCTGGTCGCCGGGCTCGTCCTCGATGTCCTTCACCAGCTCGCGCAGGACGTGGATCCATGCGGCTATGGCCCAGGGGACGAGCCCCTCGCGCGGCCGGTTCACCGCCGCCGCGCCGAAGAACAGCGGCAATCCGGCGACGAGCGCCACAGCCACGTTGCCGAGGCCGAGCCGTTTGACGACGGGCGAGTAGCCGCCCAGGGCCCCCCACGCGACGAGGAAGCACGGCAGCACCGGGAGGGGCGGTGCGCCCGCGCGCAGCGCCAACAGCAGCAGCCCCATCGCCGCGAGCAGGGCCCAGCGCGCGTACCAATCCGCGGTCTCCGGATGGATGCGGCCGCTCGGGATGGGGCGGTCGGGGTGGCTCACCGCGTCCGCCGCGGCGTCGGCGATGTCGTTGCGGATGAACCCGTAGGCGCCGAGCGCGGCGCCGCACAGGGCGGCGAGCGCGAGCGGCGCGGGCACGGCGATGCGCGCCAGCGCGATCCACCCGCCGGCGAGCACGCCGGCCGCGGCGATCCCCAGGTTCGGCAGCCGCACGAGACGGGCGATTTCAATCACCGAGCACGTCCCGATACAGCGTCTCGTAATGCGGGACGATCCGCTCGGTCGAGAAGTCGCGCGCCCGCGCAGCGGCGCTCGCGCCGAGCCGGCCGTGCAGCGCGCTGTCCCGCAGGATCGCGATCGCCCGCTCGGTCATTTCGTCGACGGCTCCCGGCGGTTCGAGGTAGCCCGTCTCCCCGTTCACGACGACCTCCGGGAGCCCCCCCACGGCGCTCGCGATCACCGGTACGCCGCACGCCATGGCCTCGAGGGCGGCCAGGCCGAAGGACTCGGTCTCCGAGGGGAGCAGGAACAGGTCGCTCCCCCGCAGCAGGTCGGCCACCTGATCGACCTTGCCGAGGAACCGGACATCGTCGCCGAGGCGCAGGCGGTCCGTCTCCTGCTCCGCCGCGTCGCGGTCCGGCCCATCCCCGATGAGCACGAGCGTGGCGGGCAGGGCCTTCCGCACGCCGGCGAAGATGCGCACCACGTCACGCACGCGCTTGACGGGGCGGAAGTTCGAGACGTGGGTCAAGATCTTGTGGTCCGGAGGGGCCAGCGCGCGCCGGCACGAGCCATCTCGGGCCGGATGGTACTCCGCGGTCGACACGAAGTTCGGGATCACCTGGACGTCGCAGTCGACGCAGCCGAAGGCGCGGTAGGTCTCGTCGCGCAGGTACTGCGACACCGCGGTCACGCGATCGGACTGCTCGATCGAAAACTTCGTGATGGTGAAGTAGGAGGGATCCTGCCCCACGAGCGTGATGTCGGTGCCGTGCAGCGTAGTGACGACCTTGAGGTCGCGCTCCGCCTTGAGCATCTGCTTGGCGAGCCAGGCCGTCGCGGCGTGAGGGATGGCGTAGTGCACGTGCATCAGCTCGAGCTCCTCGCGTAGCGCGACCTCGTGCTGCTTGACGGCCAGCGCAAGCGCATAGGGCGAGTGCTCGAACAGCGGGTAGTCGGCGGTCACGACCTCGTGGAAGGTCACGCGCTCGGCGAACCCCCCACGCAGGCGGAACGGGCTGGCGTACGAAATGAAGTGCACCTCGTGACCGCGCCGCGCGAGCTCGAGCCCCAGCTCGGTGGCGACGGCTCCGGAGCCGCCGTAAGTCGGATAACACGTGATGCCGATCCGCATCGAAGACCTCAGACGTCAGTCAAGACCTGGCACCAGCGAGCGTGGATCGTCGCGGCAAGCTTCTCAGCGGGTTCTGTCGCATCGAGCGCCCACACCTCATCAGTCTGATGTCTGACGTCTGAAGTCTGACAGCGCAGTTGATGTCGAAACCACGTCTCCTGTCGCTTCGCGTACTGCCGCGTCGCCGCGACGATGGCGTCTCGCAGCCGCGCTTCCGGCAGCCGCCGCTCGAGCGTCGCCACGACCTCGCGATAGCCCACCCCGTCCAGTCCGGGCGCCTGCGCGGCGACGCCGCGGGCGAGCAGCGCCCGCACCTCGGCGACAAAGCCCGCCGCGAGCATCCGGTCCACCCGCTCCGCGATGCGCCGGTGCAGCGCGTCGCGCGGCAGCGTCAGATGAATGTACCACGGCCGCATGATCCCGGTCTCGCGCGCCTCGCGCTGCCACCAGCTCAAAGCCCGACCGGAGAGCAGCGCCACCTCGATCGCGCGCGCCGCCCGCTGGCGCCCGCCGCCCGCGAACCGCCGGTCGAGCCGCGCCGCCCAATGGGCGAGTCGCGTGGCCGGCAGCCGCGCCCCCCAATCCCGCAGTCGCTCGCGCCGCGCCGGGTCGAGCGGCGGCTCGCGGAACAGCCCCTCCGCCAACGCCCGCACGTAGAACCCGGTTCCACCGACCACGACCGGCTCGCGCCCGCCGGCCCGGACGCTCGCGACCCAACCGGCCGCATCGCGCGCGAAGCGTCCCGCACTGTAGCGCTCCCCCGGCTCGATCAGGTCGAGGCCCACGTGAGGAACCCGCGCCTGCAGCTCGCGCGGCGGCTTGGCCGTGCCGATGTCGAGCCCGCGGTACACCTGCCGCGCATCCGCCGAGATGACGGTGATGGGCGCGCGGGCAGCGAGTGCCGCGGCGACGGCGGTCTTGCCGACGCCGGTGGGCCCGACGAGAACCGGTACCAGGGGACGGTCAGGCTCTCCCAAACCGCCGCTCCAACTCGTCCTTCGGCAGCTGCACGATCGTCGGCCGCCCGTGGACGTCGTGGGCCGGCAGGGTGGCGCCGAGGACGCGTACGACGAGCTCCCGCATCTCGTCCTGCTCCAGTCGCTGGCCGGCCTTGATGGCGGCGCGGCAGGCGAAGCTCGCGGCGAAACGCTCCAGCCGGTTCGGCAGGCCACCGAAGCGGCCGCCCGCGAGATCGGCCACGAGCTCCTGCAGGCAGCGCGTCGCGTCGAACCGGGGATGCGGGTTGGGCGCGGTGTGAACGACGATCGAGCGGCCCGAGAACGGCTCGATCTCGTACCCGACCCGCCGCAACAGCTCCCCGTGCGCGTCCACGGCCTCGAGCTCGGCCGGCGAGAAGTCGAGCGTCAGTGGCAGCAGCAGGCGCTGCGCGGGAGCGCCGTCGCCCGAGAGCTGGTGCATCACGGTTTCGTACAGCACGCGCTCGTGCGCCGAGTGCTGATCCACGATGGCGACGGCGGTGTCCGTCTGAAACAGGATGTAGGTGTCGAAGACTTGAAGTAGCGGAGGTGTCAGGTGCCGGGCGTCAGGTGTCAGGGACGTCGCGGGGAAGAGCTCCTGGGCTGTAGCGCCGGGGATCACGGCACCGAGACCGGCCCAGGGCCCCCCGACACCTAGGGGGGCGGCAGCGGCCAGGGGGCCGAGCGCCCCCCGCACCGCCTGCTCGACCACCCTCTCGACGAAGAACTTGTCGCGGAAGCGCACCTCGAGCTTCGTCGGATGGACGTTGACGTCCACCGCGTCTCCCGGGAGGTCGAGGAACAGGATGAGTGTGGGGCGGTCGCCGGGCGCGATGGTCGAACGGTATCCGGCCTCCCCTGAGCGCAGGATGAAGGGATCGCGGATGGGCCGTCCCCGCACGAATACGTAGCCTTTGCGTCCCGCAGGCTTCGCCTGCGCGGGCCGCTGCGCGAAGCCTCGCACGTCGAGCGGGCCCTCGCGGTGGCCGATGGGGAGCAGGGTGTCGGCGAGCTCCCGCCCCCACAGCTCGTGCACGCGGTCGATGGGCCGCTCCGCCGGTCCGACGTCCAGCAGCACGCGGTCGTCGCTCTCGAGCGTGAAGGCCACGTCGGGGCGCGCGAGCGCGAGCACGGTCAGGGCCTCGACCACGGCGCGGGTCTCGGTCTGCTGCGCGCGCAGGAATTTCCGCCGGGCGGGCGTGTTGAAGAACAGCGCGCGCACCGTCACCGTGGTCCCGCGCTGGCGCACCGCGTCCTCCACGGCCATGCCCTTGCCGCCCACCAGCCGAACCCGGGCGCCGCTCCGGCCGTCCGGCGAGGTCTCGAGCTCGAAGCGCGACACCGACGCGATGGCGGGGAGCGCCTCGCCGCGGAACCCGAACGTGCCGACCCCGATCAAGTCGGCCGCGCCGCGAATCTTGCTCGTCGCATGGCGCGCCAGCGCGAGCTCGGCGTCCTCCCGGCTCATCCCCTCGCCGTCATCGCTCACCCGAATCAGCGTCTTGCCGCCGGTCTCGATGGCGACGCGGACGGTGCGCGCGCCGGCGTCGAGCGCGTTCTCGACGAGCTCCTTCACCACCGACGCCGGGCGCTCCACGACCTCGCCGGCGGCGATCTGGTCGGCCACCTGCGCCGGGAGCACGGCGATCTTGGGAGTCACAGGGGCTCTTGCGGCAGCCGTACCGCTTCGCGCTCCAGCAGCCAGCCGTGGATGCCGTCCGGCCGCCGCACTTCGAGCCAGCGCCCGTCGCGCCGCTCGACGAGCAGCGCGGCGCCCGCCTCGACGGTGGCGACGGGGCTGGCACCGCCGTACGGGGCCACCCGCACGGGCGTCGCCGGGTTGACCACAACCGCGAGCGCCTGCTGGCGCCGCCGCGCCTCCCGCGCGGCCTGCGTTCCCGCCACGGCCACGCACACCGCCAACCCGAGGAGCAAGGCGCGCGGGCGCCGTCGCCGGGCCAGCAACGCCCAAAAACCGACCCAGCAGGCCGCGGCCACGAGGCCCCATTCCCCGGGGGCGGCAACGCCGACCGCGAGCAGGCGCTCGCTCGTCGCGTCCGGTGCGGGCAGGAGCTCGCGGGCGCGCCGGATCATGCGGTCGCGCGGGGCAAGCCGCGCGGCGACGGCCCACGCCGCCGCGGCCTTGCCGTCCGCGCCGGCCCGGTACAGGGTGGCGCCCACGTTGTACCAGTGGGCGGCGACGCGCGGCTCGGCCGCGGCCCGGGCGGCGAACGAGTCCGCCGCCGCCCGCAGCGCCCCCGCCGCGTACAGCGCCTCCGCGCTTGGCCCCTGGGCGAGTCCGCCGCGCGGCGCGAGCAGGGCCGCGAGGCACAGCGTGGAGAATCGGCGGACCCGCCGCCGGCCGCGCGGCTCCGCCTCCAGCACCCCCAGCACCTGCTCGATCTCGGCAGCGAGCTCCGCCGCGTCGCCCAGGCCCTGCGGCCCGTAGCGCGCCGCCCGCAGCCGATCGCGCAACCGCATGATGT
>Ga0070697_100004527_pt1 | contig 10688 bp, 7 predicted proteins | sample KBSK1501metaG_FD_65475 | JGI IMG/M metagenome (GOLD analysis project Ga0070697, IMG submission 65475) | Corn, switchgrass and miscanthus rhizosphere microbial communities from Kellogg Biological Station, Michigan, USA - KBS K1-50-1 metaG | ecosystem: Host-associated > Plants > Roots >... | reverse complement strand
CCCTTGCGATACCTGACGCTGACCGTCGCCGCGGGCGTGTTGACCAGCTGTGCGACTGATGTGGCGATGCAGAACCCGCGAACGGGTGACACGGTGACGTGCCGGGCGAGCCTGCGGGGCCAGAACCCGTGGTCGCAGCAGGACGCCTGCGTCGCCGACCACATCGCCCAGGGATGGAGACGGGCCAACGCAGAATGAGGTCGCGCATTGTCTTCTGATTAGACCGGCCACTACGCCTGGGCGGCGACCGCGGGAGTCCGGCGTCTCATGCCTCGGTCGTCCGCGGGCCGGATCGAGCCGCCCCAGGGACACGCAGGGCAACAGTGCCCAGGAGGGGATATGGCGGGGCGAGCGCTCTTGTTGGTGGGACTGCTGACCATCGGATGCGCGATGTCGCCTGAGATGAGACTGCGCCATCAAATGGTCACCGAGATCTACGAGGATGCAGCGAGGGCATGCGACGCCCAGTTCCTGTCGGTGCAGACAGCGCGCGTCGGCGTGGATGGCAGCCTCTCGGTCGACGTAAAGGCCGGCCAAACGCAAGATGTGCCTGGGTTTGCGCGGTGCTATTGGCAGGGCATCGCCCAACGGGTCGAACACCGACGTCAAGCCGGTCTACCGCTTCCGGACCCGCTCGATTTGAAACCGTCTGTCGACATCGCCCCCGAGCAGGGACGTTAGCCGCCCGCGGCATGATGTTCTCGCGGGCCGGAGTGGAGTTGACCGGCCACCGTGGGGGATCCCGCCGTCGTTGCGGCAGCGGGCGGATCAGGTGAATAGGTGACAAGAGGCCGGGAAGAACCCGAACGATGGCCCACTACGAGAACCCGGACTGGCTGACCAAGCACGTGACCAACCGGAGCACGGCATGATGGATTAGGCACCCACGGATCCAGACCTTTGGATCACTGCCCCAAGCCTCGTTGGTTCACATCCGCCGTTCGCCATCCAACGTGACAAATACTCCGGTCGAAATATCTACGTCAACCGGGACGTTCCGGGGACTAAAGCCCCACGACCTCCACCGCGGCGTCGCAATGGAGGTCTACGAGCAGCACCATGATCTCGAGCAGGTTCGTGGGCTGCTCGGGCATACCCGGCTGGAGACCACACACAACCAAGGCACGCGACTAAAACACGCAGCCTGAAGCTCCTTGGGCCCGCAATCACCGAAATCGACTCGCCTTGTCTTCGAAGTTGATCTCATCTGACAGACTCCACGCAATCGCCGTAGCTCTCTCCCAAGGCTCGGCTCATCGGATCCCTCCACGCGCGTTCTGAGTCAGAATCCCGTGCGCATCGATGGAACAATCCACGACCACGCCCGGCGGGCCCCTCCTTGACCTCGCGGCGCGATGCGGCTACCGTGCTGGGCATGATGTCGGTCCGGTTGACCGCGGTCACGTTAGGCGTACTGCTCACGCTTGTGCTCTGCGGTTTCGTGCTGCCGGTCTCTGCTCACCCGGGGTTCAGAAGTGACGGGATGGCGAGCGAACTCACCCCGGTGAGTGCAGGCCCCGCGGCGCCGCCTTCGATCCTGACGGCATCCCCGGCTCCGCCGGGACTCCCGGGACTCGCATTCGTCGGAGCCCTGCTCGTGGCACTCGTGACCTGGCGGGGCCGACGCCGCGCGATAGCCCCGATCCTCATGGTCCTGCTCGCGATCCTCTCCTACGAGGACGGCCTCCATTCAGTCCACCATGGCCCCGCTCCGGAGGCCGCTAACTCCTGCCCGACCCTCGCGGTCTCCTCTCACGCAGTCGGGACCGAAGTGGAGACGTTCGGCCTCGCGACCCCGACTCTTGTCGTGCTGGGTCCTGCGGTCCATATCGCCGTGCACGTTCCTGCGCATCGCGTCCCCCGTGCTGACCAGGGACGAGCCCCGCCCGCTTCCCTCCCCCTCTAAGCCACTTCTCCTTCATCTTCGGTTCAACTGCGCTCCTGTCGCGTCCGTCTGACGGGCGATGGTGTGCGCAAAGGGGGGATCATGAACAGACGACGCACGCTTGTGTGCTTGCTCGCGCTCGCCATCATCATCGGCGGCGCCGGCCACGCCGCGGCCCATGGGATCATCGGCCAGCGCTTTTTCCCCGCCTCGCTGACCCTCGACGACCCGTTTGTGGCCGACGAGTTGTCGCTGCCGACCGTCTCCAGTATCAAGATGCCCGGCTCCGGAGATGGCAACCGTACCTGGGAGACAGATGTGAGCGCCGAATTCTCGAAGCGGCTCAGCCGGGATCTCGGCATTTCCGTGGCGGGCACCTGGAAGACGCTCAATCCGGATCAGGGCCCCTCCCTCACGGGCTTTGACAACCTGGAGGTGACGCTCAAGTATGTCTTCTTCCAGAGCCCAGAGCACGAGACGCTGGTCTCGGCGGGTGTCGCATGGGAGGTGGGCGGGACTGGCAGCAAGAGAGTAGGCAGCGACTCCTTTGATCGGGTGACACCCACGCTTTTTTTCGGCAAAGGATTCGGCGATCTGCCGGATAGCTTGGAGCTTGCCAAACCGCTCGCGTTGACCGGAGTCTTCGGCTACTCCGTCCCGACCCGGCTTCGGACGCAGACGATCTCGATCGCGGATGACGGGGGCGTTGATGTCGCCCGCGACTTGAATCCCGAGATCATCAAGTGGGGCTTCACGGTGCAGTACAACTTTCAGTATCTCCAGTCCTTTGTGCGCGACGTCGGCCTGCCGGCTCCCTTGAACCGCATGATCCCGATCGTGGAGTTCGCGATGCAGACCCCCACGGATGGACGGGATGCCGGGCACACGACGGGAACCATCAACCCCGGCATCATCTGGTTCGGTCGATATATGCAGTTGGGCATCGAGGCCATGATCCCGGTGAATGCGAGAACCGGCAAGAACATCGGGGTCGTGGCGCAGATCCACTTCTACCTCGACGACATCGCGCCCCAGATCTTCACCTGGACGCCCTTCAGCGGCGTGCTGGGGCCGACGCAGCCCAAATAGTGCGGGGACGATTGGCGGCGGCGCTGCTCCTGATGGCCGGCCCGGCGTGGGCACACGCCTTTCCCGACCACTCCGACCCGAGAGTCGGCCATACCGTGGAGGTGCCGCCGCCAGCGGTCCGCATCTGGTTTGATGGCGAGATCGAGCCGGTGTTCAGCACGATTCGTGTGGAAGATAGCAACAAAGGGCGGGTCGACAAGGGAGACGGCCGCGTGGATCCCAAAAACAATACGGTGCTCGAGGTGAGCCTGCCCCCGCTGCCGACGGGCAAGTACCAGGTGTTCTGGAGTGTGGTCGCCCGAGACGGCCACCGAACCGAGGGGAGCTTTCCCTTCCGGGTGAAATGACCCGGCGCCAGGCGGGACTCCGTTGACCTACGCGGTGGTGACCGTCCTGACCGCCTGGTTCGGCTTTCTCGGGCTGGCCGTTCTCGTTGGCGGCCTCGTGGTCGACCTCCTCGTGTTGCCGACCGACGGCCCGGACCTGGACTCCGTCCGCGCCCGACTGCAGTCGTGGCGGATGCTCGCGCTCGTGGCCCTGATCCTGGCGACCGGGAGTGCGCTCGTGCTGCGAGCCTTGACCATGACGGGCGGCGACTTGGCGTCCGCCACCGCGGCACTCCCCGCGGTGTTGACCCGCACTCACTTCGGCGTGATCTGGACCGCCCGCTTGCTTGCGCTGGGGCTGGTCCTGCTGGTGTCGTTCACCAGCTCCACCCGCGTGGGCCGGTGGCTGGTACTTCTGCTGGGGGTTGGGATTGCCCTCACGACGAGTCTCTCCGGTCACGCCGCAGACTGGGGCGATCTCACCCTGAGTGCCGGCATCGACTGGGTGCATGTCCTGGCCGCCTCGGTCTGGACGGGTGGTCTGTTCTCGCTCGCGTTGGTCGTGCTGGTGGATGCGCGCCGCCGACCCCCCGCGCTCCTCGGCGCCCTGGCGCGACGCTTCTCTCGGCTGGCGGCCTGCGCGCTGGCCGTGGTCGTGCTCAGTGGCAGCTACAACTCCTGGGTCCAGCTCGCCGCAGTCTCGGCCCTGTGGATGACGCCGTATGGGCGCGTGCTTGCGCTGAAGGTGCTGGTCGTCCTGGGCCTCGTGTGGTGGGGGGCCGTCAATCGATACACCGTCGTGCCGCGTCTCGATCACGGCCACGCCGCTGGGGTCGGGGCTCGATTCTTCCGGCTGGGGCGCTTGGTGCTCCGCGGCCCGTCGAGGCCTGCGAGATCGATCCTCCCGGCTCGATTGCTCACCTATGTCCGCCGGGAGGCCGTGCTGGCGGTCATCATCTTCGGCTGTACCGCTGTCCTCGTCGACGTGACACCGGGCCGCCATGCCATCCATCTCCGCCATCGCGTCGAGGACGAGCTCGGACCCGTCCACGTGACAATGTCCGAGCTCCACGCCAGCGGCGGCGTGCCCAAGGGTTGGCGGTTCGCCCCGCCGGCCGGCGACCCGGCACGCGGGCGGGAGGCCTTCCGCCGCCTGGGATGCTTCGCCTGCCATACCATCGCCGGCGAGCACTTCCCGCCCGCCTCCGGGGCGGGGCCGGACCTGAGCGACGTCGGGGCGCATCACCCGGCGGGTTACCTGCTCGAATCGATCATCAATCCGAACGCGGTCATTGTCGATGGCCCCGGGTATACGACGTCTGACGGACGATCCGTGATGCCGGGTGTAGGCAAGAACGTGTCAGTTGCTGAGGTGATCGATCTCCTGGCCTTCTTGAGCAGCCTACCGGCTGGCCCAGGCAAGCCCGGCCAGCAATGAGGCCAGCGTCATCCACCAACTCACCGGAAGAGGCGACACGTCCGTGAAGTCACTTCAAGTGCTCGCCGCCCACGATGCCCCGAATCCGGGACAGAGCGATGTCGGGTTGCAGAAGTGGTCGCCGTTGTCCTCCTGCTTGCAGGCATCTTGCTGGTGAGTTTCTGGCCGACGCGGCGACGGCCCCGACTCCGGGCCACCTGCTGAAGCGGCTGGGCCCAGGTTGAGGATTCGATACGGACCCCTCGGCTGTTCCGGTCAGCTCTCGGGCCGCCGTCGAAGTACGAGTGGGGGGGTCCCGCCGAGTTCCCCGCAGCCGGCGTAACGACCCACTAATTTCAGGTCAGCGGGTCGTCAAGAACGTCCGATGCGGGCTTGTTCCCGAGCATAGACCCACAGATTCCGGATCGGGGTCGTTATGCGTCCTCGAGATCCACGAACAGAAGGACCGAGGACTTCCAATGCTGATCTTGGCCTGCCTGTAGGTTGGAGGTATAAAGGGAAGGATCATGAACGCTGCTTCTTGGATCGGTCGCCCCCGGAATCGCGACGGCATCTGTTGTCGGTGGTCCGTGTCGAGGTCAGAGACGAGCGGGTAGACGCGCCGACGTCCGATTCGAGTAACGCGCCCACGACTCCCGGTCGTGGGCGCTGGTATTTCAAAGAGGAGAGCCTTGGACCCGTGGCACATCGTGCGCATCACAATGCGACTCTATAGCTCGTATTCGCGCCGAAAAGAGGACCTGGCATTGCCGCCGGGCCCGATCGGGATGTATGTCTGCGGGCCTACCGTCTATCAGCGCATCCACATTGGCAATGCGCGGCCGTTCATCTTCTCCATGTGGCTTCGGCGGTGGCTCGAGTTGTCAGGCTACCAGGCGCGGCTGGTTTTGAACGTCACCGACATCAACGACAGGATCTATGACGCCGCGCGGGCCCAAGGAATCAGCAGCGCCGAGCTCGCCCGACAGGCGGCCCAGTGGTACTTCGAGGACACGAGCGCCCTCGGTCTTGGCCGGCCGGACGTCGAGCCCCTGGCCACAGAGACTGTCCCCGAGATCGTCGCGCTCATTGGGGAGCTGATAGCCCGGGGTTTAGCGTACGAGTCGGCCGGCGATGTGTACTTCGGCGTGGCGCGGTTCCCGGACTACGGGCTGCTCTCCGGCGCGCGGCCGGAAGACATGGTCGCTCAGGAGCCCGGCCCGCGGAAAGAAGACCCTCGGGACTTTGCGTTGTGGAAGGCGAACAAGGCGGACGAGGACACGTGGTGGCCGTCTCCCTGGGGCCCAGGCCGTCCCGGTTGGCACATCGAGTGCTCCGCCATGGCCGAGAAGCACCTGGGGCCACGCTTTGAGGTTCACGGCGGCGGGCTCGACCTCCGCTTTCCGCATCACGAGAACGAGGTCGCACAGTCGCGGGGCGCCGGGCGGGACTTCGCGCGGCTGTGGATCCATAACGGCATGCTCGAGCTGCGCGCCGAGAAGATGTCGAAGTCGGTCGGCAACGTCGTCTCCCTCCGCGCGTCCCTGGACTCGTGGGGGCGCGAACCGATCCTAGTGTTCTTCCTGAACGCGCACTACCGGAGCCCGGTCGAGTATTCCGACGCCGCAATGGAGGCGGCGCGAGCCCAAGTCGCCGATTTCCGTGCGGCCGCCCGCGTCGCGGAGCAGCGCCCCTGCGCGTTCGCCTGGGACAGCTTCCGGGCCGCGCTCGACGACGACTTCGACACGCCGCGGGCGCTGTCGATTCTCCACGCGTGGCGCGCCGCCGGCCAGGTCGAGCTTCTTGGGCGCGGTCTCCGTGTCTTCGGCCTAGCCATCGATGCCGACGGCACCGAGGCCCCACCCGAGGTACACCGGATCGCCGAGGCACGTCAGGCAGCGCGGCAGCGGCGAGATTTCCGGGACGCCGACCGCCTGCGGAGCGAAATCGACCGGCTCGGATGGGACGTGCAGGACGGCTCGGGTGGCGCATTCCGGCTCGTCCGTAAGAGGCGGTGAGGCGCCGGACGTCCGCGCTTTCGGAGTCTTTGACCTGTCGGATGTGAATCACCGTCCTCCGTGCGCCTCCCGGACCCAGACGCCTGGACACAGGACATCCGATCCCGCGGGTACAGTTGACCTGATCCCAGTCAGTTCGATTTCGGTCGTTGCGGGGGCTCTTCCGCACCCGCCGATCAGCCAATCTAGCCACCCCGCCGCGTCTGCCGGCGGCAAGGTCCAGCTGATCGACAGCCACCTGGGCCCCTGCTCCCGGGACGCCAATCGCGAGAATCATCGCGAGGGTACGGAGGGTCTGACGCAACGCCGTCTCGTCCCCGGCGACGGCGATATGGAGGGCGTCGTCGCTCGGCCGGACCGCTCCCGACGCCGGGACCCGCCCGTGGTGGAGACCAGCGCGCACAGCTCGCGAGATAGCACAACGCCCGCCGGCGCGCCCTCCGCTCCCAGCGCCTATGCGGACTTAGACGCACGCCCTCCGCGACGCGGGGCGGCCGCTCGCCGATCCCCGCACCTCGTCAAGCCTTCCCCGCGGGTCCACCTCGACGATTGATAAGATGGCTCCCCGGCGTCGATTCGAACCAGGATGTGACCACAGACGTCAGACCGCCGATCGCCGATCCGCCCAGCGCTGCAAAGGCGGAAAAGTATGCGGGATCCGCTGGACGGACTTGCGCGAGCGCTGACAGCCGTCCAGCCTGATCAGACAAATGGAACCCGCTGCGGTCGTCCGGCGCCGCGTGTTCCGGCATTCAGCGCCCGCTTCCGTTCGTCTGGTCGTTCCACTCGGCATCGGCCAGGCTCCAGCCGCCCCCGAGGGCCTTGTAGAGCTGGACGTGCGCAACGAGCCGATCGCGCCGGATCTGGGCCATCGTGTTCTGAGCCGGGTAGAGCTGCTGCTGGGCCTCGAGCACCTCGAAATAGCTGGCGAACCCATTCCGATACCGGTCCGTAGCGTACCCGACGGCCTGTTCGAGCGCCTTCACCGACCTCTCCTGCCCCCTCTCGGCCTCGGTGAGCTTCGCCAGCAGGGTGAGGGCATCGGAGACCTCCCGGAGCGCGGTGAGCACCGCCTGCTCGTACTGGATCTTCGCCTGCTCCCACTGCGCCTCCGAGGCCCGGTAGTTCCCGAGGGTGCGGCCCGCGTTGAGGAGCGGCCCGCTGAGCATGCCGGCGACCGCCCAGATCGTCGCGCTGCCGCCGGTGAGCGCCGACACCTCGGGGCTCGCGGTACCGAGCAGCGCGGTCAGGCTCAGTTTCGGGAAAAACTCGGCCTTGGCGACCCCGATGCGCGCGTTGGCGCCGACGAGCTGCTGCTCCGCCTGGCGGAGATCGGGCCGGCGCTCGAGCAGCGCCGACGGCAGGCCCGCCGGCACCGTGGGCACGACCGCCTGCGCGTACATCGGGAGCCCGCGCGGAATGGGAGCGGGGTTCCGGCCCAGCAGGATGCTGATCTGGTTTTCCTTCGCGACAATATCGCTCTCGAGCTGCGGGATGCTCGCCTGGGCGGCGCCAAGGGCCCCCTCGGCCCGCGACGTCTCGAGCTTCGAGGCGGCACCCACCCGGAGTCGATCCTCGAAGACGTTATAGGTGCCCTGGTAAGCGTCCGTGCTGTCCCGCGCGATCTGCAGTCGGACGTCGAGAGCCAGGAGCTCGAAGTACGCCTGGGCCAGGTCGCTGACCAGCGTTAGCCACACGCCGCGCCGAGCGTCCTCGGTGGCCAGCAAGCTCGCGCGCGCCGCCTCGTTCGAGCGACGGATCCGCCCCCAGATATCGAGCTCCCACGACATGGTGAGCGTGCCGTAGTAGAAGTTGCTGGCGCTGGGCGAAGGTCCTCCCGGCCCACCCACGGTGCCAGGTTCGATCTTGGCCCGCGACACCCCGGCGCCGTAGTCGAGGGACGGGTAGAGATCCGATCGGCTGGCGACGAAATTGGCCCGGGCCTCCTGCACCCGGGCGGCGGCAATCCGCACGTCGTAGTTGTTGCCGAGCGCCTCCGTGATCAAGTTCTTCAGAATCGTGTCCTGGAACACCTCCCACCAGGGCAGGTCGGCGAGCGACGCGGCCTCGACCGTCGGCTGGCCGCGGAACATCGGGGGCTCGGCCACCGGCGGGCGTTTGTAATCCGGTCCAATCGCACAGCCGGTCAGGAGCGCGGCCACAACAATTCCGGCGACCAGCCATCTCCGGTCGAGCGTCATGGGCACCCACCCCGGGGATCTTCCCCCGCTCCGCCATGAATCGGAGCCAGCGCGCTGGGAGGCACGGCCGCCTGCTCGCGTTTCCGTCCGAGGCGCTCGCTCACGTAGAAGGTGACCGGGATGATGAAGATGGCGATGAGGGTCGCCGCGAGCATCCCCCCGATGACCGTCGTGCCCAGAATCTGGCGCGAGTGGGCACCGGCGCCTTTCGAGATCACGAGCGGAAGAACGCCCAGGATGAAGGCGAACGCGGTCATCAGGATGGGACGGAGCCGGAGCCGCGCGCCGGTCAGCGCGGCCTCGAAGAGCGACGTGCCGCGCTCGTACTCGTCCTTGCAGAACTCCACGATGAGGATGGCATTCTTGGCCGCGAGGCCGATCACCATGATCAGGCCGATCTGAGAAAAGACGTCCAGGTCGAAGCGGCGGAGCCAGAGCGCCGCGACGGCGCCGAAGACCGCGATGGGCGTGCCGAGGAGGACGCCGAGGGGCAGGGTCCAGCTCTCGTACTGGGCGGCGAGGAGCAGGAACACCACCAGCAGCGAGAACCCGAAAACCGCGGCCGCGGGCACCCCCTCCGCGGCCGCTTTCTCCTGGAACGACATGCCCATGTAGTCGAAGCCCATGTCGCGAGGCATCGTCTGCGCGAAGACTTCCTCGAGCGCCCGCATCCCCTGCTGGGTGGTGTAGCCAGGCGCAAGGGTCCCGTTGATTTGCGCCGCGCGGTGCTCGTTGAACCGGACCGTGAACTCCGGGCCGTTGACCTGCCGCATCGTCACCAGCGTGGACAGGGGCACCGGCTCTCCAGTCCCGTTCCGCACGTAGAACTGGCCGATGTTCTCGGCCCTGGTTCGGAAGTCGCCCTCGGCCTGGACGTACGTCTGCCAGACCCGCCCGAACCGGTTGAAGTAATTCACAAAGGCCCCACCGAGGAACGCCTGGAGCGTCTGGTAGACGGCAGCGAGATTGATGCCCTGCTTGAGCGCCTTGTCCCGGTCCACCTCCGCGAAGAGCTGCGGCACGCTCGGCAGCAGCGTGGTGAAGAGAAGCGCGAACTCGGGCCGTTGGCGCGCGGCCGCCAGGAACTTCGTGGTGTTCTCGGCCAGGAACTCGGGGTCCCGGCCGGCACGGTCCTCCAGCATGAACGTCACGCCGCCGGACGTGCCGATGCCCGGAATGACGGGTGGCGCGAAGGCAAACGCTTGCGCCTCGGGAACGGCGGCGAGCCGGCGGTTCACGTCCCGGATGATGACGTCGGCGGTGAGCCCCTGTTTGTCCCGCTGGTCCCAATCCTCCAGCGTGACGAAGTAGAACGAGTTGTACGTCGTGTACGCGAAGCTCAGCAGGCTGAACCCGCCCACGCCCGTGTAGTACTTGACGCCCGGGGTCTCCTTCAAGATGGCGTCGAGCGTGTCGTTGACCGCCGCCGTGCGCTGCAGCGACGCGGCGAGCGGGAGCTGCGCGTTGAGGTAGAAGTACCCCTGATCCTCGTCGGGGACGAAGCTACCTGGCAACCGGGAGGCAACGAGACTCGCGAACGCCGCGAACACGAGAAGCAGCAGCATGGAGAAGGCGGATTTGCGGATCAGGTGGCCGCACGCACCCACGTAGCCGTTGGTCGCCCGGGCGAACCCGCGGTTGAACCCGCGGAAGAACACGCCAAGCGGCCCGCGCATCTCCCGCCTCGGTCGGAGGAGCAGCGCCGAGAGCGCCGGGCTCAGCGTGAGCGCGTTGAACGCGGAGATGAGCACC
>Ga0070697_100004524_pt1 | contig 10692 bp, 10 predicted proteins | sample KBSK1501metaG_FD_65475 | JGI IMG/M metagenome (GOLD analysis project Ga0070697, IMG submission 65475) | Corn, switchgrass and miscanthus rhizosphere microbial communities from Kellogg Biological Station, Michigan, USA - KBS K1-50-1 metaG | ecosystem: Host-associated > Plants > Roots >... | reverse complement strand
GCCGTCCGGACGTCCTCCGCGCCGCGACCCGGGAAGGTCGTCCAGCCGGTCCCGACGGCGGCGGCCTCGTGGGCGTCGCTGTTGCCGACGGTCGCCAGGCCATGCCGCGCAGCGAAGGCAACGACCTTGCCGTGCCACGGCCGCCCGAACATCGTCGGGTTGAAGGCCTCGACTGCGTCGGGTCGGACCCGGGGATCGGGATCCGCGAGGAGGCGGCGCAGGACCCAGCCCTGGGCGCAGAGCGGGTAGGGAACGAGGGGATGGGCCGGGATCGCGAGGCCGCCCTGCTCGTGGATCTCAGCGATCGTCGTCCGGAGCGTCCGCAGGGGCCGGACCCGCTCCTCGATGAACAGCGCGAGCAGGTGGCCGCCGAGGGTCGACACCTCTTCGCCGACGATCACCTCGACCCGCAGGCCCTGCTCTCCGGCCATCGTCCGGGCTGCCAGGGCCGCGTCGATCCGCTCGTGATCGGTGATCGCGATGACGTCGAGCCCGGCCCGGTGTTCGGCGTGGTCGAGGATCGCGGCGATCCCATCGGTGCCGTCCGAGGCCAGGCTGTGGATGTGGAGATCGGCGCGGCCGAGACGGGCCGTCACGATGCCGCTCCCTCGGGCTTCCGGGACGGCGCGGCGAGATCCGGCCAGATCGGGAAGAAGATCGCCGACCACTGCTCCGGCGCGAGCGCGATGAGCTCCTCGAAGGCGGCCGCCTCGGCCCGGAGGGTCGCCGCGATCCGTTCCCGGCGCGTCCCCTCCGCGGCGACCGGAACCGGCAACAGGCGGCCCGCGATGCGCCCGTCGGCCAGGCGCCGCACGCCGACCGCGAAGATCGGGGCACCGCTCTCGATCGCGAGGAGGGCCGGACCGATCGGCAGGGGCGCCGGCGCCCCGAAGAGGGGGGTGTCGATCCCGCCGCCGGCGATGTCCCGGTCGGCCACGATGCCGACCTGGCCGCCGGCCTTCAGCTCGGCCATGAGCGCCCGGCGCGCCTCCCGGAGACCGACGATCCGCACCCCGAGCGAGCCGCGCGTCCGCTCGAACCAGCCCTGGAGCGCCGGGTCGTCGACGGCCTCCATCGGTGCGACGAACGTTCGACCGTAGCGGTTCGCGAGGTAGAGCCCCGGCAGCTCGATCGGGCCGAGGTGGGCGGAAACGAAGATGATCGGGCCGCCGGTGAAGGCCGACTCGACCGTCTCGGGGGTCTCGACGACGACCCGGGTCTCGAAGATCGCCGGGCTCAGGGCGGGGACGCGGAGGACCTCGAGGTAGTACCGGGCGTCGTGGCGGAACGCGGCCCGCACGAGTCGCTCGAGCGCCCGTGGGTCGTCCACGGCCGCGCGGACGGCCGGGCTGCCTTCTCCGCGACGCGCGAGCTCGCGCACGACTCGGTCGAGGTTGGCCCGTGCCTGGGCGGCCCGCGCGGGCGCCAGCCGGTACCAGAGCCAGCCGACGACGTCCGCGAGGGCGAGGAGCGGTCCCTCGGGGAGGCGGCAGGCGACCCGCGACACCAGATCGAGCGCCGCGACGCGGAGGCGCTGGGCCGGCGTCCCGCGTCCCGCCGAGCCCGCGGTCGTCGCCCGCTTCGTCACGGGCCGGTCCGTCACGTGGGCCCGAACTCCGTGCCGGCGATGGGCGAGGGCGCGGCCTCGGTGCCGCCGTCGGCGATTTGCCTGACCTCGGGCGCGACCGCGGGCGCGGGGGACGAGACCTCGGACGCGATCGCCCCGTCCGGCGCCACGACGAGGGGCACCACGGCCGATCGGTCGCCGGCCAGCATCCGCTCGGCCCGGTGGGCGAGCTCGGCTGCCTCCTCGTCGGTCGGTGGCCAGATCGGCTTGAAGCTGTACCACTGCTCGGGGGCCGCGCCGATCGTCGCCGACAAGGCGTCGGCCATCTGCTGGGTGGCCCGCTGGATGTCCGCGGGCCCCGAGGACGGCACCGTGATCACCGGCGAGAACGAGACGTGGAAGAGGCCGTCGCCGCCGCGGCGGATCGCGACCGGCAGGATCACCGAGTTCGTCTTGGCCGCGAGCGACGCCGGACCCGCCGGCAGAGTCGTCCAGGCGCCGAACAGCCGGACGGGTACGCCGTCCGATCGATAGCCCCAGTCGACGAGCAGGGCCAGCATCTCGCGGCGCTTCAGCACGACGAAGATCTCCCGGAGGTTGCGCCACGGGATCACGTGGACGCCCCACGCCTCGCGCAGTCGCCGGAAGCGCTCGAACATCTCCGGGAACGACGAGTCGTCGGCGACGACGCTGATCGGCCAGCCGCGGTTGGCCACGCCTGCCGCCACGGCCTCGTTGTTGCCGACGTGGCCGAGGGCGAAGATCAGGCCACCCGGCGACGCCTTCCACGCCTCCTCGATCCGGTCGAGGTCGGGCTGGACGACCTTCGCGACCGCCTCGTCGACCGAGAGCGACTCGAGACGCATCACCTCGACGAGGTACGTGGCGTACTGGCGGTAGGCCGCAAGGGCCAGCTTGCGCACGCGGCGGTCGTCGGGCGGGAGGCCGGCGACCCGGCCGAAGTTCGCGTTCGACCAGGCCCGCTTCGTCGGCCAGAGCAGGTAGCCGGCCTGGCTGACCGTTCCGATCACCCAGCGGGCCAGACCCGCCGGGATGTGGGCGACGATCCAGACGGCCGACGCATACGCGCCGACGACCGCCTTCTCGAGGATGCGCGGGCCCTGCTCCTTGCGCCGATGCGGCGCCTCGAGGCCTTTCCGCTTGGCGTCCGTCATCGGGCTGAAGCCGCCGCCTTCTTGGCCGCGGCCGAGGCGACCGGCGCCGTGGAGGCGAGCTTCCTGAGCTGGGCCTTGGTCAGGTTCTCGGTGCCGACGAGCGTCTCATTGTCCTCGCCCCGGATGAACGCCTCGACCCGGTTGAAGGCGATATCGTCGTGGATCTGGATCGGCGGGCTCTTCATGAAGTAGCTCGACGGGGCGACGAGCGTGCCCTTCAGCCCGCGATCGAGACCGAGCTTCAGGCAGCGAACCGCGTCCGTGATCACGCCCGCGGAGTTCGGCGAATCCCAGACCTCGAGCTTGAGCTCCGCGTTCAGCGGGACGTCGCCGTAGGTCGTTCCCTCCATCCGGATGTAGCACCACTTGCGGTCCTCGAGCCACGGCACGTGGTCGCTCGGGCCGACGTGGACGTTGTCCGGGTCCATTTCGTAGTCGAGCATCGACGTGACCGCGTTTGTCTTGCTGATCTTCTTCGACTCGAGTCGCTCTCGCTCGAGCATGTTCAGGAAGTCCGTGTTGCCGCCGAAGTTCAGCTGGTAGGTGCGGTCGAGGCGGACGCCGCGGTCCATGAAGAGGCGGGTGAGGACGCGGTGGCTGATCGTGGCCCCGACCTGGCTCTTGATGTCGTCGCCGATCACCGGCAGGCCCTCGGCCGCGAAGCGCCGCTGCCAGTAGGGCTCACGACCGATGAACACCGGGATGGCGTTCACGAAGCCGACGCCGGCCCGCAGGGCTTGCTCGACGTACCACTTCGTCGCCTCCTCGCTGCCGACCGGCAGGTAGGAGACGACGACGTCGACCTGGCGGTCCTTGAGGATCCCGACGACGTCGGCGGTCGGGCCGGGCGCCTTCTCGATGATCCGGCTGAGGTACTTGCCGAGGCCGTCGTGGGTCATTCCGCGCTCGACCGGCACGTCGAGCTTCGGGACCTGCTGGAAGACGTAGGTGTTGTTCGGCTTCGTGTAGATCGCCTCGGAGAGGTCCTTTCCGACCTTGTTCTTGTCGATGTCGAAGGCGGCCACGAACTCGATGTCGCGGACGTGGTAGCCGCCGAGCTCGACGTGCATCAGGCCCGGGACCTTGTCCTCGACCTTGGCGTTCTCGTAGTAATAGCGGCCCTGGACCAGGCTGCTCGCGCAGTTGCCGACGCCCACGATCGCGACGCGGATCTTCTTGCCGGGTCGCCGTCCGTTGCCGGCGGCGCCGTTGGTTCCGTTCGTGCTCACTGGTGCTCCTCACTGGGTTGCTGGCGTACGACATGGACGATTCGCTGGATGGTCGTGACGGTCGCGAGGACCGCGATCGAGCCGAGCGTCAGGGTCATCAGGAAATTGTTGGTCATGGCGCTGCCGTCGTCGGCATCGCAGCCCTCGGGCCTCGAGGCACACAGGCCTGCGAAGTCCTGGACGCCGCCGAACACGCCGACGAGCAGGAGCCCGACAGCGAGGATCACGAGCCGCACCTCGCGCGGCGCGATTCCGACGTTCGCCATTCCGGTCCCCGGCGTGAAGCCGAGGCTCTCGGACTTGGCCCGCGTGTAGCTGACCATGAACGAGGCGGCGGTGGCCGCGGCGGCGAGGATCGCTCCCTCCTGGAACCCAGCCCGGAGGCAGCCGATCGCGATGCCCAGGTAGAGGACGGCCTCGCCGGCGCGATCGAAAACGGAATCGAGGAAGGCGCCGAGCCGGCTGACCCGGTTCGTCGCCCGGGCGAGTGCGCCATCGAAGAGGTCGAAGATACCGCCGAAGATGACGAGGAGACCAGCCGCGATCCACAGCTGCTGGGCGGCCGAGATCGCGGCGATGACCGAGATCCCGAAGCCGATGACGGTCAGCGCGTTCGGGGTCAGGCCCATCCGGCCGAAGGCGAGTGCGATCGGCAGGGCCAGGCCGCGGACGCGGGCGCGGACCTCGGGGCTGACCAGCGAGCCGATCACGAGACCGCTCGTTCGCCGCGCGTCTCGTCGGCCGGCGTAGGCGCCAGGCCCAGGATCTCCGCCTGGCGAGCGCTGAAGGCGTCAAACGCCTCGCGGAGCAGCCGGCAGAACGTCTCACGTCCGCTTCGGCGGGTGATGACGAGCCCTGCCGCGCGAAGCCGGCCGACATGCCAGGACACGAGCGGCTGGGACAAGCCGACCTGCGAAACGAGCTCGGCCACGGTTGCCTCGCCGTGCGCCAGCCGCCGGACGATGCGCAGGCGATTGACATCGGCGAGCGCCTTGTGAACGAGACGCAGCTCGCGCAGATCGTCCGGCTGGAGGACGGCGTTGGCGATCGTGCTGCGCACGTGGGCGCGAGAGGGACTCAGAGGTGGGGTCTCCGGCGACAAACCGGCGTTGGATCAACGGCGGTTTATATCAATGGGGGTTGATCCTAACGACGTCGCCGCGACGCTGTCAACCCGGAACCATTCGTCGCCGGCGGGCTGTTGCCGCCGTGAGCGTCGGTGATGGGACTTGGCGAACTCGTGGTGCCTCTGTTGTCCTGAGCCCGACAACCGACGGGCGGAGAGCAGCGCGAGGACGATTCGAGGACGTCTCGCCGTCCCGTGTTTTCGTCGAGCCCACACATGGCCTCTGTAGGTTCGATCGGAGCGGCACGTCGAATGCTCCGCCGTCGCTCGTGGTGGTGACCGCAACACCGACTGACGACGAACCGGCGACGTGCGCGCGGCAGGCGGGTCGACAGGGCGTCGCCTGCCTGTACCCTCAGGTCCGTGAGCCGTTTCAGCGCCTGGAGCCTGCTCGCCGTCTTCGGGATCGGGGTGTTCCTCGCGGGCCTCGAGCTGATGATCACGGCCACGGCCCTCCCGTCGATCCTGCTCGATCTCGCCGTCACGGATCAGCTCGGCAAGCCGGCCTTCTCGGAGCTCCGGCATGCCTCGTGGATCGTCAACGGCTACCTCCTCGCCTACGTCGTGGCGATGCCCCTGGCCGGTCGCCTGGCCGATGTCTGGGGGGCGCGCCGGCTGTTCCTCGTGTCGCTTGTCGTGTTCATCGCCGGCTCGCTCGTGGCGGGACGAGGGCAGACCCTCGACGAGCTGATCGCCGGCCGGATCATCCAGGGCATCGGTGGCGGCGTGCTCGTGCCGGTCGGGACGGCCGCCGCCTCCCATCTCTTCGAGGGGCACGACCGGCCGCGGGCCCTCGGGATCATCGGCGCCCTGACCTTCCTCGGCATGGCCGCCGGCCCGTTCCTCGGCGCCGCGATCCTCGGCGGCTTCGACGTGTCGGGCGGTCTCGACCGCCTCGGCGTCGCCCCGCACACGACGCTCTCCGACGTCTTGACACCGGCCTGGCGCTGGGTCTTCTACGTCAACGTCCCGATCGGGCTGATTGCCCTCTTCGTGGCGTGGGCCGCGTCGCACGGCTGGGAGACGCCGCGACGACGGGCCGGGCTGGACGTCGTGGGCGCGGTCATCTGGAGCATCGCCCTCGCGGCCACGCTCGGGGCGACGACCCTCATCGGCGTCGCGGACCTCGGCGGCCCCGATCCGGTCGCCGTCGGCGCCGGCTTGGCGGTCCTCGCCATCGCGGCGACGCTCGTCACGATCGTCCGCGGCTTCCGGCGCCCGGACCCGTTCCTCGATCCGCGACTGTTCCGGCGGGTGGCGTTCTCGTCCGCTGCGCTCGTCTCCCTGCAAACCGGCTTCGCCTTCGCGACGGCGATCATCGGCGGAGCGGTGTTCGTCGACCGCGTCCTCTACGGCGGACCGGACGACCAGCGGCTCGCGCTCGGGGCGCTGGCGGCCGCGACGGCGCTCGGGGCGCTGGTGTCGGGGTTTGCGGTCCGGGTCCTGTCCCTCCGGCTCGTCACGCTTGTCGGCCTCGTCATCTGCGCCGCCGGCATGTGGCTGATGTCGCGGTGGAGCCCGGCGGTCCGGATCGGCGAGGTCGCGATGACGCTCGGTGCGTTCGGCTTCGGCTTCGGGCTGACCGTGACGCCCCGGTCCACCGCCGCCGTCGAGAGTGCCGGGCGAGCCTCGTTCGGGATGGCCTCGGCGATCGTGACCGTCGCCCGGATGATCGGCATGGCGATCGGGGTCGCGATCCTGACGGCCTACGGCTCCACGACCATCGACCGCCTCTACGATCGCCTGTTCTCAGCCGCCAATCCCGATGGCTGGAAGGACGTGATCCCGGTCGAGCTGCGGGACCGGCCGCTCCGCGACGGCCTCGTCGTCAACGCCCTCGAGGCCTGGGAGGCGCGAGAAGCGTCCGGAATCCTCGTCGGGATCTTCCTTGTCGCTGGGGTCGTGACGATCGTCGCGATCCCGCCCGGGCTGGCCCTCGGCCGGAGGACGCGTATGCTTCCGGCCGAGCCGACCGCGATGGGCGCCGTCGGGACCGGCACGAGCGCGGCCGGAGCAGCAGGAGGCCCGATCGGGCCAGATGGCGAGGACGAGCTCAAGCCGACGATCGCGCTCTGACGCGAGGCGACCGCGTCCCGGAACGGCGGGCGGACACCGGCCGGAGAGCCACGAGCCACATGCCGTGGACGCGGCCGCGGAACGCAAGAGCGGCCGCTCGGCCGTCGCCGCGGCGTCGGACACGACGCGCGCCGCCGCCCCGATCGGCGCTCGCAAGCCGGGCGCGATCCGGATCATCGCCTGTCGGGACGGGAAGAAGTCCGAGTCGACCGACCTCGGCGACGTCAAGCGCCTCCTCGCCGACCCGGCGACGCATCTCTGGATCGACCTCGCGGAGCCCGACGAGGAGCAGGTCAAGGCGGCCGCCGAGGTCCTCGGCCTCCATCCGCTGATCGCGGAGGACATCGCCGAGCGCAACCAGCGTTCCAAGGTCGAGACGTTCGACGAGATCGTCCACGTCGTCCTGTTCGCCCTGCACTACGACGGTCGCGAGGCGGCGGTCTCGGAGGTGGACTTCGTCCTGGGCGACCGGTTCATGCTGACGAGCCACGACGGGACCCTCGGCTCGAAGACGACGGCCGCCCTCCGGTTCGGGGTCGAGCACGCCCTGACCAAGGGCCCCGACTACCTGTTCTACGCGATCGCCGACACGATCGTCGACGGCTACTTCCCGGTCCTCGATGAGATCGGCGACGACATCGACGGGCTCCAGGACAAGGTCATGGAGTCGGCCACGGGCGACACGCTCCAGCGGCTGTTCGCCCTGAAGCGGGAGCTGAGCAACCTCCGTCGGGCGACATCGCCGGCCCGGGAGATCTTCAACCAGCTGACGAACCGCGAGATCGGCGCGATCGACCCCGCCCACATCGTCTATTTCCGGGACGTCTACGACCACCTGATCCGGGTGACCGACGAGCTCGACAACTACCGCGACCTCGTGTCGGGAACGCTCGACATCTACGTCTCGATCGTCAACAACGACCTGTCGCGGATCATGAAGCGCCTGACCGGCGTGACGGTCATCCTCGCCGGCATCGGCGCGGTCGCCGGGATCTTCGGGATGAGCGAGGCGGGCGCGGCCTTCCAAGGCGCCGAGGCCGGCGGGTTCTGGCTCGTGACCGCGTTCGTCGTCCTGCTCGCGCTGGCCGCCGCCGCATTCCTGCGAAGGATCGACTGGATCTGAGGCGACGCCGGGCGATCAGTGGGGGCAATCGACCGGGTGCGGCGTTGGGTTGGCGGCCTGGTGGTCGGCGGGCGCGACGAGGAACGGATCGGCCACGACCTGGAGCTTCGGATAGGTCGAATTGGGGCCAGTCGAGGTCTGGAGCCACAGCTGCTCGGTCGTCGCGGCCAGCGGGCCCTGCAGGAAGTCCGCATTCGGAACCTTCGGGATGACCCGGCTGATCGAATAGAAGAACTCCTGGTCGTCGCTCGTGTACAGCACGACGGTCTTGTCGAGGAGCGACGTGCGCGATCGCTGGACCGCGGTCAGCAGCGGCAGGAACATCCCCGTCTGGGCGTGCGCGTAGATGTAGGTCGTCCGCCCCGAACCGGGCTGGGCGAGGCCCGGCGCGACGAGGTACATCGCGACATTGCACGGCGGGTACCCGGAATTCGGCTGAGCGATGACCGGCAGGTCGATGCCGAGGCTCTCGATGACGATCCGGGTCGCCACCCGATCACTTGCGGCCGACGGGCCCGCCGAGGAACCGGCCGACCCGAGTGGCGGCAGGCTCGGGAGGCGGAAGCTCGATCCGTCTTCAGCCGATCCGACCGTCGGCGAGGGGCTAAGGCGCGCATCCGGCTGGGCGGAGACCCCGTACTGGAGCAGACCGGCACCGATCGCGGTCACCCCGGCCGCGGTCAGGATCGCCGGGAGCAGCCGGTCGCGGAGCGTGCGGACGGAGGTGCGCATCGGGCCGGCATCCTAGCAGCGACCCGGGGAACCGACGCTCAGGCGCAGGTCACCGGGTGCGGCGTCGGGTGGGCGGCCTTCGGGTCGGCGCCGACGACCGCGACGAGGGTCGCCAGGAGCTGCGTCTTGCCCGGCGTGCCCTTCGGGCCCTCGGAGGTCTGCAGCCAGAGCTGCTCGGTCGTGGCGTGCGTCGCGGCGTCGAGGTTCAGCTGGTGGAGCCGGACCTGCGTGATCTCGTACAGGAAGAGCTGGTTGTCGCTCGTGTAGACCTCGACGGCCATGCCGACCATCGACTTCGGGCCGCCGTGCTTTTTCAGGATCGCCCGCTCATAGATCGGTCCGAACATCCCATCCCGGGCGTGGGCGTAGATGTAGGTCGCCCGGCCGGAGCCCGGCTGGAACAGCTCCTGGATGTACATCGCGACGTTGCACTGGGGATACGTCGCGGACCCGCCGTGGGGCTTGATGACGGGCAGGTCGATCCCGAGCGCGTCGATCACGACCCGGGTCGCGACCCGATCGGACGGCCCCGATGGCGTGGCCGACGGGACGGGCAGGCTCGACATCGGCGGAAGCGTCGGGATCGGGATGCTGTCGCCGGGACTCGCGGTGATGACGATCGGATCAGGTGAGTCGAGCGGCGTCGCCTGCGCGGCCGAGCCCGAGTAGCTCAGCAGCCCCGCCGCGATCAGCGTCACGCCCGCGGCGGTGATCACGGCGGGCAGGAGGCGTTCGCGAAGCGCGGTGACGAGGGATCTCACGGGGCGGCATCCTAGCAGCGGCCCGCTCGATACGCCCCGGGCCGCTCGTACTGGTACCCTCGGCCGGCATGAAAACCGGCGTCGCGATCCTGTCCGGCCTGCTCGCCGGCATCCTCGTCGCGGCCGGCATCCTCGCCGCCCTCGTCTTCGTCGGCCCGGATCCGATCGGACTGCGGCCGACCCCCGCGCCGACGCCTGCCGAGAGCCCCACCCCATCGCTCGTCGCGAGCCCCTCGCCGCCGCCGGTCGCGAGCGCCTCGCCGCCGCCCGTCCCGAGCGCCTCGCCGTCGGCATCGCCTGCGCCCATCGCGAGTGCGTTGCCGTTGGCATCGCCGGCGCCTTCAGGCTCGCCCGCTCCGTCGTAGCGCCCGTCGAGGCCGGTCGTGCCCCGACCCGCTCCGAAACTTGCGTAACGCCACCCGGGATAGCGTTATCCATCGCTGGCCGCGTCCAACGCAGGAAAACGTCCCCTTGGTTAGCCTGTCGGGGCTAATCGCGCGCCGGATTCGCAGGCAAGCTGGCCCCGCGAGTGGATAGTGCTACCCAAGCTGGCATAAGGAAGAAGTCGGGCGCCGAGCGGCTGGGCTGCTCGGGCGGCTCGGACTGGCTCGGGCAGGAGGGGCGGCTCGGGCGCGGCGCGGTGGCGGGCGCCGCCGGCCCTACCCCGCGAGCGCCTGCGCCGCGTTCCCGATGATCCCGAGGATCAGCCCCGGGAAGACGCCGAACAGGATCGTCAGCACTGTCGCTGCTGCCAGGCCGCCCCAGAGCAGCCGGCCGTGGCGGAGCGGCGGCGCCTCGCTCGCCGGGTCGCGCATGTACATGTAGACGACGACCCGCAGGTAGTAGAAGGCAGCGGCCGCGGCGTTCAGCACGACGAGCACCGCCAGGAACGCGACCCAGCCG
>Ga0070697_100004523_pt1 | contig 10693 bp, 10 predicted proteins | sample KBSK1501metaG_FD_65475 | JGI IMG/M metagenome (GOLD analysis project Ga0070697, IMG submission 65475) | Corn, switchgrass and miscanthus rhizosphere microbial communities from Kellogg Biological Station, Michigan, USA - KBS K1-50-1 metaG | ecosystem: Host-associated > Plants > Roots >... | reverse complement strand
CCCCGGCGAGCCGGCGTACCGGTAAGGCTCGTGCCAGGAAGTGCCAAGTAGCTGACGAGCTGTGCCGCGCAAGAGCGGGTGCCGTTAAAGACGAACGCACCACCCTTGACCGCATGCCAGATGACTCAATCGAGCGCACGGTTAGGCATTACATTGCGGGGTGGACTACTGAAGGGGCGACCACCCAGCCACGGAAGAGGGGACGACGTCATCGGTACGGCGAGGGACGACCGCGAGGCAGCCGGATCGGAGCCCGGCTTCGCCCCGCTCGCCGGCCGGGCGGACGTTAGCGTCACGACCATGGGCGGGGAGGTGGCGCTCAACGGAATGGATGCGAGCGGCGCCTGCCAGCGGCTGGTCGAGGTGATGTGAGGATGAGCGCCAGCCCGGCACCCGATCCGGCCGGCGGCCGCGATGGGCCCGGTCCGGTGGCAGCCGTGCGCCGGCCGTGGCTGACCCGCAACGTCGCGGTGCTGTGCGGGGTGTCGTTCCTGCAGGACACCGCCAGCGAACTGCTCTACCCGATCCTGCCGATCTTCCTCACCGCGGTGCTGGGCGCCCCCGTCGCCGTGGTCGGCATCGTGGAGGGCGCCGCCGACGGCGCCGCCGCGCTGGCGAAGGTGGCCGCCGGGCGCCTCGCCGACCGCACCGAGCGCCGGCCGCTGATCGCCGCCGGCTACGGGCTGGCCGCGGTGGGCAAGGTGCTCATCGCCCTGGCCTACGTGTGGCCGCTGGTACTGGCGGCCCGGGTCATCGACCGGACCGGCAAAGGCGTGCGCAGCGCGCCCCGTGACTCCTTGCTCGTGGACGGGGTAGCGGCTCGCTACCGGGGTGCGGTGTTCGGGCTGCACCGGGCCGCGGACACCGCCGGCGCGGTCGCCGGGCCGCTGCTCGGCCTGGCGCTGTATGAGGCCCTCGGCCACCGGCTGCGGCCCCTGTTCTGGATCGCGGTGATCCCCGCGATCGCCTCGGTGCTGCTGGTCCGCGCGGTCCGCGACCGCCGTCCCATCCTGCCGGCGGCCGGCGCCCGAGGCGTAGGGCCGGGGGTGTCCTGGCGCGACCTGCCGGGCCGGTACTGGCGGGTTCTTACGGTGCTGACGCTGTTCGGGCTGGTCAACTTCCCCGACGCGCTGCTGCTGCTGCGCGCCCGCCAGCTCGGGCTGTCCACCGCCGGGGTGATCGCCGCGTACGCGGTGTACAACGCGGCCTACGCCGCACTGGCCTACCCGGCCGGGCACCTGTCCGACCGGCTGCCCAGGCCCGTGGTGTACGCGGCCGGGTTGCTGTTCTTCGCCGCCGGCTACCTCGGCCTGGCAGTCATCCACCAGGCGTGGCTGGTGTTCGCGGTGCTGGCCGTCTACGGCGGGTTCAACGCCTGCACCGACGGGGTCGGCAAGGCCTGGATCTCCACCCTGCTGCCCGCCGGCGCCCAAGGCACCGGCCAGGGCCTCTACCAGGGCGCCACCGGCGCGGCCACGCTGATCGCCGGGGTCTGGGCGGGCCTTGCGTGGCACGGCACCGGCCAGCTGCCCCTGCTGGTCTCGGGGGCGATCGCGGCGCTCATCGCGGCGGGCATGCTCCTGCGCGCTGCACGCCCCGCCACTAGCAGGATCAGCGTGGAGACGCGGCAAACTGACGCTTCGTCATAGCGAACTCTTCCAGGTACGAGCGCACCGCTGGTCACCGTGAGCGCTAGGCACCGGGGCATCAGGTGAGCTGCGTGCGGTGCCAGGGTCGGTCAGCGGGGCTCGTTCCGGGTCGTCCAGCCGTGCTTGGCGATGAGTTTGTCGAGGGCGTGGCGGAGCTGGTCGACGCGTTCTTGGGCGTCGGGGCCTCGGATGCCGATGGTGATAGTGGAATGGGTGGAGTAGCAGGTGGTCTGGCGTCCTTCGGCGGCGGCTCTGGCAGCCGCGTGGATCCGGCCGCGGTGCTGGCGGGTCCGTTGTACGGGAGGCCGAATACGACACAGTCAGATCCGGCAGTGCACCGGCAGCCGGCGGATGCGCCGTCAGCCCGGTGGCAGCCGCGCCGCGAGCGTGGCGAGTTCGGTCATCGGGACCGGTGCCGCCACCAGCTCGGACTGGTGGCCGTTGAGGCAGTACAGGCCTAGCTTCCCCAGCCGCACGAACCATGCCATGCCGGCACCGGACATGCTGGCCGCGCCCGGCGGCATGGGGAACGGCTGGCCGGAGACAGCCACCACCGCCTCGGTGCCGCCCAGCCGCCAGGTCCGCATCACGATCTGCTGCCCGCCCACCGTCACGGTCACCGGGCGGCCTACCTGGACCGGCGCGGCCAGCCCGCCCGGATGAGCGGGCTGTTGCCGGGCTGGGGGCGGGACCGCCTGCGCGTAGCGTGCCACCGCCGTAACGGCCGCGGGCATGCTCCCGGTCTGGCGCCCGCCAGGGAGCAGGACCATCAGGAGCGTGACCGCCAGCCCGGCGGCAAGCGTCCCGGCGCCTGCGAGCCGCCACCATGCCTGCCGCCTTCCCGGGCGGCCCGGCGGCCGGTCGGCCGGGCCGCTGGCGGCGGCCACCTCGACGGTGAAGGCGACCCGGTCGGCCAGCCCGGCAGGCGCGGGCCGGCGCAGCAGTTCCGCCGCCTGGCGGCCGGCCCGGTCCTCGCGCAATGCCCGCCAGCACTGCTCGCACTCCAGCAGGTGCTCATCCCACCGCCGCGCGTCCGCGGGGCCCAGCTCCCCGGCCAAAAACCCGGCCAGCAGCCGGTGGTCCCGGTCATGGCCGTCCATGGCTCACCCCCGCCTGGTCCAGCAGCTGGGCCAGCCTGCGCCGGCCGCGGTGCACCCGGGCCAGCACGGTGCCCCGCGGGCATCCCAGCGCCTGCGCTGTTTCCTGGGCGGTGTACCCGGCCACATCCATCAGCACGATGCACAGCCGCTGCGGCTCCGGCAGCAGCGCCAGGCAGCGGGAGACCGCCTGCGCGTCCAGGCGGGCGATCACCACATCGGCCACATCAGGCGTCCCCTCCCCAGCGCTCGCGCGGGCCAGGGGCAGCGCGTCGAGCAGCGCCTGGGCGGGCACCTCCCACGGCCGGCGCCGCCGCCGCCGTGCCTCCGACCGGGCCGCGTTCAGGCAGATCGCGGCCAGCCATGCCCGCGTGTTCTGGCCCCGGCAGGAGCCGAACGCGGCATAGGCCCGCAGGTAGGTTTCCTGGACCAGGTCCTCGGGCTCTTGCCCGTCCCGCGCGGCGTGCCGCGCGACCTGGTACACCACGTCCACGTACGGCAGCGTGGCATCCAGGAACGCGCGATGGTCACCGTCCACGGCACCTCACACCCACATATGACGCCCGGCGGCTCACCTTGATTGCACCATGGCGGCTACGGCACCGCCGCGTCCGGTGCCCGGCCTGCCTCGCCGGGCGGTCGGCGAGGCAGGTGCTAGCGGTGCCCCGGCGCCATCCGTTTCGCATAATCATCCGAGCCACCCGGGCCGCAGATCAGGTGCCGGCTGCCGTGGCGCGGCGGGCCAGCGGGTAGGCCACCAGGCCGAACACCAGCCCGTAGATCAGGTGCCCGATGAAGAACGGCCCGCGCGGGGTCATGCGGCACATCAGCGGGTTCGCCCACGGCAGCACCAGGTAGATCATCACCACATAAAGCAAGGCCGCGCCTGCTACCGAGGCGCCCACGTACCCGGGCACGGTCCGCAGCAGGCCCAGCCCGGCGCGGCGCAGGGCGAACAGGACCGTGATGAAGACCATCCCCACCAGCACGGAGAACGCCAGGTGCAGGATTATCCCGACGGCCAGGTGGCCTGCCGCCACGGGCATGTTCATGCTCATGCCCGGGTGCATCATCATGTCCCGCTCGATCATGCTGGCCTGCCCGCGCCACACGAATGAGGCCATGCACAGGTTCAGCGGTGTCCAGAACCCGTTGCTGGTGGCGGCGGACTGGATCATCTGCCACAGGGCCATGCCGACACCGCCCGCCAGCCCCGCCAGCGCGCCATACACGGCCAGCCGGGGGACCTGGATGGTTCTCGGGCGGGTGAGAACCGCGTCACTCATCTCGCTCACCTCTGGTTTTTGTTTGCCATCTGCCGGGCACGGGTGCCGGGCACCGCCGGGCGCGATCCCGGCGGATGCCGTCTAAAGACGCCGCAGCGCCCCCGGTGATTGCATCGATAGCCCGGCGGATGGCTCCCGGTTGCCGGCGGGCGCGAGCTCGCGCGCCGGTGATGTCACGAATCCCCGGCACCCGGTGGCAGCGGGGACGGTCAGACGCCAGGGCGGGGACTGGTAACCGGGCTGGCGGCCGGCGCCGGACGGGGTCGGTGGCGGCGACGTGACGGGGCGACGGCTTCGGGGCCGGGCCGGGCGTAGCGTTCGGGGGAGCGGACGGAGGCGTGCCGGGAGCGGGCGAGCAAGGTGGGCGTGTTGGTGCCGTTCTCGGCTTCGTGGGTGAGCATGGAGTGCCGGAGCTGGGCCGCCCCCGAGCAGGACTTCCACCCTGGAGTCGTCGGGAAACCTACCGTCGTTGTCCTCGCTCACAGCCCGGCCTCCTCGACGGCGGCCAGGATCAGCTCCAGGTCGGCGGTCAGGCGGCCGAGGAGCACCGGGGCTTCCTGCGGGTTCCCGGTGACCTGCCACCGGGTGAATGCGGCGAGGGCTCTCTGGCCTGGGCTTTCCTGCCGTCGATCGAGGCCGGGGGGTGTGGGTCCTGGGCATAGCTTCCGCTCTGTTCATGTCGGGGACGGGCCTCGCGGACCTGTACCTCTAGATGAATGTTTCTTCCGCTATCGCCGGGGAACAGGTCATGCCGCGTCCGCCGGGGCCGGTAACCAGGATCACCCCTGGCTCGGCCTCGGCCCGGTGGTACAGCGCGTGACCGGTTACCGCGGGGTACTCCGGGGTCTCCGGGATCACCTCGCTGTAGACCCCGGCCCAGCGGCGCCGCACCGGGGGGATGGGCCCGCCGAGCAGCGTCTCGGCCTGGGCGCGCAGGTGGTCATAGGCGTCCTCGTCCAGGTCGAACGCGAACGGCTCGGCGTATTCGTGCGTGTCCCCTATGGTCAGCCCGCCGTCGGCCCGCTGGACCAGCAGCAGCTGCGCGCGGGCCCGCTCGGCCGCCGCCGCCTGCGGCGGCAGCTGGGCCCGGCCGGGCAGGTCGTACGCGGGGTAGTAGCGCAGCGAGTCACCGTCGGCCAGCGCCGTGGTGATCCGCTCGGCCAGCGGCGCGGTCTGCATCATCTGCAGCCGGACCCGCCTGACCGGAGCAAGGCCGCCGCGGGCCAGGTACCGGCCGGCCACCCCGGTGTGCGCCGCGCCGGGGCACAGGACGACCAGGTCGCACTGGTGCCAGGCGCCAGTGTGGTCGCGTACCGCGTTCGGCGCGATCTCGGTGACCTCCCGGCCGGGAAGCCACTCGTACCCGGCAGTTCCCTCACAACCGGCGGCGAGGTGGCCGCGCAGCGCGGGCAGCACCTGGCGCGGCTCGACGATCGCGTCGGCCCGGCAGAGCAGGCCGCCGGCGAACTCGCCGCGCAGCGCCGGGTTCACCGCGCGGACGGCCGCCGGGTCGAGCAGCTCGAATTCCCGCCGGTCCGCGTCGGGCAGCGCCGCCGCCTCCTTGAGCAGGGCCAGTTCGGCGTCCCCGCTGGCCAGCGTGAGCGAGCCCGCGGCCCGGAAGCCGAGCCCGGGCACCCGCGCGCCGAGGTCCGCCCACAGCTCGCGGGCGCGCAGCGCCAGGCTGAGCTCGGGCCCGCCCTTCCGGCCGCTCACCCAGACCAGGCCGAAGTTCCGCACGCTCGCGCCGCGTGCCTCCGCCTCGCGTTCCAGCTGGACGACCTCGAAGCCGCGCCGCCGGGCCATGACCGCGTGCATGGTGCCGAGCACGCCGCCCCCGACGATGACCACCCGTGTCCTTGACGCCACGATCCTAGTATAGTCAACTTCAAACTTGTATAGCCAACTTTGGGAGCTTGGGAGGCGGGCATGGCCCCGGAGAGCCCGGACCTGGAGCTGGTCATCGGCGGCCGGCCGGTGCGGTACCCCGCGGTGTGGCTGCGGGACAACTGCCCGTGTCCGGAATGCCTGGCTCCCGGCACCGGCCAGAGGCGACGCGACATCACCGACATACCGAACGGGCTGGCCATCGCGCGCACCGAGGACGCGGGGGAGTCCGTGCTGGTGACGTTCGCCCCCGACCAGCACCGGTCCGCGTTCCCGCGCTCCTGGCTGGCCGAGCACACGCTCGGCGACGGTGCGGACGGCGACGGCCGGACCGAGGACGACAAGGAGCTCTGGCTTCCCGCCGACATGGACCCGGAAGCTGGGCTGCCCGCCATGAGCTGGCCCAGCTACCTGGCCGGGGGGAAGGCCGGGGCGCTCGAGGCGGTGCTGCGGCTCGGCTTCGTGCTGCTCCGCGACGTGCCCGCCGAACCGGGCACGGTGCTCGAGGTCGCGGCGAGCTTCGGCTACGTCCGGGAGACTAACTACGGCCGGCTGTTCGACGTGCGGGTGGAGCATCAGGGTTCCACCCCCGGCAACCTGGCCTTCACCAGCCAGGCGATCCGGCCACACACCGACAACCCGTACCGTGACCCGGCGCCGACGGTTCAGCTGCTGCACTGCCTGCGGGCGGCCGGCGAAGGGGGAGACACCGGCCTGATGGACGGCTTCGCGGCCGCGGCCGAGCTCCGTGCCACCGACGCGGAATCGTTCGACACGCTGGCGAGAATGCCCATTTCGTTCGGCTATATCGATAAAGAGACCGAACTACGGGCCTGCCTGCCGCTCATCCAGCTCAGCCCGCGCGGCCGGGTCCGGGGGGTCCGGTTCAACAACCGGTCGATGCGGCCGCTGCGGCGGCCGTACGCCGAGGTCATCGCGTTCTACACCGCTTACAGGCGGTGGGCCGCGCTGCTGGCGCGGCCGGAACGGCAACTCGGCCTGCGGCTGGCGCCGGGGGACTGCCTGGTCTTCGACAACACCCGGGTGCTGCACGCCCGCACCGCCTTCAGCATGAGCGCGGGTTCGCCGGGGCGGCACCTGCAGGGCTGCTACGCCGACCTGGACGGCCTGGCCAGCACCCTGGCCGTGCTGACACGTGAGGAGAGCCGATGACCGGAATCGAGACGATCGCGGAGCTGTTCGCCGGGCCGGGAGCCCGGGACTACCTGGGCGAAGCGGTGACGATCGGCGAGCACATGCGGCAGGCCGGCGCGCTGGCCGAGGCGGCCGGGGCGGCCGCGCCGCTGGTAGCCGCGGCCCTGCTGCACGACGTCGGGCATCTGCGCAGCGAGACCGATTCCCGGCACGGCACCGGGGGAGCGCGGTGGCTGAGCCAGTGGTTCAGCGCGGCGGTGACCGAGCCGGTGCGGCTGCACGTGGCGGCCAAGCGCTACCTGTGCGCCACCGAGCCCGGCTACTTCGGCCTGCTGTCGGCGGAGTCGGTCCGCACCCTGGCCCTGCAGGGCGGCCCGATGACCGCCGAGCAGGCCGCGGCGTTCGCGGCGATGCCGTACGCGCCCGACGCGGTGGCGGTGCGCCGCTGGGACGACGCGGCCAAGGACCCCTCGGTCACCCCGCCGCCGTTCGGGCACTTCGAGCCGCTGCTTATCAGCCTCAACGGAGTGCGCGCCTCCGGGTCCAGCCCGCAGGGCAAACGTCGTTGTACCGGCCGGGCCGACTGATCACCAACCGGTGTCTATCCCCTGGAATTACTCATCTAGGCGTGCGGGACAGGGCGTTGACCGCGATCGAGTTGCGGACGCTGAACGCCACCGCGCCGCCGAGGTAGCGGTCGTCGGACCACTCGACCGGCGTCCCGGCCAGGTCGGTGGTGAGGCGGCGCTCGCGCAGCATCGGCACCCGCGGCCGGACGCCGAGCAGCCGGGCGTCCTCGGCGGTAGCCGCCACCGCGTCGATGACGTGCTCGGCGTCCGCGAACACGACACCCAGCTCCTCCAGCCGCTCGGTGATCGAGTCCTTCTCCAGTTCCATCCCGGCCACCAGCACGCCGACCCGGTCCGGGTAGACGCCGCGCTCGATCATGACCGGGTGCCCGGAGAGCAGCCGGACCCGGGTTAGGTGGTAGACCTGCGCGCCGGGCAGAAGGGCCAGGCGCTCGGCCTCGGCCGGATTGGCCCCCCGGCGCCGCATGGCGATCACCAGGCCGCCCGGGACCTCGCCCATGGCCCGCGCCCACCGGGAGAAGGACAGCAGCTCGCCGAAGCTCTGTACCCGGGGCCCGCCGACGACCACCCGGCGCGCGCCGCGGCGCGACGCGATGATCCCGTCGGCGCGCAGCGCGGCGAACGCCTGCCGGATGGTGCCGCGTGACACCGAGTAGCGTTCGGCCAGCTCGTGCTCTGACGGCAGCCGGGTGCCGGCCACGTAGCCGCCCGCCGCGATGGCGGCCTTGATGTCCTCGGCCACCTTGCGGTACAGCGTCGGCGACCCGGGAACCCGGGGCACCTCCTGATCTGCTGCCATGAAGACTGAGCGTATCCGGCCAGTACGCGCTCGGCACGCCGTGCCGCCCGGGCTCCGGTCGTTCGGCGTAACCCAGGCTGGTCACGGCGACCTCGGCAACCCGGGCGGCATCGCGGTCGGGCCGGGCGGCCGGATCTACCTCGCCCAGCCGGACTTCGGACTGGTGTCGGTCACCCTGCCCCGCTGGTGCCGGCGATCAACCAGCCGGTCCCGCGCCAGTGACGGATCTTTGGGACCGAACGGACCCGCCGCACGCCCTGCTATCCGGTGGACTGCGCCATCACCGCGGGCGCAGGGGCACGGGGGGCAGTGCGGGTGCGGCGAGGGGGAGTCCGGGGTAGCCGTGTACCGCGGGGAACTGGCCCGACGCCCAGTCCGCGCGGGCCCGCGTGATCTCCTCGCCGCTGCGCGCCACGAAGTTCCACCACATCAGGAGGCGCTCGCCGAACGGCACCCCGCCGATCACGAAGAACCGGGCCAGCCTGCGCCCGCCGGCCGGTGACAGCCGGATCTCGGACAGGCCGGGCGGCAGGTGCGCGAGCAGCCCGGGGGCGATGAGCGCGCCCCCCACCACGGCCGAGCCGTCCACCGCGACCACCCCGTACTCGAAGTCCTCCCGGACCGGCAGCACGAAGTCGTCCCCGCCGGGCACCGCCACCTCGTACCCGGCCAGCGGGCTGAATACCTCGGCCGGGGACCGCTCGCCCTGGTACTCGCCGATGGCCACGGTCACGCTGGCGGTGCCGTCGCGCACGACCGGCAGGTCGGAGTGGTGAGCAAAGCGAGGCTCGGCGTGCCGTTCGGCCTCGGGCAGCGCGATCCACAGCTGCAGGCCGTGCAGCACCGGAGGCCGGCCCGCGGCCGACTCCTCCGAGTGGGTGATGCCCCGGCCCGCGGTCATAAGGTTCAGCTCGCCCGGCCGGATCAGCTGCCGGCTGCCGAGGCTGTCCCGGTGCAGCACCAGGCCCTGGAACAGCCAGCTGACCGTCTGCAGGCCGATGTGCGGATGGGGCGGCACCTGCATCCCGCTACCCCGGCTGACCTCGTCCGGGCCGTAGTGGTCGAGGAAGCACCAGGCGCCGATGGTGCGCAGCGTCCGCTGCGGTAGCAGCCTGCGGACCTCGGCGCCGTCGCCGATGGCCGCCTTACGGGCCTCGACGACGTCGACCGCGCGGTATCTCCCCGGGGGGACGAAACCCTGATCCCCCCCAGACCCCCCCGCAGGGGCGACTCCCGGCGTCAGGTTGATGGCCTCTGGTGCAAGATCCAGGTTGCTCACGGTTCCAATGCTGTCACTTCCCGAGCCACACCCGGACATGGGCCGGCGGCGTGTCCCGCATCAGGTGAATATTGAGATCAGGGCTGCTCACGGCTGGCGGCGGGTCTTGCGAAATTAGTACAATCCGAGCGTTGCCGGCATCGGACGGGGTCTGGGAGTGGCATGACCGAGCTCATCGCGCATCAGTCCGATACGAACCAGAAGGCGCTGCGCATCAACCTCGACCCGCGCTGGTACGGGACGATCGCGGAGATCGGGGCCGGCCAGGAGGTGGTGCGCTGGTTCTTCAGGGTCGGGGGCGCCGCCGGCACGGTCGCCAAATCGATCTCCGCCTACGACATGGCGGTCAGCGACGCCGTCTACGGCAAGGCCGAGAGGTACGTCTCCGTCGGCCGGCTGCAGGGCATGCTCGATAAGGAATTCGATCTCAACGTCGAGCGGCTCAACGAGGAGCGCGGCGACTCGAACTGCTTCTTTGCCTTCGCCGACACGGTGGTGGCGCGCAGCTTCCGGGGCGGCAACGAATGCCACGGCTGGATGGGCGTCAAGTTCCAGGCCCAGGCGCACGACGAGCCCAGCCAGATCGTCATGCACGTGCGGATGCTCGACGTCGAGGCCTGGCTGCAGCAGGAGGCGCTCGGCATCGTCGGGGTGAACCTGCTCTACGGCGCGTTCTTCCACCACCACGAGCCGGAGCAGCTGATCGAGAGCCTGCTGGACCAGCTGACCGTCGGCCGCATCGAGATCGACATGATCCAGTTCCGCGGCATCGAGTTCCGCGGCGTGGACAACCGGCTGATGGCGCTGAAACTCGTCCAGCTCGGGCTGAGCGGCGTGGCCATGTTCGGCCCCGACCGCGAGGTGCTGCAGCCGAGCGAGGTGCTGCGCAAGAAGGCGGTCCTGGTCGAGCGGGGCAGCTTCCGGCCGCCGACGCACGTGAACCTGGACATGCTG
>Ga0070697_100004522_pt1 | contig 10693 bp, 9 predicted proteins | sample KBSK1501metaG_FD_65475 | JGI IMG/M metagenome (GOLD analysis project Ga0070697, IMG submission 65475) | Corn, switchgrass and miscanthus rhizosphere microbial communities from Kellogg Biological Station, Michigan, USA - KBS K1-50-1 metaG | ecosystem: Host-associated > Plants > Roots >... | reverse complement strand
TTGAAAAGCACGACTCGCTCATTAGCTTTCACGGAACCGGTTGCCATCAACTTCCGGAGCGCCGGCAAGCATGCCGCGCCTTCAGGCGCGCAAAAGATGCCTTCGGCCGCGCCTATTTCTTTGGTCGCGGCGATCAACTCTTCGTCCGTGACGGCGATCGCGGTTCCGCCGGACTCGCGCAGCGCGTCGAGAATCAAAAAATCTCCGATCGCGCGCGGCACCCGCAAGCCGGAAGCAGTAGTGTGCGCATTCGGAAACTCATTAGCGAAGTGTTTACCTTCTTCGAATGCGCGAACGATTGGCGCGCAGCCAGCCGCTTGCACCGTAACCATCCGCGGGCGCTTTGACCCGATCCAACCCATCTGTTCCATTTCGTCAAACGCCTTCCACATGCCGATTAACCCGGTGCCACCACCCGTCGGGTAGATGATTACGTCCGGCAACTCCCACTCGAACTGCTCAGCCAGTTCGTAGCCCATGGTTTTTTTGCCTTCAATACGATAAGGCTCTTTCAGAGTCGAAACGTCGAACCAACCTTCCGCTTCTTTGCGTCGTCCGACTTCCGCGCCGCACTCGGTAATTAGTCCCTCCATCAGCGTGACTTGTGCCCCGGTTTGCTCGCATTCAATCACGTTGGCGCGCGGTGTGTCGCGGGGCATGAAAATGTGCGCTTCCAACCCCGCGCGTGCCGCATATGCAGCCAAAGCTCCCGCAGCATTGCCCGCCGATGGAACTGCAAGCTTTTTCGCGCCCAGCTCTTTGGCCATTGAAACTGCCGTTGCCATGCCGCGCGCCTTGAAACTCTGCGTTGGGTTCTGTCCTTCGTCCTTGATGTAAAGCTCGCTCAATCCAAGCTGCACGCCCAGTCGCGATGCGGGCACGAGCGGCGTGAATCCTTCGCCTAAAGTGACGATGTTCTCGTCGCGCTCGACTGGTAAGATTTCTCGATAACGCCATAGATCCGGACCTCGCTCGTTCAGACACTTTTTCGTCAAAGATGCTGCGGCGCTGTCCAAGTCATAGCGAACCAGCAGCGGCTTGCCGCATGCGGAGCAGAGATTGTGCAACCGTCGTGCCTCGTGTCTGAGACCACACGCAGCGCATTCAAGATGAGTTACATTCATTGATTCTGTGTTTTTCCCTTCAAGGTAACGGGCCAGACATGATAGCCCCTTGCGCCTCAATCCGTCAGGTGGAGTGCGAATCTTGCGGCAGGTGTCAGTAGCCGTTAGGGAGGGCAACTCTGCGTGTTCATGATCTGCACTCAAGACCTTGTGCACCAGGCCCTCCCTTACGGTCGGGCTACTGACACCTTCCCGACGTGCACTTTCGACGCCTGGAGGTTAAGCTCTTCAGTCCAAATTCATAACAGGAGAAGCGCAGATGCTAAATCGAACGGCCGAGATTCAAACGAATAAAGGAACGATTAAATTCGAATTGCTGGAGCAGGACGCCCCTAAGACGACTGAGAATTTTCGTTTACTCGCAGAAAAGGGTTACTACGACGGCGTTATCTTTCATCGCGTGATTAAGGGATTCATGATTCAGGGTGGAGACCCAACCGGCACCGGCAGCGGCGGTCAGTCGGCATGGGGTGGACGATTTGCTGATGAGATCAATCCCTCATCCGAAGTTTACCGTCGAGGTTACAAAGCAGGAACTGTAGCTATGGCAAATGCCGGTCCTAACACAAACGGCTCGCAGTTTTTCATCATGCACGTCGATTATGGCTTACCGCCAAGCTACACGATCTTCGGTCGCGTTACGGAAGGGCAGGATGTGGTCAACGCGATTGCTTCATCTCAGACAGACCGCAATGATCGACCAGCGTCAGAAATCAAAATGGTGAAGGTTTCGATTCATGCAGCCTAAAGAAATCAATTTCCCGATTTCATGAACTCCGTAAGTTCGAGAGCAACCGGCGGTTGTTCTAAGTTTGACGCATCGCGGAGCGCGTCCGCGACAAACTGTTTCGCGAGCCGAACTGCTTCTTCCAGGTTCATGCCCTGGGCCAAACACGCCGCGATCCCCGAAGACAACATGCAGCCGGTACCACGCAATCCGTGTGTGTCAATCCATCCGCTGCGAAAGAAACTGACTCGACCACCATCGTCAAGAATGTCGACGGCTTGCTGCGTTTCTCCTGACTTCTGACTTCTGACTTCTGACTTCTTCCTGAGAAGATGCCCTCCTTTGATTAGCACAGCTTGCGCGCCTATTTCACGCAGGGCGCGGGCCGCGTCGCGCATCCCTTCTTCGTTTTCGATCCGCAAACCGGCGAGTCGTTCAGCCTCCGAAACGTTCGGCGTGATTACCCGCGCGAGGGGCATCAACTCTCGCAGCAGAGGTTCAACGGCTTCTTCTTCCGTTAAGGCCGACCCGGAAGAGGAATAGAGCACGGGATCGATAACGGGAGCCACTAAGTTGTCTTCGCGAATCAGCCGGGCCACTTCCAGAACGATCTCGGCTGTTGGCAACATGCCAGTTTTGACTGCCGCCAACCGGAATTCCTCAACGATGGGCAGAATTTGCGCGCGCAGGGAATCGGCACTTTCGTGAGTCATGCCGAACACGGCTTGTGAATTTTGAAACGTCAACGACGTGATGGCGGCCACCGGTCGGCAATGAAAGTGAACGAAAGTTTTGATGTCCGCAATGGTTCCCGCGCCACCCGAAGGATCAAAACCAGCAATGGTGAGCACGACCGGCCGTTCGGTGTTGGGTTTTGCAATCGTGCTCATTAATTCAGGGTTATCAGTCGGCGCTCAAATTCTTTGACTTTCGGGGGTTTCTTACCGTTCCGGACGATCGTTAATCCTTCGCGGCTCAGGTAGCGACTTTGTTGCGCTACGCCTCCGGGAAATTTTGAATTGAGGCTGCCATCATCTTTGATGACTCGCCAGTAGCCGCTGATTCTTTTTCGGCCGTTCATGCGATCTTCCTCAGCAGCCTCGGCTGCGATTCGCACAAAGATGCCCGTCGTTAGCGGACACGTTACGTCAACGGCGAAATCCGCCGCCAACTTGCGTCGGAGTTCGCTTACGGTCACAAGTTTACCTTTCGGAACTCTGCGAATGAGATTGTCAACCAGCTTCGGCGTAGGAATGAGCATCATCCCCTTTCCGAAGCGAGACATTTTCGGCGGAACGTTTACGACTCGCGGTTTCTGCGGTTTCTCTAATTTTTCGCGCCAAGTCGTTCTGCTTTTCATTTCGTGACTCCTTTCGTGAACGGTCGGAGTGCCGCGGCGATGCTCTGCATCCGTTCCGGTTCATTAAACAGACTTATCCCTGCGATTCCGCTGGCGCCTGCGCGGAGGCAATCATGCGCATTCTTAATTTCGATGCCCCCAAGCGCGAGCACCGGAAAATGGGTAAGTTCACGCGTTACTTCCCTCAGACTGTTCAGGCCCAGCGCCGACCCGTATTTTTCTTTTGAGGTCGCAGGAAAGATGGGGCCAAATACGATAAAGTTCGCGCCGCCAGCTCGCGCGGCACGCGCTTCTGACGGTGTGTGAGTCGACGCGCCAATCAAAAACTCTTTCCCGAATGTCTTTCTAATCGTTGTCACATCGATCGATAGCGTCGTCAAATGCACGCCGTCAGCGCCGGCCGCTCTCGCCACATCTGCCCGATCATTTACCAGAATTCGCGTGGCAGTCTCGTGCGTCAATCGAACCGCGCATTGCGTCAATTCGAACAGAACGCGCGTTGTCAGTTTTTTCTCTCTGAGCTGAATCAGTGGAACGCCGGCGGTGACGGCAGCTGAAACTTGAAGCAAGATGTGCTGAAACTCTGGGCTCTCCGCCGTGGTAGTGTCATCGGTTGCGCCGCGGGTAATCAGATAAAGGATCGGTTTTGATAGCTCGAGCTTCACTTGCAGCAGCCGGGTTCGCGGATTCTTTGCTTGAGTTTTTCACAGAGGACAAACCGGCGTCCAGCGCTCGCACGTTTTGTCGAAAATTGATCAATTCCCAAATTCCCATCGCAATATTCAAAATACCTAAGCCCGAAACTGCTCCTCGCATCCAACCCGAGGCTATTGCGCGCTGCAACCCGTAGCTGGTCTTACGCGCGGCCAAAAGCAAAAAATAGTTATTCCCCCAATCGCTAAGGCCCATCCAGCCGTGCGGCACCCACGGCAACACCGCCAGAACCAAGCCTATTTCGAAACAGAGAATTATGTAGAAAATGACCGACAGTCGCGAAGACATCTTCTACTCCTGAAATCCAGGGCTTTGCGCGGGCAACATTCTGCTGCTCGACAAAACGCAATTTACTTAAATCTTAATTCGAAAACTAATTCAAAAGCGGTTCGGCGGTTTGACGCGACGCGAGCTGCGGCACTGCGCTGCCGTCATCTCCGGCCAGGCGTGCCTGCAAGCTTTGTAATCGTTCTCTCACCCCGCGATACGATACATTGATCCCGTAAACCTCGGTAAAAAGATCTATAGCCCGCCTGATGTCGCCCATCTGCTCGTAAGCCGATCCAAGTTCATAACGAAGAGCCTGGCGTTCGTCCTCAGACGCGTCGGATGCGCTCAGGCCTTTGTTGAACCAGGCGACAGCAGCCTGCGGCACACCCTTGTGTATGAAACAATGACCCAGAAGATTGCAACATTGCAAGTAGCGACCCGTGCCGTCGCCCGCAGTGACCATTTTAACCGCGGTCTGGAATTCTTCGAGAGCCTCTTCGAAAAGGTCCATCTCTTTGTACGCCAGGCCAAGATTGTAATGAGTTTCGTAGTCGCCATTCGAGGCAGGGTCAGGCTCGGCTTCAGCCGAGATTCGATACTCCTCGAAGATTTCCGCCAAACCTGGATCGATCTTAGGCGAGGCTGGTACGGGTGAAGATTTCCCGCTTTTCCTGGCAGAATCCTGATTTTGAATTTTAGCCGGCGTCTCTGTTGGTTCGCCTGAATCATGAGCATGCATAATTGACGGCGAATCGGCGGCTGGAATCGTAACCGTTGCAGCGCCTCCAAGTTTCTGCCGCCGAGTTTCGATATCCGGATGAGGCCCGAGCTGCTGCTCCAGCAAATTCAAAGTGTCGTGCGCAATGTCCACATAACCCTGGCCGATATAGAAATCCACACTCTCCAATTCCTGGCGACGAAGTGAGTCGTTTCTGTGCTCAGCGGAATCTGCGCCACTCTCCATGAGGGATTCGGGCGGGCCGATTGATAACTCTTCGGCGACAACCTCATCGAACGTTAAGCCCGGTTCAGTCCAGTTCTGAGCGATATCAGCACCGCCGTCCTGATCGGACAAAACAGCATTCCATTCAAACTCAGATTCACCAACGGGAGCCGCATCGGCTTGCTCGAAGATGAATTGGCCCGCTTCTGCTTTGGTTGCCGAAACAGAGTCGCATTGCGGCAAGGATCCTTCAGCGGCTGTCTCGATTGCGCCTCCAAGTTCCTCAAGGCGCTCGGCACTCGCTGTATCCTCGGGAGCGAGCCGGGTCAACTGGGTGAGGGCATAGCGCTCGTCCTCGACATGACCGGCAGCTTGTGCTGCTTCCGCTAATCGCTCGAGAGCGGACTTAAGTTTATCAAGGTCACGTTGCCACCAATACGCCCGAATCAGCAGCCGCAATGCTTGTATGTTATCTGCATCGCACGTCAACACCTCATCAATGACCGTGAGGAATAAATTCTCCTCGCGCTCGGCAAGCATCTGCTCCCCAATTCTGTCGATTACACGAACCGCGTCTTCAACGTGATCTTGATTGAGGTATAACCTCGCAACATCAACAAACCTGAGGTATTCGGCTGGGTGTTTACCGGTTAAAGTATTTGTGGCTTGCTCGGCTTTCTGTGCGTCTTCAGCAGCGATATATGCGGTCGCCAGGATTGAAAGCAAGGCAATATCGTCTGCGTTATCGGCAGAAGCGCGCTCGATCACCTCAGCCGCTTCATCCGCTGTTCCACACTCAACATGCGCCGAGAGTAAACCTTTCAAAGCCGCATGATCAGCAGGATAGATCTCGAGCGTTCTGGCAAAGACATTCAGTGCGTCATCGCAGGACCCGCGTGCTAACAGGTGCTGCCCTGCTTCGGTGAATGCAGTAGCAGCTTCGTTGTTCATTCCTTGTTTCAAGTAACCTTCGCCCAGCTTAATCCGAATGTCCGTGTTTTGCGGATCGAGGTTCGCAATCTTGCGTAGAACATCGAGGCCTTCTTCAGTCGCCCCAGAGTTTTTGTAGGCCTCAGCAACAATCAAGTAGTGAGCTCGCGCATCAACTACCAGTTGTTGTTCCGCATATAGGTCGGCCAGGTTGAGCGCAATTTCCGGATCCCGGGGTTGCAGGCGATCGATTTTCTTGTACATGGCGATCGCCTTCAGAACGAAATCCTCTTCGCGATAGTGTTCGGCAATTCTCCGAAAACAAGAGATTGCCGCCGACCGGTTTCCGACACGAACGTGGAGATCGCCTAGCATGTTAAGCGTCGTGAAGTCATCCGGATCGTGCTCGACAATCGTGCAGTATTCTGTGATCGCGGCGGGAATTCTTCCCATCTCGAGATGTTTCTCAGCCGCTTGAAGAGTCTTTAACTTGTCAAAAGCCATGTTTTGAACTCGTGCTGATGGAACTGAAAGAGGACTGCGCGGCGTGCGGCGCGTACGCTTCTCGCGAGGCGAGCCGAGCTTCAATAAAAGAACCCGTCTTCAGGCTAGACGGCTTTCTTACGCTAACACGGCCAATTACGAGGTGTCAACGCTGTTTTGCAACGGAAAACCGTCCTTAACAGCGTGATTTTGGCCAATTTTCTTAATCAAATGACGTCCGCGAAGTTCTTCCGGGTCTTGGCGAACCACCAGTAGCCAAAGAGGAAGCTGAGGAGGCCGAACAACGTGAAATAGGCCAGGCCTTTCCAATCGGGGAGCGAGCCTTCCAACACGATGCGCCTATAACATCGAATGAGTCCGGTAAATGGATTCAAATTGACGGCGGCCCGGTAATTTTCAGGGACGAGCGACTCAGGATAAATAATCGGCGTCAGGTACAACCAGGCTGTTAAGAACAGGGCGATACCCTGAATAATGTCACGAATGAAAACTCCCAGCGAGGCCAAAAGCCACGCACCACCCAGCATCGCCAGTAACTGTGGAATAAGCAGCACCGGCAAAAGCAGAATTGTCGCGTGCAATTGCCGATTGATAATCAAGATCGCGACAACCAGGGCCGTCGTTCCAAATAATTGATTTGCGACCGCCGCCAGCGATTGAGAGACGGGTAAGGTTTCGAGCGGGAACACTACTCGCTTAACCAGGTTTGCATGTGAAACGATCGTATTTGCTGACTGTTGCACCGCTTCCTGAAACGCGTTCCATGGCAACAAACCACAAAAAAGATAGAGTGCATAGTCCCACCGGGAGCTACTGCTTCCGAACCTGGCTTTGAAAATCCCGGCGAAGATAAAAGTAAAAATCGTAATCATTACGATCGGCGTTAGGACGGCCCAAAGGATGCCGAGCACTGATCCTTTGTACCGCGCCGCCAGCTCGCGTTTAGTCAAAGAAAGAATCAAGTTGAGGCGCAGGGGCAGTTGCCAAAGCGGAAGCCAAACAGCTCGTCGCGCGAATTGGGCAGAAGTAATTCCTGACATGGTTAATCGATTAGTGAAAACAGGCGATGGATAACTGTGAATTGTCAGGCTTTTACTTCGCGAAATGCGGAAAGAAAACTTTCCATTTCAGCTCGCTTTCCGATCGTGACGCGCATGTGATTCGGAAGTGCTGGAAACGGTCTGCCGACTTGTACGCCGCGCTGTCTCAATCCGCCGATGAGTGGCATTACAGGACGTTTGACATCAATCATGATGAAGTTAGCCTGTGACGGAATATGTTCATAGCCCATCGACTTTAGTTCTGACGTTAGATACGTTCGCGTCTCGCTGTTCAGGCGACGACCACTTGCTAGCTGGGAGTTGTCGTTAAGACTCGCGATCGCCGCGACGAGAGCCATGATGTTGACACTGTCCCATGTTTGATGCGGTCGCATGCGTTGGATGGTCTCTTTTTGAGCAACGCAGTATCCGCAGCGCAAACCAGCCATAGCATAGATTTTTGAGAACGTGCGCGCTACGATCAAATTGGGATAGTTCTTGACCAGAGGAATTACGCTTTCGTAATCGATGCTGTCAGCGTAATGATAGTAGGCCTCATCAACCAGGATCATCGTGCTGGGCGACGTCCCGGCGATGAAGTCGCGCACCTCGTTCTTCGGTGTAATGCTCGCGGTGGGATTGTTAGGATTGCAGATGTAAATTAACCCTTCGTTGGCTGCGGCTGCCATCCTGGAAAGATCATGAGCGAAGCTGTTCGTCAGCGGCATCTTCACGACCTCGGCGCCACTGATGTTGGCGTGATTGGCGATCGCCTCGAATGTTGGATCAGCCACAACCATCTTTCCACGTCCGGGACCGAATGAGCGCAGAGCTCCGCCGCGCGTGGGCGCGGCCAGCGCGATCGACTCACGTTTCGCGTTCGACATCGGGCCCGTAAATGCGGCAGCACACAATTTCAAAATCTCTCCGGAGCCATCGCCAAGCAGAATCTGCTCGCGCTCGACACCGTTTATCTTCGCGAGCGTCTCAATCAAAGAATCAGCATGTTCATCCGGATATCGCCAGGCGAGGCTGAATGCGTCGGTCATTGCTTTCACGGCCATCGGCGATGGGCCGTAAGGATTTTCATTTGAGCTCAAACGAATAACGCTCCCTGCGGCTGAAAATGTTCGCGGAGCGAACGGCGCCAACCGTTCAGCCGAAGAAAACCTGGGATGGGCGGCTGTGTAAGCCGCGCCGGCCCCGAGCAACTGCGCAAATCTCCGTCGAGACATCGAGACGGTCGTTTTCGTCTGCATTTTCTGAGCCTCCATGTGTGGATTTGTCACGGCATTATCCTCCAATGGATACTTCTGACCAAACTGGTTTTGTAATGCGCGAACCAGTTGGGCAGGCTTTGGTGACGGGATGCCCGGGCCTTTCCGCTGTGATAGGCTGATTCCAAGTTATGCCGATCAGGTCATCGAGAAGTCTGTTTCCCGAGTTGTCGGAACCTGAATCCGTGCGCGCGACTTCGACTGCGTCGCCGCTGCCGGATCGCATGCGACCGCGCACGCTCAGTGAATTCGTCGGCCAGGAGCATCTGGTCGGCGAAGGCACAATCCTGCGCCGCCTAATCGAAAGTGGCGGGAATTTCCCTTCAATCATCTTTTGGGGGCCACCGGGAACCGGTAAGACGACGTTGGCGCGTTTGTTGGCCGAAAGGATGAATGCTCATTTCGTGGCCCTTTCAGCCGTCTTCTCAGGTGTCAAAGATTTGCGCAGCGCCATCGCTGAGGCGCGTTTGGATCGCCGTCGTGGCCATCGCACGATTCTTTTTATAGACGAGATTCATCGCTTCAATAAGGCCCAACAAGACGCACTGTTGCCGGCTGTCGAAGACGGGACAGTGACGCTTATTGGAGCGACGACAGAGAACCCTTCGTTTGAAGTAATCAGCGCTTTGTTGTCGCGGACTCGTGTAATGGTCCTTAACCCGCTCAACGAAGACGAGGTCACGTCAATTCTAAAGCGAGCAATAATTGACGAAGAACGTGGGCTCGCCAGGCTTCATCCAGAAGTAACTGATGAGTTGATTCGTAGATTGGCCCACCTTGCGGGAGGCGATGCGCGAGTAGCATTAGCGGCACTCGAGGCCGCAGTCGAATCTACTACACCCAACAGTCGAGAAGCGCGCCTGATTACGAATGACACAATGATTGAGGCGCTCGGCCGCACTCAGTTTGCTTATGACAAGGGCGGCGAGGAACACTACAACCTAATTTCCGCTTTAATTAAGTCGCTGCGCAATTCAGACGTCAATGCGTCATTGTATTGGCTGGCACGGATGATAGAAGGAGGCGCTGATCCGGTTTTTATCGCGCGCCGCCTTTGCATCCTGGCTTCCGAAGACATAGGACTTGCGGATCCAAACGCGATGATCCAGGCGGCCGCCGCCGCCGACATTGTTCAACTCATCGGCATGCCTGAAGGATTGTTTCCGTTGACCCAGGCGACAATTTATCTGGCCCGTGCTCCGAAATCCAACGCCGTCTTGCGAGCGTACTCAGCCGCACATAACGATGCAGTCGAAACCGCGCGTGAGCCGGTGCCGTTACACCTTCGGAACGCCGTCACACCGCTCATGAAACATCTTGGATATGGAAAGGGTTATCGTTATCTTCACAGCGATGCGGCCGCGAAGGAAGAGATGGCATGTTTGCCGGAGAAGTTAAAGGAGAGAGTGTATTACGATCCAGATCAAACCACAGAGGGCCCAGCGGAAGGCATCAAATAATTATTCTCCCTGTGTCCTCTGTGGTGAAATGCATGAACACGAAGTCGCCGAAAGAACTCGCCTTTCTTCATGACCTCTACATCGCGACGGATTGGGGCGAGCGGTTTGCGGAATTGGTCGATGATCACATCGAATTGCCGAAGGAAGGTCAGGTGCTCTACATCGCTGCCGGCACGAGCGGTCATGCAATGGCCCTGCAAGAACGTGTCGGAGAAAAGTTGGAGATCATCGCTGTCGACGAGAATGAAGAATGTTTGGAGCTGGCTCGTGCGAAAGCGACTGCTTTGCACGAGCAGACAAAGTTCCAACGTGAAAACCCTGCGGCGCTGTCGTTTGCTGACGAT
>Ga0070697_100004521_pt1 | contig 10694 bp, 3 predicted proteins | sample KBSK1501metaG_FD_65475 | JGI IMG/M metagenome (GOLD analysis project Ga0070697, IMG submission 65475) | Corn, switchgrass and miscanthus rhizosphere microbial communities from Kellogg Biological Station, Michigan, USA - KBS K1-50-1 metaG | ecosystem: Host-associated > Plants > Roots >... | reverse complement strand
AGGAAGAGAGCGATGAGGCCAAAAACGAAGACCGCGGCAAGAAAAATGAGCAAGGGAAAGTAGTCGCTCAGCACGGTACGCGGCTAGTCTAGCAAAGAGGTTTCCGAATACAGACCGCCGATCGAGCACTCGTGCTCGAATCAGGTCGACGCCCTATGGCCGCAGGTCCTCGAGCTCCCAGAGTGCCCCGGGGTGGTGTGGTGGTGGGAAGCGACCATCGGGGTCCTCTTCCCGAAATTGGCGCGAGTGTTTGCGGAACCCGCACACGGTGCACGTGTACTGGCCCTCCACCGGGATGGGATCGCCGGGCTTGAAGCGGTCCCCGATTCGATACCGCTTGCCCGGCTCGGACCGCGGCGCGGCCTCACCCGGCGACCAGTCCCCGCTCTCCACCAGTGCCCGTGGGGGAACGCCGCCGTTGGCATCTGGCTTGACCGCGGCGGCCGAGGGCGGTTTTGGGAAGTACGGCGCTGCGACCGACCCAGGTTTGCGGGGGTCGCGCGTCCAGCCGAGCGCGTTGATTTCCCGAAAGTAGCGCTTGAGATAGACACGCAGCTTGACGTCGCTGACGTCGACGATCTCCTCGAAGGGGATGAAGAGGTCGGGCTGACCTGGGCTGACGACCCGCATGTAGGGCTCGCTCGACACGAAGAGTGCTTGCGCGGAGTGAGGCGGCCCCTCGAAGATCTCGCGCACGACACCGAGCTCGCCGTCGCGCGCCTCCACCGTGTCGCCAATCCTGACGACCCATTGGACTACGGGCACGAGGAAACTCCCACCGTCATGGAACCGCGCGTATTGTAAGTGAGATGGCCGACAAGAGGTTCGGGCCGAACACCACCGAGGTCGAGGCGCTGCTCGACCGGCTTCGCCGGTTGACACCAGAGGAGTGGGAGCGGGTGGCGAAGGCCGCGCCGGGCGTGGGTGCCCTTCCCGACCTCGAGGTCAAACAGTCGCCGGAATACTTCAAGGCTCTCGAGGTCGCCACCCGGATCGCGAAGAGCGACGTCTTCCCCGGATCGGAGTCTGCTTTCTACGATGCGATGCGCACCGCTCAGCTGGTCGCCGATGCGAGTGCCTTTCAGCCGTCGACCCGGCCGGAGCCGGCCAGCTCGGCCCTGGTCGATGAGCGGCTGCCCCCCGACGCCGAAGCCGAGGCCATCATCCGCATGATGTCGACCGCCTACGAAGAGGAGTCCTGGCGCCGCGTCATGAACGCCTGCATGGTCGCCGCCGGCGCCCTCGTGGTCCGCGACTGGATGACCCCGGGCGTCTACCAGCTTCTCTGGCGGCCAATGCAAATCGATCGATAGCCTTCGCTCAGTTGACGGTCTGTGTCAGTGTCGCCGCCGCGGTGCTGTCCTGGTAGTTGCCACCTGACGCGGTAAAGACCGCGGTGATGATGTGGTTACCGACGGTCAGGGTACTGATGCTGCAAGCCGCCTGGTTGCTTGCGCTCCCTGATCCAAGGGCGGCGGTGCAGAGTGTGGTGGCGCCCTCCTTGAAGGTGACCGTGCCGTCGCCAACGCCCGGGTTGAGGAATGCAGCGGTCACCGCGGTGCTGAGCGTTATCAGCTGGCCAAAGGTGCTCGGGTTGTGGTCGCTGTCGGCGGTTGCCGTTGTCGTTGACGCCGCATTTACCCCCTGGCTCAAGGTGGCCACCGCCGTACTGTCCTGGTAGTTGCCGCCGGACGCCGTGTACACGGCGGTGATCGTGTGCGTCGCCGCCGCCAATGTACTCACTGTGCAGGCCGCCTTGTTACTCGCTCCGCCTGTTCCCAGGCCGGCGCTGCAGATCGTCGAGACACCTTCTTTGAACGCGACCGTGCCCTCGCCTGGGCCCGGATTGAGGTTTGGCGACGTCACCGTACTGCTGAGCGTGATCAGCTGGCCGAAGGTACTCGGATTGTTGTCGCTGACGGCCGTCGACGTCGTGGTTGCCGCAATGCTCACCGTTTGGCTCAGCGTGCTGGCGGCGGTGCTGTTCTGGAAATTGCCGGCGAGCGTCGCGGTGTAAACGGCGGTGATGGCGTGCGCTCCGACGGGCACCGTACCGGTGGTGCAGGCCGCCTCGTTGCTCGTAGCCCCGGTCCCAAGGGCGGCCGAGCAGAACGTCGTGGCTCCCTCCATGAATGCGACCGTCCCGTCGCTTGCGGCGGGGTCAATGCCGCCGGCGACAGTGGTCGTCACCCTCGCACTCAAGGTGATCGCCTGGCCATAGACGGTCGAGCTCGCTGTGGTGGCGGCCTGAGTTGTTGCGGTGGGGGCCTGCGTTACCGTCAGGGGTGCCGTTATCGGGGTCCCCAGAGCGGCCGGCGCCGGGGTGAAGAAGTGGTCCGGATCACCGGCGAAGCTTGCCTGGAGGCCCGAAGGGTAGGACCCGGCGTGGATCGTTCCGAGGCTCGCGAGCAATGTCGCGTTGCCATTGGCGACCGTGATGGCGGTTCCAGCCGCCGCGCCGTTGAGCTTGAAGGCGACCGTCTGGTTTGCCAGGTCCACCCCGTTGGAGGTGAGATGAGCCACGAGCGTCGCCTTCCCACCGTAGGCGCCGGTGGCGGCCGAGGGAACCAGCGCCGTCGGCAGGATCGACGCACTGAATGGCATGCTCGCGGGCGTCATCAGGTTGCTATTGGGGTTATTGAGGTTGGCAACTGCGTCGTCGACCTCGGGAGGGACACAGCCGCGGACGCCGCTCACCCTGAGACTGTCGAGCCCGGCACTGGCATGCGCGAGGTCGAGTGAATATGGGTTGGGCGACCATGTGTGCTGGGCTGTCCAGCCGTTGTTGAGCAAACCGGTAAGTGTCGTCGGCGGGCCAGGAGGCGGAGTGAAGTCAACGAGCGGCACAACCGACGTATCCACGTTGCGGTTCATGTCGGCCGTCAGCGTCATGTGGCCGATGCCAAACGCCTTGTTTCCGAACTGATCGTTCGCCAGCTGGTTGTCACCTGTGAGCGTCAGGGTTGCAGTCGGCCGTTGCGCCGCGAGAGGGTGGCTCACCGCAACCGCCCCGGAGATCTTTGGTGCGGCTGGTGCGCCGAGCCAATCGGAGTCGGCGTGAAGGTTGGCGTTTCCCACGAGGTCGGCGACGGAATTGTTGTAGACGTCGCTCTGGGTGATGGTTCCGTAGTCAGCGGCGACACCCGTACTGTTCCCCCGGATGCTCGAACACGTGACCGTCAATGGCTGTATGCCGGAGCTCGAAAGGGCGGTGCCGTTCAGTTTGTAGAAGGTCGCTCCACTGACATCGAGTTTCGCGTTGGTGATACTCAGGCCGGCGGTGGCGTAGAGGAGCCGGCCTTTTGTGAACACGCTATTCGCCGCGTCGATGTTGATCCCGTTCCAGTCTGTGTTCGTCGCCAACGTTGCCGGCGGCACCGGGCAGGGGTCCGGGATGAAGACGGAATGACACGCGGGCAGCCCCGGATTGTCCTTCAGGCTGGTGAAGGTGATGCCCAGCGTCGTGCCAAGGGCTTGCAGGCTGCCGCCGTTGATCTTGATTCCACCGTTCATGATCTTGACGATGTCGCCATCATTGATGGTCAGGTCACCGTCCACGGTCAGCGCCCCGTCCAGGAGGTAGCCAAACGCAACGTCGGCCCCGGCCGAGGCGACCGCGGTGATCCATGTCAGGTTATTCGTCGCCTCGCCGTGGAACACGATCGCGTCGAGCCCGTTCCACTTTCCATCGTTGCCCTGAACAACGCTTCCTGCGCCACTGACCTCGAAATCGGCCTTCACACTGCTGAGATAGATGGCCGGATAGCGCAATGCGGTCGAGGGCGGCAGAGCCGATTTGCGAACGTGGTTGATCGTCAGTGTGAGCTTATCGGCCCCGACGAGGCGAATGCCGTAGGTCCCGGCGTCGGTGACCGTGTTGCCACTGACGACCGTCGGTTGTCCGGAGAGGCCGTTAGCGATGATGCCATCCTTGCCGGCGCCGGTGATCGTGGTTGTCGTGACGTTGAGCCGGACGCACGTGCCAACGGTTGGAACGGTCGACGGACAGTTCGCCGGGCTGAAGAAGCTGGCGATGATGCCATTGGCTCCGACGTTTTGGATCTTGCTGGAATCCGTGACCGCGAACGGCGTATCGAGGCTCGTGATGCCGTCCTTGCTCGCATTGGCGATGGTCGTGTTGGCGACCGTCAGCCTGAAGTTGACGGGCATTGCCTCGGGGCTGGCAGGGATGGGGCCGCTATCGAGCGAGATTCCAGTATTCGCGTAGTTGATGAGCCCGTATTTGATGTCACCGGAGCCGCGGGCACCGGCGGCGTTACTCGTGATCACCAAACCACCCCAGTCACCTGGCCCAGGGTTGCAAACCGACACCAGGACCGAGGGACACGAAACGGCCGCCGCGTCCGATGCATCGACCGGCAAGAGGTGAGCCGGCGCGGGGGGGACGACTGGATTGTCTTTCAGGCTGGTGAAGATGGCGTTGAGGCTCGTTGCGGACAGGCCGGTGTCCACACCGGCCACGGTGAGCTTCCCGCCATTGATGGTGATCGGTCCGCCAAGTGATTTGACGACATCACCCTGCCCGACGATCAGATTTTTCGCCTGGACCGTCAGGCCGCCGTCCAGCAGATATCCGAGGGCGTGGGTCGACGGGGCGTTTCTCGGGGTGATCCACGTCATGTCGCTGGTGACCTGGCCGTCGACCACCAGGGCATCCAGGCCGTTTCCGCTCCCCACGTTGCCCCGAATGTTCCCAGCGAAATCTGCCGAGACTGCCGGCAGGTAGATGGCTGGATAACGGCCGGCTCCCGCGCTCGGGCCGCCGCCGCTGCCCGCGACGTTGTTGTTCCGGAGGACGAGCTGGTCGGCATTGAGCAGCCGGATCCCGTAGGTTCCGGCGCCCTGGATGCGGTTATCGGTGATCCACACCGGCTGTCCAGCGAGCGCCTGGCCGAGGATGGCCTCGGCGCTCGTGGACGTGAACCGGTTGCCGCTGAGACGGACCGCCGTGGTCGTTATCGCGCCGCTGAGGTCGACCTTGATGCCGTGCGTGCCACCGCTGATCGAGGAGCTCGTCACCGAAATCGGGGTTTTGACCGCGTTGATGCCGTCGACGGCGGAGGGCCCGATGCTGCTCCCGGACACGACCAGACCGAAGACCGACGATGCCGATGTCGACGTTGCTCCGCCCGAGATCAGGATGCCGGTGGACGCGTAGCGAACCGAGGCGTTGACGAGCGCGCCATTGGCAGTCCCGCCGGTAAGGACGACGCCGCCCCAGTCGCCGGCTTGGGGCGGGGGTTGGACAGTGCCTGCGCACCCGATGACGACGGCCGAACGGCAGGTAGCCACACCCACGCTGTCATCGGTGAGGCTGGTGAAGACCTTCTGGCCGCTGGCCACGGTGTCGTCCGCCAGGAGGGTTGCGCCCTCCAGGTTGAGGATGCCGCCGTTGCCGATTTTCACGACGTCGCCCGCGGAGACCGTCAGGATGCGGGACGACTTCATCGTCAGCGTGTTGTCGAGGATGTAGCCGAGCGGTATCGCCGGATCGCCCGTCTTGCGGGCCGTGATCCAGGGCATGTTGTCGGTGACCGTGCCATGGAAGGCGATGGCGTCGACGCCGTTGCTCGCGCCGTGGTTGCCGCTGATGTCGGCGATCGGCCCGTAGAAACCGTTGAGATAAATCGCAGGGAACGTCGCGGCGGAATTGGTGACTGTGTTGCTCTTGAGCGTGAGGTGACCATGGTAGGTGTCAGGGCCGATGACGAGGTCGCTCCCCGCGTCCTTGACGTTGATGCCGAAGGCGCCGGCGTGGTCGACGGTGGCTAATCGAATGTCAACTTGCTGGCCGGCCAGCCCCACGGCGAGGATGCCGTCCTGTCCGCTGCCGCCGATTATGCTCCCCGAAATCGACAGCGACTGGAGCGGGATCGGGACGACTCCGCCCAGGTCGATCTTGATCCCGTGGGCACCGTTGTTCGTGAAGAAACCACCCGTGATCGACACCGGGGAATGCACGCTGAGCCCATCGGCGGCGGTGTTGGTAATGCTGGTGTTGCTCAGCGTCAGGTTGCGGCTCCCGGTGGGGGTAATCATGGAGATGCCGGTTGCCGCGTAACTGATCCGAGAATCGGTGAGTTGGTTGGCCTTGCTCGAATCGAGGACGAGGCCGCCCCAATCGCCCCCGGCCGCCGCCGCGCAGGTGCCGGATGCCTTTGGCACAAACACCGAGCCGCAACTCTGAAGAAGTTGACTCTGCTGCTCCTTGAGACTGGTCAGAATGGCCCCGCTGGAGGAGGTCAGTTTGCCGCCCTGGACGGTGATCGTGCCCGCCAGCACGGGCGCGTAATCGCCGCTGGCGTTCATCAGTGTGAGATCGCCCGCCACCAGGAGGTTGCCATCGACGAGGTAGCCCAGCGGGCCGTTGGCCGCGACCGTTTGCCAGCTGAGCGCCTTGCTGTCGCCATGGAACGCCATGACGTTGAGTCCGTTGCCGGAGCCGGTGTTGCCGCTGATCGGGCCGCTGAAGTCGGCATTGCTGACCCCGTCCAGCCAGATCGCGGGATAGCGGAGGGTTCCCGTGCCACTGCCGACAACGTCGTTATGCCGCAAGGTCAGCGTGTCGGCTCCCTGGAGGTAGATGCCGGCGCTGCCCGCCGACCCGGTCCCGCCCGCGTCGTGGATCGAATTGTTCTCGATATCGACCGGCTGGCCGGCCAGACTCACAGCGCGGATGGCCTCGTTGACGCTGCCCTGGAAGGTATTCCCGTCGGTCGCCGCCGTCGGCCCGCCGACCTTCAGCCCACTGCCCGGCGGACCGCTATTGCGGAAGTCTGCCAGGATCCCGTGGTTGCCACTGCTTGGTCCGGTGCAGACCCCGGTGGGGCAACCAAACGTCGTACCCGTGACCGCCAGCGGCGTGGCCTCGGCGAGCACGCCGTCCGCGAAGGTCGGGCCGATGGAGCTGAGGCCGTTGCTACCGCTGATGGTCAGCGAATTGCCGTTCACGATGTGGACGCCGGTGGTCGCATAAAGGATGGATGCATTGTTGATGCTGCCCGTGGTCGCATTGCGGAGGGCGGCGTCCGTCCGCGAGCCAACGAGGTTGATACCGCCCCAGTCTCCCGCGGGGAGTACGGCAGGACACGACTGAACGAAGACGGATGGGCAACTTGGGATGTTGACGTTGTCGCGAAGGCTGGTAAATATCTTGGCACCTGAATCACCAGCATTGAGCCCGGCGCCCGTCAGGTTGATCGTCCCCTTCGACTTCACCACGCTGCCACCGCCAACGACGAAGGTTCCGCTGTTGAGGTTGAGGTCGCCGTTCAAGAGGTAGCCGAGTGCGTGATCGTTCGTCGGGTTGTTCGTCGCGTTTTTCCAGGTGAGCTGGGGTGAGCTGAGGTTGGGCGCGTACACGATGGTGCCGTTGACGACGATGGCATCGAGCCCGTCCTCGTGGCCGACGTTGTCAATGACGCTGTTCTCCAGGTCGACGGTGGCCGTGTTGAGGTAGACCGCCGAGTACTTGAGCCCGGAACCCACGCAGGTTTGCGTTGGTTTGGGCGACCCCGTGCCGTTGCAGTCGAAGTTGTTGTGGGTGATCACCGGACGGTTCGGACCGTCCAGATGGACGCCGAAGGAGCCGGCTCGGAAAAAGCGGCTCTGGGTGATAAACACCGGTGGTCGATTCGGCCCGTCGAACTTGGCCTGGATCGCGTCATTCCCAATGAAGCCTGCCGAGCACGGCAGCTGAAGCGGCAGGCAGCCCGTCGCGGCAAACGGCACGGAACTGCCGAAGGCGACGCTGTCGACCTTGAGCGCGAGCGCATTCAGCGGGAGGGCCGGCGGCGGGGATTGTGGATTGAGCCCCCAGTTGAAGTTGATCCCCTGGGAGCCGATGTTGTTGACGGTTCCAAATTTTCCGTCCGCCCGCAGGCCGCTGGGCGACGCCACGGCCTGCCCTTGGACTGATACCGGTGTATCGGTCGCATCGATGCCATCGAAATAAGACGGCCCGATCCCACTGTTGACCAGCGCGAGACCATAAGGTAGCGGCGGTAGCGGCGGCTTGGTCGGGTCGGTAGGGGGAGTAGGGTCGGGAGTGGAGGTCGCGCCGCTGGTGATCGTGATCGAGTTGAGCGCGTGTTGAATACTGGCGAACGCCAAGGAGGCATTGCCCGGATGGGTGCCGTCGCTGTCGATGGTGATGCCCGTCCACGAGGCGACGTCAGGTTCCGCGTCGAAGAGCACGGAGTTGATCTCACTGGCCCCGAGCACGAGAAGGTGGCCTCCGTGGACGTTGATGGCCGCACCGTGCGAGAAGATTTGCACCGGGCCGTCGCTCGCATCAATCTTTAGCGTGACGTCTTTCGGGACGATGATCGCATCACAGGGCACGACTCCTGGAACGGTGCTGTTCGTGGTGTTGACCGGTAGGTTGTACGGGCTGGCGGTACCTGTGTAGGGGCTCTTGGTGGCCGTCCAGGTAGCGGTCATGGAGCCCGGGGCGTCGGTCGCAATCTCACCGCAGGGAACCGTGGTAGGCAGGACGTTAGTCGCCAGAGGGTGGGCGTTCGGGTGAACCCGATCGACGCCGCCGGCGGTGAGCAGCACGGCCGCAATGCCGACGCCCAGGCCGTATTTCCAGGCGGCGCGCAGCAGCAAACTCGGCGACGGAGCCGGCGGCTTGAGCCGGCGAAGTACGTCTAGCCTCACACCCTCCCTCGGCACGGAGTCATTCCGCCCGTAGGCGGTCAGTCGGTTTCAGCGGCGAGTTTTGACGTTAGGCGACCGGTTTTGGACCGTCAAGCATATTGCGCGAAACTCCGAGCATCCTGCCCATTTGGGCGCGGCGCCTTGCCCCAAACGTCAGGCGGCGACGTCGTCGGGCTTGCGGGCCAGGGATTTGAGCGCGGCCGCCAGCAGGTCCTGCGCGGTGAGGGCGTCCCCGTGGTACTCGGCGGTTCCCCATCGGATCGATACGCGGTCTGACTGCAGTGCCGTTTCGATGCGCTTGGCGAGGACGTCGGCCTGGCTGGCATAGAAGCCCGGGGCAAGGATCGCGAAGTTGTCGCCGATCCAGCGCGACGCCACGTCGTCGCTGCGGATCGACGCTCGAATCGCCCGGGCGATCCGCTTGAGCACGGCATCGCCGGCCCGGTGGCCGTAGGCCTCGTTCACGTCGCGGAGCTTCTCCACGTCGAGCATCAACAACGTCCCCCACGACTGCGGGCGCAGCATCAGCTTGTTGACCGCCTCCTCGAACGCCGCGCGGTTCATCAAGCCGGTCAGGGCATCGATCGTCGCCGCCGAGGCGAGACGTTCGATCAGCCGGGCGTTCGCCATCGCCACCGCCGCCTGGTTGGCGAGGATCGTCAGCAGGCGGAGTTGGTCCAAGGAGTACTGGTTCAAGCCCAGCTTGGTGACGACGATGACGGCGAGGATCTCGTCCTCGAAGACCACCGGCACGGCGAGCATCGATTCATCGATCATCGCGGTGCCGGGGACGTGCTTCGCTTTGGGATGGTGCTCGGTATCGCCGAGCACCACGCCTCGCCGCGACTCCGCCACCCAACCGGTGATCCCCTCCCCCACTTCCACCGCGGCGTTCTCCACCGTCACGGCGCGGTATTCTTCGCGATCGGTGCCCTTCAGGTAGACGACCTCGAGCTGGGTGCGGTCTTCGTTCATCAACAGCACCCGGCACTGGTCGTGCGGCACCAGGGTCGAAATGGTCGCCCCGATGCGGCTGCAGATATCTTCGATGCTCGTCGCGCGGGCCAGCTGTTGCCCCAGCGCCTCCACGGTCTGCATGTGCTGGGCCCAGCCGCGTGGACCTGAAACCGTTGTGTCGGGCATCGGTCGGCCCGATACCTGGGCGGGGGCCGCGATGTGCGGCGGTTCGTTCTCGATCAGTTCCAAGAGCACGTCGACCACTCGCGGGTCGAACTGCTGGCCGGTTTCTTTCTGAAACTCGGCGATGATCTCCGGCACGGGCAATGCTTTGCGGTAGGCACGGTCGGAAGCCATCGCGTGGAAGGCGTCGCAGGCGTGGATGATGCGCGCCTCGATCGGAATCTCCTCCCCCTTGAGGCCGTCCGGGTACCCGGTGCCGTTCCATCGCTCGTGCTCCGCCCGAACGATGGGACCCAGCGGTGCCAGGAACGGCACGGAGGCGAGGATGCGTTCGCCGATAACCGGGTGCTCGCGCATGATCGCGAATTCTTCGGACGTGAGCGCCCCGGGTTTCTGCAGGATGTAGCCGGGGATACCGATCTTCCCGATGTCGTGCAGCAGGGCACCGTATTCGAGCAAGCGCAGCTGGTCGGCCGGCAAGTGGAGGCGCTTGCCCACGTTGACGGCGAGCTCGGCGGTTTCCCGCGAGTGCTCTTCGGTGTAGCGATCTTTCGCGTCCAGGGCAGCGGCCAGGGCGCCGATCGTGGCCACGTAACTCTCTTCCTGTTGACGCCGCCGCGTCTCGTACTCATTGAGCAGTGACAACCTGACGCGGGCCGAGATGTAAGCGCACAGCATGGTCGCCACAGCCAGCACGACCAGCGTCCGGCCGTAAGAACTGTCCCAGCCGTTGATGAAGAGCGGCAGGGTCGCGGTCGCCGCCGTCAGCAGCGCGATCGCCGCCCCAGCCCGGAGTCCGTAGGCCGCCGCCATGAAGACGGCGGGAGCGATGAAGATCGGGAGGATATGCGAATGAATGCCGCCGGTGGCCA
>Ga0070697_100004520_pt1 | contig 10695 bp, 7 predicted proteins | sample KBSK1501metaG_FD_65475 | JGI IMG/M metagenome (GOLD analysis project Ga0070697, IMG submission 65475) | Corn, switchgrass and miscanthus rhizosphere microbial communities from Kellogg Biological Station, Michigan, USA - KBS K1-50-1 metaG | ecosystem: Host-associated > Plants > Roots >... | reverse complement strand
GAAGGCATTTCCATCGGTCAGGTTCGTGAGGCGGGGGACCTGGCCGGCCGAGCCCTTCCACCAGCCATTTCCCGCCGCCTTGACAAAGCTTCGAGAAACAACATCGCCGCCCATGTGCGCGGAAAGGAACTGCTGACCGCGAAAATAGGTGGTGTTCTCAAAGGTGATCGCCTCGAGCTTGAGATTGGGCGTCGTGACCACCACGTACCCGGAGCTGGGGCGGCTCACCTGCAAGTCGATGGACCATTGGCTACTGCCGTCGCTGTACGACCCGGTGATCTCGAAGCTGTCAGCCGCGACCAGGGTGCCGGTGGCGCCGCTCTCCAGGCTGCGGGTCGTGGCCAGGTCGAGGCCGAGCGGAAGACTGCAGCCGGAGAGCACGGCGATGACGACGACTCCGACCAACCCGACCCGGGCCCACGGCCTCGCCTGCGACAGGGAGCGAAGTGCTAACACGGCGTTGGCGGTGTAACGCCTTGGGCGTGGCGAGCGTTACTCAACGGTGAGCAGCAAGCGCAGGGCCGTTCGCGTGTTCGGCCGGGAATACGCGCTCATCCTTCCCAGCGTCCGCGATCCTCGGATGCATGTCGCCCTGGTGCTGGTTACCCTCCAGGTGCTGGGCCAAACGGTTCTGGGCTTCCGGCTCTCGGTGGCGCAGATTCTCATTTGTCTTGCGACCGGCGCACTCATCGAATTCGTCGTCGCCTTCTTCAAGGACAGCGCCATCATGTGGCCGGCCAGCGGATTGCTGACCGGCAACAGCGCTGCCTTCATCCTACGGACTCCCGGGACGCTTCATGGCCAATGGTGGAGCACGAACGGGCTCTGGATCTTTGTCGCCGTCGTCGCCGTATCGATGGCGTCGAAATACCTGATCCGCTGGCGGGGACGGCACATCTTCAACCCCTCGAACCTCGGCCTGGTCATCGCCTTCGTCGCGCTTGGCCCCAAGCTCACCGAGCCGCAGGATCTGTGGTGGATCCCACCGGGGCCGTGGCTGATCGTGACGTACGCCGTCCTGATCGTCGGTGGGCTATTGATCGCCTGGGAACTGCGATTGCTCGGCCTCGAGCTGGCCTTCATGGCTGGCTTTGCAGCCTTTACCGCCCTGGCGCTTGCCCTGGTCCCAGACCATTGCATGGTCGCTAGCTGGCATGTGGCCCCGATGTGCGGTCGTGAACTCTGGCAGATCCTGGTGACCTCGCCCGAACTCCTCGTCTTCGGTCTTTTCATGATGCCCGACCCGCGGACGGTGCCCGACGGCCCGGTGGCGCGCGTCGCGTTCGGCATCGTGGTGGCTATCCTGGCGGTGCTGCTGATCGGCCCGACGACGCTTGAGTTTTGGACCAAGACGGCGATCCTCGCCAGCCTGGTGATCGCCTGCGCGCTGCGCTTTGCACTGGTGCGGTTTCTGGCCCCGCTCGAAGCCCGGGACAGGCAGAGGGCTGGGAGGCGTCGCCTGAGCTGGCGCCTGCCTGCGGCGCTCGCCATCGCGTTGCTATTGGTCGGCACCCTTCCGGTGGCCGCGGATCTATCGACCCACGCCCCCGAGCCGGCCGCGGGGCTCGCCGATGGGTCGACACCAACGCTCGCGCTCACCGTTGGCGCCGGGCCCGCCATCGGCAGCTGGGTCTCGAGTTCGGCGGGTGCCGCACTGCCGCCGCCAGGAAATTCTGGACCCGCCTCCGCGTCGGCACAGCTCTGGATCTTGCCGCCGATTCCTACGGTAACGGTCGCGTCGAACGTCGTCGCGTTCGACCAGTCGGCGCAACGGAACGCGGCGAAGATGGCCCAGGACGCGGTGCTCGACCTCATCATCGAATCCGAGGCGCGTCGTGCCCACGACCTCAAGCTGGCTGAGAGTGGAGCCATCGGCGATGGTCTGAAGGAATTTACCGACGTCATCAAGGACGACATCAGTTCGGGAAAGATTATCCAGAAGACCTACAGCTTCGACAAGGTCAGCCTCAACCTCTTTCTTCCCAAGTTCAGCAGCCAGGCGTCGCGGCTGGTCGGCGTTACCCTGACAGGGACCTCGACCTTTATCACCCGGGACGCCTCCGGCAATGTCCTCTCGCAGACGAGCACGCCGTATTCCAAGAGTTGGGGAATCGACACCGCCGCCAACGTTGCCCACCACGTCATCATTAATGACTACACCGAGCTAGCCCCCGCTCCCTGATCCCGAAGCGTCGGGCCGCCGCTGAACGGCCGGCGCCTACTGACGGACGATGGCGGGGGCGCGTCCGCGCAAGACGAACTTCTGAATCTTCCCGGTAGCCGTCTTCGGTAGCTCCTCCACGAAGTTGAACCATGCCGGCACCTTGAAGTGCGCCAACTTCGCGCGGACGAATTCTCGAAGCTCCTCCGCGGTTGCGGTCTGACCGGCTTTCAGCACCACGAAGGCGCACGGCGCCTCGCCCCAACGCTCGTGCGGGAGGCCTACCACTGCCACCTCCTGGATAGCGGGATGGCGCAGCAGGCAGCCTTCGACCTCGACGGATGATATGTTTTCGCCGCCGCTGATGATCACGTCCTTCAGCCGGTCGCGGATCTCGGCGTAGCCGTCCGGGTGGACGACCGCGGCATCGCCGGAGTGAAACCAGCCGTCGCGGATCGCCTTGTCCGTTGCCTGCGGATCCCGGTAGTAACCCTTGAGCACCACGTTGCCGCGAACCACGATCTCGCCGATCGTGTTCCCGTCGTGTGGCACTTCTTCACCGGTCTCCGTGTCGACGACGCGTAAGTCGCCGGAGGTGATCAGCTCCACGCCCTGTCGCGCCTTTATCGTGGCTCGCTCCGCTGGCGCCATTAAGGCATGTTCTGGCAACGGATCGCATACCGAGATGAAGGGCGAGGTCTCGGTCAGGCCATAGACCTGGGTGACATCCCAGCCCAGCTCACCTTCGAGCCGCTCGATCGTGGCTGGTGCCGGCGGCGCGCCCGCGGTCACGACGTGCACGCCGCGAGGGACATTGCCGCGGATATCGGCCGGGGCGTTGGCGAGGCCGATCAGGACGGTCGGCGCCGCGCACAACCAGGAAACGCGCTCCTCCCGAATCAGCCGGAAGATCGTCGCCGGGTCCGGCTTCGGCAGACAGATGTGGGTACCGGCGGCGGCAGTCACGGTCCACACGAACGTCCATCCGTTCGCGTGGAACATGGGCAAGGTCCAGAGATAGCGATCGCCGATTCCTAGCCGGAGATGAAGCAGCGTTCCGATCGTGTTCAGGTACGCGTTGCGATGCGTGATCATGACGCCCTTCGGCCGCGCCGTCGTGCCGCTGGTGTAGTTGATGGTGAGGAGATCGCCCTCGTCGAGATCCGGCCGCCTGAAGTCGGGCGATTGACTGGCGAGCGTCGCCGTGTAATCCACCCAGCCGGCTCGTGAGCCCGTCAGCGCGACGAAATGCTTGACGGACCCCAGGCGGTCGCGAACACCGTCGATGCTGTCCAGGTAATCCTCGGTGGCGCAGACGACGGTTGCTCCGGAGTGGTCGATGATGTAGGCGAAGTCGTCGGCCGTCAGCCGGTAGTTGACGGGCACCAGCACGGCGCCGATCTGCGGCACGGCGTAAAAGGACTCGAGCTGCTGGTGGAGGTTCGGCGCGATGTAGGCTACCCGGTCACCCTGGCTAACGCCCATCCGCTGGAGCGCGGCGGACCAGCGGTCGCAACGGTCGAAGAACTGCTCGTAGGTGAGCCGGAGGTTGCCGTCGACGACCCCCTCGCGCAGCGGATGCAACCGTCGAGTCCGCCGCATGAACTCGAGTGGCGTGAGCGGCGTCTCCATCGAGTCCTTCCTCCCTCCGGGCTACCCGGGCGTTGCGCCGAGTTTAGTCCGGTTCGATGGCCAGGGCAAGACAGAGTCGGGAAGCTGGTGGCTCGGGACGCCGACCACCAGCCCCCGCGTGGAGCCGGGAGCTACTCAGTCCCGGCGGTTGTTCTTGTCGCCGTGATCGTCGTTCTCGTGCGGGAGCGCCAGCTTCCAGACGGTGCCGCCGTGCGGGCAGAATCCCGGGATCCCCGCTGCCGGGCAGACGCTGTCGGCGCTGAAGTAGAGATTGCCATCCGGTCCGACCACGTCCATGTTGGGGAAGTTGAGCCCGGACGCAATCACCGAGGACGTCCCCTCCTCGGTATCGAGCTTGACGATGTTGCCGGTGAACGGCTGCGGGGGGGTCGGCGTGCTCCACATGTTGACGAAGTAGACGTTCCCCTGCCCGTCTGCGGCGCAGCCTGTCACGTGTTTGATGTCCGAGTTGGCGACGAGCGTGGCCGACCGGCCGTGTACGCGGTAGAGGTGGCCGGAGAGCGTGGCCAGCCACAGGCCATCGTCTGCCTTTGCGATACAGGTGGGCACCTCATCGGTCGGGAAGGCGTCCTGCCGGAACGGGAAGTAATGCAGAACACTGATGTGACCACCGTTGCTGACGAACTCCAGTGTGTTCGTCCCGGCATCGGCTACATACGAACCACCGTTGACCGCGAGAACGCCGTATGGGTTGGAGTCGTGCTCCTGGTTCGGGATATCGGCCGAGTAGTCGAAGCCGAAGGCGCCGACGCCGGCGACCTTGCGCCAGGAGCCGGCCGACTTCACCGATATCAAGGCGCCCGCCTGCTTCTTGGCAGCGTCGAGATCCGCCGCGCATTCGGCGTCGCCCGCCGCGCACTGGTAATTCGCGAAGGCTTGCGGGAACACGCCGAGGATGGCCTTGAGCTGGCCGGCACGCGCAGAGATCCCGTCGACCCCCAGGGCCTCGCCCTGGGCAGGGTTGAAGAACTCGGCGGCTGAGAACAGGTGGTCCACGAGCGGGGTGTGGGTCTGACTCGCCATGTTCACCCAAGAGATCTGCGACGTGCGACCGAAGCAGATGGTTGGCACGCCAGGAATGCAGTTTTTGCCGCCATGGCCGGCCTCGCCCACCACCAGTGTCCCTTTGAAGAACTCGACCCCGCGCGGGCTGTCGAAGCCGCCGGCGACGAACGTCGGCGCGCCGGCCGCGTAAGCGGGCGTGGGCAGCAGAGCGCCCACCGCCATGAACACGATTGCGGCCAGCGATAAGCGGAATTTTCCGCGCATCTCCTCCACCCCTTTGCCCCCGCTTAACGTCTCTTTACGCCCCGCTCCAGGCGGCCAGCCGCCATGGTACGGCTGGACGGTGAGTCCAGTCAATGGGCACAGAAACCAAAGATGGGTGAACCGCGTTATTCGTCGCGCAGGGGCGTTGCCGGCTCTTCGCTAGACTCGAAGCGAATATGGACCAGGTTTCCAGCACACCAATCCTCGACCGGATCACGAGTCCGGCCGATCTTCGCTCCCTGAGCGATTCGGAGCTGCGCGCCCTGGCCGACGAGATCCGCCAGTTCCTGGTGGCGACCGTCTCCAAGACCGGCGGCCACCTCGGCCCCAACCTCGGAGTCGTCGAGTTGACCCTCGCGCTCCACCGGGTGTTCGAGAGCCCCAGGGACCGGATCCTCTGGGATACGGGTCACCAGGCGTACGTCCACAAACTCCTGACCCGGCCGCGCGAGGGGTTTGCACGGCTGCGCAAGCTGGGTGGCATGAGCGGATATCCGAACCGCACCGAGAGCGAGCACGATTTCATCGAGAACAGCCATGCGTCGACCGGGCTCAGTTATGCCTCTGGGATGGCTGAGGCCATGCGGCGGCAGGACGATCGCGGACACGTGGTCGTCGTGGTGGGCGACGGCGCCTTGACGGGCGGCATGGCCTATGAGGCGCTGAACAACATCGGCCATCGCAAGACGCCGGTGATCATCGTCGTCAACGACAACGGTCGCTCCTACGCTCCGACCGTCGGCGGGCTGGCGCAGCACCTCGCGCAGCAGCTCACGGTCCTCAACCCGTCGTATCACCGAACGAAGAACCGCGTCGACCGGATCCTGCGCAGGGTTCCTGCCGGCGACAAGGCGATCGAAGCCGGCCGCCGGATCAAGGAAGGCCTGAAAGAGCTCGTCTCGCCGCGCACCTTCTTCGAATACCTCGGCATCAAGTATTCCGGCCCGATCGACGGTCACAACATCGAGGACGTCGAGCGCACCCTCCGCCAGGTCAGCCGCCTCGGGGGCCCGGCGGTGGTGCATGTGATCACGACAAAAGGCCGGGGGTACGGCCCGGCCGAAGAAGACGAGATCGACCACCTGCACGGCGTCAGTGCCTTTGATGTGCTGACGGCCAAGCCGCTGAGTCGCAAAGTCTCGTATACCGATGTCTTCGGCGAGGCGCTGCTGCAGGAGGCCGAGCGCGAACCAAGGCTGGTGGCGATCACCGCTGCGATGGGTAGCAGCGCCGGCTTACTCCCCTTCGCCGAGCGCTTCCCCGACCGCTTCTACGACGTTGGCATCGCAGAACAGCACGCCGTCACCTTTGCCGCCGGCCTCGCGATGGCGGGCCTGAGGCCGGTGGTCGTCATCTACTCGACCTTCCTGCAGCGCGCGCTCGACCAGGTGATGATGGATGTCTGCCTGCACAAGCTGCCCGTCACCTTCGTGCTGGACCGAGCCGGGATCACCGGCGATGACGGTCCATCGCACCACGGCATCTTCGACCTGACATTCCTTCGGGCCATGCCGGGCCTGACCCTGGCTGCGGCGAGCGATCCGCAGGAGCTGCGCGACCTGCTGCATACGGCCATTGCGCGCGAGCCCGCCGGCCCATTCGCGATCCGCTTTCCCAAAGGTGCGGCCGGCGAGAGCGAGGCGCAACCGGCACAGATCCTTCCGGTCGGCGAGTGGGAGGTGCTGCGGCAGGGCAGCGCCGCGTTGCTGCTGGCGACCGGCAAGCTCGTCCAGGTCGCGACGGAGGCGGCGGCCATGCTCGACAAGGAAGGCTTGCCGCTGACGGTCGTCAACAGCCGCTACATCAAGCCGCTGGATCCCCGGCTCGAGAGCTGGGCGCGGCGCCACCCGGCGGTGCTGACGCTGGAGGACAACGTGGCGACGGGCGGCTTCGGATCGGCGGTCGCCGAAGCGCTCGCGCCGCTCGGGATTCCGGTCACCGTCATGGCGGTGCCCGACACGTTCATCGAGCAGGGCGGGCAGGCAGAGCTGCTCAAGCAGCTTGGGCTGGACGCGCCGGGCGTCGCCGCCCGAGTGCGCCGGGTCGTGGGCGAGACCGAATCGATGCCGGAGCCGGCGACCCAACCTGGCAGCTAGACTGCGGCAGGTGGCGATCTCACGCGACGCGCTCGCCGCGGGTCGGGCCTATCAGCAGCAGCTTCTGGCGCTGCTGGGCAAAGATGACCCGGCGCGGGTGATGGAACTCACCGAACCCCTGGTGCGAACCGTTCTGAAGGACGCGGCTTCCGATCTCCGAAAGCGGCCGGCGCCTGCCGAATGGTCTGTGCTCGAACTCCTTGGCCACCTGGCCGACGCCGAGATGGTCATGTCCGGGCGCTTTCGCTGGGCAGTGAGCCAGGACGAACCGCCGCTGCTCGGGTACGACCAGGACCGATGGGTCGCGCGCCTGCGCCACAACGACGATCAGCCGGATGACCTGCTGGCGGTCTTCTCCACCCTGCGCAGCGACAACCTCCGGCTCTGGCGCCGATCGTCGGCCGACGACCGCCAGCGGGTGGCGCTGCACGCCGAGCGAGGACCGGAGAGCTACGACCTGATGTTCCGCATGCTCGCCGGGCACGACCGCTTCCATCTCAACCAGATGCGCGAGACGCTGCGGCAGTTGCGCGCCGCGAGCTAAGCCAGCCGGGACTCCGAGTCGACGTCGGTTTCGGGGCGCCGCGAGGTCCCTCGCCGCCGACCGCTATCATCGGGCTGGTCTCCGCGGGGGAGTAGGGCCCCGCTCCGGTGTGAAAAAGCGGGGAGAAGTAGGGGCCCCGCTCCGGCGTGAAAAAGCGGGGAGAATTAGGGGCCCCGCTCCGGCGTGAAAAAGCGGGGAGAAGGAGGAGGTGAGCGGGGTAGGCGACGCCCTTCGGATCGCGCTTGTCGCGCCAGCCTGGTACCCCCTGCCGCCGAAGGGCTACGGCGGGACCGAGCTGGTGGTCCATCTTCTCCACATCGAACTCCGCCGTATGGGACACGACGTCACGGTGTTCGGTGCGGAGGGATCGGAACCGGGGGTCACGATGCTGGCCGACGCTGCCTGGAGCCAGGACCTCGGGGGGTCGGCCGAGGCGGCTCGCCAGGCGACCTACCTGGCACGGGTTTACGCCGCGATGTCGGGGCGACGCTTCGACGTCATCCACGATCACACCGGTTTCGAGGGCTTGCTGCTGGCTCTGCAAAGCGGGCTGGCCCCGGTCGTGGTCCACACCATGCATGGCGAACTGTCCGAACCGATGTCTACCTTCTACGAGGAAGTCGACAGTCGGGCTCGCCTCTGCGCCATCAGCCTGAGCCAGGCGGCGAGCGCCCCGAACCTCAAGCTGGCCGGCATCGTCCACAATGCCGTTGAGCTCCCAACGGCACCGCCCAGCGTCGCGCACGAGCGCTACCTCATCGAGGTCGCCCGCATCACGTCCGACAAGGGCCAGCACCTCGCCATCCAGGTGGCGCGGCGGGCCGGCCGCAAGCTGATCCTGGCCGGCAAGGTGGAGCGCTCTGGGGAAGGCCTCCGCTACTTCGAAGAGCAGGTGGAGCCCTTCCTCAGCCCAACCGTCGAGTATTACCCCAACGTAGCGGGGGCTCAGAAAGCGCGGCTCATCTCGCGGGCCGCGGCTGGGATCTTCCCCTTGCAGTGGGCGGAGCCCTTCGGGCTGGCGATGGTCGAGTGCATGGTGGCCGGCACGCCGGTTCTCGCGCTGCGCAGCGGTTCCACGCCCGAGCTGATCGAGGAGGGTGTCACCGGCTTCCTGGCCGAGGGCGTCGACGACCTGGTGGAGGGCGCCAACCGCCTCGATGCGATCGACCGCGCTCGCTGCGCCACCGTCGCGCGCGAGCGCTTCAGCCCACGACACATGGCCGAGCGCTACGTCGCGGTCTACCAGCAGGGTTCGGTCGAGGTCGAGGCGTTCTTCCCCTCCCCCGACGGCCCGGAGGCCGTCCCGCTCAGCCCCCGGCGAGCTGCGTCGACGCCTTAGCGACCCGGTCGATGATCGCCTTCCCCTCGCCGGTTGTCTCGTCCAGCCAGCGAGGTTGGGCGTAGTTGTCGATCACGAGCGGCCGGTAGTCGACGCGGACCAGCCGCGTGCCATAAAAGGTATAACGGCCGACCATTCCTTCGCGGGTCTCCTGCGACCACATCTGGTCGAAGATAAAGTTGCCGTGGGCGTAGGTGATCAGGCGGCCGTTGTAGATTTCCACCGGCTGCACCCAGTGGGGGTGATTGCCGATCACGAGATCCGCGCCGTCGTCGATGGCCAGGTGGCCGATCTCCCGCGGGTTGTCGGGCGCGATCCCGGCCCCCGCGACCGGAAGCAGTTCATATTCCTTGCCCCAGTGGAAGCTGACCACGACCACGTCCGCCTTGGGACGGACCAGGTCGATCTCTCGCTTCAGCTCGGCCCGGTCGATGCGAACGCCGACGCCGTTGAACCCGAGGAAGGCGAACTTGATGCCGCGGATATCTCGAATCTCGTAGAGGCCGAGTCCCGACATCCCGATCCCATGTTGGGAGAGCAGGATCTGCGTTTCGTTGGTGCCGGCCGGCCCGAAATTCGTCAGGTGGTTGTTGGCGAGGTTGGCCACGTTAACCCCGGCATAGTCGAGGCCGGCGATCGCCCGCGCGTCGCCGCAGAACTTGAAGCCGCCATGGATGATCGGACAGCCCTTGATCAGCGGCGACTCGAGGTTGATGTAGAGCAAATCGCCGGTCTTCAAATAGTCGGCGGTCTGCCGCCACGGGTAGAGCCAGTCCTTGTGGAGGACCGTCTGGTAGTTGACCTCGCGGGCTGGGATCACGTCACCGGTCGCGATGATCACCCGGAGCTGCGATTGGTCGTACTGGCTGAGGTCCGGCTTGCTGTCGCCAAAGATGCTGGCGAGGCTCAGTTGGGGTGGCGTGGGGGTTGGGGTCGGCGTGGGAGTCGGCGTCGGGGTCGCCGCATGCGCCGCGACCGGAGAGCTGCCGTTCGTGCCACTGCTGGGCGAAGAGCAGGCTGCCACCAGGGGCAGCATGAGCAACGGGACCAGGGCACGACGCTTCAAGCGCCGGTAGGATACACCACCCGTCCACAACCCACCAGTCAGAGCCGCTGTCCGCTTTCCCTCCCCGTGCTCGTGACGCCGTCAGTTGTCGTTGCCCTGCGACTGGCCGGCCTTGCCTGACTGGCCCTTCGACTGGGTCTGATCGCCCTGCTTGCCGTTGTCCGAGCTAGAGCCGCTGATCTGTGAGAGCTCGCGGTTGAGTTCCGCCTCGGCTACGGCGACGAGCTTGTCCATCGCGGCAATCGCGCTTTGCACGTCGGGCCGGGTGGTTGCCAGCGCCGCACGCTCGGTCTGCGTCAGGGCCTGCTCCTGGTCGGAGATGACCTGGTTGAAGGCAGCCCGAGCGTTGCCCTTCAAGGGCGTGGCATGTTGCCGCAGATGCTCGAGGGCCACACGGTTGCGCTGGTACGCGGCCCGGATCGCGGCCGCCGGATCGACCGCGCCGGTGGCGGTTTCGGTGACATGGCTGGCGGCCGTTTGCAGCGTGGCGGGAAGCGTGACCGGCGCCAGCGGCCGCTCCGGCGCCTGTGCGGCGTGCGCGACGATCCCACTCGTCAGGGCCAGGGC
>Ga0070697_100004513_pt1 | contig 10700 bp, 12 predicted proteins | sample KBSK1501metaG_FD_65475 | JGI IMG/M metagenome (GOLD analysis project Ga0070697, IMG submission 65475) | Corn, switchgrass and miscanthus rhizosphere microbial communities from Kellogg Biological Station, Michigan, USA - KBS K1-50-1 metaG | ecosystem: Host-associated > Plants > Roots >... | reverse complement strand
ATCATTCTGAAGGGCGACGTGCAGGGGTCGGTAGAGGTGCTGAGCGACTCACTCGCCAAGCTCTCCACCGATAAGGTGAAGCTGAAGATTATTCGCGCCGGCGTGGGTGCGGTTACCGAACAGGACGTTCTGCTTGCCACCGCCTCAAATGCCATCATCATCGGCTTTAACGTTCGTCCCGAGCGTAAGGCGCAAGAAGTTGCCGAGCAGGAAGAGGTGGATATCCGCCTGCACTCGATTATTTACGAGCTGCAAGACGAAATTAAGAAAGCCATGTCTGGCCTGCTGGAGCCGACAATCAAGGAGACTTACCTGGGCCGGGCCGAGGTGCGCGAGACCTTCCGCGTGCCTAAGGTCGGCGCCATTGCCGGTTGCTACGTGCAGGATGGCACCATCAAGCGCGATGGCGAGGTACGCCTGCTGCGCGACAACGTAGTCATCTTCAAAGGCAAGATTGGATCGCTGCGCCGCTTCAAGGAAGATGTGAGCGAGGTGCGCACCGGCTTCGAATGCGGCATCAACATCGCAAACTACAGTGACGTCAAGGTGGGCGATATCATCGAGTGCTTCGTCACCGAGAGAATTGCCGCCGAAGCGATTGCGTAGTAAGACAGTTTCGAGTTTTAGGTTTCAAGTTTCAGGTTTCAACCGAATTGTCTGCGAAATTTGAAACTCGAAACTTGAAACTGTTTTGTTATGCCCACCGCGATAGCCCTGCTCACCCTTGAAATCCGCATCGAAGGGGCGCATTCTCTTAAAGATAAGCGGCAGGTGGTGCGCAGCCTGAAGGACCGGCTCCGGGCCAAGTTCAACGTTGGGGTCGCCGAATTGGAGCAGAGCGATCTGTGGCAGCGAGCCACGGTGGGCGTAGTAAGTATTTCCAGCTCCCGGGATTATCTCGACGGGCTGATGGCGAACGTGGAGCGGGAAGCCGGGCGCATTACTTCCTCGACCGGCGGCGAAATTACCGATTCCTTCGTAGAATATCTGTAAGGACCCGTTCCTGAAGCTTAATTAACTGCCAGTCCTTACGCCTTTTTTATGCACAATCGCGGAGCGGAACATCGTAAGCAGCGGCTGGCGGAAGGGCTGCGCGAAGAAATTGGCGCCATCCTCGAAGGTGAGTTGGCCGATCCGCGCGTGGGGCTTGCGCACGTCACCGAGGTGCACCTGGCGCCCGACGGCAAATCCGCGACTGTCCTGGTGGCGGTCGACGCCGAGGACGAGGACCCGGCGGCCACGTTGGCGGCCCTCACTTCCGCCAGAGGTTTTATCCGTCTTCAGGTCGCCCACCGGCTGGGACTGCGGCAGGCCCCAGACCTGCATTTTCGGCTGGACAAGGCGGAGCAGTTGGAATCTAGAATTGATGAATTACTCCAGCGAACGAAGAAGCGGCGCTAGCCGGCGGTTCAGGGTATGGTCATGGTGGCGGAGGTTCTCAGCAACATTGCACGGCACAAAGATTTTGTGCTCACCTCGCACGCTCGTCCCGACGGCGACGCTGTGGGTTCCACGCTCGCCTGCTATCAGATTCTGAAATCTTTGGGTAAGAATGCCGACGTGGTTCTAAGCGACGGGGTGCCGTTCCTGTATCGCCCGCTGCCGTACGCCGACCACGTGAAGAAGACCAATTCCGTCAACGGCAGTTATGAGGCTGCCATCATCCTCGAATGCGACAGTTTGCAGCGCACTCGGGTCCGTGGGCTGGAACGCCACTTCCTCATCAACATCGATCATCACGTGAGCGGACGCCCGTTTGCGCACATCAACTGGATCGATCCCAGCGCCTGCGCCACCGCAGAACTTATTTATGAGCTGGCACGCGCCGCCGGCGTGAAAATTACCTCCGACATCGCTACCTGCCTGTATACCGCGGTGCTCACCGATACCGGAGCGTTCTGCTTTGCCGGCACTAACGAGCGGACTTTTGCCCTTGCGCAGGAGCTGGTGCGCTGCGGCGCCGAGCCCGCGCGAGTGGCGCAAAACGTTTACTTCTCCAATCCCGCTTCAAAGATGCGCTTGCTGGGCGCCGCACTCAGCAACCTTCAGCGTGACGGCAAGCTGGCTTGGATGTGGATCTCGCGCGACGACATGCAGCGCTGCGAGGCGGTTGAAGAAGACTGCGAAGGCCTGGTGAATTACGCGCTCAGCGTCTCCGGCGTGGAAGTGACCGCATTCTTCCGCGAGCTGCCGGATGGACGCTACCGCGTAAGCCTGCGCAGCAAGGGCGCGATTAACGTCTCGAATATCGCAGCAGGATTCAACGGTGGCGGGCATGAGTGTGCCAGCGGCTGCTCCGTCGAAGGCCCGTTGGCGACGGCCACCGAGCGCATCTTGCCCGAACTGCGTTCCGCACTGGCTCGCATCAGCTAGCTGGCTGCTAAACTCACACCCGTGTTATCCCGCAGAGACGAATTCCGCCAGCTTCTTGTGCTGGCCGTGCTATGCATATTCCTTTTCTTCTTTGGCCTGGCAAATTTCGGATTAGTCGGTGCAGACGAGCCCCGGTACGCGCAGATTGGGCGCGAGATGTTCACGCGCAGCGACTGGGTCACTCCCCGGCTGCACGGTGAGGTGTGGCTGGAGAAGCCGGTTCTCTATTACTGGCTGGAGATGGTGAGCTACAAGCTGTTTGGGGTGAGCGACTGGGCCGCGCGGCTGCCTGCGGCCGTGCTCGGCGCCATCCTGATCGCGGCCATTTACTTCTTCGCGCGGCGTTTTCGTGCTGGATCGCAAATGGAAGCCGCCATGATTACAGCGTCTTCGGTCGCCATTTTCGGTTTCGCGCGCGGCGTCTCTACCGACATGCCGCTGGCTGTGTTTTGTGTGTTGGCGCTGCTGGCGTGGTGGGCGTTTTTCGAGACACAGCAACGAATCTGGCTAGTGGGATGTTACGTTTCACTCGCCCTGGCCACTTTGGCCAAGGGACCCATTGCGCTGGTTTTAGCCGGGTTGGTGCTCGGAGCTGTTGCCGCCTTGCTTCGCGACTACAAAATCCTGTTACGCACTCTGTGGCTGCCGGGAATTGCTGTGTTCTGTGCCGTGGCGTTGCCCTGGTACGTGCTGGTGCAGTTGCGCAATCCGCAGTTCTTTTCCGAATTCATATTGCGGCACAACTTGGCGCGCTTTTCGACGGATCTCTTCCGCCACAGCCGCCCTTTCTGGTACTTCGTGCCCGTGCTGTTGGTCGGATTGCTGCCATGGACAACGTTGTCGGTGGCGGGAGCGGTTAAAGCCTTCCGCACTTGGCGAATTGAGCGGCAACCGTACTCACTTTTCCTGCTGCTCTGGGGCGTGATTCCCGTCATCTTCTTCTCGCTCTCAGAATCCAAGTTGCCGGGTTATATCTTGCCCGCGATTCCGGCGTGGACACTGCTCGCCGCCGACTATTTGCACACCAGTCTGCGCGAGCAGAAAAAAAATCCGGGTGCCTTAATCGCAACCCATGGGCTGGCATCGGCCATCGTGGTTGCCGCGGTGGTGCTCGCGCCACGATTCATGCTGGAGCGGCACCCGCACTTTGGACTATCCCTGCTGCTTGGGGTCTTGGCCGTGGCGGCCGCTACGTTTTTGTTTGTAGCCGGCATCATTCTTTGGCGGGGAACGGGGATGGTGCGCTTTGTCACGCTGATCCCGTTATTGGTTTCGGTGGCTTACGTTGTCAGGCTGGCTGCGCCGCTGATCGACCTCACGCAGTCGGCCCGTCCAGTTGCCAAAAACATCGAGCAGGTGAACTCTCCCATGGCTGCATTCAAGGTGCCGCGAGCGCTGGAATATGGCCTAGGCTTCTACCGCGACCAGCGGATCGCCAGATATGAGCGCGGCGAGGTGCCGGAGCAAGGCCATTTTTTGCTGGCCGCCGAGGGCACGCAGAAGGAGCTCGAAAGCTTTCTGCTACAGCGCGCACGCCAACTGTCGCGGCCTGGAAGTCAAGAAAACCTTCCTACTTGCGATAGCTTGGCCGATGGCGAGCTGTTAAGGCCAGTCGGCGCGTTTCCCGCGCAACGTATTGAGTATTACCGAATTAAGAAGACCGTTCTGTGCCGCTGACAGCGATTGACGAAAACGCCCCTCAGCAACGGAGAGTCCCGCAAAACCAGCAGCAACAACGGAATAATGTCCGTGCCCAGCGAGGTTCTTACCCAGAGTGGTTCTGGAACTTGGCGTGTAACGCCCAGATCACTAGACTATGGTGACGCCAGCCGGTCGATCCCCTCTCTGCCGCAGCGCGAATGCAACTAACATGCCTGTCAGCCAAGCCATGGAGATTTTGGACCTCAGGCATTTCCGGTCTACCGAACTGCGCCCGCTACTGGAAGCCGAATCCCTGGAATGGGGGCGCGTGCTGGCCTGGGACTACAGCAGTTCGGCGGAGATGATCCTGCGCTACATGGATGCCCGCATCCTGCCCGGCTACGCGGCGGTGGAAGACAGCCAGGTGGTGGGTTACACATTTTTCGTTTACGAGGGCAGCAAAGGCGTCATTGGCGATCTCTTTGTGCAGCCGGAGTTGGGGCGAAATCCGCACCTGACACGCCGGGAAATCGAAGAGCGCCTGCTTGGCCAGGTGATCGAGACGTTGCAGATCTCCCCTGGCGTGCACCGCATAGAGGCGCAGTTGCTGTTGCACGATGGCGGCTCGCTCGATCGCCCCTTCATGGAAGAAGGTTTCCGGCGGCATCCTCGCCTGTTCATGACGCTGCCGTTGCATAACGGGCTCAAAAACAGCACAGCCGCATCCAACGGATCGCTCGCAAGCCGCTTTCCCGACCTGGAATTTCGAAAATGGTCGGAGGAGGACTTTCAAAACGGCGCCGCGCTCATCACCTCGGCCTATCGCGAGCACGTGGATTCTGAGATCAATGATCAGTATCGTTCACTTGCTGGGTCGCTGCGTTTCTTGAACAACATCATCCGCTTTCCGGGATGCGGTACCTTCGACGGTGAATCCTCGTTCGTGGCGCGCAGCCGCCTGACCGGCGCGCTGCTCGGGCTGATTCTCTGCTCGCGGGTGAGGCACGACGTGGGGCACATTACCCAGGTCTGTCTCGCGGCGGAGCAACGCAACCGCGGCCTCGGCCAGGCCTTGATTGCGGCCGCCGCAAATGAACTCCGCCGGCGCCACTGCACCAGCCTTTCACTAACAGTTACCCAGGCTAACGTGAGGGCCGTGGACCTCTATAAGAAGCTCGGCTTCAGCATTGACCGCGTCTTTGACGCCTTCGTGTGGGAAGGCTAGCAGAGATTTCGTGATTGGGTGATTTGGCGATTGAGTGATTGAAGAGCCTGTTTCAAATGGCTCAATGACCCAATCGCTCAATGTCTCAACAGCCACATAAACCAACCGCCGCCGACTAATCCGACCACAAACCAGGCGAAGGCCTTCAGCCCGTAGCGCAGCATTTCCCGTGGAGTGTTTCGCTGCGTGATGCCAAAGACGATGGAGGCGAACAGTGCAAAAATGAGTGCCGCGCTGAAATGCGAGAGCTGGAGGATAAGCATTACGACTTCTTCCCAATGGCAATATGGTGGGCGTCGACTGCGCTGATAAGGTTCAGGAGTCCGGCGACGATGATGAACTTGGTGCCGTAGTCCGCGCTTGCCAGGTTGATTGCACCCTGGCCCCAGTCCATCGCACGGGTCAGGATGTAGAGGCCGCCAGCGCCAAGATCTCCGATAAATCCCAGCATGTCGAGAATATCGCCGGCGTTGGCGCGATACACCTTGCCTTGCATCAGAATTCCCAGGATAAACATAGTGCTCACGGAGACCATGAGTAGCAAGCCGCGCCACCAACGCTGCTGAATGAGGTGCCCGGCGCCGGGCACGAGCCAGCCAACTGCGGGAGCGATGATTGCCATGGGCGTGAGCGGTCGCGCAACCGCACGTTCGTTGCTAATTTTGTCAGCGGTGGAAGAGGGCATGAGTTAGACGGTCACAATCTCGCGTTGGACTCTGCCCGTGACCTCGGCCGAGCGATTGCGCGTCAGTATGTTGACCTCGCTGCGCACGCCAAACTCGGGCAAATAGATTCCAGGCTCGATGGAAAAACAGGTGTTGGGAATGATCTCGCGCTCGTCGCGGGTTTCCAGATTATCCATGTTGGCGCCGTTAGCGTGCACGCTGGTGCCAATGGAGTGGCCGGTGCGATGGACGAAATAGCGAGCGTAGCCGGCGGCATTGATGTAGTCGCGGGTGGCCTTGTCCACTTCCCAGCCGGCGATCTTGCGCCCTTGGCTGAAGGCAGCCTGCACAGTTTTCACCCCGGCGTCGCGGGCTTCGCGCACGATCTCAAATACCTGGCGATGCTTTTCGGATGGCGCCTGGCCCACAAACCCCGTCCAGGTAATGTCGTAGTAGACCGCGTCGGGTTTGTTCTTTTTCGCCCAAATGTCGAGCAGCACAAAATCCCCTTGACGAATGGGGGCTGAACGTTCGGCGGTCGGTTCGTAGTGAGGATCGCCACTGTTAGCGTTCACGCCCACGATGGGCGGATCTTCGGTGACAAGATCTTCGCGCTTGAATGCCTCAGCAATCCATTGCTGCATCGCGAACTCATTGGTACCGCCGTTGCGCGTCCGCAGGCCGATTTCCTGAAAGGCCGCCTCGGTTATGCGGTCCACAGCATCGCGCGCGGCGAAGTGGCTGCGGATTTGTTCCTCGCTCAAGACTGCCTCGAAGCGCGCCACCAAGTCGCCGGAGCTCACGATGTTCTTGCCGAAGCTGCGAACCAGTTCCAGCGTCCCCGCGTCCACCAGGGAAATGTAGGGAATCAGGTTGTTGGGCGAGTACTGCATGGCGATAGTCGAATACGGCCCCAGCATGGTTTTAAGGCTTTCCCAAAGTTCCTGCCATGCCGAATACTGGTCTTTACGGCCGGGAAGCGGATCCAGATGCCCGGCCTCCACGCGATGCACCAGCTTGCGTGGCTCACCCTGTGCGGGAACCAGGTAGAACCAGCGCCGAGTCACCATTAATGATGGCGAAAGGCCCAGGACGCGGTAGGCGATGGGATCGCGGTGGTGGTGGTCGTAAAACAGCCACGCGTCGAAGTTGCGCTCGTGCAGCGCTGCTTGTATAGCGGCCAGGTCCATAACTGAACCTTCTATTTAACCACATGCCGAGCTAAGGTCAGGCCGAAGCTCGGGGCTGCATGGTCGAGCACGGGATTCGGTAATGGCTGAACACTGTGCACCATCGAGGATATTGGTAGGATTGTGCGAGTGCAGGAGGCTTGAAGCGGCGGCATGATAGACAAGAAGAGAGGCGCACGTCTTTATGGTGTGATCCTTGCTGTGACCTTTGGAAGTGTGTTTGCATCGGTGGTCTATCATTTTTGGCCCGGTTCACCCGTCCTTCTGAAGTTCTTGATATTCATTGTGCTTTGCGTGTGGTGCTACTTTGCTGGTGTTTGGGCTCTTATTGAACGTCCCGACGAACTCAACAGGAAATATCCTCTCAGCGGCAAAGAACTTCGCAGAAGACGACAGCAATTCTACGACTGGCTGGATTCCCTGGGTCCCCACTAATCCAAAGCCGTCCACTACCTACGGGTTATCCCGATTGCCCGTTGCGCAGAGCGATTCCACCGATTACCGCCAGCAAAGACAAAACATTGTTCAAAGCGATGTTTGCGAGAAACTCCAGCCGCCGGCCCGCGTGCCAGTAGGCGACGCTTTCATAAGCAAATGCTGAAAAGGTGGTGAACGCCCCGCAAAAACCAGTGGCAGCGAATATCCGCAACCGGTCGTGCGATGGGTCAGCCATCCATGTGAGCACGTAACCGACCAGAAAGCTGCCAATAACGTTCACCAGGAGCGTGCCGATTGGGAATCCATGATGTTCTGATATTTGCGATGAATAATGGGTGAAGGCAAAACGGGCAAGCGCGCCCAGAACAGCTCCGATCGAGAGATATAGCAGGTTGTTGAGCACGGGCATGACTCCTACACAGGAATTGGTAGGAGTTATCAGCCCGGAGGGCGGTTAGAGGCGAACTCCATCGCCTGAATCCATCTTAAGTGCAGTGAGAGAGCTACGACAATAATTCCTTCACCGCTGCGTTCACGTGAATCTTTGTAGTATCGAGGAATGGGATGTCGCGATCCTCGCCTCGCAAGATCAACGGCAGTTCAGTTCCGGCCAGAATCACGCCCTGAATCCGTTCTCGTTGCTTCAGGTTATCGATGATTTCCTGCAGGCGCTCGCGGGTTTCCGGCAGAATGATCCCCTTCAGCAGTTCAGTCATATACCGCTCGTGAAGGTAGACCCGCTCTTCCGGAGTGGGGACCGTAAGCTCAATGCCGGCTTTTGTGAACACATCCGAATAGAATCGCCCCTGCATGGTGAAGCGCGTGCCGAGTAAGCCGAGCTTCTTTAACTTGAGGGCCTGCGCGGCTTCGCACGTTGCTTCCACAATGCTCACCAGCGGAATTCGCGAGCGCCGCTGGATCTCATCAAAAACCACATGAGGTGTGTTAGCTGTCAGCAGGCCCAACTGCGCCCCGGCGCTTGCGAGCTTGTTAATTTCGGTGGCGAGATACTCGGCAACTTCAGCCAACTGATCTGCCGTGATTAGGTCCACTACCTTGGTCAGGTTAATGCTGTTGATGAAGAACGATGGGTAGCTGCCATCCGCTTGCTGCTCGCGATAGGCAGCGATCAGAAATTTGTAGTACTCGATGGTTGATTCGGGACCCAAGCCGCCGATCATTCCCAAGGTCTTCATGCTTATGTGGACGTGGTAGGCCGCTGGTTCGGATTCTCAGCGGCGTTCAGAAGATGCAGAGAATCATGCCGAAACCGGCACTTTCTCCTCGGCAATGAATGGTTTCCACTGCTCGGCGCGCGGAGCCGGAGTGAGCAGGCTGATGGCTATCAGGCTCACCAGCGAAATGATCAGCGCGGGATAGATGGCGTCGTGCTGCAACCAACTTTCAGGGAGCAGCGTAGGCTTGTGCTGTGCCAACAGTAGCTGCTGGATTTTCCAGAAGATGGTTAGCACTGTGCCCAGCAGGATGGAAACCACCGCGCCTTGCGCAGTCGCACGCTTCCAGAAAAATGCCGCCATAACTACCGGTGTGATCGCCGCCGAGTAGATGGTGTAAGCGTATAGCGCAGCTTCAAGGATGGATTCAAAGCGGGCAGCCTGCAACAATGCGAAAATTCCCAGCAACACCACCACCGCGCGCGACACGACGAGAATTTTGCGGTCCGAGGCTGTGCGATTGATGAAGCGCGCGTAGATGTCGTTTACCAGGTTCGTCGATGGAGAGAACAAGTAGTTGTTCGCCGTCGAGATCACTTTTGCGAACACCGCTCCCATCAGGATGGCGCCCAGCAGCGGAGGCAAGCCGTGGCGAGCGGTGTAGGGGATAATTTCGCGGGGCTTTATATCGGGGTTGTGCAGGAAGAGCGCCGCTCCGATCACCGCGATGGCAACGATCAGAGTTTCCAGTACCACTGTTCCGGCAATCCAACCAACAACTGCCAGCTTGGCGTCGCGGGCACTGCGTGCAGCAAAGAACTTCTGATAGATGGTCTGATTGCCGAGCAGCAGCAACATGGTTGGCAAAAAGATTTCCATAGCGCGCGAAAATGCAGGCCCCAGCCCTTGCGATACTCCGTTGACGTAGCCGAACCGCCCAAAAGTCTGGAAGTATTCGGGTGGCAGCGCCGCATGAACTGCCGGCCAGCCACCGGCCTTGGCGATCAGGATGGGCACGGCAATGATGCAACTGATGGTGGCGAGCGAACCAATCACCACGTCCATGTAGGCAACCGACGCCATTCCAGCGAGCGCCGTGAACAGGATCACGAAGGCTGCGATGATCACCATGCCCAGCGCGTGCTCGTTTCCCGGAGCCAGGTGGAACTGGTCGCGCGCAACCTGATCGAGTCCGGGAAAAGCGAGATGCAGGATGTCGCCTCCACCCTTGAACTGGTAAGAAGCGATAGCGGTGAATGCAAAGAGAATCGCGATTGAGCCCAGCACTCGAGCGACAGCGTTGTAGCGCGTCTCCAGAAGATCGGGAATCGTGAACTGCGCAAATTTGCGGGCCCGTGGAGCCACAATCACGATTACCAGCAGTCCCACCCAGCCGCCTGCCGCCTGCCACAACGAAGCAAAACCATTGTTGAAGGCATTTTCGGCGCCGCCAAACAGGCTGCCCGAACCTATCCAGGAGGAAAGCAGCGTGAATACCAGCACCCACCAGGGCAAAGTCCGGCCGGCGACCAGATAGTCAGCCTTGGTTTTAACTTTGCGGACCTGGCTGAGGCTCACTCCCAGGAGCACGACAACGATGATGAAGATGACAACCGCGTAGAGGTTCAGTTGTGTGCTCCTTTGCCCAGTGCAGCAGCCACTCGGGCGCGAAATTCCTGGGCCGTTATTCCAGCCACACGTATCAGTTTGCGCCGGCTGCTTTGGCCGCTGGCTATGGTAACGGACGCGCGCGGCACTTTCAAAAATTCCGCCAAGAACGCAATGCATGCGTCATTGGCGCGGCCTTCGACCGCGGGCGCCTTCAGGGCAACCTTCAGCGCATCGCCCAGTTCGGCAATGACGGCATCCCGCTTGGCACGCGGCTGCACTCTCACGAAAAATGTAACGCTACCCTCCGATTCCCGCGCGGGGATCATGGCCGCGGGCGCTCTCCAAAGATGGCGGTGCCCACGCGCACACAGGTGGAACCCTC
>Ga0070697_100004511_pt1 | contig 10703 bp, 9 predicted proteins | sample KBSK1501metaG_FD_65475 | JGI IMG/M metagenome (GOLD analysis project Ga0070697, IMG submission 65475) | Corn, switchgrass and miscanthus rhizosphere microbial communities from Kellogg Biological Station, Michigan, USA - KBS K1-50-1 metaG | ecosystem: Host-associated > Plants > Roots >... | reverse complement strand
ATAACATCTATTGAGATCTCGCCCGCGCTGATCATCGCCAGAATCTTCTTGGCCCCGTCGACATCCAGCTTCTCGGCGAACAGTTCGCGCCGAGTTTCTTTGTTGGCAATAGAGTTCTTGAAGATATCGACCAGCAATCGGGCCTGCCGTGCTTTGTACTCTGCTTGACGACTGACAGCGCCGATCCGTCGGAGTACGTGCCAATGCTTCCAGGCAAAAAGATCCGATGCCTCGACCGTCTCGTGAATCATCGATTCCAAGTCGTTCGGTGTTAACTTTCTGAATTCTTCAGCAACCATGTGAGCGCTCACAGGTCGAGGAAAGATGAGGCCGAAACGGTACTGGTCGACCTGGGTGGCGATATTGGACCCGAGCCGAGACCCGAACAGCGCGGCCATCGCGTTTGCAAGCGCTTCATTGACCAGGTTACCGGCGCACGTGTGGACGATTACGCTGTTCTCGAAACCCTCTATCAGGACAAGCTTGTCCGAGGGAATCTTTGCTTGTTTACCCTGCAGAGATAGTGTTGAGCTTACTCTCTCCCTCTCTGCATCTTCCAACCCATCGTCTGCCTGTCCTGTGAGTGCGAGAGTGCGTCTCATTCTGCCCACTTCCGATGCTACGTCCATCTGAACTGGAATCATGTCTCCTTCCCAGCCTGGAATCGCTTTGAGACTCGGAGGCGCAGCCTCTACCTCGACATGGAATTTTTCTTCGTCCACCGAGATGACTCGCCAGGTCTGTCCGTGAAGGATGAACTCTACGCCGGCGGTGCATCGCCGAGCAACAAAGTCCTGGTCTAGTGTCCCTATGCGGCGTTTGCGGAAGAAATCGAAGACGGTATATTTTTGGACGTCGGGAATGACTGAGAGGTTCTCGAAATAGTACTGTAGCGCCTTCGGGTTCCGAGGCGAATAGGAGTCGCCGAACTTTCGAAGTAGACGCAGCTCGTTTAGTTGGTGGATGGTGTCTTCCAATTCGCTCATCTCTAATTCTCTGAAAGGATAGGATCGTCGGACAAGCGTGAGAATCTCTTCAATGGTCATTCGTCGCTGTTGCATCAGTATGCCGATGATCTGGTGAGCGAGAACATCAAGCGCTTTCTCGTGAATGATCGGTCTCTCAAGCCTTCCCTCCTTTGCTCGTTGGATTAGAACCGCTGATTCTAGAATGTCGTCAGGCGTGATAGTGAGAATTATCCCGCGTGAAGTCCCTCCCAGTGTGTGTCCGCTTCGACCGATCCTCTGGACAAGCCGTGTTGTCTCTCTGGGGGAGGTGTATTGAATGATGAAGTCTACGCTGCCAATATCGATCCCGAGTTCCAGCGAACTGGTGCAGATGAGTGCTCTCAGTGAGCCTGCCTGGAATTCTTTTTCTGCTTCTTCTCGCAGTTCGCGGGAGAGAGAGCCGTGGTGGACCTTTACACCAACCGCGCCGAGGGCCAGTAGTTGAGACGCTAGGGCCTCAGCATGTTCTCTTGTGTTCGTGAAAACTAGAGTTGACTTGTGGGCCTCAATTAGTCCCAGTATTTTTCGGGCGCGAGCGACTGTAGAGATGGGTAGGCCCAGCCTCGCGGCTTCCTCATGATCCTTACCCGTGGGCGAGACGGATCCGATGCTGATCTGGAGACCTCGCTCTTCGTCAGAGCGCAGAATACTAACGTGCCGACCGGTGCCAACCAAGAACTGTCCAATCCTCTCAGGCTCCCCAATGGTCGCTGAGAGCCCGATTCTCTGAAACTCCCGTCCTGTAAGTTCGATCAATCTTTCCAGCGCGATGGATAGCTGGACCCCCCGCTCGTCTGTTGCCAACTCGTGTACCTCGTCAACGACCACCCAGCGCACTGATCGAAGGTGTTCCTTCATTCTCTTCCCGACGAGTATCGATTGAAGAGTCTCCGGCGTTGTGATCATCATGTCCGGCGGACTCCTGGCCTGCTGGGACCGGGCACTGGTCGGGGTGTCCCCGTGGCGCACTTGGATCTTCACATCGAGGTCCCGCCCGATCTCCTCCAGTCGCCGCAGGAGGTCCCGATTCAGGGCTCTTAGAGGTGTGACGTACAGAATTGAGATGCCGTGGTTCTTTTCTGAGGATCGAGCTTCGAGAAACTTGTCCAGGACCGGCAACATGGCTGCCAAGGTCTTTCCAGTTCCTGTCGGGGCGATGAGGAGGACGTTTTCGCCTCTGAGAATGGCGGGGATGGACAGTTCCTGGATCGGGCTGGCCTCTAGGAATCCTTCTTTCTCGAGTCTCTTGAGGACTGGAGGTTTCAGAACTGAAAAGGCCGAGCTAGGCATCTACCGCCCTACATACCGCGAGGCGGTTCATAAACTCTAGAAAGACGAGTCGCTCCTATGTTGCGTGAATGAGTTGATGGATTATAGCGAGGGCTTCGAGGGTTTCCGACTCGCCATGTAGACCATTGGAGCGAAGAGAAGAACTACGATTGAGGCGATAAGTGCAACTATTTCGTTTATTGTTATTCCCGTTGGTACTGGCACTCCGGCGAAGAAAAATTGGGCCTGGTCAACTGGAGCGAGGAAAACATACTCTACAGCTGCGATGATTCCGGTTATTGCCGCGATTCGGGGTCTCTTGAAGATCAGAATCAGGGACGCGAAGTCCAGAACGGTTCCGGCGAGGAAGAGTGGAATCAGAGCGTAGGATCGGAGCGCGGAGAGGGGACGAGTTTCGAGTCCTGCGGGTGTGAAGAGGATGCCGCAGATCGACATTACTGCGAAGGTAATTGCGAGAATCTCCTCGTTTCTGGACAGCTTCATTCCTAGTCTTCGTCCTCCTCTTTCTTCTTCTTCTCGCCGGGTCTCTCGCTGGCGATGTAGAGGAAGATTAGGAGGACGGTGACGAAGCTCAGAACGTAGAGTATGAGCTGAAGTAGCGAAAACTCTGCATCAGGCGTGAGGTTGTAGGACAAGCCCACTCTACCATTTCGAGACGACTCGCCGAGCTGCGGCTACTAAAACTTTCAGCTACGCATCGAGAAGACTTCGTTCACTCATCAAATGCATCCCATAGTCCTGAAGGAGACTGGAGAACGATCGACGGGGCTGCAATAGTCCAGCTCAATGTTTGTGCTTGATAATTCCGGATACAAAGTCTTGGAAAGGTTTGTCAAACATTCCTTCCGAAGTATGATGAACTTCCTCGAACAGAGGATGCTTCGCTATCGTTGTCAGAAATTTCTCCCACTGAATCCAGGTCTCATGATCTATCCATTTCTTCAAGTAGAGCATGTATAGTCTCTCAAAAATCCCGTAGAGGAGTAGGACAAAGTTTCGGGCGAGCAACTGCTCAGGTGTCCTGTTGGTCAAATCACCCGATCGAGTTATTTTCGCCAGTTCTACCTGGATGCTGTTCAGCTCAGGTCTCTCGACAAGCATCTTCATCGAGTCAGAGTAATCATCCAGCACCTTCTGATAGGCCGCGTCTCGGGTTGCCTTGTTCTGGGTTCTGAACGTCATGATGAAGATGACTAGGGTTAGAGTCAGAACGATGGTCTGTACAATTGTGCTCCAGAATGTCGGGTCAGATATGTCGACCAAAGCGCGCGTCCTTTCTCCAGAGTTCTAAATAACTCTGACCGCGACAAGGTCTCGATTCCTCTCGGAGAGAGTCTCAGAACGCTTAACCTGATAGCCCTGTTTCGCCCATTTGATAACTAGGATCACTCCACTTCGAAGTGACCTCGGCATATTGCGAATCAGCAAAGTCTAGGACGCCGTACTGGCCGAGCGCCTCCGCAATCTGCTGCGCAACCAAGTGATAGCATAACTGTTTCTTGTTGTCCATTACTCGGAAGTAGTAGTCGTCGCATGTGCAGAACATGCTGTCAGGCATGACCTGGTACTCGCCCTTCCGGCCCTTAACGACCCAGAAGGTTCGGCCGCTGGGCTTGAAGCGATAATTGACGACGTTTCTAGCGTCAACTAGTGCTAGTGCTTGGGGGAGTCGTTTCTCGAAAACCTTGGACAGGATCTGTTTCTGTTCTTCCGTTAGAATATGGGTCCGGCGGAGTTCCTGAGAGACACGCTTCAGAACAGTGTCCTCTGTTGGCTTGTTTGTCGTCGCTCTTCTCTAGTAAGCTAGAACATTGGCATATGATAGGGTTTCTAACTCAATATCGGCGAGAATAGTCGAAGGTCAGTGCTAAAAAATGCGGATCGGAACATACCTCGTCACGCTGACGGCACCGTCCCTAGGACGGTTGCTTTTCTCCGTGTTCCGGTCTTTGAGATAGTGCCAGAAGCTTTCGCCCCTGGGAGGCGCAGTCGAATCCACGAGCCCTATCTCCATGTCCGCGAAGAACTGGTCGTAGACGGTGGCTCTTTCGTGACGTAAGGGTGGACTGCAGTAGCACGTTTCGTGCCATTCGACTCTGTCTCTGTTCAAGACGGCCCTTCGCATCGACGATACGATCTCCCTTCCATCTGGCTCCTGAGTCTCTATTGTCCCGTCGTTGAGGAGGTCCCAGAATCTTGCGATTTCAGCGATTATCGGCCGGGCTCTGATGAGGTAAAGCGTGGCGCTTCGCTCCGTATTCTGTAAACAGTCTTCCCGGTTTGGTCGGGCTGGCTACCTTAGCTGTGAGGATCCGTTCCTCGTTTGAGCCTTGCCCTTCGTCGCTTGCATTGAGAGGCTGGCGCTTCTGACCGCTCTTCTGCGCACTTCGAATGCCGGGGCGGTCAAACATTGAACGCAGATAGGACCTTGCCTCGTTCGGTGTATCGCGTGAACCTGTGACGACAGGGGACCTTGGTTGGAATGGGAGCTCTTTGTGGCGCCCAAATCTAGACTTCCTTCATTCAAATTCATGTTTCATTCAAGCAAACGTATCTTTGGCACCTACTATTAAACTCTCGGCTTTACTGACTAAAACATCTGTGTGGCTGACTCAGAAAGCGCTAATAGTAAGTAAACTCGTTACTTGATAATTAGAATATGAGAGCTTGAGGACATTCAAGTTCGTCCGCGACCCCAACGCCTTCGAACTAATGGCCGACGACACCCGCAGACGCGTAGTCTACCTTCTCAGAGCAAAAGAAATGACCGTTGGCCAGATCCACCACGAATTACAACTGACACCTCAAGCAATCTATCATCATATCCGCAAACTCCTCGACGCGGGATTAGTGGAAGTGGCAAAGGAGGAACGAGTCGGACACTTTATCGAAACATACTACCGGGCAACAGCCGAAGTCTTCGAATTCATACATGGCGAAGGAGGAAGCGAAAAGTACGGTGAGCAACGGACCCGAGACGCTCTACAGGCAATGAACCAGCTCGGCATCAACGCACACGTCGATGACGAGATGATCACCAGGATGGTGAAGATCGGAAAACAGAAAGATGAAATCGCCCTGACGCCCGAGATGGAGGAACGGATACAAGCGCTTGAAGGAGTCGACTTTATCGGAAAGAAACAGATCGCAGACTACGTAAACCTCCTTGTAATGAGCGACAAACAATTCGAAGAATGGCTGAACTATGAGAGAAGCCGACGAAACCTACTGAAATCTGCCGTAACACCGCCCATTCAGGTCACAGTCAAGCAGTCAAGAGCAAAGTAGATCCCCGCACCCCATTCTGGAGGGGATACGACGGCTTGCCTGAAGCAACAGTAGTAGTGAAGCCTGTAGCGGACCAGCCTGCCCTCTTGATGGAGAACGACGGCGAACGAGTCCTAATTGTGGCAGACCTGCATCTGGGGTGGGAAGTCTCGCTGTCCCACCAAGGAATACACGTGCCCTCACAGGTCCCGCGTCTGCTTGAAAAGCTCCGCAAGATCATCGATGACACACATCCTCGACAACTCATCCTTCTTGGCGACGTGAAACACGCGGTCGCAAAAGTTGAGCTGGAAGAGTGGAAGTATGTTCCGGAATTCTTTGAGGGTCTCGTCGAAATAATCCCAGACGTACAGGTTGTCCCTGGGAATCATGATGGAAATCTCGAACCGCTCACGCCTCCCAGCGTCAAGATCAGCACCTCCGAAGGAATTTCCGTCTGGAACAAGGTTGGCCTCTTTCACGGTCATGCCTGGCCCTCACCCCCATTGCTGGGGTGCGAGTACTTGGTCATGGGACACTTACACCCTGTAGTCATCTTCAAAGATCCTCTAGGATTCCGCATTACCCGCCAGGCGTGGGTCCGTGCTAAGAGCAACGGACAGAAACTCGCAGAGGGAGTCCTGAAACATGAATCGGTCAAGTGGGAGGGCGATCCAGTGGAAGAGTACAAGAAAAAATTCGGCGTATCAGTGGCAGATGCTGAGTGCATCATAATGCCTAGCTTCAACGACTATCTCGGAGGACAACCGATCAATCGAAGTTTCAGAGAAGGCTGGACAGATCTCTATCGGGAATACATGGGACCGGTACTGAGATCAGGAGCGGTGGACTTTGAGAATGGTGAAGCCTATCTGTTCGACGGAACGTATCTGGGGAGAATTCAGGACCTGAGAAAGTTGGACCAGGAGACTGGTTAGTTCTGCTCGTCGCGAGGCGCCATATTCGCAAGCGTTGTTCTGAGATTCGCGCCATTCAGCTTGGCAATATCCCGCAGTAGATCGTAGTAGGACCGGACGTGCCTCTTGCCATCTCTAGCATGGTAGAGCGCAAAGTTCGCGTACATTGTAGGAACAATCTCGTGATTATACATCGGATACTGGGTTTCAGCTAAGCCCAACTCTCCCAGCTGTTGAGAGATGACTCCTTCCTTGAGGTCCCCAACCTTTCTACTCTTACGTTTGCGCAAGCGCGCCTTGAGACGGTTGCCTTCCATTCGGCAGTCGTCGCTGCAGTATTTCTCGCTGAACCAGCCGAGGAACGTGCGCTTGCAGACGAGGCATGTCTTCAGAATTTTCTTGTCGGTTATTCCCAACACTTCTTCCTTCCTGGTTGGCTCGTCGCTCCCATGTCCATGTCGTACTGGTATAAAATCTGGTCGCATCTATACCGCAAGAACCAATAGCCGTTCGGATTGTCCTTGCCTTGTTTTTTCACGGCCCCAGTCATAGCAAGAGCTAAAGCGATACTGGTTGAACTCGGGTTTCGAGGGGCTGTCGGCTAGCCAGGTCTAGAAGGCTTATCACGAAAAGCCCGGACTCGCCGCGTGGCTTGGGAGCGATGATCCTTGGCCGTGAACCCACGAAATCGCAGGTTCAAATCCTGCCAGCCCCACCACAACTACAGTTGAGACGCCCGAAGTTCCCGCCATGTCCTTATACCTAGTCTGAGAAATAAAGGGCAAGATCAGGCTTGTTGAAGCAGGCCACCTACAAGAGTATCAAGAGAGAAGCTGACGATTCGACTGTCGAATGGCTGCTCCAATCTGAAGATCCATCTGTCCAATATTTTACACTGACCAACATTCTCGGCATGCCAAAGGATTCCTCAGAGGTTGAGGAGACCCGTAGAAGAGTTCCGGTCGGACCGAGGGTCCGCGTACTGCTTGACGGGCAAGAGTCTGACGGTGGTTTTGGAGTACATCCATATCAGAAATGGACTGGCGCTCATTGGCGTCTTGTTTCTCTGATCGAGCTAGGAGTATCTCAAGGATTCCGCCCCGCGGTTCGAGCGACAGATCTTGTACTCAAATGGTTGCTGGGCGACGCTCACGTTCGCAATGTTCCCCGCATCAACGGGTTGTATCGACGATGTGCTTCTCAAGAAGGGAACGCGCTAGCCGTCTGCTCCCGCATGGGACTCGCAAACGACCCTCGCGTGAAACGGCTTGCCGAGTCATTGATCGAATGGCAGTGGCCCGATGGAGGATGGAACTGCGATCGAAGAGAAGAGGCGCATCACTCTTCGTTCAATGAGAGCTTGTCGACTCTCTGGGGCCTTGCCGAATACTACCAGGTTACGGACGACGAACACGTAGCCGGTTCCGTGGAGAAGGCCGCTGAATTCTTTCTCAGGCATCGCCTCTTCCGTTCATGTAAAACCGACGAGGAACGTCGGCCCGAGACTTTTCACGGGAAGGTTCGTCGATCGATTCACTCGGTCACCGACCTCCATTACCCGTTGTACTGGCACTACGACATTCTACAATCACTAACAATCCTTCATCGAGCAGGAAAGTTGGGAGATTCTCGGACAAGCGATGCGATTGACCTCGTCGAGTCGAAACGTGGCGAAGACGGTAGATGGAGACCTGAAGGCTACTACTGGAGCTTGAAACGGAAAACACCAACAAAAGCGGGGGTGTCGAATGTTGAGGTTGTAGACTGGGGCCGCAAAGGCCCGAACGAGATGATCACCCTGAATGCTCTTCGGGTCCTCAAGTCAGCCGGTCGACTGAAAGAGTTCTAGAGCATTCGAGCGACGCTCTGGAAGTATTTCACGCCCTTCTTCCCGTTCGTCGCATGATCCAGCGCTTGGTCCACCGCATCTTTTGGACTTGAGGCGGAGAAAACCTTCACAGTCTTCCTGTCATCAAGAAAGGTATCCGCAATCTTGTCAGCCGTTCCGCCCGTCCCAGTCAACGCCACAATCGGCTTGCCTTTCTGATACGCCACACATGCCTCAATGTAAGTTCCTGCTCCACCTCCAACTACGATAGCAACATCTGCGGAGTATGCGGTGATGAAGTTCCGCGCAAACCCAATACCTGTAGGAATGATAATGTCACAATACGGATTCGCATAGCTCATGTCCTCATTGGGAATTATCCCGACAACCACTCCCCCTTTCTCCTTCGCGCCTCTACAGGCCGCTTCCATCACACCACCTAAACCGCCTGTCACCGTGATCGCGCTCCTAGCCGCTATCTGCGCGCCCACTTCCTTCGCCGCATCATAGGTGGTTTGCGGGCAGTGATCCCCGTCAGAACCGATTACTAGGACCTGGATGAGACGCTTGTAGTTGGACTGTGCTGTTCTCGATGCTACTCCCCTAAACAAAGCCATACATCACGACTCAGACGAGTGAAGGACTCGAACAAGCATCGGGGCCATAATGAGGCTAATGTAACCGTTCATCAAGTGGACAAGGTTTTAATCAAAAGTAACAGGTAAACCGACGGTTTTAGTCGTATAGTAAATGGTGAACCTGTATCTGAGGCTGTCAGGTAGTTTGATTGGGTTGGGAACTGCTTGGCGAAGGCGTTCGAGAGTTCGAATCCCAACGTCGCGCTAAAATGGACGATCCAAACCGTGGGGAAGGAAACAGTCAAAAATCCCTTTCTCGCATTTGGACTTAGTATTCTCTTCGTTGTCAACTGACAAACGTCCAGTCGCCTATCCCGTGAATTACACAGGAATAGGACATTATGCACGATCATTTCAAGGGACTGGGTATGGCGTAATGCTTGATGACGATGGTGCCACCGGGTATCTCTATGCGACAAATGAAACGTTCGACGAAATATTCGATTCCTTACACCTTTACAATGTGAGAGGCCGGGCTTACCCAAAGAGGACCGATCAGATGTTCATCGTGTGGAATGTCGAACTAAAGAAGGCAGGTGTCTACTACAATGATCAGTTTCAGGCTGTTATCGATTTCAGGAACAGGGTGTCATGTTGTAGGACTGGTTTTCCCAAAAAAGGACCCGGTTTATGGTCTGCTAAGCATGCTTGGAATGAAACAATGACAGATGGTCTTGAGCCTTGATGTGATTGAGATAGTTCTCGTTTCGCCAAAGCAAGGTTGATAGTTGGCTAAACATTTTGTACGGAACGGCACACAGTTGAAGATGCAGATTGAGCCATCAGAAGAGACCCCGTAAACGCGATTCCCTCAATGTGAGCATGAACTTCAATGACTCAATTCGTTCCAAGAGAACAGCAGAGAAATTCTTCGAACTCTACAGTGCGCTATTCCCAGACCTCATCTTCCATAGCATGGGAGGATCGGAACCATTGTAGAACAAGTTCGACGCTATTCAAGCGGCTCCAGCGTGGGAGCGTGTCTGGGCCTACATCTACCATGGCAAGAAACCAGCACAGTTCTACGTTCTACCGCACTGGCTTCATGCAGGGAGCCATAGTCGCTGGACAGAAACTGTAAGTGTAATATTGGATGAAGAGTTTTGGTTGAAGAACAAGATCCCAGACCCTTCCGAGCGAGCAATTAGACTTCTCAAATCCCTCGCGACTCTCGGCTCTTCTCTCTATGGAAGCGCTCATCTCTGGTCGGAGTTCGAAGAAAAGACATTCGTTAAGCGGACTTTGCCAAAAGGACTTGTCTCCGGCGAAAGCGTGGTCTTACCCCAAGAGAGGGACTTCACGACCTGTTCTGGGCCGATTACTTCGGAAAGCCCTACATCGACATCTTCGGACTGGAGTCACTAAGCAAAGTCGCCTGTCCAATTAAGGAACAAATTCCCAACGGTTATCTTCTGGTTTATGGCTCGAATCCTTTCGATTGGCGACTTCCATCACTACGCGACTTGCAAGAGAAGGACAAAACTGACCTGAATCACGGGGCTTTCTTTGACAGGAGCACAGGTTCCAGGCCGAACTTGAATATTCCGTGGTTGTAAGCGTGTTTCCTGTTACCGAAAGGTCTTAATCAGAACCTGGCCCGCCCAACTTCTCAAATTCAAATTTACGTGATGCTTCATGTCAAGCTTCAAGCCTGGAAAGATTGAGCGCGTCGCAGGTCCCGTAATCGTTGCGGGAGACATGCTCGGGGCCCAGATGTACGAGGTCGTAAGGGTCGGAGATCAGGGTCTGATCGGAG
>Ga0070697_100004510_pt1 | contig 10704 bp, 8 predicted proteins | sample KBSK1501metaG_FD_65475 | JGI IMG/M metagenome (GOLD analysis project Ga0070697, IMG submission 65475) | Corn, switchgrass and miscanthus rhizosphere microbial communities from Kellogg Biological Station, Michigan, USA - KBS K1-50-1 metaG | ecosystem: Host-associated > Plants > Roots >... | reverse complement strand
AGCGCCATGTTGTGCAGCGGGTTCTTGCCTTCGTGCGCCAGCCCGATCGCGACCCGCTCCAGGAGCCGCGCCCGATCCGCGTCCCGGCGTTGCAACTCCTCTGCGACTGGTCTGGAAATCCGCTGAATTGGATGCCCCATCGCGGCGCCCCTTGGCCCAGCCGGCACACTCGTGCCCGGGACCGAACAGACGCAACCCCGCGTTCGCTGGAGTTTTTACTGCCCAACGCTGAAGATGCCACCCTGAGTTGAAAAAAGTACTGGGGCGGCAAGCGGTATGGGAGTCAGGGAGTCAGCAGATCGCCCGCGGCCGCGTTTGACACGCCTCCGACGACCAGCGCGGAGCCGCTGAACAGGAACACCGCTCCGTGCTGCGTGCGCGCAACGCTGAGGGGCGCCGAATTGCTGAACGTCCCGGCGGGATCGAATAGCTCGGTTGAGCTCGTGGCCCCGGTCGCTGTCGTTCCCGCAGCGATCAACACCGTGCCCGCCGGCAACAACGTAGCGGTATGCAGCGCGCGGCCCGTTTGAAGCGTCCCCGTCGCCGTTGAGGTGTTCAGGACCGGGTCGTAGATCTCGGCCGTGTTGAGCGGGGGTGTCCCTGCGCCGCCGGCGAGCAGGACCGTACCGTTTCCCAACAACGTGGCAGTGTGCTGACTGCGCGTGTCTTGCAGGGTTACGCTCGAGAAGCTTCCGTTCCCTGCGTTCGTCGTCGGGTCGTACAGGTCGGCGTTCGCGGCTCCGCTTCCGCCAGCGATGAGCACTTTGCCGCTGTTCAACAACGTCGCGGTCGCTTGGGTTCGTGCCGCGTTGAGTATCGGGTGCGTTCCTCCCGCGATCGTGGTGAAGGTAGCGCCGTCGAACAGCTCGGCGCTGGACAGCGCGCTGCCTGTGGTATCGGTCCCACCAGCCACCAGGACCTTGCCGCTCACCAGGCGGTTCGCGGTGTGCCCGAAGCGCTTCGCCTTGAGTGCTCCAGTTGCCGCGAAGCAATCGGCAGCTGGATCGTACAGATCGGCGGTGTCCACCGCGTTGGGGGCAGTGCCGTCGGAAGTCCCGCCAGCGAGGAGCACGAGGCCGCTTCCCAGCAACGTCGCCGTTCCCTGGTAACGCTTGGAGCTCATGTGCTGGTTGGCAGGGGTGCCCGCACACGATGCGCCTTGCCCGGCAAGGGTGAAGGTCCCCGTCGAGGGATCGAAAATCTGCGCGGTGTCCACGACCGAAGTCACGGTGGGGGGTGCAGCCGTGCTTCCACCCGCGATGAGCACGTTGCCGTTGGGCAGCAAGGCCAGTGACGCCCCGAACCGCGCCGGCATCGGACCGGCGGTTGCCGACTGCGTTGGAGCGACCTTCACCGTCACGTCCGAGATCGCGGTGGAGTTCGTGCCCGTACCGAGCGTCACGGTTAGCCGGTACGTAGTGTCCTGCGTGATGGCCGTGCAGCTGAAGCTCTGAGGCGACGTGGTCGACGCGGCGGGCGTACACGTCGAGGTTGTGGTTCCTGTCGTCGCTACAACCGACGCCGACGCTCCGGGTCCGCCGCCGAAGACGGCAGCCAGCGGCAGATTTGCCTTTCCGGCGGTAAACGAACTCGGCCCGGTGAAGCTCGTAATTGTCGGACGGTTCACCGTGACGGTCGTCGTTTTGGTCGCTGTGTCGCCGGCCTGGTTGGTGACCGACAGCGTGAAAACCGTCGTGGTCTGGAGCGGGCCCGTGCTCACAAGATACGGGCTGCTGAAGGGGGGCAGGGTGCCGATCCCTGGGTTGATCGTAGCAGTGCACCCAAAGCAGAAGTTGCCGCCCAAGAACGTCAAGGAGCCCGGGTTGATCGGATTCGCGCCTACTATGCTGCTGATCCCTATCGTGCTGTTTGCCGGATCTCCAGCAACCTGGACCGTCAACGTCGCTGTCGCAACCGAGTTCGCGCCCGTTCCGAGCGTCACCGTCAACGTATACGTCACGCTGATATGGCTGGTGGGGACCCCACAGAGGAACGTGGCCGGCGAAGTGGTCGGAGTACCGGTCGTGCAAAGCGATCCGTCGCTGGTGGAGACGGCTGCCGAAGCACCGGTGCCCCCGCCGAAGGCTGCCACGAGGTTGAAGAAGCCGGGTTTCCCGTCCGTATAGAAGGCGGGGCCCGTGAAGGAGGAGATGAAAGGCCGGTTGACGGTGACGGTCACTGGGCCGGCCGTGGTCACCGCCCCGGATGCATTGACGGCGACGAGACTGAACGGCGTCGTGACTGACGGCGTCACGGTGATGATGTGCGACGCTCCGTCGGCCGCTACGGGGGTCCCGCCCGGCTCGATCCGCGCCGACGTTGCGTTGGACACGGTCGCGGTCAGCGCTGCACTCTGGCCTGGGTTGATGGTGGCCGCGCCAGTCAACGTGGCGGTCGGAACCGCGTTGACGGAGACCACGACGAAGGACGACACCTGCGCGCCCGCGGCGTTGGTGACCATGAGGGTGTACGTCGTGCTCGCGCCCGGCGTGACGTTGAAGGTCGCGCCGTCTGTCACGGGACCGGCTGGATTCGGCGCCGGGTTGGCAGTGAGGATTCCCGACCCGTTGGTGAGGTGTACGGTCAAGACCACCTGATCCCCGGCGGACACGGTGGTCTTGTCCGCGGTCACGCTCGCGGTCGGCGCCGCTGGAACATCGAAGCTCTTGTCCAAGGAGGCGGCGGTGCTGTTGCCGGCGATGTCCGTCGCGGTCACGCGGAATGTATACGTGCCGGGCACGGCGCTACTGACGACCGGGAAACCCAGGTGATGGACGTTTCCCGTGGGAGGCGCAACCTCCGCTGCCAGACCGATCACGTCTCCCGAGAACAGCACCTCAGCGTCGATCGCCTGCACCGGCTCCGACGCGGTTACGTCCAAGGTCACGAGTGTGCCGAGCTGCGCCGGCGGAATCGTCGCAGCGGCGGTCAGCACGGGTGGCGTGTTGTCGACGTGGAGCGTGAACACGGCTGTCACCGCGGCCACGGACGGGTTGCCCGGCTCCAGCCTGGCCGTGAGATCCACGTTGCCGTCGGTGAGCTGCGTCGTGTCCAGCGGGAACTTGTACACGCCGGCAGCCGAGCTGGTCGGGGCGATCGCGCTCTTTCCCGTGGGAGTCAGCGTGAGCTGCTTGACGCCCGACGACGCCTTCGCCGTCACCGACACCGTCACGGCGCCGCGCACCGGCTGACCGGCCGCTTTCCCGTCGACGCCGACCACCGATACGGAGGCAGCCGAATCCTGGGGCTGTGTCCCCGAGCGGCAGAAGCCGGCCTGGCAGACGGGAAAGTCGTTGGGGCAGCTGGAATCGTCTGCGCAGGGAATCTCTCCGCTGGAGGCACCGGAGCAGGCCGCCACCGCGATCGCCAATGCGGGCAGCAGGAGGAGGAACCGCGTCTTGGATGGATGGATCATACCCGCCCCCGTCGGGCCCCGATCGCGTCGGGACCAGGCGTCAGGAGTTCCGAGATCAGAATGCAAAGAGCGCAGCGGAGATCCCCGCTGCGACCAGACCACCGGCGAAGCCGACGAAGCTCAACGTCTTGTTCCGCTTTTCGTCCTCCAGCAGCCGCTGTGCGTCCGCGCCGCTGTGGACTCCGCTCGTCAAATCGTTGTGCGCCGAGTTCGCCTGCGTGAACGCCAGCGCTCCCCCGCCCAGCGCCACGATCGCGACGCCCGCGGTGACATACGCCATGGTCCGCTGGACCCCGCTGGAGCGCCCCTGCGGCTCGCGCGGCAACGGCGTGGCGGAGACTGCCGCGATGGGTGCCTTCTCCGGCTGCCTTTCCACCGGTGGCGCCACCATCGCGATGGGCTTGGGCGGTGTCTCCTTGGTGGCGACGGCCGGCGCCGCTTCCTTCTTTGTCTCGGCCTTTGCGGGCGTGCCAGGCAGCGGCAACGGGAGCGGCGGTGTGGCGGAAGCGACTTTGTCTGGCTCCTTCTTCGGAGTCGTGGCCGGGAGACCAGGCAGCGGCAATGGCGGCTTGTCGGCCGACGCGGTCTTCGCGGGCGTCGCCGTCGCTGCCGGCGTAGGCAGATCCAGACCAGGGAGTGGCAGGGTTGTTTGCGCCCTCTTGCTGCTGTCAGCGGTCTTCGTGGCAGGCACCGTTGGCAGCGGTAGCGCGGGGGCCGCGGGAGCGGGAAGCGCGAGGGTGCCGCTGCCCGAAGCGTTCAGCTGGGCCAGCTTCTTCTTCACCTTCTCCACGTTGGCGGGCAACGCGAGCGGGTCGGTGAGGTACGCCTCGTAGTTCTTCTTCGCCTCCGCCTTGTCGCCGAGTTGGACCAGCGCGTCGCCGACCCCGATCAGGTACTCCGCGTTGGGTTCCGCCGCGTATGCAGCTTTCCACTCCTTCAGCGCCTTGCGCCAGTCGCCGCTGCGCTCCGCCTTCTTCGCGGCGGCGACGTGGGCGCTCGCATCGGCGTATGCGGGAGCCGCGGCGCACACCGCGACCGCGATGGGAACAGCAGCAAGCGCTCGCATGGCTTCCCCCCTCGCCGCCACTCGATCGAGGCGGCGCTCCGCGGCCAGAAATCCGCTGGGTTGGGGGGTGGTGTCAAGTAGGACACCAATCAGGCGAACGACCGATGCGCAGCGAGCCTTCCCGGCGGCGCGGGCGGGCGCCCCGTCTTAATTCGGGTCGTAGACCTCGGCAAAGTTCATCGGGGTGCTGCCGGTACCATTGCCGGCGGCGACGATCTCGACGACGGAGCTGATGGTGATCGGCGCAAGGGCGAAGTCCTTTCGCGGCTCGATCATCGACCCCGTCGGGAGCAAGATTCCCGTCCCGGAGCTGTGATCGTACGTCTCGCAGGTCCTCAGGGTGTCCGCGCCGGTGCTCGTGCCACCGCAGATGAGGATGTTGGTGCTCGTCAAGGCGATGGAGGCGTGGTTGCTTCGGGCGATCGTCAGCGGAGGAGCGGCGGCAAACGCCTGCGTGGTGGGGGTGTAGAGGAACTGCGTCGACGACGGACTGCCTCCGGCGGCGCCAACCATTCCACCCGACACCAGGACCTTCCCGGCGTTCGGGCTCACGCCGGTCAACAGCGTCGCGGTGTGGAACCGCTTGTCTTCGGCGTTGGGGAGCGGCGTTCCCGTCGTCGAGCTGAAACCACCAGTTGCCGGATCGAACAACTCGGCGGTCGCGTTGCCCGTCACGCCGCCGACGATCAGGACCTTGCCGCTGCCGAGCAAGGTGCCGCTGAAGCTGGCCCGAGCTTGCGCCATGTTGTTGGAAGCCGGGGTGAGGGCCGGCGGAGCGCCACCGGCGTCGTAGTTGATCGCCGTGTTCAGGTTGTTCGTGCCGTCCGTCCCCCCGGCGATGAGGATGTTGCGGGTGTCGAGCAACAGGGCGATGTGCCGGGCGCGAGCGCTGCCGGAGAGGGCGGTCGTGGTCGCGAACGTGTCCGTCGCCGGATCGTAGAGCTCGGCCGTCGTCGTCGGAGTGGCCGGACCCACCGCCGTATACCCGCCTGCGAGCAGGACCTTGCCCCCGTTGTTGGGTGCGCCGGAGTCGATCTTCACGGCGGTATGGTAGGCGCGGGGAGAGGTCATTCCGGCAACACCGCTCTTCGCGACGCAAGCGCCCGTCGCGTCGCAGAGGTACGCAGTGTTCGAAGGCGTATCGGGCCCGTCGACGCCGCCGGCGATGAGCACCTTGCCGTTGTCGAGCGCAGTCACCGAAGCGCCCCGCAATGCCGCGAAGGTGTTCGTGTTCAGCATGGACCAGCTTCCGGTCACGAGCGTCAGTGTCACCGACGGCGCCGTGGCTGCCGCGAGGCCGGCCGCATTTGCGACGTGCAGCGTGTACGTCGTCGTCGGCGTCGTGGGCGCTACCTGGATCGAGCTCCCGCTGGTGAGATTCGTGTATGTCGATCCGTCATCCCCCACGATGACCGCAGTGCCGGGCAGGACAGGGGCCGACCCGAAATTGAACGTCGGCGTGAGCGTGCCCGACCCGCCTTGGTGGACGACGGAGGAGCTCGCGCTCAAGCCGATCGCAGTGGAAGGCGGAACCACGTTCACGGTCACGGTGGCGGTCGCCGTCGCCCCGTTGGTCGACGCCACCGCCAGCGTGTAGACGAGCGCGCCGTTGACGCTGCCGGTCACGGTCACCGTGCCTCCGCTGGGAATCGTGGTGGCGGAGAGCGTTCCGTTACACGCGGGTGCGCACGACAACGTGCCGGTAGCGCTGCCGCGTCCGGCGAACGAAGTGTAGAGCGTGGCGGACTGGCCGCTGCTGATCGTCGTGCTCCCGCTCGAGGCCGCCAGGGACGAGCCGACGCTGAAAGCGTCGATATGGATGGTTGGCAACCCGTTGTCGATGCACTTTCCTGACGGACCGCACACGGGATACTGGTCTGGACAGGTGACGTCCTGGACGCAGGGGATTTCTCCGTTTGCCTGGACCTGGCATCCGGCGCCGGCAAGCGCGAGAGCGGCGAGGAGCATGGCAGACCGGTTCAGCGGGAGTCTCATCGCACCATCCGTGGTTCAGAAGACGAAGAGCGCGGTCGCGATGCCCGCGCTGACTAGACCGCCCACAAGCCCGACGACGCTGAGCGTCCGATAGCGCGCCTCGTTGTCCAGCAGCCGCTGCGTTTCGGCGGGACTGTGGATGCTGCCGGTCAGCTCGCTGTGCGTCGACCCTGCCTGGGTGTACGCCAGCGCTCCGCCCCCGAGCGCTGCGATCGCCACTCCGGCAGTGACGTAGGCCAGCGTGCGCCGCGCGCGGCTCGACTCCATCCGCGGCTGAGCCGGGAGTGGAGCGGCCGAGAACACCGCGACGGGCGCCTGCCTCTCGGCGACCGGATTGGCAGCCAGCGCGATCTTCGCCGGGCTCTCGTTCGACGCGACTGCGACGACGGCCTCCTTCTTCGGCTCCTCGACCTTGGCGGGGGCAACGGCGACCGCGGAGGGAGGCTCCCGGCGGGGGACCGGCAAGGGAGGATCGGCATCCTTGGCCCGCTCCGCCACAGCGGGAGTCGCCGGGAGCGGCAGCGTCGGAAACGACAAGTCCGCAGCCGGGTGCTCGAGCTCCTCGATCTTCTCCTTCACCTTCGCGATCCGCGCAGGGACCGCGAGCGGATCCGCGAGATACGCCTCGTAGCTCTTCTTCGCCTCGGCGTTGTTGCCGAGATGCGAGTATGCGTCGCCGATGCCGATCAAGTATTCCGGCTTCGCTTCCTTCGCGTAGGCCGCCTTCCACTCGCGCAAGGCCTTGCGCCATTCGCTCTTGCGCTCCGCCCGCTTCGCCGCCGCGGCGTGGTTTCGCGGCGCGGCCAGCGCCGGCGTGGCGCAGAGGGCAAGAGCAATGGGAATGGCCGCAAACGCTCGCATCGCAAGCCCCCTCTGCCGCCCATCGCTCGCGGCGGTGCTCGCTTCAGAGCATTTGCCGGGGCCCGGTTGCTGTCAAAGATCCTGTTGTAGGTAAATCTGCGATTTCAGGGCTGTTGTCCGGAGAGATCGACCAGCTCGATCCCCAGCTTCTGGGCGACCTGGAAGATGCGCTCGTCCCGGTAGAACTCGCCGTACACGATGCGGCGGATGCCCGAGTTCGCGATCAGCTTGAAGCAGGGCCAGCAGGGGCTGGCCGTGGTGTAGATGTCGGCGCCGTCGATGCGCACGCCGTTGCGCGCCGCCTGGAGGATGGAGTTCGCCTCCGCATGGATGGTGGCGACGCAGTGTCCGTTCTCCAGGACGTGGCCGACGTCGTCGCAATGCGGCATCCCACGGATGCTGCCGTTGTAGCCGGTGGAGAGGATCATCCGGTCGCGCACCAGGAGCGCTCCGACGTGCTTGCGGTCGCAGGTGGACCGCGAGGACACGACCGTGGCGATCTCCATGAAGTAGGTGTCCCAATCCGCGCGCATGGCGCGGAGTCTATCCGCGGGTGGCCCCCTGGACCACTCAGCGCCCGCGCGCGATGGGCGCAGCGAGCGGAGGGGTTCCAGCCATGGCGGCGCTCTCGCGAAGCCCGGCGAGCTTGCCGATTCCCGCGCGGATGACGAAGGCGCGGATCTTCGAAGGCGGAGCCAGGAAGGTCTCGCCCGGCATGGGGACGTCGAAGGAGTACTCGTCCTTGTTGAGCCCGCCGAAGGCGACCTTCGCGGTCCGGTAGCCCTCCACCAGGCCGATCAGCCGCCCGGAAGGCATGTCGAAGACGCCGCCGCCCGAGGCCCCGTATCCGATGGGCGCGTCGGTCTTCATCCCGCGCTGGATCCGCCGGTCGTGCTCGTCCGCCTCGAGCTGGCTGACGATCCCGGAGGAGACGCTGAGCGCGCGTCCGTAAGGCGCTCCGACCACCACCACGTCGTCCCCGACGTCCACCTGCTCCTCCGAGGCGATCTGCGCCGGGCTGAGCGCCTCTCCATAGACGGCGAGCAGCGCCAGGTCCTCGTCGGGCACCTTCCCCTCCGCGATCACCCGGGCGCTCAAGCGCCGCAGCTTGGGGCGCTCCACCACCACCTGGAACGATGCGTTCCCGGAGAGCCCCTCCCGCTGGACCACGTGCTCGTTGGTCAGCACGTAGGAGGTGTCTCCCTCGGTCGCGACCACCACCCCGCTGGCGGCCCGCTCCACCTTCCCCCGGACCAGGACCTCGACGCGGACGCTGTGGCGCAGGGCCTTCTGCACGACCCTGCTCTTCTCGCTCTTGGCGAGGGCAGGGAGCGCGAGCAGGGCGAGAGCGACGGCGGCGGAGCGAAAGGTCAAGGTCATCTCCTCCCGGGTTGCCTCTCTCTCAAACAGTACAGGCCGGTGGTCCGATTCCAAAATCCCCGACGAAAATGGCAGAGGTACGACATTTCCTCTATTAGGCTTAGGACGTGGGCCGAAAACGCAGCTCCGTACCCCTGATCGTGGTCGGGTTCTTCGTTGGCCTTCTGCTGGCCAGCCTCGACCACATCCTTCCCGCGGCGCGCCTCCAGGAAGGCCCGGGCCGCTGGGTGGTCTATTTTGTCGATTGGGTCGCCCCGCCCCTGGCCGGCGTCCTGCTGGCGGGCGCCCTGTTGTACGCGCAGCGCGCGCGCAGGCTGCACGATGCGGAGCGCGCCGCGGCGCAGGTGCTCGCGGAGCGGCTCGCTGGCACCGAGCGCCGTCAGGCCATCTGGGTCATCGTCGCCGCGGTGGCGCACGATCTGAAGAATCCGCTGCACAACCTCGCCCTCCTGGTGGAAGAGCTCTCAGATGAACAGGATGCGGCGCAGCGCGCCGAGTTGCTCCGCCGCATCCGCGACAACGTGGTGCGGGCTAGCGAGCGCATCTCGGAGATGTCGCGGTTCGGTCAGAAATGGCAGGACATGGTGCACCAGACCCTGGATCTCTCCGGCACCTTGGAGCTGCTCCGGGGGCGCCTGACCCCCACCGCCCTGGAAACGCGGGCGGTGCTCCGGATCGAGTGCCCGCGAGGGTTGGCGGTGCACGGCGACGCCCATGCCGTGCGCACCGCGGTCGAAAACGTGGCCGCCAACGCCCTCGAGGCCCTGCAGACGCGCGGGACCGGCGGGACGCTCTTGCTCGTCGCCGAGCAACGGAACGGCGCCGTCGATCTCAGGGTCCAGGACGACGGACCGGGCATCCCGGAGCACCTCAAATCAGACCTGTTTTCGCCCTTCGCCTCAGGCCACAGCGGGACCGGTCTGGGGCTCGCGATCGCCCGCGCGCTGGCGCGGGCCAGCGGAGGAGACCTAGTCTGCGAACGTTCGGATCCGGGAAATACGACCTTCCGATTTACCTTTCAGCCTGCCTGAGTGTTAAAAGCCATGGAAATGATGCCCGACAGAGTCGAAACCGCGGCCCGTACTGTTCCGCGCACCATTCTGCTCGTCGAAGACGAGCCGGATGCGCGCACCATCCTGGCCCGCCGCCTGCAGGCGTTCGGCTGGAACTGCCTCGCCCACCCCAGCGTGGAAAGCGCGATGCAGGATCCGGACTTGCGCTACGTCGAGGCGGTGGTCGCCGACGTCGTGCTCGGCGAAGGCAAGTTGTCCGGCATCGAGCTGATCCCGGCACTCCGCAAGCAGGAAGTGCGGGCGCCGGTCGTGCTGGTCACCGCGTTCGCCGATACCCAGCGCCTCAAGGCCGCGCTGAATGCGGGCGCCTCGTACCTCCTGGAGAAGCCTTTCACCACCGAGGCGCTCCGGCAGGTGCTCGACAAGGTGACCACGGTCGACGTCGACCTGGCCCGCCTGGTCAACCGCGCCCTCTCCCGCGCGCGCCTGACGCGCAAGGAGGAGGAAGTCGCGCGGCTGGTCCTCAAGGGCCTCACCTCCGCCGAGATCGGCGCGATGATGGGCAACAGCGAGAAGACCATCAAGCAGCACTTGACGCAGGTCTACGCCAAGCTGGGCGTGGCCGGCCGCGCGGAGTTCTTCCACCTGGTCTTCCCCAGCTAAGCATCAGGCGCGTGCTGCGACGCGAGCCGTACCGCCTGCTGTTTCCCCTCGGCGCCGTGCTCGCCTGGACGGGGGTGCTGCCCTGGCTCTTCTTCGCGCTGCGTCTGCGGCAGATCTACGAACCGGTCACGAACATCCTCGCCTACCGGTCGTTGCTGCATCCGCTGGTCGAGTTGGATGGGTTCCTCGGATGCTTCGCGGCCGGCGTGATCCTCACCGCGCTGCGGCCGGCGCCGGCCGCGTGGCAAGTCGCAATCGCCGCCCTCGCGCCGGTGATCAGCGCCGCCTGCGCCGCGCTCGGGTACTGGCAG
>Ga0070697_100004507_pt1 | contig 10709 bp, 10 predicted proteins | sample KBSK1501metaG_FD_65475 | JGI IMG/M metagenome (GOLD analysis project Ga0070697, IMG submission 65475) | Corn, switchgrass and miscanthus rhizosphere microbial communities from Kellogg Biological Station, Michigan, USA - KBS K1-50-1 metaG | ecosystem: Host-associated > Plants > Roots >... | reverse complement strand
TCGATGGTCGCGGCGCGGGGCGGCACGAGGTGGCAGTGCTCGATCAGCCCTGTCGACGTGATCAGCTCCATCGTCAGCTTGACGCGGATGGGCTGAAGCGGATGCTCGTCGGAAAGGTGATGCTTCATCAGCTCATCGCCGTAAACGAGGCTCACCGGTCCTGACATGGCGCCCAGCTAACCTAGCAGTCGGCGTGGAAGCGGTCGAGCTCTTCGAGTCGGTGCCGAATTTCTCCGAGGGCCGAGACCGCGCGGTCATCGATACAGTCGCCTCCGCCGCCGGAGCGGCGCACTTGCTCGACCTCGACGCGGATCCCGATCACCACCGCGCCGTCGTGTCGCTGCTCGCGCCGCGTGGGCAGCTGATCGAAGGCCTTCTCGGAGCGATCTCGGCAGCCGCCGAGCGCATCGACCTGCGCCAGCACGCTGGTGTTCATCCGCGCGTCGGTGCAGCCGACGTTGTCCCGATCGTGCCGCTGGGTGCGACCACCATCGACACGTGTCGCGATGTTGCGCACGGGGTCGGCCAGCGCATCTGGACTGAGCTGCACATCCCCGTCTTCTTCTATGGATATCGCGAAGAGTGGTCGCTTGCGGACATCCGCGCGGGACGCGCCCAACCCGACCTTGGCGGACCCGACCTCCACCCCACCGCGGGCGCGGTGTGTGTCGGCGCGCGCCGGCTCCTGGTCGCGTTCAACGTGTTGCTGCCAGAGGTCGGCGTTGCCGAGGCCCGGCGCGTCGCGCGATCCATACGCGAATCGGCCGGCGGCCTTCGCGGCGTGCAGGCACTGGTCTTCGAGCTCCCAGGCGGCCGCATCCAGCTCTCGATGAACCTGTTCCGCCCGGAGGAGACGTCGCCGCAACAGGTGGTCGACGAGCTCACCCGTCGAGGTGTCCAGGTCGGTGAGCAGCAGCTTGTCGGCCTGTGCCCGGCCGTCGCGGCCAGTGAGGTGGCGGCGAAACGTATCCTCGAGGCCCGCATCGGCGCCGCCGTCGCGCGCGCCGGGGCGTACCGTGCTCTGGAGCGAGGCGGACCAGAGCTCAGCGCACTGTCACGCAAGCTCGATGCTGAGGCGGAGAGCCTCAAGGCGTTGGGCGTCAGCCAGGAGGAGCTCCTGGCGGGCGCCGAGCGCTGCGCCGCGCTGCCGCCGGTGCTCCAGACAGCGGGGCTGCTGGATGGGGAGCTGCAGTCGATGGCGCAGCTGGCGGCGCGCGGCTTGCGCGATGCGGTCGGTGAGCGCACCCGGTCGAAATATTCCGAGCGGCTCGCAGCCCTCGAACGCCGGCTCGCCTAGCCCGTCTCCGAGTTCGGGTCCATGGTGACGGTGCAGGCGCCTCCGTCGATCTGCACGTTGAACATGTCGGACGCGCCGCCCGACGAGTCCGACACCGTGCCCACCGCGCTGTGGTGTCGCCCGTCGAAATCGAGGTTCACGGCTCCGCCCGACAGGCTCACCTGGGCCGCGACGCCTGAAGGCCGGTGCAGGTGGACCGTGAGCGCCCCTCCGTTGATCGTGATCGGCACGCTGCCGCTGGGCATCCCGAGCGCTATCTCCTCGCGGCTGGCCCCGGTGTCAACCTCGAGGGACGTGAGCTTCACGGTGGTCAGCAGGTAGGAGTCGGCCGCCGCCCCGCTGTGGACTGCGATCGCCCATTCGACGCTCGAGCTCACCTGAAGGTTGAGGACGAATCGCTGCGGTCCAAACAAGTGAAAGCTGTTGTTCTGCGAGATGTTGACTGTGCCCGTCGAGCGATCGACGCTCACATCAGGGGCCGTGCCGGTGTACTCGATGTGCGCTCGGAAGAGGTCGCCGTTCAGCTGCGCTCCTCTCACGTTGATCGTCGCCGCCCCAACGTCGATCTCCAGGGACGCCTGGGTGAGCTTGCCTGCGGACGCTGACCGGTCGATGGTCTGCGTTCCAACTGGGATCTTCGGGCCTGCCGCGACGTATGCGATCGAACCGCCCAGCGCGACGAGCAGGATGAGAACGGCCGCGACCGCCGACGCGTTCGCCGAGATCGGCATGCGCCTGACCAGAAGCTCGAGCCCTATGACGATCAGCAGGAGCGGCCACAGGTCGCCCAGGCGATACAGCCTGTCGGCGGATACCACGTTGGTGTTCACCAGCAAGGCCACCCCGCCGAGCAGGATCAGGGCAGCCGGCCAGATCAGGCCCCGGAATCGATAACCAGGGGTCTGCGTGCTCAAGGCGAACCTACTGGCGCTGGCGCCTGATGATCAGCCAGGCGCCGAGCAAGATCAGGAGCACAGGCCAGACGATGTCGAACCGCAGCCAGTCGAGCAGGCCGAGGTTGTTGAGCAGGAAATAGACCCCGATCAGGACCAGGACCACCGGCCAGAAATACTCCCTGCGCCACCTCATGCCGCCCGATTCTAGACCGGCTCGACCACCCCAAATAGCTCAGGGTGCTCCTTGCGCGCGGCCTCGATGAGGTCCGCGCCGGCCACCGTCACCTGCACGCCGGACCCGTTGGCGAGATAGCGCGAGGTAACGCGCCGCAGGTCCTCCGCGGTCACCTGCAGCAGGCGCTGCTTGAATCTCTCGCGTTCCTGCAGCGTGAACCCGGTCAGCCTGTTGACGGCCTCACGTCGCCCCTTGATGTCCGGTGACTCGAGTGGGTCCACGTCTCCGCATGCGCCGAGGATCGCCTCCTTGAGCTGCTCCTCCTCGATGGGCGAGTCGAGCACCCACCGCACGGCCTGGTCGTAGACGGTGTAGGTCCGGATGATGTTCGGGTCGCGGTACGAGCCGAACATGAAGAGACCGGCGCCTGTGCTGGCCTGCGCGTAGCCGCCGTACGCCCCGCCCTTCTCGCGCAGCTCCTTGTGCAGGAACGTGTCCCTCACGTAGTTGGCGAGCACGAGCAACGCGGGCGAGTCCGCGTTCGTGTAGCGCACCGTTTTGAAGGTGCGCACGTTGAAGGCCACCGGCACTGGAGCGATGCGTGCTTCGGGGACGGGGTCCTGGGCAGGTGGTTTCGGACTTCGGCTTTCTTCTTTCTGGGCGGGCAGCGATTCGACAAGCGACGCCAGGTGCTCGCTGACGGTCGCCGCCGTGGCGTCCTCGCACGTGACTACGACCTGGATCGCCTCGGCCCGGAAGAGCTTTTCGCGAATCGTCTGGAGCGTTTCGATGACCGGGCCGAGCTGCTGCTCGTCGAGCTTCGCCAGGTCGCGCATGGAATGGAGCATTCCGATTCCTTGCAGCCTCTCGTTGAGCGCGCCCTCGGAGGTGAGCTTGGACTGCGCGAGGAGGACCGCGAACTGGAACCCCAGGTTCGCCAGCGAGCTCTCGAGCCTGGTCGCCGTCTCCGCGATGATCTCCTTGAGCCGGGCCGGGTCGATCTCGAGCCGCGAGGTCAGGTCGGAAAGGATCTCGATGAACGGCTTGACGTTGCGATCGAGGGCCCTCCCCGACACGACGAAGGACTGCACGAAGTCTTCGACCACCGCGAGCGACTGAACCTGCGCGGCTGCGCCAACACCGCCGGTGTAGGAGGCGATGCGCTGGGCGATCTGCACGTAGTCCTGACCCGCGGCGCCCGATTGGGTGAGCGCGCGGCCGAACAGCGGCAGCAGGTCCAGCTCCTCCTGCGTGAGCACCGAGAAGTCGGAGCGGATGTCGAGGTAGGTGACCCCGTTGGTCGGCAGGATGTAGAAGTCGACGGCTGCGCCATTGATGGTCGTCGACCTCGGCGCCAGCGGCTCGAACTTCATCGGGATGTCGGCCAGCTCGAGAGTGGGCAGCACCGACAGGTCCTGCTTGGCGTCCTGCGCAGCTTTCAGCCTTAGAGCGTCCTCGACGATCTTGTTTCGATCCGGCTCGGACAGAGTGGCCTCGATCAGTGCCAGGCGCTCCAGCTCCGTCTTGCGCTTTCGCTCCTCGAGGTCGGGGTCGGGCACGATGGTGAGCAGCGCTCGGTGCGGGTTGTCGAGCAGCTCGGTGCGGATGACGTTCTCGAACCACCGCCCGTTCGTTCTCTCCTGCTGCAGCCGTTCGAGGTCGGCGTCGAAGTTCATGGATGCGTAAGGGTCCCCGCCGTAGTTGTAGGGGGGAAGGCAGCTGAACATGACCTTGAGCGCGTAGGGGAATCCCATGTTGGAACGCTCGCGCTTCTCGAACTCGAGGCGATGGATCACGGCGTCCACCTGCGACGCATCGAGACCGTGCTTCGCAAGCTTCGTCAGGGTGTCGAGGACGACGCCCTGCACTTTGCTTGCGTCCTCGGTCCGGATGTCCTTGAGGCCCGCGGCGAAGACGCTCTCCTTGTAGTCGTCCTGCAGGCCGGTGCCGTCAGCCATGGCCGTACCGAGCTTGGAGTCGATGAGCGCCTTGCGAAGAGGCGAACCCGAGTTACCGAGCAGGACTTCGGTAAGCACCTTCATCGACAGCAGCCGGAACGAGTCCGAGCTCGGGACGGTGACCCACGCGGTGAGCGCCTGCGAACGCCGGGAGTTGTCCTCGCCGGCAGCAGCCGGATAGGGCTCGGTGATTCCCGCCGGTCGAGAACCTCGCTTCACCGTTGGAATCGACGAGTCGAGGCTGATGCGCTCGAATCGCGACAGAACGTTGCGCTCGATGGCGTCCAGCGTGGATTCGAGCGGGCGGTCGCCGTACGTATAGAAGTACGCGTTGCTCGGGTGGTAATGCGTCGCGTGAAACTCGCGCAGCTTCTGCCATGTCAGCTCGGGGATGTGTTCGGGATCGCCGCCTGAGACGTGCTCGTACGTGAGTCCAGCGAACAGCGCTTTGCCCATCGCGCGCTGCATCGCCGCTGCGGGCGTGGCAAGCGCACCCTTCATCTCGTTGAAGACGACGCCCTTGTAGCGGAGGCCGCTTCGAGGGTCGTCAGGTGTCTCGAACTCGAACCGGATGCCCTCCTGCATGAAGGCGTCCTGCTCCAGCCGCGGGTGGAACGTCGCGTCGAGGTAGACGTCGAGCAGGTTCGCGAAGTCCTTCGCGTTGCGTGTGCTGAACGGGTAAGCGGTCCAGTCGGCGCTGGTGAATGCATTCATGAAAGTCGCGAGCGAGCGTCGCGTCATGCTGAAGAACGGATCGTGTACAGGAAATCGCTGCGATCCCGCCAGGACGACGTGCTCGAGGATGTGCGCGACCCCGGTCGAGTCCCGGGGTGGGGTCGGAAAGAGGACCGTGAACCCGTTGTTGTCGTCCGCGCACTCGATGTGGATGTGGCGCGCACCTGTGCGTACGTGCTCCAGCTGGATGAACTCGCCCTCGATCCGCTCCAGCGGCTCGCGTCTGAGAATTTTGTAACCACCGATCGCTTCGGACATCAATCGAGCAGTCTAGAGAGGTCCAGATGCCGGCTCGGGGCTACGATTGGACGACCATGCTCTTCACAGAAGTCGAGCAGGAATTCCTGCGCTCGCAGCGCCTCGCACGGATCGCCACAGTGGGTGCGACCGGGTGGCCGCACGTGGTGCCGGTCATGTACAAGCTGACCGACGCGGGCGCGTTCGAGTTCGACGCGGACGGCGTGAAGCTGCGCAACCTCACCGCGGAGCCGCGCGCGGCGCTGGTCGTCGACGGGTCGCCCAAGCGCGGCATCGCGGTGCAGGGGCGTGCCGAGGTCATCGGGCACGAGCGCGCTCGTCTGACTCCCGAGCGGAAGTTCTCCTGGGGGCTGTGAACCGGCACACAGCCTCGGTTCTGCTCGTCCTGCTGATGCTGCTCTCGCCCGCGTGCGGCTCTACTTCGACTTCGGCCGCCCGAACGCCATCGCCTATTGCGCCATCCGCGTCCGGGTCACCCGGCGAGGCCTCGGACTGGCTCGAGTATCACGGCACCTCCGCGCGCACCGGGCAGGGCCCGAGCACGCCCGCACTTTCCAGCCCGCGGCAAGCCTGGAGCGTGCCGGTCGACGCGGCTGTGTACGCCTCTCCCCTGATCTTCAACGGTCGCGTGATCGTGGCCACCGAGAACAACACGCTGTACTCGATCAATCTCGACAGGGGTACGGTCTTCTGGACCGTTCATCTGGGCACCCCGGTGAGCGGGTACTCCCTTCCGTGCGGTGACATCAAGCCGACCACTGGCATCACCGGCACGCCCGTAATCGATCCGCAGTCGGGTCGTATCTACGTGGTCGCCTTTCTGGCCGGGCGCGTGCACAAGCTGTTCACGCTGGATGCAATCGATGGCTCGGTGCTGAGCCAGCAGGTCGTGGATCCGCCAGGCTCGAACCCTGCCGTCGAGCAGGAGCGCGGCGCGCTTTCCCTGGGCTCCGGCTACGTCTACATACCATTCGGCGGACTGTATGGCGACTGCGGTTCGTATCACGGTTATGTGGTCGGCGTGCCGCTTGCTGGCGGCGCGAACGTCGTTTACCGCACACCGAGCGCGCGTGAGTCAGGGATCTGGAGCCCGATGGGCGCAACGATCAGCGACTCGGGAACGGTGTATGTGACCACCGGCAACGGCTCCGAAACATCGTCGTTCGCCTACAGCAACTCGGTCGTTCAGTTGTCGCCGGACCTCAAGGTCCAGGCCTTCTTCGCGCCGTCCAACTGGGCTTCGCTGGACGCCACCGACACCGACCTCGGCTCGGTCGGCGTGACGGTGATGCCCGACATCGGACGCCTTATCTCCATCGGCAAGGAGGGCGTCGTCTATCTGCTCGACGCCTCCAGGCCAGGTGGGATCGGCGGGCAGATCGCGGCGCGACGCGTGTGCAACGGCGCTTGGGGTGGCACCGCGCTGCTCGGCTCGACTGTCTTCCTGCCGTGCTCGGATGCGCTTGTGGCGGTTTCGGTGACACCTGGCTCGTTGTCGGTCTTATGGCGATCCGGTCAGGCTCGGCTGGCCTCACCCATCGTGGCGGGCGGCGCGGTGTGGGCGATCGACGTCACCACGACGACGCTTTTCGCGCTGAGCCCTTCCTCTGGTGCCGTGCTCTACCAGCTCCGACTCAACGGCGGGCAGCATTTCAACACGCCTGCGGCGACCGAGGGCTACGTCGTCGTTCCCGCGGGTAACAAAATCGTTGCCGTGGCCACGGCCTGAGCCCGCGCGCGTCGCGGCCCGTGCCTTTGCGGGGCCCTCCCTCTCCCGCTGGAACCCCTCCCCCGCTCCAGCTCGCCTGAAGTGAGGGTATTCAAATTCAAACGGTCGTGACAACGATGGTTGTTAAGACCGGACGCTACCCCTGGATCGTGCGCAGCAGGTTCGCCATCTCGATGGCGGCAAGCGCAGCCTCGGCGCCTTTGTTGCTCTTGGGGCCCGAACGCGCCTGCGCCTGATCGCGATCTTCCGTCGTGAGAACTCCAAACGCGATCGGGACACCGGTGTCGAGCATCACCTGCATCAAGCCGGCCGATGACTGATTGGCGACGACCTCGAAGTGATAGGTCTCGCCCCTTATGACGCACCCCAGGCAGACGATCGCGTCATGACCGCCCTTCTCGGCCAGCGCCAGAGCACTCACGGGCAGCTCCAGCGCGCCCGGCACCCAGAACACGTCAGGTTCCTCCACCCCGTGTTCCTCGAGCGCCGCCAGCGCACCGCGAAGCAAACGCTTCGAGACGTCCTCGTTGTACCGCGAGACGACCACCGCGATGGTGAGGCCCTCTCCCTGCAGGTCAGGCGTCGATCCCTTCTCGCCCACCGTCACGCACCCCTACAGCAGATGCCCGAGCTTGTCCTTTTTCGTGCGCAGGTACCGCTCGTTGTGCGGATTCGACTGCACGCGGATCGGCACGCGCTCGACCACCTCGAGTCCAAATCCTTCGAGCCCGTAGATCTTCTTGGGGTTGTTGGTGAGGAGCCGGATCTTCCTTACGCCGAGGTCGTAAAGGATCTGGCTGCCGATTCCGTAGTCGCGCTTGTCGGGCGGGTGGCCAAGCGCCTCGTTGGCCTCCACCGTGTCCATGCCCAGGTCCTGAAGGTTGTAGGCGTGGAGCTTGTCCAGAAGTCCGATGCCCCGGCCCTCCTGGTGGCGGATGTAGAGGACCACCCCGGTGCCCTCTTCAGCGATCGCTTCGATGGCGGCGTGAAGCTGGGCCCCGCAATCGCAGCGAAGGCTGCCGAAGATGTCGCCGGTCAGGCACTCGGAGTGCGCCCTCAGGAGAACCGGCTTTTCTGCGTCGATCTCCCCGAGGACAAGGGCCAGATGGTTCTCGTGGCGCAATACGTCTTCGTACGCGTAGAGCTTCCACAGCTGCGGCGTTGAGCCCCCGATCGGAATGCTCGCCTCCACGCGCCTCGCCACCAGCTTCTCGTTACGGCGCCGGAAGGCGATGAGCTGCTCGACCGTGATGAGCTTGATGTCGTGCTCGGCGGCGAAGCGTTCGAGGTCCGGCATTCGGGCCATCGTGCCGTCGGTTTTCATGACCTCGGTGATGACGCCGGCGGGAAAGAGCCCTGCCAGGATCGCGAGGTCGACAGCAGCCTCGGTTTGTCCTGCGCGGGTCAGGACGCCACCCTCGGCCGCCCGCAGCGGAAAGGTGTGGCCCGGCATCGAGAAATCAGAGGCCCGCGCGCTCGGATCAAGCACCCTCCGGATGGTGGCGGCGCGGTCGTACGCCGAGGCGCCGGTTGTGGTGAGGTCCTTGGCGTCGATGCTGACGCTGAAGGCGGTTCCCAGCCGGCTCGTGTTGCGATCGACCATCGGCGCGATGCCGAGCTCGTCCAGGTGCCGGGCCAGCACCGGCATGCAGACGAGTCCTGATCCATGACGGGTCATGAAGCTGATGTGCTCCGGCGTTACCAGTTCCGCGGCCACGACGAGATCTCCCTCGTTCTCGCGGTCTTCGTCGTCGACGACGATCACGAATTTGCCGGCGGCAAATTCCGAGATCGCTTCGGGTACCGTGGCGAGCCCCATGCGCTAACTGATATTACTGGCGCAGGTTGCGGGCGACGTAGCGCGCCACCAAGTCCGCCTCGACATTGACCACGCTGCCGGCGCGATAGCCGCCCGCGATCGTGACCTCGAGCGTGTGCGGGATGAGGGCCACTTTGAAGGTGCCGGGTGGCTTGTCCACGTCGGCCACCGTGAGGCTGACGCCGTCGACGGCGATTGATCCCTTGAGCGCCACGAATCGAGCGATCGAGGACGGCAGCTCGAACGTCACCTCCTTACCGGAAGCGGCGGCCGACACCGACCTGACCACAGCGGTCGTGTCCACATGGCCCTGGACGAGGTGACCGTCCAGCATCGAGCTGGCGCTGACAGGAAGCTCTAGGTTGACCTCCTCGCCCACCTTCAGCGCGCCGAGGTTCGTCCTCCGAAGCGTCTCCGGTACGACGTCCGCGTAGAAGACAGACCCTCTTTTCTTCACCACCGTGAGGCAGCTGCCGTTGACCGCCACGCTGCCGCCGACTTTCAGGTGACGCGCGATCCGTGCATGGTCGATGCCGATGCGGCCGCGTTCGGCCAAGACCACCTTGGAGACGGCGCTAACGATCCCTGTGAACATCCACGTATCCGCTGAACAGGATGTCATCCCCAAGCGGTAGCACGTCGGTGTCGTGCAACCTGACGGCGTCGTTCAAGTGCTCGATTCCGCCTCCCCCGACCGGACCGGGTGCCTCGCTGCCACCTATCAGCCTCGGCGCGATGTAGGCGTAGACCTTGTTGACGAGCCCCGCGGACAGAAATGCGGCGTGCGTCTGAGCCCCTCCTTCGACAAGGAGGCTCAGGATGCCTCGCTGTCCCAGCTGGTCCAGCAATGCGTCTATGGGAACCCGCCCGTCGGGCGTAGGCATCAGCCTCAGCAATTCAGCGCAATCCATCTCGCCTGCTGAAGTTGTCGCGATGAGCGACCGGTCGCCGAGAACGCGCGCATCTTTTGGTGTGCGCAGGTGACTATCGAGCACCACCCGAAGTGGCTGACGCCCCGTGCGACCTTCGATGCGAGTCGTGAGCTCAGGATCGTCCTTGATCACGGTGTTGACGCCGACCAGGATCGCGTCGTGCATGTGACGCAGCTGGTGCCCGTGGTTGCGCGCCTGCTCGCCTGTGATCCAGCGTGACTCGCCGGTTCGCGTGGCGATCTTGCCGTCGAGCGACATGGCGAACTTCAGCGACACGAATGGTCTACCGGTGGTGCGGTGCGTGACGTAGTACTCGTTGAGCCGCTGGGCGGCAGCGGCTCCCGTGCCGACGTCCACCTGCAGGCCGTCGGACTTGAGGCGCTCGATTCCGGCGCCGCGCACGCGCTCGTCGGGATCCTTCATCGCAATCACGACCCGGCTGATGCCCGCTGACATGATCGCGTCCGAACACGGGGTCGAACGGTGGCCGTGAGTGCAGGGCTCGAGGTTGACGTAGATCGTGCCGCCCTCGGCCCTTGGGCCCGCCGCGGCCAGCGCCAGCTCCTCCGCGTGGGCGCTGCCCTTGGCCGCGTGGAACCCCTCGCCGGCGACCCTCCCGTCCCTGTCAATGACAACTGCCCCGACCATCGGATTGGGGCTGGGACGATAGTCGGCGGTGCGCGCGAGCTCGATGGCGCGCGTCATCCAACGCTCGTCATCATCCATTGCGCGTAAGTATCAACAACCGAATCAGGTCTATGAGAATCTCCAGTTTGCTTTCAGCAACGCTGGATCCATCTGTACTCCTCAGCAAGTGAAGAGTGAGTTATAGGTGAACAAGCCCTCGGGCTATTAGTACCGGTCAGCTCAAAAGATTGCTCTTCTTACACCTCCGGCCTATCAACCTGGT
>Ga0070697_100004505_pt1 | contig 10710 bp, 8 predicted proteins | sample KBSK1501metaG_FD_65475 | JGI IMG/M metagenome (GOLD analysis project Ga0070697, IMG submission 65475) | Corn, switchgrass and miscanthus rhizosphere microbial communities from Kellogg Biological Station, Michigan, USA - KBS K1-50-1 metaG | ecosystem: Host-associated > Plants > Roots >... | reverse complement strand
CCCCGGGAGTCGTGCGGCCATCCGCATTCACCGAGAGATTCAACGGCAAGCTCGGCAGCCGGTCAGAGACTTCCATCAACGCCAAAAACTCCTTCGTCACGAGTTCGCAAAGAAGATCGACGACCGAACCGGACCGCGTGGCGCCCTCCCTCTCGCACTGCTTGTCACTCAAACCGCGAAGCGCGTTTTCGAGCCGCTTTTTTCCTGCTTTCAGTTCGACAGCCAAATTTGATTCTTGAAATTCCTTCGAAGTCATTGCGTTTCCCCTGGAGGACTGATGGAAGGTTGCGAGGTGGATGGATTCGGCTGAGATTGCTGCACGCCGGCCCGAGCATTCAAGCGGCTAACTACGCCTTTGGCCGCGCCAAGGTCGCCTGCCCCAAGTGGTAGGCAAGGTGCGCGGTTCTTCCGAGCAACACCGTAAACCGATTCCGATGCGGCTCCCGCTCGAAATCCTCTTCCGATACCGCGGTATGCCGCTGTGCCCAATCCGAGGCCGAGAACTTCGAGAAACCGTCCCACAGCTTGTGGTTGATCTCTTGCCACGCGGTTTTGAGCGATTGTGCCGAGACAGTCAGTTGAACCGACTTGTCCGGGCTCGAAATAAACATGGCGTCGAATTCGGGATGCAGTCTTTCTCCAATCCCGAGCAGTGGTAAGAGCGCATCGTTCACCGCCGCGAGATGACCCCAGAGATAGATCAAACGGTTTCGTCCTGGAGCGACTTCTTGCTCGAGTTCTCCCGGCGGCAGCGCCCCAAACAGTTTGTCCGCTCGTTCCACGTTGGACTTCCACCCGCGGAGCGCGGAGTCGATGAGCGACCTCTCTGTGGCCATTCCTTTACCTGCCTTTCATTTGGACGAATCGCATGTCCGCAGTCGAGCTTGTTCCTGCCGCTCTTTGGAAAATCAATCTCCCAGGTCCCGACATGGGGTTCATCGCCAAAGGGCCTTGCTACGTTGCCGGGTCCCCATGATCCCGCCGAATAATTAGGAAAACTTGCGTCAGCGTCCTTTGCCCACGCCTCAAGGATGGGAGTGAAAAGCGCCCACGTCGCTTCGACCCCGTCGCGATGCGAGAAAAGCGTCGCGTCGCCCAACATGGCGTCGAGGAGCAGCCGTTCGTACCCGTTTGCGGACGATTTGCCGAATGCATCTTCGTAGCGGAATCGCATGGCGACGTTGGAAAGGTCCGCGGTCAGTCCCGGCGGCTTGACTCCGAACTGAAGGCAGATGCCATCATCTGGCTGAATGCGGAGCGTTATGACATTCGGTTCCGCTTCGCCGATACCGGAATCCTGTTTGAAAAGCTGAGCCGGTGAAGGCTTAAAGATGATGCGTGCTTCCGTAAATCTCTTTGCCAGGCGCTTGCCCGTCCGCAAATAGAACGGGACCCCGGCCCATCGCCAGTTGGCAATTTCAAGCCGAACCTCGGCGAACGTTTCCGTGCCTGATTCGGAACTCACACGGTCTTCCTGGCGATAGCCGACAACTTTCTTTCCTTCGATCGTCCCCGGCCCATACTGTCCGCGGACCGCGTGTTCCAGTGGAATGGCTGCAATCGAATGCCAGACCTTCAGCTTTTCTGACCGCACAGCCTCTGCTTGAAAGGACTCCGGTGGCTCCATCGCGATTAAGGCGAGGACCTCCATCGGGTGATTCTGCAGAATGTCTCGGAGCGCCCCGGCCTTTTCGTAAAACGGGCCCCGTCCCTCGACACCAACGCTCTCCGCGAGCGTAAGCTCCACCCGCTCAACGTAGTTCCGATTCCAGATCGGCTCGAAAATTCCATTGCCGAAACGGAAGAAGAGAATGTTCTGCACCGTTTCTTTGCCGAGATAGTGGTCGATCCGAAATACCTGATCCTCCGAAAGAACCGCATTCACTTCGTCATTTAGTTTCTTGGCTGATGCGAGATCCGTTCCGAATGGCTTCTCGATGACGATCCGGACCCAGTTGTCCGCTTCTTCTCCCGACTTCACCATGCCGTGTGCGCCGAGTCTCGCGACGATGTCAGAAAAATACTCGGGTGCCACCGCCAAGTAGAACAACCGGTTGCCACGCGTCCCGAGCTCTTCATCCAATTCTGCAAGGTAGTACTTGAGCCTTTCAAAACCGTCATCGTCGTCAAAATTCGTTTGGAAATACTTCACACGATCGAGGAAGGAGCCAAGCCGAAGATCCGTTTCAACGACGCCTCCTCCTTTGACGATTCCGTCCTTCATGTCGGGAACGAACGTCTCGGAGAGATCGCGGCGCGCCACTCCCACGACCGCGAATTCTTCCGGCAGCAGTCCTGCCTGTCTCAAATGAAAGAGCGCGGGAAGCAGCTTTCGCTTCGTCAGGTCCCCCGAAGCTCCGAAAACCACGAAGAGGCAGGGCTCGGGAAATCGTTTATCCCTCCCACTCTGATCCACCGGCCGCAACGCCGCCGTGACTCCCATATCGACCTTCCTTGGTTCTTCTGAGCTACACGTCTAGCGGACTGAGCCCTACGCGAATCCAGTCCGTCTCTTCCGTACAGCACGGGGCAGCCCCAACCAGGGCGGCGCCTCGAAAAGCGGAGAATCGAAGTGAAGATGAGCGTCAGTTCCGTGTTCTCGGAAAAACGTCAAACCTTCAAACAATCTGATGCGAGGGCTGAATTGTGGTAATAGCTTTGGACAATACTTTGTAGGTTTGACAGCGATGCTTTCAGGGTATGGAAGGAGAACCTTCGCTACTTCGTTGCAGTCGCCGAGGCCAAGAGCCTCACAATGGCGGAGAGGACGTTTCACTAGACCGTTGTCGACGACATTAAGGATTCCGCAACGAACCGAATGATGCTTCCAATCGCTAAGCCAGTCCGAAAACGACCGTTTACAATTACCGCCGAGCAGACTCGCCGCTCAGGGCTGACGGTTCTGTAGACCGTTGTTGCTCCAGACCTCTACTATGCTTACTGAAGGTAGCGCTCGCTGATTAGACCGATTAGGAATGCAGCTTCGCGTTTCAGGTGGCGTTCGTCAACTGCGATGATATTCGCTACTACCTCGAGGACCGCACGCATCTCGTACTGGGGAAGGCGGATGACTTCGAGCTTCTTGCTGACGCCGCCGACAGGGTCGCGGCGGCGGGCTAAGTGGAGATCACGCCGGCAACTCCCTACCCAACGCTCTGCCACTCCATTCTGCCAAGGACTTTCGAACGAGGTGCGGATAGGATTCACCCTCAGGGATCGAACTGCTGCGGGGACTTCCAGTCCATACTCGCCTGCGTCTCTAGGAACGACATGCCCGTCGGCTCAATTCTCGGAGAATTATAGCGTTGCTGCACCAACAGTAACCCACTGCTTGCGCATCATCCGATCCCGCGTAACCTTTCGGCCCTTTCCCTACGGTTTGTTGAACCGGCGAGTGCGCTCAGGGCGCGGCTGATGTCGGCAAACCGGAGCCACTTCGGCCCGATGCATGAGAATCCTGTGACGTCTGTAGGAGGAGAACAATCAAAAGTACCGCGGCTCCCAGAATCCCGAACTCCTTAAATTGAAGCACCATGGCTGCTCCGATTCCTGCTCCCAAAACAAAGGCAATCCAGATTCTGCAGAGAAGGCCTATTTTCGGATCGGTAGTTTCCACAGGAGGGGAAGACAATCCAGGTCCAGGGGCGTATCTTTCAGCCTCCGTTGAGATCAGACTTGTAATCATTCCCGTGAGATACGTCGTGTGAACACTGATACCACCGACTCGACGAAATGCTCCATTTTGCAGCCCCAGCGCGAGAGACATCGTGACCACAAATATTTCAACTCGGTAGACCGCACCTGATGCCAAAGCCAATGAAGCAGCTACTATCAAAATCACTTCGATTCCCATGACGGCAGGAAGGAATCGCAGGGATGGCCACGCTTTCAGGAAGCACGCGATAAGCACACTCAAGACGATGCCTGTCAAAAAAGTAACAATGGCCAAGAGGCATGCGAGGGTAGCACGCCAGTCCTGCGTGGCTACTGCAATTGCCCCAAGCACCAAATTGCCAGTTATGTGGCCCGTGAATGTTCTTGCGAGAACCAAGCTCGCTGCGTCGCTATAGCCGCCAACAAAGGCCAAGCCGAAAGAAAGCCATCTATCAGTCCGTTGAAGGTTCGAAGACACTATTTCCTTCCGCGCTTGCGCAGCTTCCCTGCGAACCTAGATTGCGTCATCGGCTGATGGCCATGATAATCGGCACAGTCACTACCAGAGATAGCGTCGAGATGAGCAGCGCCGACGCCGACTCCGCTTCTATGGCTTTGTACTTGGCGGCAAGTAGAACAACGATCGTTGCGAGGGGAAAGCTGCAACAAACCAGCGCCTCTCGCGCAAATGGACTCTGCACATGAAGCAGATGGAGCAGAGCGAAGAGAACGGCCGTCTGCACGGTGATGCGACCTAGTGTCGCTAGGACTACCGCTTTCGACAGATGGAACGCGTGGGCGGCAAGAGTCAGCCCAACGGTGAACACGGCGACACCGGATGTAGCCGAGCCGATCATTTCAAAGCAACTTGCTATGGGCTTTGGGATGCGAAGGCCGGTGAGTACAACAGCAATGCCTAGCACGGGAGCCCAAAGCAGGGGTGACTTCAATCCGGACTTGAGTCCGGAAAGGACCTGCTCTCGACGGGAGGACGACGCCGCAGGGGCCGCGCCTGTCCCTGAGCTTGACGTTTCGAGAAGAATAATGGCTGCCGGGACGACGAGATTAATCGCCAACGCAACGAGTCCCACCGTACCCGCGCTGGTGTCGCCGAGCAAGGGCTGCAGTACGGCGATGCCGAAAACCGGAGTTGCGGATGTCGCAAGCAGAAGGGCGCAGATGATCGAGGCAGATCCTTGCAGGGACTTTACTCTCCGCAAGAGAAGCCAGGCGACCAAGAACAAGCCATCATGGGAGAGAATCAACGCCAGAACGAGACGGCCCTGCTGAAGAAGCAGGTCTTTCGGGATCTCGGTCATGCCAACAAATAAAGATGCAGGTAGCGCGAAGCCAAGCGCGAGCTCGCTCAACCCAGCGGCCTGGTCGGCATTGAAAGAATGGCGCTTGCCAGCGATGTAGCCGAGCGCGAGAACAAAAAATACCGGAAGCAGTGCTCCTACAAGTCCGCCGATGTTCATGAAAGTTCCTTTCTACGTTCCTAAAATTCCACTTTTGTTCTGAATCCGAAGACCACGGCGCGATGCGCGCTTCCTCCGACGTTCGTGTAGTACTGGACCACAGGCTGAAGAAGAAGCATCGGGAGAACATCCAGCAGCGCGTTGAACTCAACGGCCTGCTCCGTTTTCCAGGCAGGCGCGCCGGGCTGGCGAAACTGCGGGCTCAAAGTGTTTCGCACGTAGCCTAAGGACATCGTGTTGTGGATGTGAAGAGGCAGCGGCTCGTTGAAGCGCAATCCAGCGGTCAGCAACGTGTAGTTGCGGTTGATGCCGGGGGAACTCCAGTCGTAAGCAAACGTCGCATCCAGACCTTTTGCTTCTTTCGGGTCCACGCGCCAGAGAGCCTGGCTCGCCATCCAGTACAGGAGGTAATTACCCGACTGCGGTTTCGGAGTTGTAGGCGATGTAAACTTTCCTGGATTGTAGGAAGCGCCGAACTGGTAGAGGCCTGAATATCCCTTTCGACTCTCGACGTTGTCGAAGGCGCGCACAGAGGAAGCCTTCCTGCCCGGAGTAAACCCAATTTCGGAAACACTCATCGGAGTTCCATTGAACTGCGGAACCAAGCCGGTCGGGTTTTGTGAAAACGGCTCGCGGACCACGGCTAGCACCGTCGATTTCACATAGAGGTTGTGAAACGGCACGACGCGCAGTTCCGCCGCTGGCGTAGAGGGCGGATCGAACGACTCCAAATCCGTAAATAAATTGCCCAACGCATAGCCCATCGGCTCGAAAATGAAAGAGGCCGCGTAGTGCTGAGCGCCGTAGAAGTCCTGACCGGCGAACTGGCCGACGCGCGCAGTGATACGTTCATCCAGCCATCGCTTCTCGACCCACCATGAATCGAGGCGGCATGTATTCGCGCTGGACATTCCGCTGGGGCTGGTCAGTAGTCCCAAATATGCTCCGAGATTGCCGCCGCCTTGCCAGAGTGCCGTCGCATGGAAATACAACCCCTTCTGGCCAATCAGCGTGCCAAAATCGATATCCACCGTTCCTCGGAAGCGGTTCCAACTCGCGAATCGCTCTTTCTGTTCGCTCTTGAGGTTCCACAGGGAATCACTGACGTATTGAAAATCAAAGTTCACACCACGCTCTAACAAACGGGTTCGCTCGCCACCCCAGTCCCCAAAGAGATGTCCGTGAGTACCTTGCCCCGTTTCGTGACTGTCCGGGCCGGGAAGCGGCTCCTCTTGCGGAGTCTGCGAACGAGCTGAAAACGCGAACACGAAAACGGTTAGAAATAAGTAAAACAGGAACCGATATTGCCGACTGCACAAGCAACACATCTCCTCACCGCCCATGACGATTGGTCTGGCGTCTCCACGACAAAGCTGGTCGATATTGTTGAGACAAACGGTGCGACGAACCAAAGGGTTCGCCGCACCTTTATCAGGCTCTGGCCGCTAGCCCTTCCGCTTCGCTGGCATATTCCGGTTTGTACACACACTCGCGGATGAACGCAACCATGTCAGCTGGACGAGGGACCGTGGCGAGGCCGGAGTCGAAGACGAGTTTTGCAACTCGCGCAGCCGTCTGAATTTCGGCCTCGAGAATATTCGACTGTAGGGGATACAACAGACCTTGCTTGAGCAATTCGGATGGCACCTGATCCGCCACCGCCTGCCCGGCCTCAATGAACATCTCGTCTGTGACGCGCTTCGCCTGCGTGGCGAAGATCGCCATGCCGACGGCCGGGAATATGTAGAAGTTGTTCGCTTGTCCCGGCAGGAACGTCTGACCGTTGTAGTGGACAGGCGCGAACTGCACACCGGCAGCATAGATCGCCTTGCCCTTCGACCAGATGTAGGCTTGCTCGGCGGTGCATTCGGCATGCTCGGTCGGATTCGAGAGCGCAAGGATTACAGGGCGCTCGTTGATTCTCGCCATGGTCTCGACAACTTTCTGGGTAAAGGCGCCGCCGATCGTGCTGACACCAATGATCGTGGTCGGCTTGATGCTTTCGATCGCGGCGATGAAGTCTCGCGTTGGCGCATGCTGGTGTGCGTACGGCTTCTGAAAATCGAGTAGGTCCGTGCGGGATGCTTCGAGCAAACCGTTAATGTCGAACATGTAGACGCGGGACTGCGTATCCTTGAGACTCATACCCTGCGCAACGAGCGCGGAACAAAGCAGATCGGCAAGTCCAATACCCGCGGAGCCGGCCCCGAGGAACAGGTACTTTTCGTCCTTCAGTTTTTTGCCCTTGGTCTTGGCCGCGTTGATCATCCCTGCGAGGGTGATTCCGGCCGTACCTTGTACGTCGTCGTTGTAGACGCAGTACTTGTCCCGGTAGCGCTTGAGGAGGTGCACGGCGTCCGCACCAGTCCAATCCTCAAAGTGGATGCAACACTTCGGGAACACTTCTTGCACTGCTTCAACGAACTCATCGACAAAAGAATATAGGTCCTCGGTTGCAGGGCGTGTTTTGCGCATTCCCAGATACAAAGGATCGCGCAGATACTGCTCATTGTTGGTGCCAGCGTCGAGGTACATGGGGAGTAGGTACTGTGGTGGCACGCCGGCGCAGGCTGTGTAGAGCTGCAGTTTGCCGATGGGGATGCCCGCGCCATTGGCGCCCAGATCACCAAGGCCCAGGATGCGGCCGCCGTCCGTGACACAGATGAACCGAACGTCTTTCTGCGGCCAGTTCTTCAGAATCTCCTTTACCTTGCCGCGCCGCGTGATCGAGAGATACATGCCACGCGCCTGGCGGTAGATGTGGCCGAACTTCAGGCATGCCTCGCCGATAGTCGGGTCGTACACAATCGGGAGAAATCGCGCCGGGTCGGACATAACGGCTCGATAAAAAAGCGTTTCGTTGTGATCGAGCAGATTGCTTAGATAGATGTAGCGTTCGAGGTCCGTGTCCTTCTGGCCCAACTGCATCATCACGCGCTGCAACTGGAGTTCCTCGGTCTCTGTCACGTCAGGGACGAGGCCCACTAGGCCGAGCGTTTGCTTTTCGGTCTCCGTGAAGGCGGTCGACTTGTTGAGCGATGGATCGTGGAGCAATTCGATTCCGTGCTTGGTAGTGCTATTCATCTTGATTACCTCTCTTTCGATTTCCTTTTCAAAAGTCTTTCTAAGTCAGGGTCTAGGTTCCTCTTCGCACCATCACGCAGCAGCGGTCGCCACGTAGGGTTTGACCATCTTTTTCGGGTCGACAACTCGATCGAATTCGGCTTCCGTAACGAAGCCGAGCTTCAACGCCGCGGCTTTCAGCGTGAGGTCGTTGTCCAACGCATAGTGCGCAATCTTGGAAGCCTTGTCGTAGCCAATGACCGGCGAGAGCGCAGTCACCAGCATCAGGGAGCGCTCGACGTATTCGTTGATCTTCTTCAAATTTGGCTTCGTCCCTTCGACCAGGAACTTGCGGAAGTTGGTGCATCCGTCGGTGATGATGGTGATGGAGTGGGTCACGTTGAAGATGATCAGAGGCTTGTAAACATTCATCTCCAAGTAGCCACCGGCGCCACCGAAGCCTACCGCCACGTCGTTCGCCATCACCTGCACGGCGATCATCGTCAGCGCTTCGGCTTGAGTCGGGTTTACCTTGCCCGGCATGATCGAAGAGCCCGGTTCGTTCTCCGGAATCATCAGTTCGGCGAAGCCGGCTCGTGGGCCGCAGGACATCAGTCGGATGTCATTGGCTATCTTGTAGAGCGACACGGCCAGCGTGCGTAGTGTTCCGGAAAGCTGTACCTGTGCGTCGTGAGCACCCTGCACCGTGAACTTGTTCGGCGCACTGACGAAGGGCAGGCCTGTGAGCTTGGCGATCTCGGCCGCCGCAGCCTCGCCGAAGCCGGGCGCTGAATTGATGCCGGTGCCGACCGCGGTTCCGCCGAGCGCGAGGCGGTAGACACCCTTCAAAGTATCTTCGATTCGGTCGAGATCGTCCGCGAGCATGCCCGCATAGCCAGACCACTCTTGCCCGAGAGTAAGTGGGGTGGCGTCTTGCATGTGCGTGCGGCCGATCTTGACGATGTCCTTCCACTGCTCAACCTTCGCAGCGATTGCGTCGTGCAGCGCCTTCACTGCCGGTACAAGCCGTTGCTTCACATTGACCGCTGAGGCGATGCACATTGCGGATGGAAAAGAGTCGTTCGACGACTGCGCCATGTTCACTTGGTCGTTTGGATGGACCGGTGTTTTGCTCCCCAATGGCGTGCCGGCGATCTGGCAGCAGCGGTTGGAGATCACCTCATTCACATTCATGTTGAACTGTGTGCCGCTGCCCGTCATCCAGACATGCAATGGAAACATGTCGTGATGCTGACCTGCGAGGATCTCGTCACAGACTTGAACGATCAGTTCGTGGCGCTTGTCGTCGAGCCGCTTGCCGGCATAATTCGCATTTGCGGCCGCCTTCTTCAAGGTAGCGTACGCGGTAATCATCTCCCTCGGGATTAAGTCCTTGCCTATGCTGAAGTGCTCAAGCGAGCGCTGAGTCTGTGCGCCCCAGAGCTTGTCAGCAGCAACATTTACTTCGCCGAGGCTGTCTGTTTCCTTCCGAATTTCTGCCATGTTATTTCTCCTTCTTTTTTAAGAACTCTTACAAAATGCTGCCCTCGTACACCTGCTCGAACAACTTCACATTCTGTCGGTAATCCACGTGAACGCCCACGAGCACAGGCCCGGGAGTGTCGAAGGCCTTGCGCAGAGTGGCAATGATTTGGTCTGGGCGATCGATTCGGAGGCCCGTGGCACCAAATGCCTCCGCGTACTTGACCGGGTCGACGGGCCCAAAATCAACGCCGGAGACGCGGTTGTACTTGATGTGTTCTTGCGCGGCCACCATGTTGTAGGTGCCATCGATCCATATCATGTGCACGAGGTGGGACTTCAATCGAACTGCGGTTTCAAGCTCATTTGCCGAGAAAAGGAAACCGCCATCGCCTGAAATCGAAAGAACTTTTTCCTGAGGACGTACGAGTGTGGCCGCGATACCCCAAGGCAACGCAACGCCAAGCGTTTGCTGTCCGTTGGAGATGAGCAACTGACGCGCACGGAAACTGTAAAGATAGCGCGCCAGATACATACTGAAGGAGCCTATGTCCGAGCACACCGTCACATCGGGTGTGAGGATGTCTTGGAGTTCCGCTATGAGCCGCAATGGATGAATCGGAATACCAGATAAGCTAGCGGCTTCGGCCCTCATCTGTTCGCGATCTTGAGCTATTCGAGACAAGAGAGCCTTGGAAGCGGCGTCGATTGGGGGCCGGCGCAATAGCGGAGTCAATGCGCCGAGTGTTTCTTCGATGCTCCCAATCAGTTCGACTGCGGCGTCGTAGTCGTTCTCGATTTCAGCGGGAACAACATCAACATGTATGATCGTACGATCTCGACTCTCGTTCCACAGAGATGGCCAATATTCAACTGCGTCGTATCCGATTGTGAGCACCAGGTCCGCCGTGTCCAACACCTCATCAGCCGGCTGATTTGCGAGCTGGCCCACGCGGCCTGCAAAATAAGGAAAGAGATCCTGAGAGATCGCCCCCGCCGCCTGAAAAGTTCCGACGACCGGCATTGAGCACGC
>Ga0070697_100004504_pt1 | contig 10713 bp, 10 predicted proteins | sample KBSK1501metaG_FD_65475 | JGI IMG/M metagenome (GOLD analysis project Ga0070697, IMG submission 65475) | Corn, switchgrass and miscanthus rhizosphere microbial communities from Kellogg Biological Station, Michigan, USA - KBS K1-50-1 metaG | ecosystem: Host-associated > Plants > Roots >... | reverse complement strand
GGCCAAATGGTCATATAATTGGATTTAAACCAGCAATGACAGGGCGAAAAACCGCATCCGGCGGCACATCTACGACCATGGCAGAACGAAACGCGATTGAGCAAATCGTCGAGAGAGTCGTGTCTCAGATTCTCGAAAGCCATGTTCCGCAATTACGGGTAGACCTGGTACGGCGGGTTATGGAAGAGCTCCAGCCCCACCTGGGCCAAACCTCCCGCGCGCAGCCGGCAGAAAACAGCCCCGCCAATCTGCTAAAGGCGATCTCAGCCATCCACGCCGGGACCACGCAAAAAGAAATTCTCCGCACGCTACTGGACAACACGGTCCGCTACAGCGGGCGGGTCGCACTCTTCGTCGTCAAAGGTGGTGCTGCCACCGGTTGGCAAGGACGCGGATTCGAGAACAATGACGATGTGAAAGATTTTGTTCTGGATCTGACCATGGGGGCGGCCGCACGGGCCATGCAGGCGCGAATGGCCTTCGCGGGCACTCCGGCAGATGTTGATCCTCAATTGATCGCCCAGTTCGGCGGGCCCAGCGATGATCAGGTGCTAATCCTCCCGCTCTTGCTCAAAGACAAAGTTGCCGCACTGGTGTATGCCGACAGCGGCGACGGAAGTGGAAAGATGGATGCAGCCGCCCTGGAAGTCCTGGTAACCGCAACCAGCGCGTGGTTGGAAGTCGCATCATTGCGTAAACAGGCACCGAAGGATGGTGCGGGCGAAACAGGCGAGCGGCTCGAGACGAACTTTCCGGTGCAGACTGTTTCCTCGTTTTCCGATCCTTTTGCGGGTCACGCACCGAAGCATGTCGCCGCCACCCCGAAACACTCTGAGGCTAGTGCAGTCGCAGAATCAGAGCCTGTGGTTTCTGCCGGGGCAGCGGCTGCGCCCGCGCCGGCCACCGATGATTTTGCCCAGTTGCCACCTGAAGAAGCCGATGTCCACCGCAAGGCGCAGCGTTTCGCCCGGCTGCTGGTAGATGAAATAAAACTCTACAATCAGGCCAAGGTAACTGAGGGACGAAAAAACAAAGACCTCTACGATCGGCTGAAGGATGAAATTGAGAAGAGCCGTGCCACTTACCAGAAACGTTACGGCACGACCGTAGCCGCCGCAGCTGATTACTTCAACCAGGAAATCGTTCGCAGCCTGGCCGGAGATGATGGTTCACTCATGGGCGCCAATTTTCGGCGATAATTGAAAACATTGGTTCTGCATCGTCGTCAATTGATTCTCGTTCTCCTTTCCGTTCTGGTCTTGCCAGTGTGGTGCGGCAGTTTCCTATCAGCGGCCCCACCGGCTGCTGCTCAGTCTTCCACCAAAAAAGCGCAGTCCTCTCCTAAGAAAAAAGTCGCGAAGAAGGCCGTCACCAAAAAGCGCAAGCGTTCGTCTCCACGTTTGCGCCGCATGCACCGGGCCTTTGTAGCCTCCTCAAGTTTGAAGGCCATGGCGCGACAGCTTCTGCAGGATCGAACTCCCGCTGCATACGCAGGAGTGGAATCTTATGCCCGCCGTCACGCCAAAGAAGACGCCGGCGCGCTGGCTTGGCTGGTGGTGGGTTATGCGCACAGCCTCGACCATGACTATGCCAAGGCGATCGACCCGCTAAATCGCGCAAAGCCTAATGCCGGCGATTTGGGAGATTACGTCAACTTCTATCTTGGAAGTTCCTATTCGCAGACGAGCCAAAACGCCGAAGCAGTTGCTGCGCTTGCTGAGTTCGACAAGACCTATCCCGATTCGCTGCTGATTCGTGATGCGCATGTCGTGTACGCGAATGCATTGTTGGGCGCAGGGCGGCCAGGAGAAGCCGTCGCAGTACTGGAAAAAGACCGCGAACCGACTCGCGCGGAAGTCGAACTTGCGCTGGGCCGCGCTTATGCTGCCTCGGGAGAACCGGAGAAAGCAGCAAACATATTCCGCAACTTGTACTTCACTATGCCGCTGAGCGCGGAAGCCGGCCAGGCCGACGAAGAACTTAAGAAACTCGCTGCGTCCAGTCCGCTGCCTCCGCCTTCGCTGAACCTGCGCCGTACCCGCGCTGACTTGCTGGCGAAAGGCAAGCGCTTCAGCGACGCGGCCGATGAGTATCGCGCTTTGGTGGACCAGGTAAGTCCGCCAGAGCGCGCCGAGTTGCAGTTGACGATGGCGGTAGCTCTACGCCGGTCTGGACAGACGAAAGAAGCAAAGAAAGTTTTGGATGCGATCCCCAGTTCGACACCCGAGATGAACGCACAACGTCTGTTCAACCTTGCGGAAGTCGCCCGTGCTGACGATGACGACGAAGGCTTTTTGCGCATCCTTGGACAACTCCGCCAAGAAGCTCCTACCAGTCCATGGATGGAGCAGGCTTTGCTCTCAGAGGGGAACATTTATCTCCTTAAGCGCGACTACGACCGGGCTATCGAATCCTACGATGAGTTGCAGCAGCGCTTCCCCGAGGGCAGTCGTGCCTCCTACGCGCATTGGAAAGTAGCGTGGTTATCGTTACGTCAAGGCAAGAACGCTGAAGCTAAGAATGCTTTTGAGCAGCAGATTGCACTGTATCCCGCCTCCGCGGAGGTCCCAGCCGCGCTCTACTGGCGTGGACGCCTAGCGGAAGAAGACAACGATCCCGGGATGGCTCGCGCCTATTATCAGAAACTCTCCGGACGCTTTCAGAATTACTATTACGGCGAACTGGCGCGTGTACGCCTTCGCCAACTCAAGCCGGAAGACGATCCGCCACAGTACGCGCTGCTCGATCGCGTCCCGCCAATTGAAAGTAATGCCAAGGTGACGGAAGAGGAGGCCCCGAGCGACAACTTGCGTGTGCAAAAGGCGGAGTTGCTGGAGAACGGAGCTCTGGTGGAATTTGCCGTCCGCGAGCTGCAGGCTGCCGCGGAGGAGGAAAAAGGGAACTGGCTCCCTGCTGCGAAAGCGCGTTTCTATCAGGATGCGGGACGCTACGACATGGCCATCGAAACCTTGAAGCGGACAGTTCCAAATTATTTTGCGCTGGATCTCGCCAGCCTGCCTCGCACGTATTGGGAGGGCCTCTTCCCCAAGCCGTATTGGACTGATCTGAAGAAATCGTCTTCGGAAAATGCGCTCGATCCTTATCTGGTGGCTTCGCTCATCCGCCAGGAATCGGCGTTTAACCCTAACGCCGTTTCAAACAAGAACGCGGTCGGACTGATGCAACTTCTTCCGAAAGTGGGCAAGGGAGTCGCCAAGCAGGAAAGAATTAAGCATTTTTCTCCCACCCAATTATTTACGCCTAGCGTGAATCTTCAACTGGGCACACGTTATTTCCGCAGCATGGTGGATAAGTTCGGTGCTTTCGAATACGCGCTGGCTGCTTACAACGCCGGCTCCGACCGGGTGCAGGATTGGCAGGGTTACGGCAAGTATCGTGATGTTCAAGAATTTGTGGAATCGATTCCGTTCACTGAAACCAGGGAATACGTGCAAGCCATCATGCGGAACGCCAACCTGTACCGGCAGTTGTACGGCACGCCGTAACAGACTTTTTTGCGAGGCCGAGACTACTACATATCTCAGAAGCGGCTTCTGCAGCGGTTGTCGATATTAATGGTAATATCACGTCAATAACGGCTGGTAATCCCGTCTTCCGAGCCTGTATCGCTCACTTCCTGCGCTGCTCGGACAGATGTCTGGATCAACGTCATCCGTTACTCTATTTCTTGTGGACCAGTTGCAGAGATATAAATTTCATGTGAGTGGTGACATTCACATCCACCTTCTTCGTCAGCCAGCCCTTACCGAATACAGAGGTATACGCAATGTAACGACCTGAAACGACTTTCTCAAACTTGAAAAACCTGGTCTTCGGACGCGGGAACGACCCTTGAAAATCGATTGCTTGCCTGTGCCAAGTTTGGATGTCCCCGTCCAAACTAATCAGAGCGACGGAAACATCGTTGGCGTTGAGGCCTGACTTATCATTGGCGGAGATGAAGCCGTACACCGAGTACGTTTTCTGCTTGGGGATCCGAAAAATAAGGTTGGACTGATTGCGTCCTGCGCTGACTTCAATCGCTCTTGCCTTCGTACGTTCGCCCACCCCTGGGTAGTACAGTGCGGACGGTTCTTCTTCATCCGACCCCCTCACGAAATACAAATAATATTTGCCCGGGCCCAGGCGCTCTGAGCAAAACGAGCCATCCTGGTTCACTGGGGTGGTCGGGTGTTCAAATGGTGAGTAGCCCTCAGTAGGGAGAAAAGACATGCTACCGCCGGATCCATTTTTTGCGCCTTCTCGGACGACAGCACCGCAGACGCTTCCCGTAACGGCTGCATAACGCTTCTCGAGTTCCCGAAAATTGCTCTGCCTTTGGTTTTCCCGCTCAGCCGAGTCCTCAGGGGTCCGGGGTTTGAAGGGTGCCAAGCCTGCAGAGATGGGTCGTTCATTCCGCAGATAACGCAAATCTGTCGTGACATTGTCGCTCCCGATCCATCCACCGGGACTACACATACTCGTTCCCAATTCATTCAAATTCGGCCCGTAGCCATACACTAAATAAGCCAAGCCTGGAGCAAATCGCGCTCCGCAATCGCCTCCGCCCACTCCGGTCAACACTTGAATTTTCGGTCCCAGGTCTCCCTTGTACGCTTTCTGAACTCGAAATGTCACAAGCATGTGAGCCCATTTGTCATGCCTTGGCCCAGGATCGTCAGCAGAAATCACCTCTCCGTCTTTTGCATTCAGTATGTCCCATTGCAAATCGAAGTGCTCAGGTATTCCTTTGAAGATCGCCGTGGCCTCCGCTCTTTGGAGTTTGGCGATCTCCCAGGCATTCTTTCCATGAATGTTGCTGGCGCACTTGCACGCAGACGCCTGCTTTGCCGCAATGGCCATCACGCAGGCGAGAGCAGCTAGTCGGACAGCGAAAAAGAGCCGAAATTCCGCGACCATATTCGTATCCTAGGGGAATAGACACCGAAATCGTCCAAGATTGCTCGCTTCTGACAAGTCCAAAGTAATCAAGAGGTGATCGAGTCCTAAGCGAATGTGGCGACATTTATGAGATAGCACCTGCGTACCAGGATATAAGTTACGCATGCTTCTGGATGACTACTTGCCCGAGTTCGACGTGCGAGCGAGCTATGCCACTCGCGTCGCCGCGTCTAGGGAGCGGGTCTATGCAAGCCTGTGGATCGCTAACTTCGACTATTGGGGAGTAACGCGAGCGCTTTACGCAATACGTACGCTCCCATCGTTTCTGGCGCGACCGCGTGAGACATCGCGCCGCTTCCGTGACGAGCTGTTTTGGGAGCCTTTTACTCTCGACGCCATGCTCTCAGAAGGCTTCACTCTGCTTGAGGAGCGGCCCGGCGAAGAACTCCTGCTCGGCACAGTGGGCCGCTTTTGGCGTGCCCGCGGAGAACTGTGCGCGACCAGCGCAGATCGATTCCGTGCGCCCGCCCCCGCGGGAACCGCGAAGGCGGCATGGAACTTCGAAGTGAGTACACGGGCAGACGGTGCCACGGAGCTTAGGACCGAGACTCGAGTATTGTGCGCGGATGCCGCGACCAGGCGACGCTTTCGCGCGTATTGGATGCTGATAAAACCATTCAGTGGCCTGATACGGCAGGAGATGCTGGCCGCGGTCCGAAGCGCAGCGGAGTCGGGTCCGAGTCGAAGTGCTGATCCCCGGTAGATGTGCTCTCCTGTGTGTAGCGGCCAATGAAGTCTGCCGACGCCAGAAGCGCACTGTAGTTGCAGTATCTGAAACGCCTACGATCCCGGGTGCTCGAACGGCTCCTTGGAATATCGCGCTTTATCAACCTCAATCACGAGCGCGATCGGAGTTTCGCTGTGGTCAGGGTATGGCTCGCCTACGTACTTGCGCGAGATTCCGTCTAGCAACTTGAAATCGAAATCGCGGCGCCGTTCAACTACTCGACCACGAAGTTGTGCCTCGCTGTAAGGGTCTTTGAGATCAATGATGGAAATAGCTACGCGCGGATCACGAGCAGTGTTCCGGGCCTTCACCGAGCCCTCGTCCGTGCAGATGATGAGACGGTTACCTTCGCGGCCGACCCAGACTGGCGCGCTGTGAGGAGAGCCATCGCGCATTATGGTTGCCAAGTGGGCGAAGTTCCGGCCATCAACAAGGCGTGTGATATCGGCGGTCAAAGCCATTGCCATCTCGTACCTCCAACGACTGCCGCCGATTCGCCTTGTGGAGAGAGCTCCTTTTGGGCTAGCGCGGCAAGCAGAAGAGTACCGGCTTACGCACGTCACCTCTCGGCATAATACCCATCGCGAGTTTGCACCGTCAGGTTCTTTTCCTTAGCCGTTAAGCTGATCTTGTGGTAGCCAGCGGCATGGTTGGCTTTGTCGGGTGTATAGCCCAGGCTGTACTGCGTGCGCAGTTCCTCGGCAACGTTCGCATAGATTTGATTCACTGTTTCCTTCTTGGAAACTTCATAGAGACGGCCGCCTGTCTCTTTGGAAATTTGCTCGAGAATTTTCTTCCCATCAGGCCGGACCTCTTGAGGGGATCGCTGACCACCGCCTCGGCGACCTCCACCTCTGGAGCCTCCGCCACCAGGCCAGCCTCCGCCCGGCCACCCTCCACTGGATCGGCCGAAGCCACGGCCCTCTCCCTGATGATTATCAGCAAACAAGATGGAATAGACCACGGTGTCGGCGCGTTGGGCGGCCTCAATGGCGCTTTGCAGGGATTCCTTGCTTCCCCTGTCAACTCCGTCAGAAAGAATAATGAGCGCTTTGCGACCGTGCTGCTTCTTCATCAGTTCGTCGGAGGCCAGGAAGACGGCATCGTAAAGCAGAGTGCCACCGCCTCCGTGCATACGCCGCGAACGGCCGGGGGAAGAATCCGGAGACGATCCGCCGCCACCTCCGTTGTCGCGGTCGGATCTGGGCGTTTGCAGCGACGCGAGAGCGGTCTGCAATTTGTCACGCGAGGAAGTGAGATCCTGGAGCAACTCCACTTCTCGGTCAAAATGAATGATGAATGCCTGGTCTTTGGCAGCAGTCAGCATTTGATTCAGGAAACTCTCGCTGGCCGTTTGCTCCTGATCCAGAACATTCCGCTGACTCATGCTGGTATCGACAAGCAGGCCGAGTGTGAGGGGAAGGTTGGCTTCCTGCGCAAAATAGCGAATCGTTTGCGGGTGACCATCTTCCTCGAGGAGAAAATCGTCTTTGGTCAGATTACGGACGATCTGACCATGCTTGTCCCGGACAGTGACCGGCAGAGTGACCACTTTGACGTCGACAGACAGCGTGGTCGCAGGGCTCGGATCCTGGCCATGGGTCGCCCGATCGGCAAATAGCAAACCGACCAGCGCCAGAATTTGGCAGGAAATGAGCCAGTGCGAAAATAACTGATGTGGAAAAGAGTGCTTCAGCCGAATCCCTGCCCATTGCGAGCGAGCTGCGATAGAGTGGCCTACTTGTCGTTGTCTGGTCAACGCTCTAGTGATTGAGAGCTTTCTTCGCTCTGAATCCCCATCTCTTTTGCAATCGCAAGTTGCCGGGTCTGCAGATCGCCGAGTGCTTTATCAAGTTTTTCTGCGACCCCAGAAATCTGCTGACCGGCGATCTGCGAGCGTTCCAAGTCCCGTGTAAGAGCCTTGCTGCCCTTCGTGACATCGGAATTAGCCTTGTCCAGCTTCTTGGTGATGTCCTTTAGTCCCGACTTCTGCGGGGCCGAAAAGGTCTGCAAAAACTTCTGGTTGTCAGTCTGGACTTCTTCCAGCGCGCTGGCTAAGAGACGAGTGGACCGGAACATATCAGTCTTGCTTGAGTTGTCGGCAAGGTTCAAAAGATCTTGCGCGCTTTTTCGGGCGACCTGGGTGCTCTCGTTCAACCGCCGGAACTGGGCCACCTGGTTGGTCCTGGCTTGGAGGGCCATTGCTTGTTTGAAGTCCTTCAAATCGTCGGTGCCTGATCCCCCAGCCGGAGCGCGCCCCGTTCCCCCGCCGTGCCCTCCCCGATGCTGCGCCAGCAGGATGTGCGGGTTCATTAGGAGGACTATCCCACAAACCAACCATATCAATCGATTCATGTTGGGAGTTCCGTAATTGATGGTAGCTCTCTGGAAACCCGTCCGAGGTAAAGAGTCCGTAAAAGAAAGCAAAGTTTTGTAACCCCATCATCTCCGCAGCCGTCATGCTTGCGCAGCCTATGACTTGGGCTATTTCCCGGCTCTACGAGATCGCAACAATATTTTGATTAACATTCCGAAAGGAAAGCGCAATTACCGCATCGTTGACTCGTGGGGAAAAGGGAAATAGGGGAAACCCGCGAAAGGAGGTCCACTTCCCCCATTCGACTTTCTCGGCCGTTGTTCGTGGGCCAAGGACTTCGCGACGGAGATGCGCCACTTGCCTGAACGAAGGGACCCTGTCAGATGCCGGCGTACCAGGCGTAGCCGGTCTCTGGAGACGCGGAGCCCAGACCCCTACCGAAACTCTTCAGACTGTCGGTCACCGTCAGGTTGGTGATGAATTTTACGCTCTTGTAACCGAGCTGACGGGGAAGCCGCATGCGAAGCGGCCCGCCGTTGCCCACGGGAAGTTCATCGCCATTCATTCCATAGGTAAGAAAAGTCTGCGGATGCAATGCATCGGCCATATCGATGCTTTCCCACCAGTTGGAGTCGATTGAGGAGTAGACCACGTATCTGGCTTGCGGGTGAATCCCCACAACACCAAGGACGTGGGAAAGAGGCACGCCGATCCACTCGGCTATGTACGACCAGCCCTCTTCACACTGCAGTTGAGTGATCTGGCTGCGAGACGGATAACTCTTCAATTGGGCAAGCGAAAACGAAGCGGGCCGGTCGACCATGCCGTTGACGGAAAGCCTCCAGTCAGCGAATCCTCCGGCCTGAAGACGCTTGAAGGCTTCATTCAGGGGTGGGATTTCGTTTGCAAGCGGACGCTTTGAAATCTGGCTCGCATGGAACTCACGGGCTAACGAGTGCCTCGTCAGCAGCCGCTGGGAAGCATACGTCAGCGTTTCGCCGAGGCCGTAGATTCCGCCGTGATCGGGCGGGATCAGTCCGTAGCTTTGCGCAATGCGCGCGGCCAGGCCCAGCCCTGATACACCCGCTGTGGCCGCGAGGCCGCCTATGATTAGTTTCCGGCGTGAGAGATCAGTCATGTGCGCTCCATATGCGTACCGGCCCGGCCGGTGATCATCGCTCGCATGCGGCTCCTGAATCCGGCACGACAAACCATTACTACGTGGACCACAAGGAAGACCAGGAGAGCCAGGGAGACGAAGAAGTGAATCGTGCGCGCGGATTGCTGGCCGCCCAGCGACGTCACAGTCGCCGGAACCGCGGAAACAAAGGCGGGGGACATCGCCAAGCCCGTCCAGATTACTAAGGGGAACAGAACAAAGATTACGAACAGGTAGGTCAGCCGCTGGAGCACGTTATACGACCAGGCTTCTGCTTCACTCGGCCGCCCGAAGCGCAAATGATGAGCGATTGCGGTAGAGAACGCCCGCAACGAACGATCGGCCTTACCCGGGAGCAAGTTTTTCCGCAGGTGCCCGGTAAACAAGCCGGAGAGTATGTACAGGAGGCCGGTCAAAACTACAACCCAGGCAGCTTGAAAGTGGAGATACCGGCTCCAGCCGTTCTGGTCCGGCAGCACGTACCCGTAGCCGGTCGGCACCAACGGTCTCGAGGAAGGGATCGGCAATTTAAACAATGGTGTCGTCAACACATTGCCGGTTTCACCCCAATAGAACCGGGGATGAGAGATCACAATCTCAACTCCGCTGACGAGCAGGGCAAGAAAGCACAGGGCGGTGATCCAGTGAGTGACGCGGACGAGGGCAGAGTGCCGCGAAGTAGCAATCGTGACCGGGGCGGACGAGGCAGAACTTTGAACGCGCGCTTCCAGCGGTACCCGCACGGATTCCAATCTCGCCATTTTTGCCTCCTGCTGAGGCTCCAACCCGCTTTCCTAAGATCGGGTCATCCTACCACGCTATGGGGACTGAAACGTCCCAGTCATTGGGACGGATGCTCCGTTCCGCTGGAATTGTGGGAAACTATCTCCTTACCTCGAAGGAGAGACAATGCAGAAACGCAAACTTGGAAATAACAACTTAAAGGCCTCGGCTCTCGGATTGGGCTGCATGGGAATGAGCTTTGGCCTCGGCCCGCCTGCAGACAAGCAGGAAATGTCGAGCTACCAGGTGTGGGCTGCAGACAAGCTCATTGCCACATCCATCGTTCCGTTTCGCTCCATTGTCATCGATTTCGATTCACAGCCAATGTGCTGGGCAGGTAGTGCCTTCGATTACGTTCACTATTCTGTCCCTCGTCAGGGACTCGATGACATTGCCGAGGATCTCGGTTTTGGCCGGGTAAGTGACTATCGCCTGGCAGTGCTTCAAGCGGATCAACGTGCTACTTCCCTTTGAATGTGCTCGAATCCGACGCGATTTACACGCGGGCATCTCGCTACGTGCCGCAAACAACGCCGTCGTCTGGGTGCTTTTCCTTTCCCTCTTGGTGTCTTCGTGCAATCTGCACCTGCGCGGCCAAACGTTCACCGCACAGAAAGGGGATTTCCATCAGAGCTCGTGGGGGGCTGAGGACGGCCTCGGTGCCGTCTTTGATATCCAACAATCCCACGATGGATATCTTTGGCTTACCACATCGCGGGGTGTCCTCCGCTTTGATGGCGTTAAGTTCGAAACGATGGAAGAGGT
>Ga0070697_100004503_pt1 | contig 10713 bp, 5 predicted proteins | sample KBSK1501metaG_FD_65475 | JGI IMG/M metagenome (GOLD analysis project Ga0070697, IMG submission 65475) | Corn, switchgrass and miscanthus rhizosphere microbial communities from Kellogg Biological Station, Michigan, USA - KBS K1-50-1 metaG | ecosystem: Host-associated > Plants > Roots >... | reverse complement strand
CTCCAAAACCCGCCTGGTCCACAAGAAGGACGCCTACGTGAGCCTTCCCTCCAGGCGCTTTTGCGCGAACTCGCTGCCTTCAATACGGGGCTTTGCGTGATTACTACCCGCACGCCGGTCGCTGATATTGCAGATCATGAGCACACCTCAGCCCCGCATCGTGAGGTAGAGCAACTATCCAGCGAGGCTGGTGCGAAGCTGCTCCGATCACTGAGTGTTAAGGGGCATGAGGCGGAATTGCGAACCGCCAGCGGCGAGTTCGGCGGCCATTGTCTTGCTCTCATGCTGCTGGGCAGCTATCTGACAGACGCTTATAATGGAGACATCCGTTGCCGCAAAGAAGTGTCAGAACGTCTTGCTCAGGATGTACGACAGGGAGTCCATGCTCGAAGGGTCATGGAATCTTACCAGACTTGGTTTGGAGAGGGTGCGGAACTGTCAGTTCTACGCATGCTAGGTCTATTCGATCGCCTCGTCGACGAAAAGGCGCTTGCAGCTCTGCTAAAATCGCCTGCGATTCCTGGCCTTACAGAGTCAATAACTGAATTGAGCCCGACCGAGTGGCGAACGATTCTTGCCAGGTTAAGAAGAGCAAGACTTCTCACTTGGGAAGATCCGCACAATCCTGGACATCTCGATACGCATCCTCTCGTTCGGGAACACTTTGGCGAACAGCTTCGGAGTCAACGAACCGAGGCTTGGAAGGAATGCAATAAGCGTCTCTATAACTATTATCGAACGATTGCGCCCCAGCTGCCGGATAGTTTTAGGGACATGGAGCCACTTTTCTTAGCAGTCATCTGCGGCTGCAATGCTTCGGAACCTCTTCCATCGGATTAATCGCGATCCACCGCCGTCGCTTAGCCATTTTGAAGAATGGGCCAAGCCGTTTGTGATATGACCAACGGTCCCAGCCTGCCGAGTAGCCTTCGAGAAACCGTTCAATGTCCGTAGGGCTCAACTCGTGAACGAATCGTGACGAGAATGCCGCTTTAAAGTTCTCCAAGCGTTCCTTGATGTCGTTCAATGTCCGATGGTTCGGATAGTCCTTCTCGGCAAGGTCTGTGAACTCTTTCACCGCTTCCTTCACTTCGATCTGGTTGAGCTTTTCGCCGGTTCGCTTCCAATGCCTGAGTATCTCGGGAAGAATCGACAGATCTCCTCCGAGCTCCTTTCGAAGCAAACCGACAATCATGGGCTCATCGGAGGTTACCGCCTGCTTGCCGTGTTCTCGTTTCTCCTGCTTGAAGTCTGCTATTGCTTGGGCAGCGGATTTCTTGGTCGCGTAATACTTTGCCTCGCGCTTTCCCGAATCCGAAAGCTTAGCGGGAATAAACACCATCCATCGACCATCGGGACGCTCAATCGGCTTCCTGGAGCACTGAGGTTATCATAGCTGACATCAATCTGACATCAGATTTTTCCAAAACGGCCCTGGAGACACTTTTTCGACGGTTGCCGATCTTCTCTAGCTCTCTCTCGCGGATTGGCTTCTAGACTTGATTTGCGAGGGAATCTCGATCCGGAGTTAACGGGGCTCGAACCCGCAACCTCTGCCGTGACAGGGCAGCGCTCTAACCAATTGAGCTATAACTCCTCGAAAACGAGTCGGGAAACTAGAGCTAAACACCAAGGGCTTCAACCAAAATTCTTGGGACCGTTATCGACGCTCTGGCTCCTTCATGAGCTCGGCTACGGCGCGTTCGATTTGCGGATCGCGCCCTTCGGCAGTGCTCTTTGGATCGTTCATCACTTCGATGTCAGGCTCCACTTGCGTCTTCTCCATCGAATGACCTTCCGCATCCAGCCGCCCAATCTCCGGAATCCCGAACAACAGGCTGGGATCTTGCTGAAACTCCCACCAGACCGACGTGCCGGTTCCTGGAATCGGCATGCCAACAAATTTGCCGATTTGGAAATGCTTGTATAGCCAGGGAAAAAGCATTCCGTCCGAATAGTTGCCTTCACAGCCGAGGACGATGCTTTTCCGTTGCCATTTCCGGGTGGGTTCCCAGCCGATGAATTGGCCGCGCGGTACCATCTCCAAATAAGGTTTACCCTCGAGAAAGGTAGCAAGTTGGTCGTGCAGGTTGCCACCGGGATTGAATCGGGTATCGACAATCAGCGCCTTCTTGGCAACGGCGCGCCCAAGACCATCAGAAAAAACGTCACGAAAACTCCGATCGGTCATGTTGCGCACATGCACATAACCAATCGTGCCGCCACTGAGCTTGTCGACCAACTCGCGTCGTCGCTTTACCCAACGCTGGTAGAGCAACTCATCTTCAGCGGCGAGGCTGATTGGTTTGATCCTCACTTCGAATCGATTGTTTTTGGCCGGATCGAATATGCTCAGGAGTGTGGGCTTATCGGCCTTGAAATTGAGCAACGGGCTTACATCGATTCCCGGCTTAAGCACGTTGCCATCGATCTTTTCAATGATCATTCCGGGAAGGATCTCGGCACCATCGGTTCTCGTCAGTGGCCCTTTCTCGATCGGTTCTTCGATCTTAAGACCAGGACCTGGATAGCTTTGATCGAAGAATGCACCGAGTGACGCGGTCTGATCTCCGCCGTGGGGATAAAAGCGGCAGCCGGTGTGACTCGCGTTCAGCTCGCCCAGCAACTCGCTCATCATCTCGGCAAAATCACGATTGTCGGCAATGTAAGGAAGGAAACGCGCATAGACACCCTTATAGTAGTCCCAATCCACGCCGTTCATGTTCACGTCGTAGAACTTCTCCTTCATCTGGCGCCACATATGCTCGAAAAAGTAGGCGCGCTCGCGAGCCGCATCGATCTCCTTCTCGGCGGTAAACTTCACCGGTTCCATTTTACTGCTCGCAATCTCGACCTTGTTGATATGGCCGTTCACCAGAACGAACGCGTTTTTACCCTCATTATCGAATGCGAGTTGCTGCGGGAAGTTGAAGCCTACTCCTTCGACCTCGGCCGCTTCGAACTGAGCTAGACGCTTCAGCTCTTTCTCCCGTGGTTTTAGGCCCCAGAGATCAAAACCTTTGTCACTCCTCGCTAAATAAAGGAGCTGCTCACCATCTTTGGAAAGAACCGCCTGCGTTAGCCTGGTGGACGCAAGTGTTAACCGGGCAGTGCGGTCTTCAATATCTTTCAAGTCGATTTTCAGTGGCTCGATTTTTGGAGTCGGCTCCGGGGTCGGGCTTTGGTCTTTTGCGCCCTCGGACTTGGCTTCTTTGCCACCTTCCTTTTTCTTCTTTTCCTCCTCCTCCTTCGCTTTGAGGATGTCGTATTCAGCCGGCGAAAGATTAAAGCGATCGTACGCTCGCTGGGTAAAGAACATCTCCTGTACGTCGCTCTGATAGGCGCCGTTTCCATCTCCATGCAAACCGTACTTGTCAGTCAACCAAATCATTGACTTTCCGTTCTGGGCCCAAACCGGCTGCTCAGAGTCATAGCCGCTCTCGGTTAAATTAGTGATCGATTGTTTACCGTCGGCGCTCACCAGCCCGGCTTCTTGGGAATAGCGCCCCTGTTGCAGAAAGGTGACCAAAAAGAAGTTTCCGTCAGGTGACCAATCGAACCATTGATCGCCATCAAGGTACGAATAATTACGGTCGCCCGGCAGGATGGTGCGCGTCTGCTTGGAATCGAGATTCAGAACTTTGAGGGTTGTCCGATTTTCCAAATAGGCTACTTCTTTACCGTCCGGCGAATATTTCGGCGCAAAGTTATCCTGACCGTTTTCCAGGATCGGATGTACATCGACAACCGTGGAGACAAAAAAGTATGGCTCTTTATCCTTCGGTTGAACGATGTTTGCTTCGTACAAGCTCCACGGACCGTTTTGCTCAAACGCGAAGACCAATTTGCGTCCGTCCGGGCTGAAACAGAGATTGCGCTCTTGGCCCGGCGTGTTGGTGATTCGTTTGGTATCGCCATGCTCAATCGAAGCGACGTACACGTCACCGCGCACTACGAACGCTATCTCTTTCCCGTTGGGGCTCAGGGTCATTTCCGTCGCGCCTTCATTCATCGGCGTGGTCCGCTGTACGGGTCCGCTATCGGCAACCGCGATCCGGATCGGCACTTTCTGCGGATTTTCGGAATTGGCTCGGAGCAGATAAATCTCGCCATCGAATCCGAAACAGAGATCGCCGGTGTTAGCTATGGTAAGAAATCGAACAGGGTTCTTTTCGAACCGAGTGACTTGTCTGGGGATCCCCGGTAGTCCATCCTTCAGCGGAAGGTTCCAAACATTCAACGAGCCGCTTTGCTCGGAAAGATAAAAGAGCGAGTTCTCGTCCGGCGCCCAGACCGGGTTGCGGTCCTCGCCAGCATAGTTGGTGAGCTTGGTATGGTTTCCGGTTGACGCATCGAATAGCCAGATGTCGTGCGCGAAGGCCGAAGTGATGTGTTTGCGCCAGAGATCTTCGTAGCTCTTCTGGTCGTCGTAGAGGAGGCGTTGGCCGATTCGATCATACTGCGCATTCAGGGCGGGAGTGGTAAGAATCATGTCCGGTTGCCGGTCCCCTTCGATTGACACTTTGTACAATTCCGGAAATCGGCGATTCGGAAATCGGGAGCTTTTGGCAGAAACCATGCGATGGCCGCTGAAGACGACGAATTTGCCGTCTGGAGTAAAAGTTGTCGGGATCGCGTCGCTTGAGTAGGTGGTAAGCCGCCGAGCCTCGCCGCCCTCTACGCTCACCAGGAAAACGTCGTAATGGCCGTACCGATCCGAGGCGAAAGCAATCGACTTGCTGTCGCGCGACCAGACCGGCGCGGTATCGTGCGCCGATCCAGCGGTCAGCGCTTGAGCGAGCCCTCCCTCTACCGGGACTAGAAAAAGGTGGCCCTGGAAACTGAACGCGATCGTTTTCCCGTCCGGAGAGATGGAGGGATAGCGTAGCCAAAGCGGCTGCGGATTCGGTCCGAGCGGTTCGTTCGATTGAGCGTTCGAGAGGCCAGCGATCGCGACAAACAGTGTCGAACCAAGCGTAATAACTAATTGCAACAATCGCTGATTCAATGGCCGAGGGAAAAGGGCAAGCATTGGCTAAGATCTGCCTTCTAGCGAGAAGCGCTCGTTCCGTTTTCCTTCATCAACTCAGCAATGGCGCGTTCGAGTTGGAGATCACGCCCTTCGGCTGTGCTCTTGGGATCATTCATCACCTGAATATCCGGATCGACTTGAGTCTTTTCCATGAAATGTCCTTGTTCATCCTGAAAACCGACCTCGGGGATTCCAAACACCAGAGTGGGATCCGGCAAGATTTCCCACCAGACGGCGGTACCAGTACCGTTCACCGGCATACCAATCAGTTTCCCACTTTGGAAATGTTTGTACAGCCATGGGAAGAGCATGCCGTCTGAATAATTGCCTTCGTTGGCCAGAACGGCGGTCTTTTGATTCCACGTACGATTTGGATCCCAGCCGAGCAGCTGGCCTCGAGGGATCAACTTCAGATACTTCTTGCCGGTGAGGAATGTTTCCAATGTGTCATGCAAATTGCCGCCTGGGTTCCACCGGGTGTCAACGATCAGCGCGCTTTTATCAACGTGCCGCCCGAGCGCTTCGGAGAACGTGTCGCGGTACGCTTCGTCATTCATTTCGCGGACATGGACATAGCCAATCGTACCGTTACTTAGCTTATCAACCAAGTCACGACGCTGTTTCACCCAGCGTTCGTAGAGGAGTGCCTCAAGTTCTCCCAACGCGATGGGCTTCATTGTCACAACGAAACGGTTGTTTTTGGCTGGATCGAAGATGGTGAGAGCGGTCGGTTTACCTGCTTTGAAATTCAGTAGCGGGCTAATGTCCATCCCTGGCGTGATTGTTCGATCGTCAACTTTCTCGATGATCATTCCCGCCTGCAGCGGTGGATCAGTTTCGCTGAGCGGTCCTTGCTCAATGACTTCTTCGATTTTGATTCCCGGTTCAGGATAACTCTGATCGAAAAAGGCGCCTAGCGATGCGGTCTGATCGCCCCCGGCATGGGGCGTCGCATGACAGCCGGTATGGCTGGCGTTAAGCTCTCCGAGCATTTCGCTTGTCATCTCGGCAAAATCTCGATTGTCCGTGATAAAAGGAAGAAACCCGGCATAAACCGTCTTGTAGTAATCCCAGGAGACACCATGCATGTCGGACACATAAAACTTCTCTTTTATCAGTCGCCAAATATGCTCGAACAGATAACTTCGCTCGGCAGCGCCATCGATTTCTTTCTCCGCAACAAACTTGACCGGCTCCATTTTCCCGGCCGCCAGATCTACTTTGCGGACATGTCCGTCGACCAGGACAAAGGCGTTTTTGTCTTCTTTATCGAGAAAGAGTTGTTGCGCCAACTGGCCGTACTCTTTCTTAGGGGCTTCGATTTCACCCAGGCGCTTTAATTCTTTGGTCCGAGGCTTGAGTAGCCAGATTTCAAAACCTTTGTCACTCTTGGCCAGGTACGCGAGCTGCTCGCCGTCTTTACTCAGGGCGGCGCACGCGATGCGGCTTGACGCCAAGGTTAATCGTGCAGTTCTATCTTCGATGCCGTTTAGATCAACTGTAACCGGTTCCAGCTTCGGTGGCTGATTATCGTCGGTTTCCTTCGTCCCCTTGGGAGAAGCTTCCGGGCTTGACTGACTCTTCTCCCCGTCGTTCTTGCTCTTTTCCTCGTCCTTTTTCTTTTTAGCTTTCTCTTCTTTCGCTTTCAGGATCTCGTATTCCGCGGGCGATAAACGAAATCTCTTGAGGGCTTCCTGGGTAAAGAACATCTCGTAAACATCGAGTTGCGGGTCGCCTTCATTCCCGTCATCTCCATGCAGGCCGTACCGGTCAGAAAGCCAGATCATCGATTTCCCGTCTTGGGTCCAGAGCGGTTGAATGCTTTCGTAACCGCTCTTGGTCAGGTTGGTAATTGGTTGTTTCCCGCTGGCGTCCACAACACCCGCTTCGCGCGACCAACGGCCGTTTTGCAGAAACGTGGTTAAAATCCATTTGGCGTCCGGCGACCAATCAAACCACAGATCATCGTCGGAGTAAGAATAGTTGCGGTCGGCGGGAAGCACTAGACGAGTTTGCTTCGACTCCAAATTGAGCACCTTTACTGCGGCTCGATTCTCGACGTAAGCGACCTCTTTACCGTCCGGTGAATATTTGGGAAGGAAATTTTCTTGTCCATTCTCCAGAATCGGATGCAGATCGATTACGGTCGAATTGAAGAAATAGGGCTCCTTCTCCTTTGGCTGGACGATGCTTGCTTCGTACAGATTCCAGGTTTTATCGTACTCGGCCGCGAAAACCAGCCTTCGACCGTCGTAGCTGAAACTCACATTTCGCTCCTGGCCGGGAGTATTGGTGATCCGTTTGGTATCACCATGCTCGATTGACGCGACATACACGTCGCCGCGGATGACGAGAGCAATCTCTTTCCCGTTTGGACTTAAGGCAATTTCGGTCGCACCATCGCTTAGCTCAACCTGCTGCCTTTCCGGAGCATTTCCGGCAACCACGATCTGAATCTTGACCTTACTGGGTTCGGTCGCTCCGTGCGATAAAAGATAGATCTCGCCATCGTAGCCAAAACAAAGATCACCGTTTTGTGCGGCCGACAGAAACCGAACCGGATTTTTTTCGAAATGAGTGATCTGTTGCCCCTTGTCCGCTCCGTTCAGCGGAAGCCTCCAGACATTAAATGACCCACTTTGCTCTGACAGGTAGAAGAAGGAATTTTCGTCCGGCGCCCAAACCGGATTTCGATCTTCGCCGGCATAACTGGTCAGTTTTGTGTGATTACCGGATCTGGCGTCAAAAAGCCAGATATCGTGGGCAAATGAGGAAGTATTATGTTTGCGCCACTGGTTTTCATAGCTCTTGTTGTCTTCATAAAGAAGACGTTGCCCCGCCCGATCGTAATGGGCGTGCAGCGCGGCTGTGGTCAGGATCATTTCCGGTTCATGTCCCTCCTCGATCGGGACTTTATAAAGTTCTGTGAGTGCGTGAGTAGGGAACTGGGAACTCTTCACGGACTGCATACGGTGAGCACTGAACACGATATACTTTCCGTCCGGAGTGAACTCGCTCGGTATTTCGTCGGTCGAGTAGGAAGTCAGCCGCCGGGTACGACCTCCCTCGACGCTGGCCAGGAACACATTGTAGTGACCGTATCGGTCGGAAGCGAAAGCGATCAATTTACCATCCGGGGACCAAACGGGCGAGGTGTCGTGAGCCGGTCCGGCGGTGAGCGGCTGGGCGACGCCGCCGGAGGCGGGAACGATAAAAAGATGGCCTTCATAGCTGAAGGCGATGCTTTTCCCATCTGGCGAAATGGCAGGATACCGGAGCCAAAGCGGCGCGGTTTGGGGTCCTAGGGTTTCGGCCGAAAGACCGTTGAACAAGAAGCCAGTGGACAATCCTGTGATCACAAAAAATTGGCTGATTTTGTCGAAATATCGGGAACGGAACAACCCAGCTTTGGCGGAAGCAGACATCAGCTCAATTACACGTCCGAGATGAGGGAAGTTGCAAATAAACTTCTGGACGGAGGGGAACTCTACCAAGGTCTTGACCAAGGCGGAAGCAGCGGACATAGCTCGTTCTCAGTACCAGCTCGGATGGCAGTAATCGGTGATCAGTAATCGGTAGAACAAACGAACTTGCGTTGTTTGGGGGAAAAGAAACGTGCCAATCGCGGCTCGGGAACTACTGTTCCGCAATTCGCATTCCGCAATCCGCGTTTGTCTTGCGTTGTCTTATCAGACTTGCCGGTCGCGTACCCCTTCCAAACAGGCAAAGAATAGAGGTAGACTGCCAAAGATCATGAGCGTGATCGTAGTAGCAGAGAACCATTTGACCGAGTCACCGTGGAAATAATCGATCCAGGCAGGGACCGCTCTAATCAAGAACACAACGCAGAGTACGCCGGTGGAAATCAATCCGCCGATCACTGGAATCCTCATTGCACCTCGCGAATCGAAGAACGCCCAGAGAAAAGAAAGAAATGCGAAAATACCTCCGGCTATCAGGGCGGATTTTGCATTCGGATTAAATCCTAGCCTGCCGGAATGAGGATCATAGAGCACGGCAATGAACGCAATTAAGAGGAGATATACTCCGTGAAACATGAATCGGCGGAACATACGATGGGGGATTAAGACATTATCTGGCCAAGAATCTTGAGCCCTTCAACCAAGGCGGCCTCGTTCGGTCGCGAACAATTCAGACGCATTGCTCCCACGTGCTCATTTTCCGAAGTGAAGAATACTGCTCCTCGACAAAATGCGACCTTCATTTCCATCGCTTGTTGGTAAACCCGTTCAATGTCAATGCCAGCCGGAAGCTCTACCCAGAGCATGAATCCTCCAGCCGGCTCCCAAACCCGCGTTGAGCTGGGAAGACATTGATGGATGATGCGAATGCCCAGTTCACGGCGCTTCCGATTGAATGTGCGCAAAAACTCGAGATGCTGATCGAGCTCATTCCGCTCCAGATAATTCCGGAATGCTACCTCGCAAAGGGTCGCGGAGTGCATGTCCTGCTGGCATTTCAGCAGCGCGAACGGATCAGAATCTATTCCAGGTAGGCACACACCGATTCGCAATCCTGGCGCTACTGATTTAGAAAAGCTGGTCACGTACGCTACCGTAGAACCGTCATCAAAGGCACGGATCGGCTTGAGATCGGGTATCTCCGAGAGCTCGCCGTAAATCTCATCTTCCAGGATTCGGGTGCCCGATTCCTGGCAGATTTGCAGAAGTCCAATCCGGGCCTCGTTGGATAGGGTCGATCCGGATGGGTTGGAGAGCGTTGAACAAATGACAAACAAGGTGGGCCGAAATCTACGGAACAAAGTCCGTACCAGGTCGAGATCGATCCCCTCGCTGTCTCGAACCGGTATGGGAAGAACGCGGACACCAAGATCGCCCAAAATTTCCAGCGTTGCGTAGTAAGCGGGGGCCTCACACGCAACCACATCTCCCGGCTTGGTCAGCAGCCGAATCATCCCATGCAACGCTTGAGTACAGCCCGTGGTGATGACCATTTTTTCCACGCTGGTTTGGATTCCCCGGCGCCGGAATCGATCGACCAGAATTTCCCGTAGTCTGAGATCACCGTCCGGGATGTGATAACCGAGCGCTTCATCTGCGTTGGCGCGCAAAGTATCGGTGAACGCCTGCTCGAGCGCGGCTTTAGGAACGCATTCAGTCGAGGGAAGCCCGGCCGCAAGATTGATCAGATCAGGGTTTCCGACCTGTCGCATAATGTCGAGCAACCGGCCGCGTGGACGAAAAGCGTACGGCGAAATCATAGCCGTACCATGTCACGGTTGGCGAGAATGCCAAGTTTCGGCATAAAACCACGAATGGATCCGCCTTTGCTCGAGCTGTGGCGAAACAAGCCGTGATTGCCAACGGAGCCGATCGAACTGTTTGCAACCACGAATGGATCCGCCTTCGCTCGGATTGGTGCGAAAACAAGCCGTGATTACCAAAGCTATGGCGGACAGGCTACGAATTCACACGAATAAATGAAAGTGTTGGAGCCGATCTTTGATTCACGTGGATTGACGTTTATTCGCGGTTCTTCGTGTTCATCAGCGTCGATTCGCGGTTTGTTTATGACCAGGGTAAATCGAGCTGTTGGACCGGCTCCAGCGCTGGCTCCTGAAACCGAACGCCGAGCCCGAGCAAGCGAACATGCGCCGTTTTTCTACTCAGGCCCTCGCGCAACAGCGTGATAAAGCTTTC
>Ga0070697_100004501_pt1 | contig 10718 bp, 12 predicted proteins | sample KBSK1501metaG_FD_65475 | JGI IMG/M metagenome (GOLD analysis project Ga0070697, IMG submission 65475) | Corn, switchgrass and miscanthus rhizosphere microbial communities from Kellogg Biological Station, Michigan, USA - KBS K1-50-1 metaG | ecosystem: Host-associated > Plants > Roots >... | reverse complement strand
GACGGTCGGACGGCCGGTCGGTCAACAGCACGATGGTCCCGGCATCCGGGAACGCGGCGCCTTCGCTCCAGAGTGGGAGGCGGCCGCGCGTGAGCGAATCGTACTGCTCACGGGTGGGCGCGAGGATGAGCCGAATCGGGCGGTCGGGTAAGGGACCAATGCCGGGAAAGTCTCCGGCGTGGTCGGCCGCTTCCGCCACGGACGCCGCCAACGTTTGCTGACTCGGCCATGCGATGGCGGTCACTCGACCGACGGTGATCGCGGTAGGACCCTGCAACAGCAGGACCAGCAGTGCTATTCCCGCGGCGGCTCCTCGCCCTTGGCGACAAGGTCCAGCATCTCCTGACACTTCTTGCCCCACGGGTTGAACTTGTTCGCCTTGAATCCGTCTGCCCAGGTGGATTTGGCTTTGTCCTGATCGCCCGCGAACCAGTGCGCGCGCCCCAGCTCGTAGTAGGCCTCGATCAGGTTGGGTCCGAGCTTGATCGTCTTCTCGAAAAACGTTTCGGCATCCTCGAACATTTCGCGTTGCAGATACACGAGGCCGAGATAGAAATGCGCGTACAACGTCGCCTTCTTGTCGTTGTCCAGCCGGATCGCTTTCGAGAGATGCTCGATCGCTTCGCCGAAGATCCGCTTCTTCAAGCAGATGTAGCCGACGTTGATGCGCGCGAGGGAATTCGCGGGCTCCTTCATCAGCACCTTCTGGAAGGTGCCGAGGGCGTCGTCGTAGTCCTCGTGCAGCATCTGCGCCCAGCCGAGCAGCGACTCGGCCTGAGTCTCCCCGGGCGACAGCTGCAGCGCCTTGGTGAGCGCCTGGATCGCGCCGGCGTGGTCGCCCAGCGAGATCAGACTCCAGCCCTTTTCGATGAACGTCGTCGCGCCGATGTGATCGGCATGCAGGACCGGCCGTTGCCCGGTGAATTCCGGCGCGGCGGCCTGCTTGGTGTCCGCGGCCAGCTGCTTGTACCGATCGACGAGCTGGCGGATGTCGTCCTTGAGCTGCGTCATCTCGCCCAACATCCCGTCTACCTTCTTGAAGAACGCGATGATCTCGCGCTTCGCGGCTTCCCGCTCGGCGGTGCCGGTCGGACCTCCCCCCTCGAGCTGTCGCGCGATGGCATCGTATTCGCGGCGCAGCGCCGCGACCGGTGTTTCTGCCATCAGGTGACTCCCTGCAAAGCCAGTTTCTCTTTCGAATTGAGGAGCTTGTTCGTGTTCAAGACGACGATCGTGCGGCCATTCTGCACGACCATGCCGGCGATGTATTCCGCAGCGAGCCCCTTCACGATTCCCGGCGGCGGGGTCACGGACTGCGCCGCCACCTGCAACACTTCGGTGACCGCGTCAACGATCATCCCGATCTTCCCGCCGTCGAATTCCAGAATGACGGTGCGCGTATCTTCGCGCAGCGGTGCGGCGGTGCCCAGCCGCTTGCGCAGATCGACGAGGGGAATCGCGCCACCCTGGTACTGGAGCACGCCTTCGAGAAAGTCCGGCGCCTTCGGCAACGGCGCGGGAGCCTCGTACCGCAGAATGCGCTCGACCTGGAAAATGTTGAACGCGAAGTCCTGACCGCCCACCTTGAACGTGACCAGCTGGACGTCGTCACCACTGTTCCCACCAGTGATCGCCGTCATACGATCTTGTCTCCGAGCGCGTCCAGATCGAGGATCGGGACGAGACCATCTTCCTGTTCCGCCACGCCGGCGGCCCAGGGCAGCGTCTGACCGCGCGGCACGGGCAACGGCTCTTCGCGCACGACCGCGTCGGCGTCATCCACTTCGAACGCTACTTGGCGGCCCCCGGCCCCCAGCTCGACCAGCACCACCGTGCGGACCCCGCTCTTGGCCTCTGGAGGGCTGGGCGGTGCGTCGCTCCCTGTCAGAAACGCGCCCAGATGGATGAGCGGAACGAGCCGTCCCCGCAGCGGCGTCAGACCCCGCACCGCTGGGAGATTGCGTGGGATGTGGAGCACTTCGGTCGCGTCGCCCACTTCCAGCACCCGGGCGACCGGCAATCCGTATGTCTTGCCTTCGGAACGGACAAGCAAATAGCCTTTCACGGCCGCGATCCCTTCCGCATCAATTCGGCGGCGACGCGATCGGCGATCTGGCCGAGCGGGAGGACGGCATCGACGCCACCGGCTTGGACCGCGGCGACCGGCATGCCCGGAATGACGGCCGTTTCCCGATCCTGCGCGAGTCCGGTTGCGCCCGCGTCTCGCATGGCCCGCAGGCCACCCGCGCCGTCGCGCCCCATGCCGGTCAGCACGACGCCAACGGCGCGCGTGCCGTACACCTCGGCGATGGAGCGGAATAAAGGATCGGCTGCCGGGCGAACGCCCCACAGCGGGGCGGATTGGTCCAGCGCGATCACGGGGCCGTCGGGAGCGGAGCGCACCCGCATATGATAATCGCCCGGCGCCACGTATGCCGTATCGGCGACGATCGGCGCACCATCCGCCGCTTCGACGACGCGCAACGCACTCATGGAGTCGAGCCGCTCGGCGAGACTGCGCGTGAATTTCGGCGGCATGTGTTGCACGATGAGCACGGCAGCGCCGCGGCCGGTCGGCAGGCGCGGCACGACGTCGGCGAGCGCGCGGGGGCCGCCCGTCGACGCCGCGATGCCCACCGCGAGTACCGCGCGGTCGCGCAGCGCGAGCTCGGGCGGGTGGACGACGGGCGCCGGTGGCCGCGCCAGCACGTTGACGTGCGAGACATCCGCGGCGAGCGCGCGGCGTACCGCGGCGATGAGCTGCGGCGCCAGCGATTCGAGCGCGGCACGCGGGTGGCCGAAGACTTCGGGCGGCGGTTTGGCGACGATTTCGACGGCGCCGAGCTCCAGCGCGCGAATGGCCGCCTGGGTGCCGAGACCCGCGTGCGCGCTGACCACGACGATCGGCCGCGGCGCTTCCGACATGATGTAGCCGATGGCACCCAGGCCATCGAGCTGCGGCATCTCGAGATCGAGCGTCACGACGTCCGGCTTGTATTGATGGACCTTGCGAATCGCGTCCAGCCCGTCGCGTGCGGTTGCGACGACGCGAAACTCGCCTGTCTCCGCTTCGCCGCCGCCGAGCACGTCCACCAGCACGCGCCGCATCAGCGCGCTATCGTCGGCGACGACGACGGTGGGCTTGGCCGGACGCTCAGATGACGGATTCACTCGCGCCCACCGACCGGATCTCCACCCGGCCGTCCTTGATGTAGAACCGCACGGTGCGGCCGCGATCACCCCCGACCGACTCACCTACGATGGCGATGGCGGCGGCACGGAGCGCGCTGCGCGCCGCGAGCACGTTGCGCTCGCCCATCTGGATCGTTCCGGGCGTGACGAGCTGGCTGAACATGCTGGCCCCGCCGGCGAGCTTGGCGACGAGGCGTCGCGGGTCGGCACCCAGCGCTTTGAGGCGCTCGATCAGCAGCGGCACGGCCGTTTCGGGAAACTTGGCCTTGTTGGTAAAGTCGCGCGCGAGGCTTATGGAGGGCAGCAGCACGTGCGCCATGGCGCCCGCCTTGGTCTGCGGGTCGTGCAGCATGATCGCCACGCACGAACCCAGTCCCAGCGTGACGAGGACACCATCACCGCGCTCGGCCGCCCACTCCGCGACCTTGACGATCGTCTCTTTCACGCCGGCTTCGTGTAAATCCGCTCACGCGGATCGACGAGCTTCAGGCGCTCGCGTGCAGGACCAAACAACGTTTCGACCTTGCCGAGCAGCAGCACACCGCCCGGCGCGAGGGCATCGACGAACACCTGAAACAGCCGCTCCTGCGCCTGGCGCTCGAAGTAGATCACGACGTTGCGGCAGACGATGAGATCGTACGGCGGCTCGGGTGGCGGCTCGCGCGTCAGATCGTGCGCGCGCACGCGCACCAGCTCGCGCACCGGATCGAGGGGCTGGCCGTCGCGAAAGTAGCGACGCTTGAGGGTGGCCGGCATCTCGCTGAACGCTGCCTCGGGATACTTCGCCTGGCGGGTGCGCTCGAGACTCAGGCGATCGACGTCCGTCGCGTCGATGACGCCGGGCACAGCGACCTCCGCGAGCAGCACCGCGATCGTGTACGGCTCCTCGCCGGATGCGCATCCCGCCGACCAGACGCGGAGACGCGGGCGCGCGCGGGCCAGCGCGTCCAGATAAGGCCGGAGCGCGTTCCACGTTTCAACGTTGCGGAAGAACTTCGTGACGTTGATCGTGAGCGCGTCGAGCAGCTCCTGATACTCGTGCGCATCCTGATCGAGGACCTTCGCGTAATCTTCGTAGGTATGGACGCTGCGGGCCCGCATCCGCACCGCGATCCGGCGCTTCAGGCACCTGTCCTTGTACGACCCGCAGCTCACGCCCCGCTCGCGTGAAATCTTTTCCGTCAGCGCGGCGAACGCTCGCTCCTGAGGAGCGGCCCCCTCCTTGGTCACGACAAGCTGCTCAGGGTGTCCAGATTCGCTTTGACGAGCTCGTGCTTGGGATTGAGTTCGAGCGCGCGCCGCCATAGCGCGTGCGCCTGATCGCGCTCGTTTCGTTTGTAGGCGATGTTGCCCAGCTTGAAGTAGACGTCGTCGCCGAGCTCGGGCGATAGCTCGATCGCGCGCTGGTAGAGCGCCCAGGCCTCGTCGTACCGCGACGCGCGGTAGGCGAGATCGCCGAGGTTCTTGGAGAGCTGCGGCAACGACGGCTCATCTTGCAGCGCCGCGCGCGCCAGCTCCTCGGCTTTCGGCAGCTGGCCCGCCAGCTCGTGCAGCACGGAGAGGTTGTTGCGCAGCACGCCGTTCTGGGGATACGCCTCAACGCCCTGCGCCGCCACCTGCTCGGCGGTCTCGAAGTCACCCGCCGCCGCGGCGGCCAGCGTACGGGCCCAGAACCAGATCGGCGGCACGCGCTCGGCGAACAGCTCCTTGGCGCGATCGAGCCGGCCGGCGGCACTGCCATGGTCGCCCTGCTTCAGCGCCACGACACCCCACCCCACATAGACGCGCGGATCGGTACGGGCGCGCGTGGCGGCCTCGGAGTACGCTGCATCGGCGTCTTCCAGCCGGCCGAGCTGCTCGTAGGCCAGACCCAGGTTGTGGAGGACTGCCGGACGCGAGCCCCCCTTCTCCGCCGCGAGCCGCAGCGCCTCCATCGCCTCGCGCCAGCGCGCCTGTTTCAACGCGACCAGCCCGATGAAGAACAGCGCGTTGGCATCGGTGCCGCGCAGCTCGGCGACGCGGCGGAATTCGCGCGCCGCTTCGTCCAGCATGCCCGTCTTGTAGAAGGCGATGCCCAGATTGCGATGCTCCTCCACCCGGGCGTCGGTCATCTTCAGGTCTTCGGCGCTGGCGGTACGGCCCGCCCGATGCAGGAAGCCGGCGGTCACCAGGCCGTAGAGCGCTTTCCCGACCTCGAACTCGCCTAACCCCGAGTCCTCGATGACGGCGTTCACGTCGCGCGATCCGTCCAGCAGGGGCAGGAGCCGGTCCTGGATCTCGGTCATCTTGGCGTCGCTGATCGCGAGGCGATCGCGATCCACGGCAAAGATCAGATCGAACGTCGGGATCTTCTTCTCGATCAGGCCCCACTCGTCCACCCGGCGCGCGCCCTCGAGCAACAGCGACTCCGGGTTGATCGAGACCAGGAAGTCCTGCTGCTCGGGACGGACGTCGGCTTCGAAGTTGAACGTCCCCTGCGTCCAGGTGAACAGGTAGTAGACCGATTCCTCGATCTGCATGCGCATGTAGCGCTCGAGCTCTTGCTGCGTGAGCACGCCCTGGGCGACGAGAATCTCGCCCAGTTTCTTGTTGCGCTCCTTCGCCTGGCGGTGGATTGCGGCGTCGAGCTGCTCCTGGCTGATCTTCTCGTGCTTGACGAGGATGTCGCCGAGGCGGTCGCGCCGGTTCACGATCGAGGCGTAGCAGATTCGGCCCTTGTCGAAGTAGATGTAGCCGAAGTTGGACCGGTCGGCGATCGACAGGCAGCCGGTCTTCTGCCCCAGCGCGAGCAGCTGCAGCACGTCGGGCAGTGACGCTTCCTTGAGTGAGCCCTTGATCGCCATTAGCGCAGATCCTCGATGACGCGGTCACCGGCCGCGGGCCAATCCCACACCATCTTCTCGCGGCTGCGCACCCCTCCCGCGCTCGACACCACGATGCCACTGGTGCGAAAGCCGGTGGTGCGGCGCGGCGGCGGCGCGCCTTCGAGCACCTCACGCGCCAGCCCGGCCGTGACCGGCGCATCCTGCGCCGCGGCTGCTTCCACCACGCGCTGCACGACGCCGGTCAGACTGCGCACCGAATCGATGGGCCGGTCGGCGAGGTAATCGACGAGGGCCGGCTCCCGCGGCAGGCGCTGCTGCGTGAGCAGCCGCTCGAGCACGCTGCGACGCAGCTCCTTGTCCGGCTCCGCGATCTCCACCACCAGCCCACCCTCGAGGCGGGAGACGATGCGCTCCTCGAGTCCGTGCAGCGTATTGGGGTGCGACGGCGCCGTGAAGATCAGCTGCCGGTCCGCGTCGACGAGCTGATTGAAGAGATTGAACAGCTCTTCCTGGGTCCGCTCCTTGCCAGCGAGCAAGTGGATATCGTCGAGCAACAAGGCGGTCGCGCGGCGGAAGCGCGCGCGCCACCAGTCCACACGGTTGCCGTCGATCGCGCCAATCAGCTCGTCGACGAAGGCTTGCGTCGATAAGCAGGCGACGATCGCATTTTTCTTCTTCGCGAGCTCGAGGCCGATCGCGTTGAGCAAATGCGTTTTGCCGAGCCCGCTTTTGCCGACGATCACCAGCGGATTGTATTTCTTGCCGGGCTTGCCGATGACGTCGCGCGCGGCGTTCAGCGCCACTTCGTTGGACGGGCCCGCGACGTAGCTGTCGAACGGGAATGCGGCGGACGGCGCCGGTGGCGGGGCCGCGCCGTCGCGGACCTTGCCGGCGGCCGCCTCGGCGGCGTCCATGTCGTCCGGATCGCGGAAAACTTTTTCGCCGGCGGCCTGCGGATCGAGCACCGCGACTTCCGCTTCGAGTGCCTTCAGCCGCTCGACATCCTGCACGTAGGCGGCGATCGCGTCGTCCACGGCGGCCGGGGTGTCCTGCTCGAGGAGCTTCTCGAGCCTCCCCGTGCGGTACCCTTCGCCTTCCCACCGGAGGACCGCCTCGGTGACGCGCGCGCGCCACGCTTCGACGGCCTTTCCGACTGTCGCGGTGACGTCGGTCAGGAACTGGGAGAATTCGTCGGGTGAGGCGGCGGCCGATGAAGCGGCGGCAGGTGAGGCGGCGGATGAACCGGCGGCAGAGGCGCCCGTCGGAATGCCGAGGACCTTGCTCGCAGCCTCCGCGTTGATCGGCATGTCGTTGACCGCCTGAAACGCAATCAGGCGGTTGAGCGCCCCCATGAGCTCGCGCACGTTCGGATACTCGACTTTGGCGACTGCTTCGAGCACGCCGGGCTGGAACTTGCTGCCCCGCTCTTCCGCCTTGCGGCGCAGGATGGCCACGCGCGTCTCGTAATCGGGGATACCCATGTCTACAACGAGCCCGCCCGAGAACCGCGAGATCAGGCGCTCGTCCAGGTCCGCGATCTCGGCGGGCGGGCGATCGCTGGCGAGCACGATCTGGTGCCCCGACTGCTGCAACGCTTCGGTGAGACGCAGCAGCTCGGCCTGCATCTCCTTGCGGTTCGTCAGGAATTGCACGTCGTCCACCAGCAGGACGTCGACGTTCTGGAAGCGGCGGCGGAAGGCGTCGCCCTGCCCCGCCGCGATCGCGGCGTGGAACGCCTCGACGTACTCGTCCAGCGTGAGGTACTCGATGTTGAGCTGTGAGGCGATGGCCTTCGCCGCGTGGCCGATGGCCATCAGCACGTGGGTTTTGCCCAGCCCGGAGCCACTATAGATGAAGAGCGGGTTGTAGGCCGAGCCCGGGTTCTCCGCGACCGTGCGGCCGGCCGTGACGGCCAGACGATTGGCGGCGCCCACGACGAACGTCTCGAACGTGAACCGGGGATTGAGCGCGCTCGTCATACCGTCGGGCTGCCCGCCGCAAGCTTCTTGAGGACCAACTCCGAGATGCCCTTCAAGGTCTCGAACACCCCTTTGCCGTGCAGCGCGTCGGCGGGAAAGCTTGGCACGCTGCGGAAGTTGAGCGCGTCATCAAGGTCCGCGGGCGTCAGAATCAGCTCGGCGGGCAAGTCCTGCTTGTTGTATTGCATCACGAGCGGCATGGTGCGCACGTCGACCCCGTGCTCCAGGAGATTGCTCTGGAGGTTCTGGAGACTCTCGATGTTTTCGTCGAGCTGGCGCGCCTGGCTGTCGCCCACGAACACCACCCCGTCGGCGCCCTGCAACACGAGGCGCCGCGTCGCGTTGTAGTAGACCTGGCCCGGCACGGTGTAGAGCTGAAACCGGGTGGAGAAGCCGGAGATCTGGCCCAGATCGATCGGCAGGAAATCGAAGAACAGCGTGCGATCGGTCTGCGTGGCGAGCGACACCATCCGCCCGCGCCGCGTTTCCGGCACGCGCCCGTAGACGTAATGGAGATTCGTCGTCTTTCCGGACCGTCCCGGTCCGTAGTAGACGATTTTGCACGTGATCTCACGGGTCGTGAAGTTGACCAGGGACACGGGCTATCTCCCAAACAGCGTGTTGAGGCTGTCCGTCAGCTCGCGCTCGAAGTCCGCGGCCAGCACCTGTTTCGGTACCGTGCCCTTCGGCGTGGCCACCTTCAAATCCGCCGCAAGTTGCTCATAGAATAACTGCACCAGGCCAAGCGATGAAACATCGAGATCATAGACGGCGAGCACCGCGAGCGTCCCGCGTTCGGTGACGAAGGTCGCGAGGAAGAATCCTGTCTTGGGACCCTGGTGACTGAGCGCCGCGAATGGCTTCTGCCGCAGCTGGCGCGCCAGCTCGCCCGTGGACGCGACGATCGCCGCGGCGAGCGCCGCCGCCGACATCACGTCCACCGCGCGCGAGAAACCGGACTGCGCCAGCACCTGTCCGGCCGGCGTCAGTACCAGGACCAGACGCACCGACGCCTCCCGCACGAAGTCGGTGAGGGGTTGGAGCGTCCAGCTTTCGACGGCGCGGGTTTGTGGACTCATAGCACCGCCTCCGCGGCCCGCAGCAGCTCGAGCCGGACGAGCCCGATGTTCACGTCCGGCTCCGCGACCGCCACGACGAGAATCCCGCCGGACGCATCGCCGGGCACCACCAGAATCGCGCCCTGTTCCGCCTGAAGATGCCAGAAGACGCTCGATCCGGTACCAGCCGCCTCCATCGCGCGACGCAACCGGCCGGCAAGGCTTGCCGCCAGCGCGGCCACGGCGCTGCCCTTGATCCCTTCCATCAGCTGCTCGGCGACGACGAGCCCGTCCTCGGCCGAGACGAGCATCGCGCCACGGACGCCGCGCACGCGCGTGATGAGGTCGAGCGCCTTGCTCACTGTTTCTCCAGCCAGTGGCGCGCCATCAGCGTCGCGCGCTGCGCCAGGATCGCCAGCCGGCCGAGCGGCATGCCGCGCTCGCGCACGACGAGGAGCAGCGCGTCCGGCGTCGGGTGCCCCAGATGGACGTTGCCGTTCTGTCCCTCCGCCGATAGCCCCATCCACGCACCCAGGCCGAGCAGCTTGACGGTGCGCGCCGCCTCCTGCGACACGCCGGCGAGGTACGCCGCGACCGCGTCGGTGACATCCGTTCCGGACTTGTCCTTCAAGGCGCCGCCGAGAACTCGCCCCGCGCCGTCGATGAGCAGTAGCCCTTCGTTCGCTCCCTCGAGGCCGGCGAAAACGCGGCTTTCATCGAGCGCACCGCTTGAAACTGCGGCGGTAGGTGAGGCGGCGGTCGCTGACGGCTCGGTGGCGGGACTCGGTGTTGGCGACGGCGGTCCCACGCCCTTGTGCATCATCGCAATCGCTTGATCGATGCTCGGGTCGTCGGGCTCGACTTTCCGCGCCTGCTCGAGGTGCGCCTCGGCCTGCGCCAGGTCGCCCACCTTGAAATAAAGGAAGGCGAGTCCCTTGAGCGCGCCGGTGTGGTGCGGCGCGATCCGTACGGCCATGTCCCATTCGTCGAACGCGCGCTCGTAGTCGTGCTTGTCGGCCAGGATGCGCGCGTACAGATCGTGGGCGTCCGCGAGGTGCGGATGCCGCTCGAGCCCGTTCATCGCGACGCGCAGCGCCGCTTCGAGCTGCCCTTTGCGCCGCAACGCTTCGCCCAGCCGCAGGAACACGAGGCTCTGCGGATCCTGCGCGAGCTGCGCGGAAAGGGCGCGGACGTCGTCAGCCATGGCTGAACACCCGGGCTGCCTCGCGCGCGCGATACACCTCGGCCCGTTGCGCCTCCTCTTCGGGGCTGCGCGCGAGCCGCTCCCACTCGTCCCAGCTCGCGACGGCTTCGCCGAAGCGACCCATCGAGACCAGCGCAAATCCGAGCTGGCGGTGTGCGGCGGCGAGGTTGGGATCGAGCCGCAGCGCGCGCCGCAGCTCCTCGGCGGCCGCCGAACCATGTCCTTGCGCCAGGTGAATGCGGCCGAGCAGCAGATGGATCGTCGCATCGTGCGGCTGCATGCTCCCGGCTTGCTCGGCCGCCGCGCGCGCGGCGTCCAGGTCCTTCGCCTCGAGCGCCCGCTCGGCTTTCGCCACCAGCTCGGGCACGTCGGTCGACGCGCTCGGCCGGCCGCGCTTCCCGGTGCCGGGATCCATGAGCACGATCACGCCGGCACTCTCGAGACCGAACAACGTCTTGGC
>Ga0070697_100004500_pt1 | contig 10719 bp, 8 predicted proteins | sample KBSK1501metaG_FD_65475 | JGI IMG/M metagenome (GOLD analysis project Ga0070697, IMG submission 65475) | Corn, switchgrass and miscanthus rhizosphere microbial communities from Kellogg Biological Station, Michigan, USA - KBS K1-50-1 metaG | ecosystem: Host-associated > Plants > Roots >... | reverse complement strand
AGTAGGACAGTTCGTTGACTACGCACTTCAAGAAGGCAAACGTGCCGAAGCATGCGAACAGGCACTACTCGAAGCAGTGCGCGCAGGCGTAATGGACCTGGAAGAACATGGGCAGCCCGTGACGTATAGAGCTATCGGTCAAAAAATCGGCATCCCCCATCCTGTATGGCTGCCCTACGTCCATGTCATTATTCGGATGGTTGTGCAGATTTGTGGGACCATAGTTTTGCAGAGAGGTGGGGTTGTCTGAGCGTAAGGAAATAAATGGCGGACAACACAAACTCCTGAAATTGCTGTAAGCTGTTTTGACGAGGAACCATAGTTTTGCAGAAAAAATTCAGAAATAGTATGATCCTGTTGACCAATATAGGGTAATGCTTATCTATAGCTCTCTGTTCTTCAGTATTTTCCAGACCATTCAGGCTACTGGCATTTCCATATCGAAGCCAACCAAGGATTGTTATCAACAAAGGAGAGCACGCTTCCTGCCAGATGTTCTCCAGGTATCAAGCGAGAAAACGGTAGATCAGGGTATCCGTGCGAAAGTGTCGCTCAGCGCTGAGGCTGTTGGACACGGCAACAAACTGCTTTTCACCTTCGCGCCAGGTGCACAGGTCGGTTCCTCCAAAGGTAGGAAAGGCATCAACGGCGCTCAATGCGCCATCCTGCCAGCGATAGATCTGGGAGTTCAGTGCTGTTTGTGGATTGGCCGGTGTGCCCAGGATAAAGTTCACGCGGAGCACATACAGGTGCCTGTCATCTTGGATCAGAGCAAACTCCCGTGCGCCTGGACCTGCGAGCAGCTGGTGTTCACCAAAGGCACGTCCATTCCAACGGAACACCGGCGAGTCGCTTTGCAGGCGTGCGCATACCAGGTAGGTGGCACCATCAACCTCAAAGGTCGTAAAAGCTCGTCCCTGGGTCTCAACCAGGGGTTGAAATGGTTCAAAACGGCTCCCATTCCAGCGATAGAGCACAGACGACTGCAGATGGTCCGCGTGCGCCAGAAACATCTGCCTCTCCACGGTAAAAAAGTGCCAGTTGTATGCCCATTGCGAGGGAATCTCCTGAAATGGCTCGAAGCGCGTGCCGTTCCATTCGTAAATTTGGGAAGCCACGTTTTTCACTCCCTCCGCGACCACTCCCTGAGCAAGCGCCAGAAAATGGCGATCTCCTATGGCAAAATGCCGCCATTGCTTGGCCGCAACGGTGGGAACGCGCTGAAATTCCTCAAAACGGTTTCCCTGCCATTCGTAAATGACCGAATCAACTGCGAACTGATACGGGCCCTGTCCAGAACGGATGCTTGCAATCGCCAGGAAGTGCCGCTCTCCCAGCGAAAAAAACTCCGCATCTTCCCCGCCAGGGGAGGGGAGACGCTGCTGCTCGATATACGTCTCGGCCGTGCGCCGATACAACAGCACCTCGGTATCACTATTGCCCCCATTGATCGTGGGCTCGGTGTGTGGGAGGTCTTTGGCCAGTTGTGGAATCGCGAGATAGGTTTGCCCTTCCAAGACAAACCGTTCGACGGCGCGAGCGCCTGACGTGGGCAAGCGCTGCATCTCTTTGAGATAGATAGTGCCCATCGATAAAAACTCCCTTTGCAAGAACCGGTTGCGTACATAGGCAACAAAGCAGGGATGTTCCTGTTAAGCCAGGACGCAAGACGTCTCACCCTTTATTTCCTGGAGCAGTCGTGTGTTGCGCGTAAACTCGTAGCCCATCGATAAATAGGCGGCGTATGCCCGTCATGATCCGCTCGCGACTGAAGTCGCGGGTCTGCTGTTGGAACTCATAGAGGGGTGGCATCATGGCCGCTAAGATGGCATCGGCTGTAAACGCGACATCCAGATCGCTGGTCTCACCCTGTGCCACCGCTTTCGCGAGCAACTGACAAATACGCTGGTACAGCGCGGGATAAAAAGGGTTCGTATGCTCTCTGTGGTGAGGAGATCCCGCCAGTTCCATGACCAGGGTAAATAACGATAGATGGGTCTCGGTCAGACGCAGCAACGCGTCGAGAAACCAGTCCAATTGGCTCAAAGCTGGATCGGGAGCGTCAGGGGAGAGGGTGGCATCAACCTGTTTCCAAAAAGCCGCAATTGACTCTGTCAACAATGCCTCCCCCAACACTCCTTTGTGCGCAAAGCAGCGGTAAAGCGTGCCGGGACCGATCCTTGCAACCTGGGCAATCTCATTCATACTCGTGGCATCCACTCCCTGAGTGGCAAAGAGTTGCCTGGCTACCTGGAGAATGCGCTCCCGGTTCTCGATTGCATCCCGGCGTTTTCGTCTCTGAGATGCTGGTTGATCGCTGGTCACCTCTGTCATCGCGAACGTTCTTTCTTGAATCGGCACACCAGGTATGCCCTTGACTAACGGAGGATTCTCCATTATACTTTTGTTATTCGGAGATTTCTCCGCTTTATTATAGCAGGAACACGAAAGGAATGCAATGGACATTCTGGTTGAAAAAAACATCATGGTTCCCACGCGCGATGGCGTCGAACTTGCCACTGATGTGTATCGCCCAGTTGAGGAGGGACAGTTCCCGGTCCTCCTCGCGCGCCTCCCCTATAATAAAGAGCCGCTGGCTCAGGTTGCACAGTCCGCGATCGATGCTTTCCGAGCCGTGCAGCAGCGGTATGTGGTCGTCTTTCAGGATTGCCGGGGGCGTTTTGCCTCCGAGGGCGCGTTCTCCCCGGCGATCAATGAAGCCAGCGATGGAGTTGATACGATCGACTGGATCATCCAGCAGCCTTGGGCGAGTGACCAGGTAGGCATGGTGGGTGGGTCGTACCTCGGATTCACGCAATGGTTGCTGGCGAAAGAGCATCCAGAAGCCCTGCGTGCTCTTGCTCCGGTGGTGACTACCGCGAACTTTTACCAGGCGCCTTTTCGTCACCAGGGTGGCGTGCTCGATCTGGGATGCGCGCTCTCCTGGTCCCTGGGTATGGTTCTTGAGGAATTGCAACGGCGGTTGCGCCAGGGAAGGGCCAGTCAGGAACAGATGGGAGCCTTCATGCAGATGATGCGTGATCCATCGGCACTCTTTGAGCATCTCCCGCTCACCGATCAGCCGCTCTTGCGCGAGTTTGCGCCTTTTTATCTGGAGTGGCTGGCGCATCCCACCTACGACGATTACTGGCGGAGCATCGCGCCAGGTGAGTGCTACGAACACATCACCGTGCCCGCGCTCAATGTCGGCGGCTGGTACGACCTCTTCCTGGGGACGACCCTGGCGAATTACACTGGTATGAAGCAGCGTGGAGGAAGCGCAGTCGCACGCGCACACCAGCGCTTGGTCATCGGTCCCTGGTCGCACATGAATAGGACGGGCGTTTTCCCAGAGCGTGCTTACGGCCTGGCTGCCAGTGGTGACGCCGTGGATCTCGTCGGGATGCAATTGCGCTGGTACGATCACTGGCTCAAGGGGGAGGAGAATGGGGTCGAACAGGACAAGCCAGTCAAGCTCTTTGTCATGGGACTCGACCAGTGGCGCGACGAAGAGGACTGGCCACTCCCAGATACGCAGTTCCGCCCCTATTACCTGCACAGTGCCGGGCACGCCAATAGCGCGACTGGTAATGGCACACTCTCCACCCAAGCCCCAACAGATGAGCCAGAGGATGTCTATCTCTATCATCCCCGCAACCCTGTGCCGACGACGGGAGGCGCGATCCTGCTGGGCCTGACCCCAGTGGAGGGACCACGCGGTCAGCGTGCGGTGGAGGCGCGTGAGGATGTGCTCTGCTATAGCACTCCCGTGCTGGAGAAGTCTGTGGAGGTCACAGGCCCCATCGCACTGGTGCTGTATGTCTCCTCGTCGGCCCGCGATACGGACTTCACAGGCAAACTGGTTGATGTCTCCCCTGATGGTCGCGCAGAGATTCTTACAGATGGTATTCTGCGTGCTCGCTATCGTGAGTCGTTCACTGAACCGAAACTGCTGGAGCCTGGACAGACCTATAAGCTGCACCTGGATTTGTGGGCGACCTCTAACCTGTTTCAAGCGGGGCACCGCATCCGCCTGGAGGTCTCCAGTTCCAACTTCCCGCGTTTTGATCGCAATACGAACACGGGCGGAACCATCGAGACGGAAACCGAGCAGGATTTTGTGCCAGCCGTCAACCGGATCTACCATGAGCGCGCGTATCCCTCGCATCTGATCCTGCCCATTATTGAGCGCGACAGGCCAGCAACACAGGGATCAGCCTGGAACAGCGTGGCCAAGGCACACAGTACGAACGAACCTGGAGAACTACCAATGGCTGTTTACCAGAATCCAGAACTTCTCTCGCTTTTCGACGTCTATACGGGTGGACCCACTAGCATTGGCGCTGACCTGACGCGCATGACGATGCAAGCCGCCTCGGACGACCCGCTGATTGTCGTGACGAAGACGGATATGGCGCTCTTCCCGGGCGGTGGGGCAGCACCAAGCGTCGAAAGCTTTCGCCTTTCCACTCGCGGCTTCAAGGAACTCGCAGCCGTGTCGCATCTTGGACCGGCACTCGCCACCCTCGTCAACATGCACGCTATCGACCCATCGAGCGAGGTGTGGCGCCAGGACGCAGAGCGTTTGCTTGCAAGCGTCGTGGTGGCACGAGCCGCAAATGCTGAAGAGGTATGGCGCGAGAGCATTGCGGCTGAAGCGTACAAGGGCCGAGAGAAGACAATCGCTGCCATGATCGACTACGCCTGCGCCGTCACGGTGCGCTATCTCAAGACCGTGCTGGCTGATGATGCGAAGCTCACGTCTGAGTACCTCCGCAAGGAATACCTGGAGGCGGCAGGCTCCGACCTTGGCGCGACGATCCCGGTCAATGCGGTGATGATCGCCACCTTCTTTCTCACCGGTCTGGATATCGCCTTTCGCATCACGCGCTGGTTCCGGCAACAGGCGGTGGACTGGAGTCGTGCGATGGTGCTGATCTCGGGAAAACAAGGGCGCCCAACGTCAGGGGTCACGTTGACGAGCAACTCGGTCTGTCAGATGATTATCCATGCCTCGGAGCTTTCGCTGCCGCTGGGACGGATCTATATCGCTCCCCACGCGCCGTCGTTCGTGTTGAGTGACCCGGTCGATCTGGAGGCGGTGCGCGCGCTGGAAGAGCAGTACCGGTTTCTCTGGTGCTCCACCTGGGCGATTAGCCAGTTGGGAGCCACCATGTTTGACGGGTACCCACGCTACGCACCTGGATCGTCTGTGGAACCGGTGATTGACAATGCGACTCGCGAGCTTTCAGAAATGCCTCGCATTCTCGGTCCGGATGATATGCGCACGATGACCACACGTCTGCGTCTCGTCCTGGAAGATCCTCGCCAACTGCTCTCTGGCTCGGTCACAGACTATGCGGCATCGCAGCTTCGTGAAACGGGGAACAACCCGGCTGCCGTCGTGGTTCCAGGTCTTGATGGGTACGCGTATCCCACGGACCTCTTATAACCCTTCTTGCGCCGTCATGGCGTGCTGTGGTGCATCGCACCGCACGAGGAGATCCACATGCGTGAGACAACTCAGGCAAATGCCTTCCTTGAACGACTCCGATCAGGCGAATTGACCCTCATGATGGCGATCCGCAGTGCTCGCACCACTGAGATCGTGCGCATCGCAAAGGCGACCGGACATCACGCCGTTATGGTGGACCTTGAGCACAGCGCGATCGATGTCGGTCTCGCCGGCGAGATGTGCGCGGTCGCCAGTGATCTGGGCCTGACCCCCTTTGTGCGCGTCCCTGAGCGGGACTATGGCATAATCGGGCGGCTGCTGGACGGTGGTGCCTCTGGTATCATCGCGCCTCGGATTGAGACGGTCGAGGAGGCGGACGCGATCTGCCGTGCGTGCCGCTTTCCTCCCGCAGGCCAGCGGTCCCAACTCGCCATGGTGCCTCAGTATGGGATGCGCCCCATGGCGGCAAGCGAGCTCAACCCACTGCTCGATGCCAGCACCATCGTGCAGGTGCTCCTCGAAACACCCCAAGGCATCGAGGCAGCGGACGCGATTGCGGCGTTGCCTGGGATCGACATGCTCTCGATCGGCGCCAACGATCTGTGCGCGGAACTCGGCATAGCAGGACAGTTTGCAGACGCTCGCCTCCGGGAACAGGTCGCCAGGGTCGCGGAAGCGTGCAAACGTCACAGCAAGCCGTTCATGCTCGGCGGCATCAGCGACCTTGCTATTGTCAAGGACCTCTTGCCGCTTGGCATCGCACCGCTGTTTTTGACCGGTACGGACACCGACATGCTCTACTCCGCTGCGGAGCAGCGCAGTCGCCGTCTCTCAGAATGGCACCTGCAACACTGATCTCGAAGAGGGAGGAACCTATGGACAACACGATCCTGGTCACCACACCAATGCGCGCGGCCTCGACGAATACACCGCCAGCATTCACCATGCCGCCCCGCAGCTGCGACTCACACTTTCATGTCTTCGAGCCCGGCTACCCCCATGTGCCCAACCCACTGTACACCTTTCCGGACGGCACGGTCGATCACTACCTTGCGCCGTTGGACTTCCTGGGCATCGACCGTTGCGTGCTCGTGCAACCGACGTTCTATGGCACCGATAACACCCTGACCTGCGACACGCTCAAGAGGATCGGATCCCGCTGCCGCGCTGTGGTGCGCGTGGAAGAAGACATCTCCGAGGCCGAGCTTGATCGCTTCCACAAGCTCGGTGTTCGGGCACTGCGGCTGGATCTGTTTGCCCGCGCCACCTGGCCGACAACCGACCTCATCAACTACATCACGCGAATGGCGGCGCGGGCACGTCCTCGGGGCTGGCACATTCAGTTCTATACACCGGGAACGATCGTTCGCGATCTCCTACCCTTTCTCGCCGATTTCGAAGAACCGTTTGTCATTGACCACATGGGCTACATGGTGGAGGCCGATGGCCTCACCCGGGACGACTTTGATCGTCTCCTGAAGGTGCTGCAGCAGGGAAACTGCTGGGTGAAGCTGTCGGGACCCTACCGTATCGCGAAGGAGAAGGGCCTGGATTCCGTTGCGCCCATCGGTCGCGCCCTGGTGGAGACGCGGCCAGATCGCCTGATCTGGGGATCCGACTGGCCGCACTTGCCCAATGGACAACGCGACACGGGAGAGGTGCTGAACCTGCTGGGCGACTGGGCACCCGACGCAGCAACACGTGAGCAGATTCTGGTCGCGGCACCAGACCGCCTCTTTTTCTACGAGTAACCGCAGGGCATGCATTCGTACCAATCGCACTCAACATTCCTCCCCAAACGTTCGTGCCTGGGGAAGATGCCCTCGCCTGCGATCTCACAGCCTTTGGTGGACTGGCAGCAGGATGGCAGAGGGGTGCGCTGGATCGTGATAGACGCTCTGCTCGGCAACACACAGGTTTTTCCCCGTGGCCAGTGGTTCCCCGCTGCCAAGGTTCCGGACAAAACGCGGATGCGCACCGCTGGAGACCTGAACGCGGAGACGCTGCCCCTTGAAGAAGCGGCAAGCGGTCGGCCAGAGCTTGAGCCAGATCCGCAGGCTGCCATCGGGCTCTGGCGTGATGCTGCCAGGAGTCAGGCGCAGGATGCCGTCGCAGAGGTTGGTTGACTTGCCCGAGGCTTCCACGACGCAGAGCCGGGCAAAGAAATCGGTGTGCTCCAAGTTGGAGTGTACATACAGTTCGGCGGTGACTGGACCAATGACCTCCAGGTCTTGCTCCAAGATGGCGCTCGTATACACCAGCACATCCGGGCGAGCTTCCAGCGCACGGTTGTCCCTCGGACCCATATGTGCCTGTGCCCCAAGCGAATTCCCTCCTACCGCTGGCGTTGGATCGGCGGGATCATAGTGGTAGCGATCCGGCTCCGAGGCAGGGGGAACCGCTGTCGCCAGCATACCGCCAGGGTGAAAGTGCCAGCGCTCGGTCTGGGCAGGGGGTGGCCAGTCAGCAAAATCGCGCCACTCGTTTGCCCCCAAAACAAACAGTCGGACAGGAGCCTCGCGCAATCCACTCCGGTCGCCTTTCACATGGGCACGCAGCCAGGCCAGTGCCTCCTGGATCAGCACAGGGCTGCGTGCGGCCTCGAGGTGTGTCCAGGGACCAACAAGCAGAGAGGGGTGTCGTCCCGCCGCGCGCAGGGCCTGGTAATCCCCGAGCTGCCAGTCCAGGAAGAGATCGTACCAGCCACCCATGAGATAGACCGGTGCCGTGACCTCTGCGAGACGGGCACTGAAGTCGACGGGGTTCCAGTAGTCGGAGTCCTGCTCGTGCAGCATCATGTCCTGGAAGGAGTGGGAGGGCTGGTCAATGGCGGCCCGGTCAGCCTCCCCGAGCGGCAAATATTGGTACGCCAGAGCTAGTCGGCGCTCCCGTTTGCCCTGAGCGGAGAGTGAGCGGAGACGCATCCCAGTCGCGGCCTGCAGAGTCATCGTCGTGGACCAGTTCAGGAACGTTTCCAGCGTCAGCGATCCCCCCTGGAAACGATAGTGGTTGAAATCGGCGCTCGTGACCTGAATGACCATGGCTTTTAGTTCAGGTCCGGCCTCGGCGGCCACTGCCCACTGCACAAAACCGAGGTAGCTGCCGCCCACGGTGGCGAGTTCGCCCGAGAACCACTCCTGCTGTTTGATCCACGCGATTGTCGCCAGCCCGTCCTCATGCTCATTACGGGCATAGGCAAACGTGCCGCCCGAGCCGGCGGTGCCGCGGCAGCTCTGGATCAAGACCTGATAGCCTTGCCCAACATAGGGAAGAGCGCTCAAAACGCCGATCAAGCCTCGCCGCCCATATGGAGAACGGATCAGGAGCGTTGGGCGTTTGGGGCCTGTGCGAGGCGTATAATGGTCAGCGAGCAGCACGACTCCATCGGGCATGGGAACCTGGAGGTTGCGGGTGATCAGAATGTCATGGGTCTCGGCTGGTGGCAAACGCATCAACCAGGTAAGAAGACGACTGGTGAGACTCATGCAATGCGCTCCTTTTCTGCGACGCTTCCCTTTCGCTGCTCTTGACAAGCGGAGATTTCTCCGAATAACAAAAGTATAACGGAGAAATCTCCGCTTGTCAAGGGTACTGCCCCTCTCGGTGGTGGATACATCGGACTTTTGTCCCTCTGGCTTGACAGTCCCTTCCGACCCTCATTATTAGCAGAAAGCTCTCCATGTTTCTCATTTCAAGCAGCGAGGATCATTATGGCCATTCAGGTTGTCTTGTTTCTGCTCGTGTTCCTCCTCTTCCTTGGATTGGCGCTGCTTTGTCGCCTTGCTTGGCCTCATCTTCAGCCTTCTGATGCACAAGCAGGCAGGAGATGTGCTCTGGTCCACCGTCTGCTCAAGCCCCGCACTCCACTTGATTGCCCCGTCTGTCGTCTCGCCTCGCCAGGCGTGGAACCAGCCTCTGCACCTGTGCGCCCCTGGCGCGAGGTCAAAAGCCGGCGGGGAGCCCCCAAGCGCATACCCACCGCAGGCTTCGCTTGTCCCAACCAGCAGTGCGCGTACTTCGGGATCACAGACGCTTCCAGCCACGCTCTCGTGGGAGATGGCAAGCATGGCCAAGCCGAACACATCCAAACGTTTCGCGGTCAAGCCTGCCGGACCACGTTCAGTGCGCGACGCGACACCCCCTTGTACCGTCTGAAAACCCCTTCTCAGCAGATCGCAAGGGTGCTCTCTGCGCTTGCCGAAGGTCTGGACCCTTGCGCCGCCGAACGGGTCTTCGGCTACCGACAGGCCACCATCATCACCTGGCTGACTCGTGCTGGCGAGCACGCACAGACCTTCCACGAGCGCTGCTTTTGCTCCCTCCAGCTCCCTCACCTCCAACTGGACGAACTACGAACAAGGCTCCGGAGCTCCCAGCATGTGCTGTGGCTCTGGCTGGCCATTGATCCCCTCACGAAGATTCTTCCTGTGCTTGAGCGCGGCCCGCGAACGCAAAACATGGCGCATCTGTTCATTCACTCTCTCCGACAAATGCTGGCCGCCTTTCTGTATCCCCCTTTTCAGCAGTGATGGCTTGAACCTGTACTTCTATGCGCTGACAGCCCATTTTGGACACTGGCTCCAGGTGAGTCGTCGAGGTAGGAAAGTCTTGCAGTGGCAGGTAGCTGCTGAACTGATCTACGGTCAGGTGAAGAAAAGCTACCGACGGCGCAAACTGGTTCGTGTGACGCAGGTGATGCGCCTTGGGACAGAGGCAGATCTCACGGGTGCCTTACAGGGATTGGGCCTCTCTGGACGGCTCAACACCGCTTTCATCGAGCGGGTGAATCTGACCGTCCGGCATGGGGTGGCAGCGCTCGCACGACGTACGTGGGCCACTTCCCAACAGGCTCCACAGCTCCTAGCCCATCTGGAGTGGTGGCGCGCCTACTAGCACTTTGTGCGTCCTCACGCAGCGCTGCGAGTAGCGCTCGTGCAGCCGCGAGAGCGAGGGGGCAACCTGGTGGCGCAACGCTACCGGCAACGCACGAAAGCTCTGGCAGCGGGAAGAACCACCCGACGATGGACGGCGCGCGAGGTCCTCTCTTGCCCCTTGCCAAAGGTTTGCGCTTGAGAGCCATCGAAGCCAGGTGCGGGTGCCGTGTCATGGCATGGAGTGGTGAAGGGAAGGGTCAGCAGAAGAAGTCAGATGGGTCTCACTCCAGGCTGAGGTGGCCTGTCCGGACTGCCTCATGGCGAAAACACCAGCCTGAAGGGTCTTTGCAGAGGGTGACCGATTTATCCACCATGTCCAATGGCAGCACC
>Ga0070697_100004499_pt1 | contig 10720 bp, 11 predicted proteins | sample KBSK1501metaG_FD_65475 | JGI IMG/M metagenome (GOLD analysis project Ga0070697, IMG submission 65475) | Corn, switchgrass and miscanthus rhizosphere microbial communities from Kellogg Biological Station, Michigan, USA - KBS K1-50-1 metaG | ecosystem: Host-associated > Plants > Roots >... | reverse complement strand
TCGTGGCGAGCGCGAATTTTCTGATCGACGCCGAATCAAAAATTCAGGGTGCGCTCAAAGATTTTGAGCAGCAATAGGCGGAGGCAATCGTGATCGAGCGACTGATCGAGGCGAGTGCGCGGAACAAATTTCTCGTCTTCCTTTTCGCCATCTTTGGCGTCGCGGCCGGCGTTTATGGACTGATTCACACGCCGCTCGACGCCATTCCAGATCTCAGTGACGTGCAGGTGATTGTTTACACGGATTGGGAGGGACGTTCGCCCGATCTGGTCGAGGACCAAATCACTTATCCAATTTCCACGGTCTTCATCGCCGCGCCCAAAGTAAAGTTCGTGCGCGGCGAATCGATGTTCGGCAAATCGTTCGTTTACGTCATCTTCGAGGACGGTACCGACATTTATTGGGCGCGATCGCGCGTCATTGAATATTTGAATTCGGTGCGCGGCTCGCTGCCAGAGGGCGTGAACCCGACGATCGGCCCCGACGCCACAGGCGTGGGATGGGTGTACGAGTACGCGCTGGTTGACGATAGCGGAAAGCATGATCTGGCGGCGCTGCGTTCGATCCAGGATTGGAACCTTCGTTACGCGCTCGAGTCGGTGAAAGGCGTCGCCGAAGTCGCGCCGATCGGCGGCTTCGTAAAGCAATACCAGGTCGATCTCGATCCCAACGCGCTCGTCGCCTACAACATCCCGCTCAGCGACGTCGTCAGCGCGATCAAAACGAGCAACGCCGACGTAGGCGGCAAAACTTTCGAGATTGCGACCACGGAATATTTCGTGCGTGGCCGCGGCTACATCAAAAGCGTCGCGGACATCGAAAACATTGTACTGAAAGTCGATAAAGGCACGCCAGTTTACGTGAAGAACGTGGGCACTGTGCATCTCGGCGGCGATATCCGGCGCGGGATCGCGGAACTGGACGGCAAAGGCGAGACCGTTGGTGGGATCGTTGTGATGCGTTACGGCGAGAATGCGCTCAACGTGATCGGTGGTGTCAAAAAGAAAATCGACGAGATCAAATCATCGCTGCCGGCCGGTGTGCGCATCGTGCCGACTTACGACCGCAGCGAGTTGATCCGGCGCGCCATCGCGACGCTGCGCGAAAAGCTGATTGAAGAAAGCATCGTGGTCGCGCTTGTCTGCATTGTTTTTCTTTGGCACATCCGCTCCTCGCTGGTGGCGATCATCACGCTACCCGTCGCGATCATCCTGGCGTTCATCCCGATGTGGTGGATGAATCTGACTTCCAACATCATGTCGCTTAGCGGCATCGCGATTGCCATCGGCGCGATGGTGGATTCAGCGATCATCATGATCGAGAACGCGCACAAAGCGCTCGAACAGTTCCGCGACGAACACAAGCGCGAGCCGAACTCGGTCGAGCGCGCGGGGGTGATCGTCGTCGCGGCCAAAAGCGTGGGTCGCTCCCTCTTCTTCGCGCTGCTGGTCATCACAGTCAGTTTCATTCCGGTGTTCTCGCTCACCGCGCAGGAAGGCCGTCTCTTTAAGCCACTCGCTTTCACAAAGACCTTTTCGATGTTCTTCGCCGCATTTCTTGGCGTGACACTGGTTCCCGTGCTGATGCTGCTTTTGATCCGCGGCAAAATCACACCCGAGATCAAAAATCCGGTCAATCGATTCTTGATTTGGGCGTATCAACCGCTCGCGAATTTCGTGCTCCGCTATCGCATGTTTACGCTCGCCTGTGCCGCGCTCCTTCTCACGCTCACGATTTTTCCGTTCAAGAGACTTGGCAGCGAATTCATGCCGCCACTGAACGAAGGCACCCTGCTTTACATGCCGACGGCGATTCCGGGAATGTCGATTGCCGAGGCCGCGAAAATTTTGCAGATCCAGGATCGCCAGCTCAAGAAAATTCCGGAAGCGGTGACCGTATTCGGCAAAGCGGGCCAGGCAGATACGCCAACCGATCCCGCGCCGCTGTCGATGTTCGAAACCGTTGTCGCGTTGAAGCCGGCCGATCAGTGGCGCAAGGGAATGACCTGGGACAAGCTGCTCGCTGAACTGAACGCCAATATCAAGACGCCTGGCATGGCGAACATTTTTTGGATGCCGATCCAAACGCGCACCGAAATGCTCACCACCGGTTTTCGTAGCGTGCTCGGCATAAAAGTTTTCGGCCCCGATCTCGGCGAAATTCAAAAGATTGCGGTGCAGATTGAAAAAGAGCTCGCCGATCTTCCAGACACCCGCAGCGCGTTTGCCGAGCGCACCGTTGGCGGCTATTTCCTCGACTTCACCGTTAACCGCGAAGCCGCGGCGCGGTACGGTTTAAAAGTTGGCGACGTGAATGATATCGTCGAGTCAGCCATCGGCGGCAAAAACATTACGACCACCGTTGAGGGGCGCGAGCGTTACCCGGTCAACGCGCGTTATGCCCGCGATTTTCGGCAAGACATTGACTCACTCAAACGCGTGCTTGTCGCCACGCCAACAGGCGCGCAGGTACCGATCGACTTGCTCGCTGACATTCGTTACAAGACCGGTCCTCCCTCCGTGCGCAGTGAGAACGGAAAATTGGTCGGGTTCGTTTTTGTAGACATCACCACAAGCGACATCGACGGCTACGTGCGCAAGGCGTCGCAACAGCTCAGCCAGCGCATTCAGTACCCGCCCGGTTACTACATTGAATGGGCTGGGCAGTTTCAATATCTGCAAGCCGCCAAAGCGCGGCTCAAGATCGTGATCCCCTTAACGCTGCTGATCATTTTCGTGCTCCTCTACATGAACACGAAATCGTTGGTGAAAACTGCAATCGTGTTACTCGCCGTACCGTTCTCGTTGATCGGCGCTTTCTGGCTTCTTTACATCCTCGGCTACAACATGAGCGTCGCCGTTTGGGTTGGACTCATCGCGCTTGCTGGACTGGACGCCGAGACAGGTGTCGTCATGCTGCTCTACCTCGATCACGCATGGGAAAAATTCAAAGCCGAGGGGCGAATGACCTCGATGCGCGATTTGCACGACGCCGTGATTGAGGGCGCGGTGGGTCGCGTGAGGCCGAAGATTATGACCGTGTGCGCGATTCTCTTCGGTCTGCTGCCGATCATGTGGTCGCCCGTTATGCAAGCTGGCGCCGACGTCATGAAGCGCATCGCCGCGCCGATGATCGGCGGCGTTGTCACCTCCGCAATTCTGGAGTTGCTCATTTACCCCGTGATCTACGTCATCTGGCGGCGACGCGAACTGCCGGATAGGACTGAAGAAGAGCGTGCGCCAAATGTCCCGCCGGCGCTGGTACCATCTCACCGCGTCCGGCATCATTTGCCAAGAATCATCGCCACTACCCTCGTCGCGATTGGGCTGATTTATGGCGCGCGTTTCGCGTGGCACAAATTTGCGAGCCGAAACATGACCGGCACCTCTTTCGCTACGCAGACCGTGAACAATCTCACGGTAAAGCTGATGGCTCCAGCAGGTCAGCTTCGACAAGGCGACAACAATATTCTGATCGAATTTCGCGATTCAGGCGGGCAACTTGTCGATGTTGGCGATGTGAATTTTACCATCGACATGAATATGCCTGGCATGCAAATGCACGAAGGCGCAAAGATCCAATCCGCTGGGACGGCCGGCCGTTATCGCGCGAAAATCAAAGTGGGAATGGCCGGCGATTGGAATGCAAAACTTTCCTACGATGGACCGCATGGTCGCGGCGAGACAACTACCACATTGAGCGCCAAGCCTTAGTCGATTTCTTAAGATAGGAAATCATGAATATCCTTCGCCCATCGCGTTACTCGCTGCCTGAATCCGCGGTCACGCCGGAAGCGATTTTTTGGAATCGCCGCCGATTCCTGAGAGGGTTGGCCTTAGCTGCAACTGGTACGACGTTGTCGGCTTGCCGGTCGAAAGAAAGCGCATTCGAAACAGCCGACGCTCCGCTGCCGCCGCGGCCTTCCGATGGACTTTATCCCGCGTCGCGCAATGCCAGATATCAAGTTGAAGATCGGACGCTGACTCCCGCCGGCATTGCCGGTCGCTACAACAATTTCTACGAATTCACCACTGACAAAGCTGCGGTGGCGCGTCTTGCATCCGAGCTCACGATTGATCCGTGGACCGTCGAGATTGGAGGTCTCGTGCAAAAGCCTTTCCAGATCGGTTTTGAAGATCTCGTCAAAAAATTCCCACTGGAGGAACGAATCTACCGGCTTCGCTGCGTCGAGGCGTGGTCGATGGTCGTGCCTTGGGTCGGCTTTCCTTTTGCAAAATTCGTTGAGCTGTGCGCACCGCTTTCATCAGCGAAATACGTGCGCTTTATGTCTTTTTACCGACCGCAAGAAGCGGTGGGACAAAGAGAGCAAGACTACCCCTGGCCTTACTACGAAGGTCTGGGCCTGGACGAAGCGATGAATGAGTTGACGCTGCTCACGACCGGGATTTATGGCAAGCCGTTGCCCAGACAGCACGGCGCGCCTTTGCGTCTTATCGTTCCCTGGAAGTACGGCTACAAGAGTCCGAAGTCGATCGTGAAAATCGATTTCATCGCGGAGCAGCCCCGCACTTTCTGGAATGACTTGGGGCCAATCGAATACAGCTTTTTATCGAATGTTGATCCGGACGTGCCGCATCCGCGCTGGTCGCAGATGACCGAGCGGGACATCGGCACCAATATGCGCATTCCCACGTTAAAGTACAACGGCTACTCCGACTTTGTTGCTTCGCTTTATGCTTAACCTTCGCACACGCCTATGAACCGCTGGCTGCGTCAACTGCACCGCTTCCTCGGCGTTTTCTTTTCGCCGCTCTTGTTGCTCTATATTGCCACCGGATGGTGGCAGACGGTCACCGTCAATCGCAACAAAGGTCTCGGTTTCGGCAAGTCCTGGATCGAGAGACTGTCCACCGTTCACATCGACCAGTACTTCCCCTGGGGTATGCGCAATTACTCGACGTACCTTTTCAAGAGTCTGGTGATCACAATGAGCGTGGGCCTGATCTTTACCACCTTGCTCGGCCTGGTGATGGCGTTTCGCTTCGTCAAAAACAAGACCGCTGTGGCGATAACTCTAGCGGCTGGAATCCTAATCCCCATTCTGCTTTTGTATTTGGGCGAAGGCGCGAAGAAGCAGTTGAAATCGCCAGGCGCGCCCATGGCTGCGCAACATCCCTAGCTACCGTGCGTACTGACAATGTTGTTGATTTAACTTCATCATGAAAGAGCACTCGAGAAAAGCGCGGATAATCTTTCGCTACTACACGCTGACTGCGGTGATTGCCTTTGGTTTGGGCTGTGGCGCGACTTGGTTTTTGGTCAAACGGTCCACCGATCAGGAGCGTGCGTTTGTTAGCGCTGGCGAATCCAAGCCGCCCCTTGATACAAGCCTATCGCCAGCGCAAACCGCCGTTGTGTCGGGCAATTGGTACTATGATCGCAAAAACTGGGCACGCGCGATTGAAGCTTACGAAAAGGCGATTGCTCTGGGCGCCGACAATTCGGACGTACGTACTGATCTGGGCAACGCGTACCGTTTTTCAGATCGGCCGCGAAAAGCGCTGGAACAATATGAGATTGCGCAGAAACAAAACCCTCAGCACGAAAACAGTCTCTTCAATCAAGGCGGGCTTTACGCCTTTAGTTTGAATCAGCCCGAGAAGGCACTGGAGATCTGGCGCGAATATCTCGCGCGTTTTCCTCAAAGTCCAAATGCACCCAAGACGCGTGAGCTGATCTCTGAAGTGGAAGCGCCACAAAGCGACCAACGTTCCGAAGTGGCTCAATGGTTGAAGAACCGCACGCAACCAACTCCGACTCCTAGTGTGCGCTGAAAGTAGAACATGTTGACCTAAATCGATGAAAGCTTAGCAAGAAACGCGACTATGTCTCAGGACCACGATCACTCTCACGCAGGACATTTACATGCTCCTGCGAATTTCAATCGCGCGTTCATCATTGGAATCCTGCTGAACTCCGGATTTGTTGCGACCGAAGCGGTCTTTGGTTTTTTCGCGCATTCACTCGCGCTGCTTGCTGATGCCGGCCACAACCTCGGTGACGTAGTCGGCTTGTTAATGGCTTGGGCCGTGAGTTATTTGCTCAAGAGCGCACCGACTCCGCGTCATACCTACGGGTTCCGTCGCTCCTCAATTTTAGCTGCGCTGGCGAACGCGATCATTTTGCTCGCCGTGACCGGCGCGCTTTCTTGGGAGGCGATTCGCCGGCTTGTGCATCCTGAGCCTGTTGTCGGCATAACAATGATTTGGGTGGCTGCAATCGGCGTCGCGATTAACGGCGCGACGGCTTTGATGTTCATGTCGGGCCGGAAGCGCGATCTCAATTTGAAAGGCGCGTTTTTGCACATGGTGGCAGACGCGGCGATTGCGCTCGGCGTCGTCATCGCCGGTGTCGTCATCCATTTTACCGATTGGCTTTGGCTCGATCCGTTCATGACGCTGGTCATCGGCGTTCTGATCGCGATCGGCACTTGGGGATTGTTGCGCGATTCGGTGAACCTTTCGCTGGATGCGGTGCCGGCGGGAATCGATTCGAACGCCGTTGAAAAATATCTCGCTGATCTACCCGGTGTCGCAAAGGTTCACGACCTGCACATCTGGGGCATGAGCACGACCGAGACAGCGCTGACCGCCCATTTGGTTAAACCAGATGGCAAGCTCGATGATCCTCTTCTCGATCAAATTCAGCATGAACTCCACGATCGATTTGGAATCGAGCATATGACGGTGCAGCTTGAATGCGGCAACGCCGATCATTCATGTTCACAAGAGTCCAAACACGTCGTCTAACCGGGACGCGACCACACCCGATCAATCGGCGCGCAGCTGATCTGCAGCTCGCGCTGTTGCTGACATACATCACATTGGCTTGGATGACCATCGAAGCGGCAGCGTCGCTCCTTTTGGGTTGGGCATCGAAGAGTCTTCTTCTCGAAGCATTCGGCATCGACAGCGTCATTGAGCTTTTCAGCGCCGGGGTTCTGCTTTGGCGCTTGCGAGTAGAAGCAACTGGGTGCGCTGATGAAGCACGAGTTGAAGCAGTGGAGCGTCGTGCCTCCCGATGGGTCGGGTACACTTTGTATTTCCTTGTTCTCTACGTCATTTTCAATTCGGCTTATGGACTTTTCATAACGTCTCGTGTGACCGACACGCACGAAAGCGCTTGGGGCATTCTGATTGGCGTCGTAGCCAAGGTCGGCATGCCAATTCTCGCCGGCTACAAGTTAAAAGTCGCGGCGCGACTCGATTCCCGTGCGCTGCGGGCCGACGCGGTAGAATCAATTGTCTGCGGATATATCTCGATCGTTTTAATAGTGGGGCTCGCGGCCACGCGAATCCTAGGCTGGTGGTGGCTCGATAGCGTAGCGGCACTGGCGCTGATCCCGTTCATTATCAAAGAAGCCCGCGCCGCAATTTCCGATCGAGGCTGTTCCGCTTGCAGCTGACCGGCGGCGGGGCGAACTGACTTTTAATGATTCTGATCTTAGTGCGGCGCTTGACGGCGCCATGGCAATTTTCCTTCAATTTCCAATTGCAATGACAGACTCAGGAACGTGCGGATGAGAACGATCAATCCCAACGCCAGCACGTTTTGTATCGTGGGCGCGACAACGACCGTGCGGATGATGTCGCCGGCAATGAGGAACTCGAGACCAAGCAAAATGGCTCGACCAACATCCTGCCGGTAAAGCGCATAGTAATTCCCGGTATTGCGCAGGCCGCGAAGGACAAGCCCAACGGTTGCCAAGAGGGCGCCGCCAATAATGACAAATACACCTATGCCATCAATGCCGGTGCCGACGATTTCCATAAGGTGTCGAAAATAATCCATAGTCATGTTAGTTGGCGTGGAGGCTTGCGATCCTAGCCGTCAAGCGCGATGCAGGCGACGGCGTGATGTTCAGTGTGGCTTAGCGTAACAAAGGCAGAAGTGACACCGCGCTGCGTCGCAAGTTCCTGCGCCGGACCCGAAAGGACGAGAAATGGCTCGCCGCTTGGCTTTTTCCGAATGTCGATGTTGCGCCAGCCCATTGCTTTGCCGATGCCGGTGCCGAACGCTTTCGAAACAGCTTCTTTCGCGGCAAAACGCGCAGCCAAATGCCGCGCCGGGAATTTCATCGACATCGAATATTCAATCTCACCATCGGTAAAGACGCGGTGCAGAAACCGATCGCCAAACCGATCCACGGAACGTTGAATTCGCGCGCATTCCACAAGATCAACGCCGATTCCGAGCACGCTCATCCGCGATAATTCTCCATTGCGGCGAGCATTTCCTTCACCGCCTCTTCCAGTCCGACGGAGATCGCACGGGAAACAATCGAATGGCCTATGTTCAACTCGGTCAGGCAAGGGATTTGGTGAATCAACTGAATATTTTTGTAATTGATTCCGTGGCCCGCGTTGACTTGGAGATGCGATTCCGATGCGGCACGCGCCGCTGCCCGTAACTTCTCCAGTTCCTCTTTTTCAATTTTTTCTGTGAACGCATTTGCCAATTTCCCGGTGTGCAGCTCGACCATTTCGACGGTGAGCTCAGCTGCGGTATCGACCTGTTCCAGAGTAGGATCAATAAACAAGCTGACCCGAATGCCCGCGGCGTGAAGCCGTTTTATCGTGGGTTCAAGCTCCTTTCGCTGCGCCACAACATCGAGACCGCCTTCGGTTGTAATCTCCTCGCGCTTCTCTGGAACGAGGCAGACTTCGTCCGGGACGATGCGAAGAGCAACATCGACAATCTCGGCGGTGTTGCCCATTTCCAGATTCAATTTGGTCATGATGTTTGCGCGCAGCCGATCGATATCGCGTTCCCGAATGTGTCGACGATCCGTGCGCAAGTGCGCGACGATCCCTTGCGCACCAGCCCGCTCGCAAACACGCGCCGCCACGAGTGGATCAGGCTCGGCATTTTTCGATTCCGGCATTGTGGCATAGCGTGCCTGCCGTAATGTCGCAACGTGATCGATGTTGACTCCCAAACGCAAACCACTCATTTGATCGCGCCAAATAGGGCTCACTCAATGGGTCTGAGCAAGTCCTTAACTTGCGGGCCGTTGGAAATCGCAAAACTTGGATTGGCTACCGGGCGTCGCAGCACATGCGCTTGTAAATCGATGCAAGCATCGAGGCTGGGACGCCGAAAATGTAAAGCATTGCGATAAATCCGTAAGCCAGCGTCAAACGCACGCGTCCAATCGCCTCGTAGCGGCGAGGGCTTATCAGGATTCGCTTGTCGCTGTATGTCACGCGACCATGGCGATGGAGCTGGCGAACAAATCCAACATCTTCCATCAACGGCACCTTGGGGAATCCGCCGATGTCCAGGAAGACAGTTCGCCGGCAGAATATGCCGTGATCGCCGCATCGCATTCGCAGCAGAAGGCCTGCGTAATGCGCAAAACTATCCGTGAGTCGATAAACCAACCCTTGCGGCAGGCGAATCCGGAAGTAACCGCCGACGACACTCGGGTCATCCATTATGCGCTCGATCTCATCCAAACATCGCAATGGCAGTTCAGCATCGACATGGACGAACCAAAGGATGTCACCGCGCGCAGCACGCGCACCGATATTCATTTGTATGGCCCGATTGGGCTCGCTTCTAACAAGTTGATCGCAAAAGCCCGCGGTGAGATCGACTGTGCCATCGGAACTTCCGCCGTCGGCGACAATAATCTCAGCTTCGGGCGCTCGCTCGCGCAGATGCTGAAGAAATGGCCGTATCAGCAGCGCCTCATTAAGGACCGGAACAATAATCGAGAACTGCGTTCGCACACTTTTCTCCGAATCGCCTGCCAAATGGCGCTCACGCGATCGCATCTTGGCTAAAACTGCACTGGACTCCATAGATATCGCATCGGCCACTGATCACCGGCTAATTTCGCCCAGCAGCGCCTTTGGCAAAGAATTTTGGAGTGAAGCAGGAATAAACGCCTGCGTGATGCCTCTCGTAAACAAGTAGAAGTAACAACCCTGCTTGCTTTCTTGGCTGTAATGCCAGAAAACTATCGAGACATCCAAGCAATTGCGAGCAGACGAAGCTAAAAACAAGGAATTCATATGATCTCAAGGCTAATTATTACAGTGGCTATCGCACTATTCTTTACACCGGCAGCGCTAGTCTCTGCCGCAGAGCATCCGGAGCATCCAAAGCAAAGCGCAGAACACGCGAAAAAAGGCGGGGCGGAAAAACAAGTCAGCAAGTCTGATATTTCCGCCGGCATCAAGAAAAATATTGGTGCGGAAACCAAAAAGAGTAGCGACGGCAAGTTTCATGTGAAGTACCAAGATCAGGACCTGGCTCTCGATCTGATACGAGTACATGACGATCGACTCTCCGATCTTGGCGGCGGGAAATACTTTGCTTGTGTCGACATGAAGGGGACCGGCGGAAAGACTTATGACATTGACTTTTTCCTGACCGGGCAGCCAGGCACAATGACAGTCACCGAGACGGCGGTTCATAAGATCGACGGCAAACCGCTTTACGATTGGAAAGAAGACAATGGCCAGTGGCACAAAGTGCCGGCAGGTTGAGGTCGAAAAGGCACGTTCGAATTGCTAACGAGCATGGAGTTCTCATGCGGTCTTTGATTCTCTCTGTGTTTTCCCTAGCCGGCGCGCTTGCGATGAGCGCTGCTGACAACCCTGGTATTGTCGAAGGCACGGATCAATTCGAATTCGTCTATCGAGTCAAACTTCCGGCGATCAAAGGAGAAGCCCACCTTTGGATACCACTG
>Ga0070697_100004497_pt1 | contig 10721 bp, 9 predicted proteins | sample KBSK1501metaG_FD_65475 | JGI IMG/M metagenome (GOLD analysis project Ga0070697, IMG submission 65475) | Corn, switchgrass and miscanthus rhizosphere microbial communities from Kellogg Biological Station, Michigan, USA - KBS K1-50-1 metaG | ecosystem: Host-associated > Plants > Roots >... | reverse complement strand
GCCAACGCTCGCGCAAACAACTCCACATCGTTCGAACGCAACGGCAAATGGTTATCCGCAGCTGCACCGGTCACGCTAGGCGTCGGCTCAATTACATATAGCCGGTTCATTTCATCATTCGAACCGGTCAGATTACGACGCCGGTAAAAATCCTTCGTGTATCGGACATGGCCCGGTCCACTGGTCATGAAATCAGAGTCCAGCGAAACAACCACATCGGCCTTGTCCAAGCGATATACCGGATTCACTGCGCGTCCAAAGGCCAGCTTCGTGCCTTCGAACGCTCCATCGCCCGCGGCAGGTTCCCACTGGTGCCATTTCGCCTGCGGATACAGCTTCAGAACTGCCTGAATCTGTCCGGCCAGCGTTGGCGACGTGATATTCCCAGTCAAAATCCGCAGGCCCGCTCCGTTCACCGCTTTTTGTGAAGTCGCCAGCCCTTGCGCTGCAGCTTGAAAACTCTCCCAGGTGCCCAGTTCACCCATGCTTATCGTGGTTTTGCCGCGATCCGGGTCGTACAAATCCAGCACCGTCGCCTGCGCAAATACGTCCGTCGCGCCCATGCTCGATGGGTGCTCTGGATTTCCTTCGATTTTCGTGGGCCGCCCTTCGTGGCTCTCGACCAACAATCCCAGCGCGTCTCCGCCAAACGGCATCACCGTCGCATAATGCTGCGGCTTGCCCAGCACGATGCCGTCAGGCTGCTTCACGTACGGAACAACAAATTCCTCGTCCGGCTTGCCGCACCCCGCCATTCCGGCCAGCGCCAGCGACGCGCCCATCAATTTCAGAAAATCCCGCCGGTCAACCGATTCGTCCCATTCCGAAGCCGCCCGCGGAAATTCCCGGTGCATCAAATCCGTGAAGTGCGGATCCTCCGACAGTTCTTCCAGCGTCCGCCAATACTGCTTTCCCTGCTTGTCAGCCAGCTTTTTCCGCACCGCCGCCAGATCCAGCGGATACTCCCGCAACTCCCGCTCTTGCGCGGTTGGCGGATGATTATCTACGTCGCGTTTGTGCTCGTGATCGCTCATACCATCCGTCAACGATGGCACGTCGAGCAGCTTGTCAGCTCGATCGTGCTTCGAATATTTCGTTCTTTTTGCAATTCCTTGCCGATTTCTGCCTGATTCGGCGCCGGTTTCCAGCTCATGTCGTAAACCTTGTCGAGCGGCCGCAGCGCCATCTCGGTATTGCGATGGCAGTTCAAACACCATTCCATCAACAGCGAATTTGCCTGGAACATCAACGGCATCTGGTCCACGCTACCGTGGCACGACGAGCAACCGACTCCCTTGCTTACGTGAATGCTGTGATTGAAGTACACGTAGTCCGCCAGCCGATGCACCTTCACCCATTGAATTGAAGTATCCGTCCGGTAACTTTCGCGAATTGGTTCCAGGTAACCGACGTTATTAAAGAGAACCGAATGGCAGCTCATGCAGGTTTTGGTGGGAGGAATTCCAGCCGTCGCTGACGTTTCAACCGACGTATGACAATAGCGGCAATCAATTCCGTCGTCGCCGGCATGATGTTTGTGGCTGAATTGCACCGGCTGCGTGCGCACCACGTTTTGCCGCGTAAAATAAGGCGAACGCGCCAGCCCAAGCACCGCCGTCAGAGCCAGACCCGCTAGGAAAATTCCTGAAAACAGACTAAACCTGGCGATAAAATTCGTGCTGCGGTGAAAAATTTGGGCCATGTTTGCGTTGCGCCGTGGCGGGGTCTCCATGAAGGCAGCGACTACATTTACAGGAGAAACCACCCTCAGTTACCGAGCCAGCGCGTGCTCGGATACTTTGTGACGCGATAGTTTCTTACAAATCTTTTCGAATTGCAACTCCGCGCCGCAATTACAATTCATTAATTCTTTTGTTCTCTTCGTTCACACGTTTCGTTCATTTTGGAGCACGCGAACGCTGTGAGTCCGCGTTTTAGATGCTCATCGCAGGGTGGTCGATTCAGGTTTTTCAAATAATTTAGACAGCCACGCCGTTGGGCCTGCGTCGGCCTCATGGTATGTTAGAGGGATACTTCGCGCTCGTTTTTTCGCGAAGACTACTCCACATCGCGCGGTTTCCGTACTTCGCCCGCGATCGCCCGCTGGGGCGTGGTCCAACTGGTAGGACACCTCACTGTTAATGAGGACGGTGAAGGTTCGAATCCTTCCGCCCCAGCCAATTTCCCGATAAAATCGCTGCGAAAATTACGTCGACCGTTTTAATACCTTTTTTAATATCAATCTCGAAGCCACCGAGAGCGAAGAAGTGGCGCTTCGGTGATCAAACGCGGGGACGTGTTCTTGGGTTCTTGGCGAAACTCGGCCCCACGCAAGGCTCGAAGACCGACCACGAACGCGCCGTGTCGTGATGAGCAGAGATGCCATCAACAAAAATAACCGCATCGTCGTTGTCGTGGCCAGAGGGACCAGGAAGACCGAGCTTCCAAGCAATGTCGTGCTGAAGGCTGGCGAAGGCGGTCTCACCGAGGAATCCCTAGCACACGGTGAGCAGTTTCGCTCCATCATCACGGCGCGCTTCACGAAACAACTGGGACATCTCGCTCCCCACTCTGTAACCGCGATCGGCGCCGCACTAAACATAGCCTCGACTTGTAGCGTTCGCCTTCTGGCACTCCTGCTTCGCCAACGCGCGACCGCGGCGATCACTTCGTCGTCGCCACAACTTTGAAAATCTGTTTCTCGATGGCCGCTCGAAATTCCTTTGGCAACGCGTCGCGGTGCTCTAGGGTTTTCCAGTTCGCAACGGTACGCTCGGCCGTCTCCGTGACGATTTCCCAAACAGGACTCACCGGAATCCGTGCGGTGTCCGCGAAGCGCCGGATCTGGTCTTTCGTGATTTCGCCCATATCCCGGCTGCCACCGAAATTCAATCCCAACGTGTCGTTGGGAAGGTAAGGTATGGTTGATACAAAATCGTAGGCAGGCGAGAGCACGGGCTTCCGCCGGTCCGGATACAGCAACGACCAATTCTTCAAGTGCATGTCGGCATTTCCGATCAGCACCGAGAACACCACACGCCGCACGAATTCATATGTCGCTTCCTGACCTGTTTCTGCCCAGAGAACCGAAGCGATGTTCGCGTAGCTCCTGTGCTCGTATTTGTCGTTCGGGTAGAGACCAAAGACCTGCGCGAAGTCTTCCATGTGCACACGGGTCCCGTCCGCTCGGCGGTCGAATCGCTCGACGGCCAGCGCCACCTTGCCCACCGTTCCCGATTCCTCGGGAAGTCCCTTGATTTTGTCGATCGCGATGAGTTCGTTCTTTGGAACTTCCATGCCTACGCGACGTGCCAGCTCGAGCATGGCGTGCTCGTTTTCCGGTACCCCCACGTAGCGCGCAGACGGAAGTTTCACGATCCACGAGCCGCCCGTGCCGCCTGCGGGAATCGTCAGTCCGCCGCTTGCTTCCATCACCGCGGAAAATTTCAGTTGCACGCCCGCGAGCGAAAAGCGCAACGCGCCTTTCGGGGCATGCACGGGGTCTTCCGTTTCTGAGTCGTGACGGTCGTCCGCGTGATGCTTGGCGTCAGTTGGCTCAACGACCACGGCGCCAGGAAGATCCGCGCCCAGCACGGCCAGCAAGAAGAATTCACGATCTGCGTTCACATCGGCTTTCTTGGCCAGATAGGACCGCAGCGGGCCCTCGGGCAAGAGGTTCGCAAAAAAGGGTGGCACGCGACGCGAGAAGGGGCGAGCTCTCGTGACCACAGCGCCCGTGGTGCTCTTAAACGATAAGCTCAGCGTGGGCCGGTTGGGATCATCGACGTAGTCTTGTTCGAACGCAAAGAGCTGGCGCTCTCCCGCAAGTCGCGTGATGATGCCGATCTGCCGGCCATACAGCCGGACGGCCAGAGCGTTCAGGTTGGCGTATTCAGAATTCATCGGAATGCCGCTCCTTGGTTTCCGGTTCGTCCTCGTTCACGGCGTAGAGCGGCCCTTCTTCTTCGCCTCCCGGTCGACTGCTCGCCTTGTGTTCCCGAATGAGGGACATCACTGCGGGCACCAGCGTACGCGGAACGAGCATGAGGTCGTAGTCGAGTCTGCGGACGTAGTCGAGGAGCGTGTCGAACCGCGGCACGATTTTCCCGGACTCGATCCCGGAGACGTGCATCTGCGGGATACCCAAATGGCGGCCAAGCTCTCGCTGGCTCCAGCCACGGTTGTCGCGCGCCTCTTTGAGTTCCTTGCGCATGTCGGCGGGAAGCTCCGCAAGACGAATAGGTCTGATATGCTTCTTTATATTCTTTTTCATGATTGATATAGTATAACATATCACAGGAGGCGGCAAGTACATTCGCGAAGCGCACTTGATATGTCATATTAAATCATCCTGCTCAATTGATATAATATAGCATATCGGACACGGGACTAGCCTCAGCGCAAGGACTTACACTGGTCGAATCAGTTCCATCGCTGCCGTGCCAACTCACTCTGGCAGAGACGTGGCTCGAAGCTCGCGCAGGCATAGAAGCCGCCCGCGACTGGGCGAACCATTAACACTGTTGTGTATCCCGACCTGCCCGAGTGGCTTGTCGCTGACGCTGCCGTGCGTATGCGCGGGCTGTATTGACGGCGTACTTGCGGCGCTACCGTCGCCGGAATGCCAGCCGACAATGGTAAAGGGGGCGGACTCAGTGGCGTCGGTTCTCGGCGGTGCGAAAGGCGGAGCCAGCTCTTGGTTCCGATCACGCCGATCCCAATCGTCTTTCGCTGACGATCAGGGTATTTCATTCTTGCGTTCTCCGCGTGTTGTTCGTCTTAAGGCCGCGGCTCGATGAATACCACCGGCACTTCCACCTGACGCTGCGGCAGCCAGATGAAAAAGCCCTATCGCTCCCGCGTGTTCCGCACCACCCCACCTAATTCGCGTTCATTGAAAAAGACAGGCGCGGAGCCAGACGTCGAACAGCATGCTCGAAAATCTCGGACTTTCCGGCGCCACACTCCGAACGCGGCGCGTGGGCACCAATGTGGTAAGCTCCGCCTGCCTTCCCTGAAAGGCCAGCAGTCCTGTCCCCGCTGCGCCCATCGAGAGTGGTCGCGAGAAACACAAAAGAGAGCGTTGCCACGACCCGTTTCGTACTACCTTTTTAATACCGATTGAGGTATAAGAACGCTTAAAATCGCTTCCTGTCGCTTAAGACATGGGGCGTGCTAAATCGTTGGAAACACTGGAAACCAGCGATTTCAGGGGCTTTTTGAGCAACGGGGTTAATTTTCGAATCCTTCCGCCCCAGCCAAATTCACGCTAGAAATGATGGTATTGGTGGTATCGGTTGTTTTTAAATCGATTGCACTACCTTTCCATCCTGGCCAATTTCGCTGTTTCCAATCCAGCGCTGAAGAGTTTGCCGGTCAAGCGTTCCCCAAGAGTGTCGCGCGGTGGCTCGGCGTAACAGAGCCTTACGGCCTGCTCATCGCCGCCACCGCGCGAGCCACTTCGTGCCCCCTGCATCGCGCCCAAAGAAGTAACATCTCGTCGCAAAGAATAGCCCGCATTGGTGACTACGGCGGCCAACATGCACATCGTAAATCTGAATTGTGCAGCAAAGCTGTCTAATGGATTTTGCACTGTGTAAACGCAATCTCGGTAATTACCGCACCACCAGCACGAGCTTGCTTGTGCTGCCCGATACTGCCGTCACGGTTTTGGTATAGCTCCCTGCGGGGCACCTGTCTGACCGATGGCCGCCCGAGGTCCCAGCATCCTGGAGACAGCCATTCTTTCCGCAAGTCTTACTCGATTTCCATAGCCACTTGAGTGTAATACTCACCAGCAGCGCCTAACACCTTGCAGGTTCGCCCAAAGGCGGAGGAGTAATCTTGAAAAGCTCTCCATTCATGCAGTGGGTTGGCAAACTCGTCAAAGATCAGGATCGAACCCCTTTGCAAGATCGGGTCGAGCGTGGCTAGCGTAAAGAGCGTGGATGAAAACAAATCTCCGTCATTATGGATAACCAGCCTTGAGCGAGGGCTGAATTCTTGCAGAAACGGCCGCAAGGTGTCTCTGAACCAACCCTTCACAAAGCGTATGCGGCTGTCGTTTGTTTGGGGAACGACTCCCCCTACAGAGAACGACCCCTTTGGTGCTTCTCCGGTAACGCTAGCCCAATTTTCGGGGATCCCTTCAAACGAATCGAAACCAACAAAGCGGCTGTTAGGATGGATATTTATCGTGCTCCATTTGAAAAGTGAATCGCCATAGCGCACGCCAAATTCGAGGTAGTCGATTGATTCTTCCCCTAAAATTTTACACTGTATATCAGCGTAGAGATCATATCTGCTCTGAAAGTACTGAAAGGTGCGCTGCCCCCTTAGCCACCGGTGTAATTGCGCATTTCCGCCCAGGGCATTCAAAAATTCTGCTTGGTTTCTGACTGCAGCTGAGGCAAGGCGTTTTCTACGAGGCTCACTGAGTAAGCGCAATATCCTCTTCACGACCTTCCTCCTTCTCAAGTGCAAAGTAATAGTCTCTCAGTTATGGCCACTGGGGATAAAAAGTGTCATGAAGCGTCCTCAGGGTCCGCAGTATTGCCATTGATAGAGCGCGTGAAAATAGTTCTGGAACCAGACATTTCTCCTGAGCAGTAGAGTTGGCCGGCGGCTTGTTGAGTGCGATCGACGTCGTCATTTGCATTGGAATAAAGCCAGGATAGTCGGAAGAAGTAGCACAAGCCGATTTCCCTGCTTATGCGGTCTAGTTTAGCATCAGCTTAGTGATTCGCGAGGTCATGGAAGCAACCGGCCCGAGTTTCACCGATCCGCTTTTTCCCGAGTCGTTACGCGCTTTGCTTCAAAAAGAACGCACGCCGTACATATTACGGTGCGGGCGAAGACCTTCAAGTTGATGTGTTACGCTGAGAATCGCATCGCCGGCGGGCCACTCTAGAAGAAAGTAAAGACGCGACCAGATGATCAAGGACTTGCATGAGTTCGACGACGGGGCTTGCGTCAAAGCCGACATTTGCATCATTGGTGCTGGCGCAGCGGGGATAACTGTCGCAAGAGAATTTCTGGGCAGCCATTTGTCAGTTGTGGTCCTAGAGGGCGGTGGCCTCGACAATGAGACCGTGATCCAGCAGTTGAATGAGAGCGAAGTGGTCGGACTGCCGCACACGGGTATCGAAAAAGGACGAGTTAGGGCTTTCGGTGGATCAACGACAGCGTGGGGCGGGCAAAATCTGCGCCTAAATGCCTTCGATTTCCAAAGAAGAAGTTGGGTGCCAAATAGTGGATGGCCCATTTCCCTGCAAGACATTGAACCGTACTATGACCGAGCCGAGAGGGTGCTTCAACTAGGTCCAAACATCCCGTACCAGGCTCTTTGTGCTCGCGCCGGAATAGAACCCCTTGCCTTCGATCCGGACAAGCTCTACGTAGAATGTTCTCGGTGGAGTCCCTCTCCCAATTTTGGAACGACATACCGTAAAGAGCTAAGGGAAGCGCGTAATATTTCTGTGATTTTGCATGCCAATGTAACGGAATTAGTTACAAACCAAGCAGCTACCACCGTTGAGCGGGTCGAGATCAAAACCCTTTCGGGGAAAAGAGCAACAGCGAGAGCCCGGTTCTATATCATTTGTTGTGGAGGAATTGAAAGCGCGCGAATCTTGTTGGCTTCCGACAGTATCGATCGCAATGGCGTTGGCAACAAACACGACTTGGTGGGCCGTTATTTCCAGGATCACGTACATATATGGTTTGACGATATTGTCGCGACGGACCGTAAGCGTCTGCAGAATTCGTGCGAATCGTTCTTTATTCGTGGTCGGAAGTATGCTCCGCTGATTTCTCTTGGCAATCAACTCCAGGCCGAGAAAAAGCTGATGCGTATTCATGGAACAGTTATTTTCTGGATGGAATCCGATTCCTCGGTTGCTGCCGCGAAGACTCTCTTTAGAGCTGTGCGGGGTAAGACGCTTCCCCCTCTTCGGGAACTTCGACATTTACTCGGCAATTCTTTGGGCGATCCCGGTGAACTGCTCGGTATAGTGTATCGCTACTATTTTCAAAAAAGAGCCGGAACTCCCAAGCGCGGTCGGGTTTTTCTCGCGGCATTATGCGAAATGTCGCCAAACCCAGATAGTCGAATAACTTTGAGTCAAGTCCCAGACCAATTAGGAATTCGCCGAGCCCGGATTGATTGGCGGATAGGAGAACTTGAGCGACGTACTGCGTCTGAATACGTCAGGACTGTCGCGAGTGAGTTAGAGCGGCTTAGAGTGGGCAGCTATGATCTTAAACAGGCCGCGCTTCTTGAAGATGAAAAGGCGTGGGTGAAATTGGCCACCGACAATAATCATCACATGGGAACTACGCGAATGCATGAGAGTGACAAACTCGGTGTGGTGGATTCAAACTGCCAAGTGCACGGTATACAAAACTTATACATTGCAAGCAGCTCCGTGTTCCCGAGCAGTGGTTCCGCATATCCTACATTGACAACACTGGCGCTTTGTATAAGGGTTGCGGACAGACTTAAAAATTTGCTGGCGGTTGCCAAGCCTATGAAATTTTCGACGGAAGAGCTCTTGCAATAGCGGGGTCTCCTGGAGACTTAGGTGAAACACAGAGATGGAAGGTATTAAGAGGGACTTGCCTAGTATAGGTTTCGGGTGCAGCAGTCTTACGAGCGTTGGCCGCAAGAATGCGATTCGATTATTAGAGACCGCGTTTGACGCCGGCATCCGTCACTTCGACGTGGCGCGTTACTACGGGTACGGTGAAACAGAGGGCATACTCGGGACCTTCATTAAATCCTGCCGCGCACAGATAACCGTCACGACGAAATTCGGTATCGAGCCGCCGCGCCGCACAAACGCTCTGCGACTCGCCTTCGGAGTCGGTCGACGGATTTTGCGCTTTGTGCCCTCCGCGCGTAAGTTGGCACAGCAGCGCGCTTCAGCTCTTGTCAAGGGGAATGCATTCAGCGTGGCGGATGCCAACAGGAACTTGGAAACCAGCCTTCGGGAACTTCGGACGGACTATATCGATTTTTATTTATTGCACGACTATGTCGCCGGAAGTCATTCTTCTGGCGAGTTGATTGCCTTTCTGGTGCAGGCTGTTAAAGCGGGTAAGATTCGCTACTTCGGTCTCGGAACAAGCATCGAAAATGTGCTACGGGCCCTGGATTGTGAGCCGGACCTCTGTGGAGTCATCCAATTTCAGGACAGCGTAATCACGCGTAATCGAGATAAGCTGCCGTCGCAGTCGCCACACAAGGTGGTTATTACGCACGGGTCACTGGCGGGCGCGTATAGATCCCTCTCGTCATTTTTTAAGGCCAACAATAGCAGAGCGAAGGAGTGGTCGGCAGGGCTTGATTTGGATTGTTCCGATGAGAGAACACTGGCAGCGCTATTGTTGAATTTCTCTGTTGGCGCAAACCCTAATGGGCTCCTACTGTTTTCTGCGAGGAGCCCAGGCCGGATCAAGGACAATACAAAAGCGGTTTTGAACCCTCACGTTACGCCCTCGCAGGTAAAGTCGTTCGCACAACTCGTTGAAAGGAACCTGCCGATTCTTAGTGAATATCCTTAAGCGAATCTATTATTAGGCGGTCTAAGCGGGTCATCTTAGTACCCTAGGGTATGGACCGACTCCAATACCATCCTCATGCGTGCGGTTTGACCTGAACGAGACAACTGGCCGACTTCGCTTCTACGCCAATGCAATCCAATGCGACGGCTCTCTGCTGTCTCCTGTCTCCCGAAAAGGATGTAATGATTCTTGAACGCCAACCATTCTCTCGCGACCTGCGACCTGCCGCCATGACCACTTAGCTTTTGACAGCTAGACGTGAACCTCCCCGATATGCGCAGCGGGAAATGGCTCCATTATTCCGGCTTACGCCCGCTATTTCTCTCAGGCATTTGAAAATGGTTGTTAGGGCCGTAGCCCCGTAGCACGGACGATTGGGTTGCACTGCGTTTGCGTTTTGAACTACGCTTTAATACCGATTAGATAAGAGCGCTCCCTTTCGCTTAGGGCGTGGGGCGGCCTAAGTCGTTGGGAACGCTGGAGTTTAGCGATTTCGGAGAGTCTTTGTGCATTAAGGATTCATTTTCGAATCCTTCCGCCCCAGCCAAATCCTCCCCTCTAAAAATGACGGTATTGCACGCTCGGGCAGTTTTGATACGGATTGCGCTACCCTTATTCCGAGGCCGAATTCCTGTTTCCTACCCAAAACGAAGTATCAACTGAGGGAGGAAACCGTGATGGCTCAGAAGACAGGAGGGACGCCGCGTTAGCAGTCTACTGTTTCGTCGCGGTGAAGTGGCTGCTCGTCCCATGTAACTTGTCCTCCACGGTCACAGCCAGGGCCTTGCCGTCCGCGGAGACCGTTATGCGCGCCACGGCGATCACTTTTCCATCCCGCTTGTCGGTTTCTTCCAAGGTGTTCTTGTTCACTTTCTTTACCGACACACTCGTCGTTCCCGGATCGCCCCTGTACGGCGCCTCCGTCCCGTCCAGTTTCGCGGTATAGCTTTGTCCGGTCGGATTGCTCATGCTCAAGCTATCGCCAGAAAGCTTGTAGGTAATCGAGATTGCGTTGTCTGACAGAGTGTCCATCTTCGACATCCGCCATGAGCCCGAAATCGCATGGGATCCAGCGGGACCTTTGGCCACTCGCGTCTCCTCGCCTTTGCCGGTCACGGGATCGGCGTTCGTCGCGGAGCTGTCCGTAAACTCGAACA
>Ga0070697_100004494_pt1 | contig 10724 bp, 14 predicted proteins | sample KBSK1501metaG_FD_65475 | JGI IMG/M metagenome (GOLD analysis project Ga0070697, IMG submission 65475) | Corn, switchgrass and miscanthus rhizosphere microbial communities from Kellogg Biological Station, Michigan, USA - KBS K1-50-1 metaG | ecosystem: Host-associated > Plants > Roots >... | reverse complement strand
TGCTTGAGATCGTCCTCGTGCAGCCCGAGATCCCGCCGAACGCCGGCAACGTGATCCGGCTCGCGGCGAATACCGGCGCACGCCTGCATCTGGTCGAGCCGCTGGGCTTTTCGATGCACCACCGGCAGCTCAAGCGCGCCGGACTTGATTACCGGGAATTAGCCGACGTGAAAGTCCACCGGGACTGGAATGCGTTTCATGCCTCCTTCGCCAACCGGCGAATGTTCGCATTCACGGCCAGGGCAAAAAGAATTTTCACCGAAGCGAGATACCTGGAAAATGACGTGCTGGTCTTCGGCGCGGAAACCACCGGCCTGCCGAATTCCTTGCTCGATCGGTTTTCGGAGGAAATGCGCCTCAAGCTACCGATGCGGACAGGCAATCGCAGCTTGAATCTGTCGAATGCCGTGGCGGTAGTGGTGTACGAAGCATGGCGCCAGCTCGGCTTTCCCGGCGGCGCCTAGCGCTCCATCTTCGCGTCGCGCGACAGCAGCAGCTCGACCGCCGCCGCCGGCGTGAGCCGCCCTTCCAGCACCGCCTTCACCGCGTCGGTGACCGGCATCTCGACGCCGCGCGCGGCGGCGAGGCGCGAGACTTCCTTTGCCGAGCGCACGCCCTCGGCGACGTGGCCGAGACCCTCGAGGATCTCGCGCAGCGCGCGGCCGCGCGCCAGCTCGAGGCCGACGCGGCGATTGCGCGACAGGTCTCCGGTCGCCGTGAGAATCAGGTCGCCCGCGCCGGCCAGCCCCATGAAGGTCTCAGGCGCGCCGCCGAGCGCCGTGCCCAGGCGCGCGATCTCGGCAAGGCCGCGCGTGATCAGCGCGGCGCGCGCGTTGTGCCCGAGCCCGAGACCATCCGAAATGCCGGCGGCAATCGCCATCACGTTCTTCACTGCGCCGCCGATCTCCACGCCGACCAGGTCGGCGCTGTAGTACACGCGCAGGCGCCCGCCGTGCAGCAGGCCGGCCGCCTCGCGCGCAAAAGCGGCATCGCGCGAAGCGAGCGTCAGGGCGCAGGGCAGTCCGCGCGCCACCTCTTGCGCGAAAGAAGGGCCCGAGAGGGCGCCGCAGCGCGCGCTCTTGCCGAGCGTCTGCTCCGCGATCTGATGCGGCAGCGAGCCGCTGCCTTCTTCGAAGCCCTTGCACAGCCAGACGAACGGCTGCGCTGCAGGCAGGCTTTTAAGGAGCTCGCGCAGCCCGGCTACCGGCGTCGCGGCGAGCACGAGCCTGGTTTTGGAAACGGCCTGTTCGAGTTGCGAGCTGACCTGGACCGCGGCGGGCAGCTCGATGCCGGGCAGATAACGGTCATTCTTGCGCGAGGCGGAAATCTGTTCGGCCTGGGCGCGGTCGCGGGCCCACAGCGCAACCTCGAGCCGGCTTGAGAGCGTGCAGGCGATCGCGGTGCCCCAGGCGCCCGCGCCGAGCACCGCGACGCGCTCCATGCCGCCTCAAATTCCCCAGACCAGCGCGGCGCGCAGATACCCGTCCGCACCGTCGGCGTGGCGCACGTGCACCCATCCCTCCGGGGCGGAGTCGAGCAGCTCGAGCGCGACGTTCTGCGAGGCGACGAACGCGACCGGCGCGTCGTCCTCGGGCCGCAGATGCGCGTCCGCGCTCGCCGCGGTGACGACCACCGTGCGCCGCTCACCGAGCTGCCTCTTCTCGATCCAGCTGATGGCGCCGGCGGCGTCGCGCACCTTGGCCCAGGCGTCGAGCTCGACCAGCACCTCGAGCGGATAGTCGCGCGACAGGACGTAGACCGGCGTTGCCTCGCGCGAGGGCGCGTCGTAGAGCACCGCGCCGCTTTCCTCGACGGCGCGGAAATTTCCCGCGCTCACCGGGAACGCAAAAAGCAGAGCCACCGTAAAAAACCACTTCATCAATTCGCGACCTCGACGCGCGGCCCCTGGCCGCCCTGCTGTTGCTGCTGCAGGCGCTGCACGTAGAGCGCCTCGAACGAGATCGGGCTGAGCAGCACGGGCGGGAAGCCGCCGCGCGCGATCAGGTCCGAGATGGTCTCGCGCAGGTACGGGAACAGGATCGTCGGGCACGCCACGCCGAGCAGCGGGTCGAGCTCCCCGCTCGGCACGTTGCGCACCGAGAAAATGCCCGCCTGCACGGCCTCGGCGAGAAACAGAGTGCGCTCCTCGACGCGCGCGGTCACGGTCGCCGACACCGTCACCTCGAAATAGAGCTCGGCGAATTGCGACGATGCGGTGTTGATCTGTACTTCGACCTGCGGCTGCGCCTGCTGCACGAACACCTGCGGCGCGTTGGGAATCTCCAGCGAGAGGTCCTTGACGTAGATCTTTTCGATCTGAAAACTTGCCTGCGGCTGCTGCGCTTCGCTCATGGCGAGCCCTCGAGGAGTGGGTCCAGCTTGCCCTCGCATTCGAGGGCGTAGAGATCGTCGCAGCCGCCGATGTGGCGCTCGCCGATCCAGATCTGCGGCACGGTGCGCCGGCCGCTCTTTTGCACCATCTCGGCGCGCCGCGCCGGCTCGAGGTCGACGCGGACTTTCTCGATGCGCACGCCCTTGTCAAGCAGCAGCCGCTCCGCCGACTGGCAGAACGGGCACGCCGCGGTGGTGTACATCAGCACCCGCGCCATCACTTTTCCACCGGCAGGCCGGCCTGCTGCCACGCCGACAGGCCGCCGGAGAGGTTGACCACCCGCGTGAAGCCGAGCTTCCTCAGCGCCGCCGCCGCCTTCGGGGTGCGATCGCCGGTGTCGCAGTACACGATCAGCGGCTTGTCCTTGCGCTTGGCGGCGTCGCCGCCGCGCTCGTCGATGTGATCGAGCGGCCAGTTCTTCGCGCCGAGGATGTGGCCGGCGCCGTATTCGCCCGGGTCGCGCACATCGACCACCAGCGCGTCCTCGCGATTGATGAGCTGCGTCGCCATGGAGGCGTCGACCCACGGCCCGCCCGTCGTGCGGCGCAGGAGCGGCCATATCAGCATCGCGCCGGAAACGACCGCGACGACGATCAGCAGGAGGTTATTGCGTATGAAATCCACTGGGGTCGGCCATTATAATTCAGCGTGATGCACAAGCTCGTTCTTTTGCGGCACGGCGAGTCGGACTGGAACCGCGAGAATCGCTTCACCGGCTGGACCGACGTCGACCTGTCGCAGAAAGGCGTCGAGGAAGCGCGCGCCGCCGGCCGCCTGCTCAAGTCGGGCGGCTACGCCTTCGACCTTGCGTTCACCTCGGTGCTCAAGCGCGCCATCCGCACCTTGTGGCTCGCGCTCGACGAGCTGGACCGGATGTGGCTGCCCGAAGTGAAGGACTGGCGGCTCAACGAGCGCCACTACGGCGCGCTGCAGGGTCTGAGCAAGTCGGAAATGGCGGCCAAGTTCGGCGAGCAGCAGGTCCTCATCTGGCGCCGCAGCTACGACACGCCGCCGCCCGCGCTCGCGCCGGAGGACCCTCGCAGCGAGGCCCGTGACCCGCGCTACGCCGGAATCGACGTGCCGCGCACCGAATGCCTGAAGGACACGGTGGCGCGGGTCGTCCCTTACTGGGAAACGGCGATAGCGCCGCAGATCCGCGCCGGCAAGCGCGTGCTGGTCGCCGCGCACGGCAACTCGCTGCGGGCTCTGGTCAAACATCTCGATGCCGTCAGCGACACCGACATTGTAGGTTTGAACATCCCCACCGGCGTCCCGCTCGTCTACGAGCTCGACGACGAGCTGAAGCCGCGCCGGCACTACTACCTCGGCGACGCCGAGGAAGTCGCGAAGCGCGTCGCCGCGGTGTCGGCGCAAGGCAAGGTCAAAGCCTGAGGCGGTTTCCCCTTCTCGCGCTCGCGTTTGCCGCGCTCGCCGCGCAAGGCGCGCCGCGAGAGGAAGACCTGCAGGCCCTGCGTTCCCGCATCGATTCGCTGCGGCAGGAATTGGAGGGCAAGGAAAGCGAAAAGCGCGAGGCGCGCGATGCGCTGCGCGATTCCGAGCGCGCCATCTCCAACGCCAACCGCACGCTCGCCGCGCTCGAGGCGGAGGGCCAGCGCCTGCGCGCCGAGGCGACGCAACTCGCGGAGCGACGCCGCGCGCTCGAGCGCACGCTCGCCGAGCGCCAGGCCGCCATCGAGCGCATGCTCGCCGCCCGTTACGCCGGCGGCGGACCCGACGCCCTGCGGGTGGCCCTCTCCGGCGATGACCCCTCGGCGCTCTCCCGCACGCTGCACTACCTTGGCTATGTCTCGCGCGCCGCGGCGTCGCTGATCGCCGCCCACCGCGCGGGCATCGCCGAGCTCGAGCGCCTGGCGGGCGAGGCCCAGGCGCAGCACGCACGGCTGCTGGCGGTGGAGCGAGCGAGCCGCGTCGACCGTCAAAAGATTGTTGCCGAGCGCCGCGAGCGGCGCCGCGTGCTCGAGCGCGTCGCCGGCGAGGTTCGCAAGGGCCGCAGGGAAATCAAGGTGCTGCGCGCCGACGAGGCGCGGCTGGCGCGGCTGATCGAGCGCATCGGCCGCATCCTCGTGGAAAGCGTGCCCGAGCCCGGTGACAGGGACGTGACTTTTTCCACGCTGCGCGGCCAGCTGAGGCTCCCGGTGCGCGGGGAACTCACCGGCAGGTTCGGCGCTCCAAGGGGAGCGGCGGGAACCGAGGCAAAGGGCGTGTTCATCCGCGCCCCGCAGGGACAGCCGGTGCGGGCGATTGCCGGCGGCAAGGTCGTGTATGCCGACTGGATGCGCGGGTTCGGCAACCTGCTCATCGTCGACCACGGCGAGGCCTACCTCTCGATTTACGCCAATAATGACGCGCTGCTCAAGCAGGTGGGCGACAGCGTGGCGCTCGGCGACAGCATTGCAACTACCGGCGCGAGCGGTGGCAACGAGGAATCGGGTTTATACTTTGAACTGCGGCATCTTGGCCGCGCTTTTGACCCGCTGCGCTGGGTCAAGTTGAAATAAGCGATCCCTATGCATAACAAGTTTCGCAACATCGGACTGATCTTCATCGGCGTCATCGCCGGCGTGCTGATCAGCCTCAATTTCCAGGCCGTCGCCGACCGCGCGACGCGCACCGTGCTGCCGATCGAGGAGCTGCGCGCCTTCACCGAGGTGTTCGGCGCCATCAAGGCCAACTACGTCGAGCCGGTCGAGGACAAGAAGCTCATCACCGAAGCGATCAACGGCATGCTGACCGGCCTCGACCCGCATTCCGCCTACCTCGATCAGGAAGCGTTCAAGGAACTGCAGGTCGGCACGCAGGGCCAGTTCGGCGGCCTCGGCATCGAGGTCGGCATGGAGGACGGCTTCGTCAAGGTGATCTCGCCGATCGAGGACACGCCGGCGTTCAAGGCCGGCATCAAGCCGGGCGACCTGATCGTCAAGCTCGACGAGACGCCGGTGAAGGGCATGACGCTCACCGACGCGGTGAAGAAGATGCGCGGCAAGCCGAACACGCAGATCACGCTGACCATCTCCCGCAAGAGCGAAACCGTGCCGATCGTGGTCACGCTGACGCGCGCCATCATCCGCGTGCAGAGCGTGAAGTCGAAGCTCGTCGAGCCCGGCTATGTCTGGGTGCGCGTGTCGCAGTTCCAGGAGGCGACCGCCGAGAACCTCGTGAAGCAGCTCGATGCGCTGTTCAGGGCAGGGCAGGTGAAAGGCCTGGTCCTCGACCTGAGGAACGACCCCGGCGGCCTGCTGCACGGCGCGGTGGCGGTCTCCTCGGCGTTCCTGCCGGCCAAGTCGCTCATCGTGTCGACCGACGGCCGCGCCGAGGACGCGAAGAAGAAGTTCTTCGCCACGCCGGACGACTACGTGCGCGGCAGCCGCGGCGAGGACGTGCTGAAGAGCATTCCAGCGGCGGTGAAAACCGTGCCGATGGTGGTGCTGGTGAACGGCGGCTCCGCGTCGGCCTCCGAGATCGTCGCCGGCGCGCTGCAGGATCACAAGCGCGCCACGGTGATCGGCACGCAGAGCTTCGGCAAGGGCTCGGTGCAGACCATCATGCCGCTCGGCAACAACACGGCGATCAAGCTCACCACGGCGCGCTACTACACGCCCAGCGGCCGCTCGATCCAGGCGCTCGGCATCACGCCCGACCTGATCGTCGAGGACCCGTCCGACACCGCCGTCGCGACCCGCGTGCGCGAGGCCGACCTGCAGCGCCACCTGGAGAACGGCAAGGCCAAGATCGAGAAGGCCGAGCCGGCCGCGCCGCGCGCGAAGCCCGCTGCCCCCGTCGCCAACGTCGCGCCGGGCGAGCTGAAGCCGCCCGACTTCGGCGGCAAGGACGACTTCCAGCTCCTGCAAGCGGTCGCCTTCCTCAAGGGCGAGCCGGTGAAGGGCCAGTCGCCGACGGTCGCCCAGACCAAGCCCGCATCGTCCAACTAAGCTAACTGAACGACGAGCAGCTCCTCCGGTACAGCCGGCACATCCTGCTCCCCGAGATCGGCATCGAGGGGCAGGAACGGCTGCGCTCGGCAGCCGCGCTGATCGTCGGCGCCGGCGGCCTCGGCTGCCCGGCAGCGCTCTATCTGGCCGCGGCGGGCGTCGGCCGGCTGACGCTGGCCGACGCCGACAAGGTCGATCTCACCAACCTGCAGCGGCAGATCCTGTATCGCACCGATTCGGTCGGCGTGCGCAAAGTCGAAGCGGCACGGGCGGCTCTCAACGCCGTCAACCCGGAAGTTGAGATTGTCGAGGTCGCGGCGCGCGTCGAAGGCGATCAAATCGAAAAGCTGATCTCGAAAAACGATGTCGTTCTCGACTGCACGGACAACTTCGCCACGCGCCACGCCCTCAACCGCGGCTGCGTGCGCCAGCGCAAGCCGCTCGTTTCGGGGGCTGCGATGCGCTTCGACGGCCAGCTTGCCGTTTTCGATCTAACCAAAAAAAATTCCCCTTGCTATGCCTGCCTCTTTCCCGAGGACGCGCAGGTCGAGGAAGTCCAGTGCTCGGTGATGGGCGTCTTCGCCCCGCTCACCGGGGTCGTCGGCGCGCTGCAGGCGATGGAAGCGATCAAGCTGCTGGCCGAGGTCGGCAACTCGCTGAACGGGCGCCTGCTTCTCGTCGACGCGAAGAGCGCCGAGTGGCGCAGCGTCAAGATCGCGAAAGACCCCGGCTGCAAAGTCTGCTCTACAGCAGGAAGCGGCGCTGGGCGTTGAAGCTCTCGGTGGGCTTCTTCACGAAGCCGCTCTTGGCGAACTGGTGCAGGCAGCCGATCGAGTAGCGCAACAGCGTCCCGGCGCGGCTTGCCGCATCCCCGTCCTCCGAGGCGCGCAGCGACTGCTTGAGCGTGGCCTCGAAGCGGTCGAAGAACTGGTTCATCCGCGCCTGCAGCCGCTCGTGCTCGCCGACCAGCGCGTCCCCGGTCATCACGCGCACCATGCCGGGGTTCTTCTCGGCGAACGCGAGCAGCATCTCGACCAGCTTGTCGGCCTGGCGGCGGCCGTCGGATTCGTCCTCCGCGATGCGGTTGGCGAGGGTGAAAACCGAGCTCTCGATGAACTCGATCAGCCCTTCGTACATTTGCGCCTTGGAGGCGAAGTGCCGGTAGAGCGCGGCTTCGGAGACGTCGAGCTTCTCGGCGAGCGCCGCGGTGGTGACGCGCTCCCATTTCGGCGCCTCGAGCATGTGCGCGAGCGCCTTCAGGATCTCGAGCCTGCGTTCGCCTTTGGCGCGGGGCATGGGGGAAAGGACCGACCGGCGCAGATTCTAAGCCGAGCCCTAGCGGAACACCAAGCGGGGCAGTTCTGTCACCGAGCGCACGCGCCAGTCCACGAACGGCGCGCGGCGCCGCTCGCGGCTGACCCACACGGTCGACATGCCGAGGCGGTGCGCCGTGCGCAGGTTCTCCAGCGCGTCGTCGACGAAGGCGCAGCGATGCGGGTCGAGGTCGTGGTTGCGCAGCAGCACGTGAAAGCCGTGCAGGGCGGGCTTGCCGAGATAGCGCGCGTCTTCAATGCTGTACACCGCGTCGAAGAAACGCCCGACACCGAGCGCCCGCAGCACCTGGTCGACGTAATGGCGCGGCGCATTGGAGAACAGCAGCTTCCTGCCGCCGAGGCGTGCGAGCGCATGCCGCAGCGCGTTCTCGCGCACCACCATGTCGGCCAGCTCCGGAAACCGGTGCGTCTCGCGCAGGAAATGGCGCGGGTCGGTGCCGTGGTGCCGCATCAGGCCCTTCAGGGTGGTGCCGTAGCGCAGCCAGAAGCGGCGCCGCATCGCATCCGCCCCGGCCTCGTCGACGCCGAAATGGCGCTTCAGGTAGGCGTTGATCTGCTCGTGCATCGACGGAAAGATGCCCGCCGCCGCGTCGTGCAGCGTGTTGTCGAGGTCGAAGATCCACACCCGCCGTGAAGGCTGCAGCCGGGCGATCCTCACGCCTTATTTGCTTCGGATGAGGGTGCCGACGCCCTGGTCGGTGAGGACTTCGAGGAGCAGCGCGTGCGGTACGCGGCCGTCGATGATGTGCACGCTCTTCACGCCGCTGCGCGCGGCGTCGAGCGCCGAGCCGATCTTCGGCAGCATGCCGCCCGAGACCACGCCTTTCGCCACCAGGTCGTCGAACCTTTTCGGCGTCAGCCCCGTCAGCAGCTTGCCGGCCTTGTCGAGCACGCCCGGCGTGTTGGTCAGCACCACCAGCTTCTCGGCGCGCAGCACCTCGGCGAGCTTGCCGGCGACCAGGTCGGCGTTGATGTTGTAGGTCATGCCGTCCGACCCGGTGCCGATCGGCGCCACCACCGGGATGAAACCGCCGCCCTCGAGCGCCTGGATCACCGAGGGGTCGATCGAGTCGATTTCGCCCACCTGGCCGAGGTCGATGTGGCCGTTCTCCTTCGAAGGCAGCAGCATCTTGCGCGCGCGGATGAAGGCGCCGTCCTGCCCGGTCAGGCCGACCGCCTTGCCGCCCGCCTGGTTGATGAGCTCCACCACTTCCTTGTTGACCTGGCCGCCGAGCACCATCTCGACCACGTCCATGGTCTCGCTGTCGGTGACTCGCATGCCCTGCACGAACTCGCCCTTCTTGCCCAGGCGCGCGAGCAGCTGCTCGATCTGTGGCCCGCCGCCGTGCACCACCACCGGGTTCATGCCGACCAGCTTGAGCAGCACCACGTCGCGCGCGAAGCCGGCCTTCAGCTCCTCGTCGGTCATGGCGTTGCCGCCGAACTTCACCACGATGGTCTTGCCGTGGAAGCGCTGGATGTAGGGCAGCGCCTCGGCCAGGATGCGCGCCTTCTCCGCGGCCTGCGGGCTGTGGTTGAAAGGCGCGTTCATCCCGGGGGCATTCTACAAAACAAAAGGGCCGGGGGTGGGCCGGCCCTGTGAGACTTTGCTGCGGGGAAGACTTACTGGATGGTGATCCGCTTGCGCGCGGCTGCCTCTTTCTTCGGCAGCGTCAGCTCGACCACGCCGTCGTGGTACTTGGCCGCGGCCTTCGCCTCGTCCACTTCCTGCGGCAGCGTGAAGCTGCGCGTGACCTTGCCGAACGTGCGCTCGGTGTGGAGCACGCGCTCGTCCTGCGAGACTTCCTTCTCCCGCTTGACATCGGCGGACAGCGTGACTTCCGCGCCGTCGATGGTGACCTGGATGTCTTCTTTCCTGACGCCCGGGACCTCGGCGGTGACAACGTAGGCGCCGTTTTTCTCGGCCACGTCGACCTTCATCCGGGGCAGCTCGGCGCGCCCTTCCAATGCGAGGGGACGCACCAGAAAGCCCTTGAACAGGTCATCGACCAGCTCGTTGAATGGATCGAATCGGGTAATGCTTGCCATTTGCTTTCTCCTTTCCTGAGACTTCGGTACGCTTCATGTAGGGGCTCCCTCTCCGGTTTCAAGGCCCCTAGAATCCCTGGCAATGAGCGATTTCCGGACCCGGGTGGAAGGGGAGCGGCCGTACCTCCTGCGCTATGCCTCGCTGCAGCTTCGCGACCGGCATACCGCCGAGGACGTCGTCCAGGAGACCCTGCTCGCGGCGCTGGCCGGCGAGGCCGCCTTCGCCGGGCGCTCGAACCTGCGCACCTGGCTGACGGGAATCCTCAAGCACAAGATCGTCGACGCCATCCGCCGGGCGAGCCGGGAAGCGCCATCGGCCGACGAAGACCTGATGGAAGAGCTGTTTGATGAGAGTGGCCATTGGCGCGACATGCCGTCTGCCTGGGCCGATCCGGACGCCGCCCTCGAGCAGAAGGAGTTCTTCGCGAAGCTGGAGGAGTGCCTCGCGCGCCTGCCCGCCAGAACCGCGCAGGCCTTCATGCTGCGCGAGCACCTCGGCCTCGAAACTGACGAGATCTGTAAGGAACTCGGCGTGACCGCGACCCACTGCTGGGTGCTGCTCTACCGCGCGCGGATGGTGCTGCGCCTGTGTCTTGAACAAAACTGGTTCGGCAAATGATGCTCTCGTGCAAGGAGGTCTCGCGCCTGGTGTCCCAGGGTCTCGACCGGCGGCTCGGCTTCGCCGAGCGCCTCGGGCTGCGCTTGCACCTGTTGATCTGCGACGGCTGCACCAATTTCAAGAAGCAAATGGAGTTCCTGCGTAAGGCGGTGAAGCAGCTTGGATAGAACTCAGAACGCCAACTCGTAAATCATCTTGAGCACCCACCGGTCCGACGCATCCGTTGTGCCTCGTCCGAGTCCGACATTGATGTCCGAGTTTCCGAGTTTGCCGTCCCAGGCTACATAGAAGACCCTGCTCTGCTCGTTAGCAGGGAGCCGATCGCGCAGCGGTCCAGCGTCCACGTAGTACTCGATCCCAAAATCGTTCTTGCCGAAGGC
>Ga0070697_100004492_pt1 | contig 10727 bp, 14 predicted proteins | sample KBSK1501metaG_FD_65475 | JGI IMG/M metagenome (GOLD analysis project Ga0070697, IMG submission 65475) | Corn, switchgrass and miscanthus rhizosphere microbial communities from Kellogg Biological Station, Michigan, USA - KBS K1-50-1 metaG | ecosystem: Host-associated > Plants > Roots >... | reverse complement strand
GACCGAGTTCACCATGGCGATCGACGCGGACACGGTGCTCGCTCGGGACGCGATCGAGAAGATCCTGCCCGCACTCGACGACCCGGAGGTCGCCGCGGCGTGCGGCATGGTCATCCCGCGCCGGGTTTCGACGCTGTTCGAGCGCGGACGCTACATCGAGTATCTGTTCGCGTTTACCTTCTACAAGCCGATCCAGGATTTCTACGGGAGTCCTTTGATCTCATCGGGATGCTTTTCGGCGTACCGCACCAGCACGCTCCGGGAGATCGGAGGCTGGAGCCAGCGCACGATGGCGGAGGACATGGATCTGACGTGGAGCCTCTACCAGGCCGGTCATGCGGTGCGGTATGTACGCGAGGCGGTCTGCTACCCCCTCGAGCCGCAGAACCTCCACTTCATGAGCCGGCAGCTGCGCCGCTGGTCGCACGGGTTCGTGCAAAATGTGCGACTGCACTGGAAAGGCGTGATCCAGAAATCCTACCTGCGCTCGATCGTGGCCGTGGCGATGTGGGACGCCACCGTCGCATCGGTTGCCTACCTGATCCTGCTGCCCGTGATCGCGGCGTTCGTGAGCCCGCTGTTCCTCCTGGGTTACATCCTGGATCTGCCCGCGGTGCTCGTGCCGGTCCTCATCCAGGCGTTCGAGCGCCGTGAGGTCGGCCTGGCGCTCGCGAGCTTGCCGGGCTTCCTGGTCCTGCGCCTCCTCAACTGCTTCTTCATGCTGAAGGCTCTCTGGGCGGAGTTCGTCGTGAACCGGCCCCTGCTCGTCTACGAGAAAGGACACTGAGCGTGACGGCCGGAATCCCGGGGACCGGTATCGGAGGTCTCTACTATGTGTTCCTGGCGCTCTGGCTGCCGTTTCGCGAGCTCGGGCTGACGCTGCGCGGCCGGAGCGACCGCGCACGCTGGCGCACGATCGCCCTCCGATCCTCCGTCGCGTGGGGCATTCTCGCGGCGCTGTGGGGAGAGGCATGGTTGCTCAAGCGATCGCTGATCTGGATCGCCTGGCACACGCCATCGGGCACGTGGTGGCACAGGATGACCATCGGGGCATCCCCATCGTTGATCGCGGTGGCCGCGACCTGGGTCGGTATGGCAATCCTCGGTGGGGTGGTTCTCACGACCCACATCCTGAGGCTCTGGGTGTGGCGGGGGCGGGTGCAGGGAGAACGGCGTTCGTTCCAGCCGCCGCCGTCCCGGGCGCGAGGATCATTCGGGCGGCGGGACACGGTCTTCCCGCCCCCTGTCGTAGGAGTCGCCGGGTTCGAATGGAGACCGGCACCTGCGCAGGATCAAGTCCCGAGCGAGCGGACCCGGTAGTCCACGTTGTGCTGGATCCAGGCCCACAGCCGGTCCTGGTCTCCCACCGCGCCACCCGGCTCGATCTGGCCCTTCCACCCCTTCATGATCTCGGCGTCCACGGTCCACAGACGAACGCGCTGGTGCGGCACGAGGTCGTGCCAGTTCTTTCCAACCTGCGGCGAGACGTAGGCGAGTCGTACGCTCATCCGCCTGGACAGGTATTCCAGCGGCCCGAGGTCGATGTGTTTGTAAACGGCCAGGGGGCTGGACTTCGCCTTGTGGAGAGAGATATCGGGAACGCCGTCCGTGACCACCGTCAGGGTGACCGGGGCCAGGACGAGATTGCGCTCCTTCACGATGCGGGCCACCTGCTTGAAGAAAGGATTGAAATCGGTCAACGAGTCGCTGGGCGGAAACCAGGCGCGCAGGTCGTGCTCGATCTCCCGGATGTTCTTGTCGGCGAAATCCTGGATCGGATGGAACGCCTTCGGCTCGTCGGGATTGCGCCCCCCGATCGCCCCGACGAACAGCTCCCGCGGCGTGTCGAGCCCGCCGAGCTCGTGGAGATGACCGTAGATGTAGTAGGCGAGAAAGGCCATGGCGTCGTCGTAGGACCCTGAATTCCTGAACGACCCGCTGGTATCGACCCCGACGAACAGCGTAAGCCGCGGCTTGCGCTCGCCGGACTCGAGGCCGCACCCCGCCAGCAGCACGGCGTTGAGGAGGACGACCGCCAGGAGTCCGCGGGACGCGAGCCGCGCGCGCCTCACTGGCTCTCCGCTCTCTTCGGCTGCAGCCGGATGGTGTTGGCGATGTCGCGCGTATCCATGATGTCCTTCAGGCTCTTCAGCGGCAGGCCGATCACCGGCTTCGACGCCACCAGGATCATGACGAAGTTCAGGGCCGCGGCGAGCACGTGCAGAAACGGCAGCGCGAGGTATTCCATGATCTCCTCGCACTTCTGATGCAGCCAGTCGGTCTCCCGCTTGAAGTCCTGGATCAGCTCATGCCAGGGACTCACCGGCTCCGGCCCGGCCGGGTGCTGGGCCGGCGCCTCCCCCTCGGGCAGGGGCTGGCGGGAGATGAAGGCCAGAAGCTGCGGTGTGCCGTACTGCCCGAACAGGAACCAGGTCATCCCGCGGATGCCGACCCAGCCGAACGTCGCCACGGAAAGAGTGAACACGATCCCCAGGCGGAAGCGCTCACCGGTCTGCTGCGCGATCCAGGGCGTGATCGCGTCCACCAGCTCGCGGTACAGGAACATCACCTCGAAGAACATCACGAACAGCTCGACCAGGACCATCTGGACGATCAGCTTGAGCTCGCGCTTCCTGAAGCTGTCCAGGAGGGCCTGGATGCAGGCGAAGCTGCCCAGGATCAGGAGGAGCAGGAACAGGTACAAAACGGGCCCGGCGAGGCGCGGCGCCTCCATCCCGACCAGATCCGCCAGGACCTCCGACACGGTCGGGAACAGGGTGTACGTGAAGATCGTCGCCTCGAGCAGGCACCAGAACAGCAGCATCATGAAGGCGATCCACGGCACGCCGGGCCGGAAGTAGCTCTTGGAGAGCCGGCCCGTGAACGTGAAGGGGGCGATCAGAAGCTGCCGCAGCGCTTCCATCAGAAGGCGCAGGGCGAGGCGCGCGAGAGTCAGGACCCAGCCGATCGCCACGACGACCAGCCGGAACAGCCCGATCCAGTAGAACCACACGGCCCGGGCCGCATCCCACCAGCTCAGGACCACCATCCCGGCGAACTTGACGCGCGCCGACCGGAACAGCACGGTGTAGAGCGATAGCTGCGTGCACCAGATGGCGGCCACGAAGAGGAGGACCGGGAGAAGTAGAAAGACGATCTTGCCCAGGGCGGTCCAGTCGGACGACGACGAAAGGAAGAAATTGAGCAACCACTTCTGCATTCCGGCGATCCAAGTGATCGGCGCCAGAAGCATCCGGAACACCGACTGCCAGAGGTCGGAGTCCGCGGTGACAATCATGCTGTTCAGCATCAGCCCCTCCCTCGTTACGAACCCGACGATCGACGTGCGATGCACAGAAGGTAGTGCCCGTGGCGACGGAGTCAAGCGGGGACGAGTCGCCGGTTACCTCACCGCAATCGATGTCCCGGCAGCACCCCGGACTGTCGGCTTTCTGACCGGGTCCGGGGCCGCCGCGTGTCGCGTTTGCGACGGCGCGTGTCATCCTTCCGGGACAGGCGCGGGCCCCTTGCGTGCCGGCGCGCCGTGTTGTAAACAGGAACGCGTCAGGGAGGACGACCCATGGACAAGGCACGCGTGTTCACGATCGCGGCGGCGCTGCTCGCGCTGACGTCGGGTGTATCGGCCGCCGTCCGGACGAAGGATGTGGAGTACAGGCAGGGGGACACGGTCCTGCAGGGGTTCTTCGCCTGGGACGACGCCGCGAAAGGGCGGCGTCCCGGAGTGCTGGTCGTCCACGAATGGTGGGGCCACAACGAGCACGCCCGGAACCAGTCGAAGCGGCTGGCGCAGGCGGGGTATGTCGGGTTCGCCCTCGACATGTACGGCAAGGGAAAGGTGGCCACGCATCCGAAGGACGCCGAGGCGTTCATGACCGAGGCCGTGAAGGACCCGGCGGTGATGACCGCACGATTCAATGCGGCGCTGGCAGAGCTCAAGCGGGATCCCCACGTCGATCCGGAGAAGATCGCCGCGATCGGATACTGCTTCGGGGGCGGGGTCGTGCTCGCCATGGCGCGATCGGGCGCAGATCTTGACGCGGTCGTGACCTTCCACGGACATCTGGCGACTCAGACCCCTGCCGAGAAGGGAAAGGTCAAGGCGCGCGTGCTCGTCCTCACGGGGGCCGACGATCCGATGATCCCGCCTCAGCAGGTGGAGGCGTTCAAAAGCGAGATGACGGCCGCGGGGGCGAAGTTCGAGGTGGTCAGCTTTCCGGGGGCGAAGCACAGCTTCACCAATCCTCAGGCGGACAAGACCGGCATGGACGGTCTCGCGTACAACGCGGAGGCCGACAGGAAGTCGTGGGCGGCGATGCTGGATCTATTCCGTCAGGTGTTCCATTGACTGGATGAAAACCACTTTCATCAGGAAAGGAGTCGCGACCATGGTGTTCCACGGCGTCGACGTGAAGAAGCAGTTCAAGCGCATGCGCGAGCTGGCGCCCGAATCCTACCGGGCGTTCCTCGATTTCGACGGCAAGGCGTTCGCCGACGGCGCGTTGCCCCTGAAGACGAAGGAGCTGATCGCGATCGGCATCGCGCACATAACTCAGTGTCCGTGGTGCATCGACGCGCATGCCCGGCGCGCGCGCAAGGCTGGGGCGAGCGACGCCGAGATCGGCGAGGTGATCTTCGTGTCGATGGCCCTGGCGGCGGGGGCCGCCTGGAGCCACGGCGGCCTCACGCTCCAGTGCCTGGACGAGCACCAGGAGATGTGACGATCCTCTGGCCGGAAATCACCGGCTCTCGGTGACCGGAGACATTCAAGCGAAACCCGCTCAGCCTGCCCTGTCCGCAGGAGGCGCGACCTCCCTGGGTAGCTGACCCTATGGAAGCGCCCAGGGTTCTCTGCTATGTTTCCCCCACGACGGTCTCGACACGGCGGGGGTAATCGGAACGGGTGCCCTTATGATGAGTCCTCCGACCGCCCTGATCGCGGACGACCTCAAGATGTTTCTGCTCATCGCGAAGACCTTCCTCGAGGGGCGCGGCATCGGGGTGTTCACCGCGGAGAACGGGGCCAGGGCGCTGGAGCTGGCGCGCGCGCGGCATCCGCGCCTCGTCCTGCTCGACCTCATGATGCCCGTGATGGATGGCGCGGACGCCTGCGGCGAGATGCGGCGTGATCCGGCGATGGCGTTCACGCCGATCATCATCATGAGCGCCACCGGCGGTCCCGAGATCCGGGACCGGTGCCTCAAGGCGGGCTGCACGAATTTCGTCGTCAAGCCGCAGAAGCCCGGGGACCTTCTCACGATCATCGCCCGCATCCTGGCGGTGCGGCAACGCAAGCCCACGCACATGTCCGTCGTCTTCGGCGAAGCCGGCCCCGTCGAAGGCAAGCAGCAGGTCGGCAAGGCGGGCAACGTGAGCGGCACGGGGATGCTCCTCCTGACCGGGAAGCCGATCCGGGCGGGCTCCCTGCTCAACCTGGAGTTCGTCGTTCCCGGGACCGGCCACACCGTCAAGGTCCAGGCGAAGGTGGCGCGCGTGGACCAGGACACCGAGGGAACCTACGGGGCGGGCCTCCACTTCGCCGGCCTGAGCGAGGCCGACCAGAAACAGATCGTGGGCTACGTCTCCGCCTGACCACGCACAGCCTCCGGGTTGTGCCGCGCCGTGCAGTTCAGGGTTTTTCCGCCGGGGCATCAAGGATTCTACCCGATGCACGCACGCCCACGGATCGGTCCATCCTTAGAGTCGAAGGAGGGTGGACCGCCATGAGACTGAACACGAGTTCACGACGGAGAGCGCTGGCGCTGGCTTTCGTGCCGGCGCTCCTGGCGATTCTGTCCTGGTCGTGGGTGCCGGCGCAGGTGACAGTGTCCGGCGCCGTGCCATCGAGCAACACGCGCATCGAGGAGAACGATCCATCCGTCATCTACACCGGAGTCTGGTTCCCGCAGCATCGCTCCGATCTGAGCGGCGGCTCGATCGTCGAGTCGCCGTATCCAGTCAGCACCGCCACGCTCCCCTTCAACGGAACGGGAGTCCGCTGGATCGGCTTCAAGGCCGTCTGGGGCGGGATCGCGGAGGTGTACCTGGACGGCGCTCTGAAGGCGACCGTCGACACGTACGCTCCGACCGAGCAGCCACAGGCCGTCATCTACACGGCCAGCGGCCTGTCTTCGGGCCCTCACACGGTCACGATCAAGGTCACGGGCACGTGGAACCCGGCAGGATGCTGCAGCTGGGTGGTCGTGGACGCCTTCGACGTGATGTAGAGAGGCAGCGTCGTCTCAGCGAGGTGTGTCGCCCTTGACGACCGGCTTCCCGGCCTTGACCCAGCCCTGGATTCCCGACGGCATGATGAAGATCTCGCGGTAGCCGAGATCGGCGGCCCTCCGGGCCGCGTGGTGGCATTCCAGTCAGAGCTCGTTCGCGCAGTAGAAGATGAGCGTGGCGTCCTTGTCCGGAGGCAGGACCCCGTCCTTGATGTCCTTGCTGTTCAAGCGCACGGCCCCCGGGAGATGGTTCTCGGCGTAGGTCCCGGGACTGTTGCCGTCATAGACGTGGACGTTCGCCTGGCCGAGCCGCCGCTCGACCTGGTCCACTGTGAATCGACCGAACGGCTCCGGTTCGGGCATTTTTGACTTGTCGGACGCCCGGGCCTTGGGCACGATGGCGAACGCCAGGACCAGGCCCGTGACGACGATCGATGTCTGACGCCATGACAGCATGTGAACCTCCCTGAAGGTTCGGGCGGGCCCTCATCCGGACCGCCCTTCCGGTCGCAAGTATAGATGATGCGGGCGCCACGGCAGATTCCGACGCCCGGCAAAGGCGCCGCCGGTCTCCCGACGCGTTCTGCTAGACTGCCATTCCTTGAAAGGAGGCGACCCCATGACCGATCGCGTGATCGTCCAGGTAACGCTGCGGAGACTGTGGATGGCCTTGAGCCTCGGTCTCCTCGTGGTGGTCCTGGTCCTGCTCGCCCGGCCTCTCTGGGCGCAGAAGACGCAGGAGAGCTTCAGGGACAAGTTCAATATCGCCGAAGAAGCGGGCGGCGTGGCCATCGCCACGAGCGGCGACGGCAAGTACGTCTACGTCGCCGGCAGGAACGGAGTCATCGTCTCCGACGATTTCGGCAAGACCGGCTCCTGGGTGCAGACCGTCCGGATGAAATAGCCCGATCGCAAAAAAAGCCTGGTCGCTCTTGCCAGCGGGCTGTCGGGGGAGTATAGAAAGACAGACACGCAAACTAGGCCATCCAAGCCTCAGGGAGGTGCATCCATGTCCGAACGGGAATCCGACCGGCCGGTACGCCGGCACATCGAGCAGCTCGTCGAGGAAGAGCACCGGCTCTTCGCGCAGGGGAAACTCTCGGACGCCGACCGTCAGCGTCTGGATGAGGTCAAGGTCGAGCTCGATCAGTGCTGGGACTTGCTGCGCCAGCGGCGAGCGCTCAGGGAGTTCGGCGACGACCCCGCGCAAGCGCGCGTCCGCCCGCCCAAGATCGTGGAGAACTATGAACAATGAAGCAGAGCACGGCACTTCCGGCGGGAACGGCGGCTCCCGATTTCTCGCTGCCGAGCACACCGGACCAGAAGGTCGCGCTCTCGGAGTTCCGCGGGAGGCCGGTGATCCTGGCGTTCTATCCGGCCGATTGGAGCCCCGTCTGCGGCGACCAGATGTCCCTCTACAACGAGATCCGCGAAGAGTTCGCGCGCTTCGGCGCGCAGCTCCTTGGCGTGTCCGTCGATGGAGCCTGGTGCCACGCGGCCTTCGCGAACGAGCGCAGGCTGCACTTCCCGCTCCTGGCCGATTTCGAGCCTAAGGGGGAGGTCGCCCGCAAGTTCGGCGTCTATCGTGCCGCGGACGGTACCAGCGAGCGAGCGCTGTTCGTCATCGACGCCGACGGGATCATCCGTTGGTCCTATGTCTCCCCCCTCGGAGTCAATCCCGGCGCCGACGGAATTCTCGACGCTCTCGAAAGACTCGGCGCCGGCAAGGAGAGACGGTGAGCCGTCTGACGCCGCCCGTTTCCGCATCCGACCACGCCAGCGGTCCCGACGACGCCCGAGTGACGCTCGTCGAGTACGGTGATTACGAGTGTCCCCATTGTGGACGGGCCTACCCGATCGTCCAGGAGGTGCAGAGGCGGATGGGACGCCACCTTTGCTTCGTCTTCCGCAACTTCCCGCTGGCGGAGATGCACCCCCATGCCGAGCACGCGGCCGAGGCCGCGGAGGCCGCGGGCGCCCAGGGCAGGTTCTGGGAGATGCACGACCGGCTTTACGAGCACCAGGAGGCCCTGGGTGATCCCGACCTGGTGCGCGCCGCCCAGGGACTGGGTCTCGATCGGATCCGCTTTGAGAAGGAGCTGGCCACGGGAGTCCACGTCGTCCGCGTCCGCCAGGATTTCCGTTCGGGGGTCAGGAGCGGCGTCAACGGGACGCCGACGTTCTTCATCAATGGCGTCCGCCACGATGCCGCCTGGGATCTGGAGACGCTGCTCGAGGCGCTCCAGGTGGCCGGAGAGAGAGCCGTTCCCCCTGCGTCCCGGGATCGGCGACGCTGAGCGGCCGATTCTCAGGCACTCTTTTCAAGGAAGGCCACGAGGGCGCGTCCCGGCGTCGACGCCCGCTCAATTGTCGGTGCGCATTCTCGCCGGCGAGGTGCGGGTCGCGGTCCATGCGGGGAGCGGCATGAGAAGGCGCTCCGCGAGCGCATTGACGTACGGCTCGTAGGTTCCGCGTAGATCCGCGAGACGCTGCGCTGCCTCCGCGGTGTCGGAGACCGGCCGGCCGGCTTCGGCGAGCAGCCGGAAGAGCCGGGCGGCATCCGCAGGGGAGAGACGATCCGGGGACGGCGCCTGCGGCTCGAGTCGGAAGACCTGGGCAAGGTCGACGACTGCGTGCCGGGCCATCGCGAAGGTGACGCGCGCCTCCCACGCCGACTCGTCCCGGACGCCGGACATGAGAAGCGCGCAGGAGTCGAGGACCGTGGTCAAGGCGGCGAGCCATGACTGGTGGGAGTGCTGGGAGCGGAAGTAGGCGAGGACGGGATAGGAGAGATGGCTCTCCATCAGCTCCGCGGTCCACTTCTCCCAGTCGTGCAGGAATCGATCCAGGTGATGCAGGCGTTCCCGGCCGTGGCGGAGCAGCAGCTCGTCGACGGTCGGGGGGGAGCCGGCCCTCGGATCGAGAAGAGTGATCGACACCTCGCGCCGGGAGAAGGCATTGTAGAGGACGGGGAAGTAGCCGATCACGAGGGCCAGGAAGCCGAAGCCGACCCCGGATTCAACGACCGTCAGGCCGCGCGCCAGCGGGCCGCGTGGCGCCACGTCGCCCAGGCCGAGCGTGAAGAAGGTCGTGCCGCTCAGGTAGAGGTAGGTGCCGAACGACGGCGGCGCGTCGAGCGTGTGCAGCGTCGTGCCGAGGGACCAGTGCAATGTTCCGAACCCGAGCACAAGGCTCGCCGCCCACAGCGCCAGGAGGAACAGGAGAGAGAGCGGTCCAAAAACACCGAGAAAGGACTCGCGCCTGGCGCGCGAAGCGATCCGACGTGCGACGCCGGCCCAGAGCGACCAGGTCAGACGGTAGAAGAGGCGCGCCAGGCGCCACCGGCGGGTGACGCGCCGCGGCAGGACGATCGCCTCGAAGGCGTCCCAGAGGACGATGCCGATCAACGCGACGGCGATGAACGCGACAGGAAACCGCACGACGGCGATCGTCACGCCTCTTCCTCCCGGGCAGATTCCGCCGGCGCGGCCGCCTGTGTCCCGTCGAGGCGGTGTGAACCCGTGCGCCGCATTCTAGCAAAGAGCCGGAGGAGACCAGGCAGGGGCGCGAGCTGGCGTAGCGGATTGATCCCATGATCATCGCCGATCGTCCTACGCGCTCATCAAATCTTCCTCGCCGGGCTCCACGGCCGGCGCCACCCACGCGTTGCCCAGTCTTTCCGCCTGGTAGAGGATGAGCGCAGCGAGCCGACGGGATTCGTGACGGTCCAGCCGCACCACCCGGTACGCGTCCGGGCTCGCTCCCCTGATATGCACCTCGATGCAGGAGCGCAGCGGGTCGCTCAGCACGAGAATTTCACCTGACTCTTCATCCATGGTCTTCAAGCCTCCTTTCACACGCGTGCTCTTGTATTCGGCGGCGGTGAAGGTTCCGTGACTCTTTGGTCGCAGGCGTGTGAACCGCACGTCCGTCCGAAAAACAAAGCCCCCCAGGAGGACCTGGAGGGCTTCGTCAATTCTGCGGACGTGAGCCTGGAGATCAGTACATGTCCCCGCCCATGCCGCCAGCACCGCCCGGCATGCCGGCGCCAGCCTTCTCCTTCTCGGGGATCTCGTGGACCATCGCCTCGGTGGTCAGCATCAGAGCCGCGATGCTGGCCGCGTTCTGCAGGGCCGTGCGGGTGACCTTGGTCGGGTCGATGATTCCGGCCTGGAACATGTCGACCCACTTGCCGGCGTAGGCATCGAAGCCGACGGACGGCTTCTCCTGTTCCTTCCCCTGCTGCACGATGATCGAACCCTCGTAGCCGGCGTTGATGGCGATCTGCCGGATCGGCTCTTCCAGGGCCCGGCGGACGATGTTGATGCCGGTCTGGACGTCCTCATTCTTCTCCCTGAGCGTTTCCAGCGCCGGGATGGCGCGCACCAGGGCGATGCCGCCGCCGGGGACGATCCCCTCCTCGACGGCCGCCTTGGTCGCGTGCATGGCGTCCTCGACGCGGGACTTCTTCTCCTTCATCTC
>Ga0070697_100004491_pt1 | contig 10728 bp, 17 predicted proteins | sample KBSK1501metaG_FD_65475 | JGI IMG/M metagenome (GOLD analysis project Ga0070697, IMG submission 65475) | Corn, switchgrass and miscanthus rhizosphere microbial communities from Kellogg Biological Station, Michigan, USA - KBS K1-50-1 metaG | ecosystem: Host-associated > Plants > Roots >... | reverse complement strand
TCGCCGCGGTCGGTCGCCCCACTGCGGTGGACGGCGACGACCTGGTGATCCGCCCAGCAGACGCGGAGGCCGCCGTGGCGATCGCGACGCGCTGGCGCGATTACGCGACCACATTCGGCGAGAAGGTCGGCGAGACCGCGCTTGAGCAGCTCATCACCCGCGCGCTCGACGTCATGCGGGTCAAGCGCCGGGCACCCCGCCGCGCGGTCGCGCAGCTTGTCCACTGCTCGAAGAAGGTCATGGACGACATCGAAGGCACGCTCGAAGACCGCGGCGAGATCGTCGTGGAGCACGTGCCCGGTAACAGCGGTCCCGCCGCCCGGATCTGGACGGTGCTCACATGATCCGTAGCTTCTATAGCTATAGTAGCGAGCGTAGCAGTAGTAGCACTAGTAGCAGGACTCTCCTCCATCCCCATCGTGGTCTCGGCGTTACGACCGTTTCCAGTGTTACCAATGCTACGAGTTACGGGTTGCGCGGTCTCTGTGATCGTGTACGCGATTCGAGAGCTATAGGAAAGTCCGATAGTCTGGATAGGTTCTTATCACCCCGGAGCCCATCGTGAACTACCCGGGCTACTGGACGTTCCTTGAGCTCGCGGCGTACCTCAAGGTCTCGCTTGCGACGGCGAAGCGTCACGTGAAGGCCGATCCCTCGTTCCCGGTGCTTCGTGGTTGGGGTCCGCCTCGATTCCCGATCGAGCGCGTCAAAGCGTATCTGCAGCGCCTCGAGCAAGGTCGCGGACGCGCCTACAAGTCTCGCGGTTTCCTGCACTCAGCGCCGCAACCATCGGAGAACGCTCGCGATGGTGCTTCGCAGGCGGCGTCATGAGCCGCGCTATGGGTCCGGACAGCGAGCCGAAGCCCGAGAACGGTCTCGACCGCATGACGACGGTGGAGCTCAAGCTGCTCGCTGACCGCGAGAAGGCGCGCCAGGACAAAGCCGCGCAGCGTCGGCGCCGGGCCGAGGAGCACGCCCAGCAGGTGGCGCAGCCGCACCCGAGTGGCTACCGCGTGGGGCCGGTGCCGGCCGGCCTTAGCCGGCTCCGGAAGTGGTATCGCCGGCAGCACAACGCCTTCAGCGATCGCAAGCTCAGCCAGCCCGAGCTCCGAGAGTGCGGCTTCACCTTCGGCAAGCTGGTGGACTCCTACAAAGCCTCTGCGGCGATCCGGTCGGCTGAGGCCGCCGAGGCGACGGTGCGCGTGCTCGAACGCCTGGAGCACGGGCAAGCGGCAACGGTGCTGCTCGAGCAGCTGCAGCGATCGCTCGCCGAGAAGCGGTGGCGACCGCAGCCGCCGCGAGCGTTGCGGCCGCCGGCTGAGGGCCAGGCATGACGACGCCCGGGCGTCGCGTCGCACTCGAACGCCTTGGCACGACGGCGACGGCGCTCGTGTCGATTCACCTGGACCTGGCGACGGTGCCGGCGTGGGCGGATGGCGAGGACGCGAGCGGGCGCAGCGTCGTGCTGATCGGCCGGCACGCGCTGGCGACGGCGCCCGAGGGCGCGGCGACGATCCAGACGGTGCTCGCGGAGATCGCCGAGGGCCGGGAGCTCGCCCGCGTCCACGGGCTTTACTACGCGCCGTGCGCGTCCCTGGGAATCGCGGAGATCATCGCGGGCTCGGGCGACGAGATCATGCTGGATGGCCCCCGCGGCTCTGGCAAGACGATGGCGACACCCGCTGCGCTGGCGATCCTGGCCGAGTGGCGCGCCCGCGCCGGGCTCGCGTTGCCGTTGCGGGCCCTGTGGTTGCACTCCAGCTTGCTCTTGGCGTCGCTGAAAACGGGACGCAGTCTGACCGAGCCGATGTGGGCGGGCTTGTGGTCGCTGAAAGCCTCGTCCACCGTTGCAGTCTTTCACCTGGGCGGGACGGCGCTGGCCGAGGCGGACTTCGTCCCGGCCGAGGACACGGCGGCGGCCGAACGCGCGAGGATGGCGGCGCACGTCGTAATCGCGGAGGAAGCCGTCGCCAGCCTGGGCGAGGGGGGGATCGAGCGGCGTCTGTACAACGTCGCGCAGTCGTCGCTCCTGAGAGATCCCACACCGCGGCCGGTGTCGATCGTGACCACGAACCCCGGCAGCGAGCAACACTGGTGCTACCTCCGCTTCATCGCCCCGGGCTCGCCGGGATGCGTGCGCGTGCAAATCCCTGCGGAGGACCGCCTGGCGCCCGAGGCGGTCGCGAAGCTCATCGACACCTACCGAGACGAGCCCGACCTGCAACGCCGGCTCGCGCTAGGCGAATGGTGCGGGTTACTACTCGGACCAAGCTGTACGCCGTCCTACAATCCCGGTTCGCACGTTGCGGCGAAGCCGATCAACCCCAACCGCTACGACGAGGTGTGGATGGCGTGGGATAGCGCGCCCGGCGCCCACGCGCACGCGACGATCGTCGCTCAGCGGTCGGGGCCGCGCGTGAACATCTTCGCCGGCCTCGTCTCCGAGGAAACCGGGCTCAAGCAACACCTCGAGTCCGTCGTCTTACCCTGGCTGTCGCGTCACATGCCGTGGTTGCTCAGTCCGAATCGCGGCGCGAATGAGAACGTGTTTCATCGGTTCGATCCCAACATGGAAGTCACCGAAGGCGGCGACGCCGAGGAGTGGGGCGTGCGGCGAGTCAAGCGGGCGCTCCGCGGCTCCTTCCGCGCGGGGCCGGTCGATTGGGCGTCGCGCATCAATCCCGCGCTGGACCTCTTGAACGCGGGCGACGGCCACGGCGGGATGGCGGTGCAAATCTCGCCGACCCCCGACACCAGCGCGCTGCGCGTCGCGCTGAACGGCGGCGCCTACTATCCGTTGAGCCGCGGCGGCACCGCGTCGCGCGACCTGCAACAGAAACCGAACCATCCTCACGAAGACCTGCTCGACGCCTTCTGCTACTTGGCGGGCGGGATCCAGCCGCAGATCGAACGCAGCCAACGCGAGGATCGGCGACGAGAGCCGAGGCAAACCCACGCGGTGTCGGGCCTCTCGGATCCGTGGGGCCGCGACCGATGAAGGAGATCGAATGACCGTCACGAGTACCACCTCACGGGCGAACAACCGCGGCGATCGTCAGGGCGTGGACGTGACCGACGTGCTCGGGCCGCGCTTCATGCGCGAGGAGGAGGCGCCGGCGGTGCGCGCGCTGTACGCGCTCTGTCATCCGCGGTGGCCGGACAAGCCGCCGCGCTGGTGGCAGTGTCACCCGACGCTGGTGCTCATCGAGGGCGACCGGATCATCGGCTCGACCTCGTTCTCGCTCTCGATCGCGCCCTCGGAGCAGCTCGCCTCGTATGGGGACGACGTGTGCTACGGCCACGACGTGTGTGTCGCCCCGCAATATCGCAAGCGCGGCTACGGCCAAGTGCTCCACGAAGCGCGGTTCGACATCTGTCGCCAGTTCGGCGTGAAGCTGTTTCTCGGGATGACCTGGGCCACCAACGCGCCGATGGTGCGGCTGTTCGAGAAAAGCGCCTGTAAGAAATGGGCGACGATCATCGGGGCGTACCCGACCGAAGCCTCGCACGACGGCCTCGTGTACATCGCCCCCGTCACGGATGACGGGACGACGAAAGGAGCCTAGCCCATGGCCACCGTCGCGATCGCGGGGCTCATCGTCGGGATCGTCGGGGTCGCGGTGTCGGCCTACGCCACGGTCGAGTCGGCCCAGCAGGCCCAGGAGGCGGCCAACGCCAACCGTAAGCGCCTTCGGCAGGAAGCCCAGATGCAGCAGCAGGCCGCCGACGTGTCCCAGGCGCAATTCCGCGAGCGGCTGCGGCGTACGCAGGGCACCGCGGCGGCGGCTATTGGCGCCTCGGGCGTGGAGGCCGAGGGCTCGCCGCTCCTGAGCATGGTGGATAACGCCCGCCAGGGCGAACTGCAAGCGAGGTTGATTGATTACGGAGGGAAAAACCGCTCATACCAGGCGTTTGCCGACGCGAACGCCGCAGCGTTTGAGGGTCGCCAAAGGGCTCAAGCGTCCTATTATTCCGGCGCGGCCACGACGCTGACCGGCGCGAGCACGCTCATTCGGAACTACCGGCCGCAAGGCGCCGGCTCCGACATCGGGCCGACCTGATGCATCTCCCGCATGTTCGACCAAGGAGACCACGCGATGAGTAACGAGACGGCCAAGCGCGACGACCGCGAGCCGACGCCGGACGGGGCGGCGCGACCGATGACTCCGGAGCAGGCGTTCCAGCTCTCGGCGCCCTGGTGGGCCAAGCAAAACAAGCGGTCCGCGGTGCGCTACGCCATAAGTAGCTTGAGCAAACTAGGTCTAATTCTGTAGGAGGACTTTGAGATGCTCGTTCACTTCGGGTGGTCGCCGAACCCGGAGCCTGATGTCACCGGCTACAAGCTCTACGTGGCCCGGTCGAGCATGGGCTACGTGAGCGGCGGAGTCGCCGGCTCGCCGGTCATTCTCGGCAATGTGTTGTCCGCGAGTTTCAACCTTATCGACTCCGGCCCCTACTTCTTCGCGCTGACCGTGGTGACGGCGAGCGGGGGCGAAAGTAGTTTCTCCGCGGAGGTCACCGGGGTTTTTTTCATCACGCCACTTGGCCACGCGCGCAGCGGCGTGCAATACGTGGGCGCGCGCCTGGGGAGGTACTGAGAATGCACGTCACCTATCCCGAGCTCGGCGGCGTGCACGAGCAGACGAAATTCTACGCCGAGGGCGAGACGTGGCGCGCGCCGAACGGCGCCCTGTTCAAACGCCTCGGCGGCAGCTGGACGAAGGTTGCCGATCCCGAGGTCGCGGCGCCGGCCCCGACGGGGCTCGAGCCGCACGGTGGCGCGCCTGAGATGGACGTCGGAGAACCGCGTCATGACTAAGCCGCCCGACGTCGACGGGAGACGCGCGGACCCGCTGAAGATCGTTCAAACAAAGGAGCGCACCACCCATGGCTAAATCAGTCCCACCCACCCCCGCGACGCCACCGCCCGCGCCGATCGATGACGCCACGCTCCAGCAGCACATCTTGAGCACGATTGCGTCACTCGCCCCGGTCGCGCCGGCCGTCGAGCCTGACCCGCTGGGCCACGCAGACCTCGCCAGCGTCGGCGATGTGATGGTGTGGGACCTCGAGAAGGGCCAGCGCGTGCCGTTCTCCGAATGGCGAAGCCGCCAGATCGCGGCCGAGCAGACGCGGCGGACGGCGGTGCGCGAGGCGCGGCAAGCGCTCGTGACGCCCGAGCCGCCGAGCGCGGAGCCGGCGCCGTGGACGCGTCAGGCGCCGGCCGCGCCATCGGCCGTCGATCGCCATTTCGCCAAATTCGGATCCGGCGGCGCGGACCGGGTCGTCACGCGGGCCGCGCAGATCCTCGAAGAGGCCCGGAACGACCGAAGCTCACCGCTGTATCGCGCCCTCCACGAGCCGGCCGATCCCGGCCACGACGAAGCCTTCGAGCTCTACGCCGCCGCGTGCCGGGACGTCTACGGCGGTGTCGAACCCGATTCAGGCCTGTGGGACACCGAGAACGCGCAGACGCGGCAGGCCGAGGTGGCCGAGGCGCACCAGCGCGCCGACGCCGAGCGCGCGAGCCGGCGAGACTTCCCGCCGGATCACAAGATGCCCGAGGTGCCGAGACCGGAAGAACTCGGCGGCCCCGTCAAACTCCAGGAACCCGTGTACTTCGCACTCCACGACTACGCCGCGGGCAAAGGCATCTCGCAGGAAGTGACCGACGCGATGATCTCGGCGTTTCTCTCCGGTGTCGCCGCGAACGAGCCAGGCGCGACGTACGCCGAGCTCGAGCGCCTCTGGGGGCCGGCGGATCAGCCGCGGTACAAAGCCTCGTTCGCGGGTGCTCAGCGCGAGGCGGCGGCCCTTGTCGCGCGGTTCCCCGCGAGCTCGCGGAAGGACGTCGAGGCGGCGTTGAAGAATCCGTCCTCCCGTCTATGGGGCTTACTGGCGACCCTCGCGGAGTCGCCGGCCCAGCGCGGCCGCGGCGCGAGCCACGGGCACATTCTCCACGCGGGGGCGTGATCCAACATGATCGCGACGTCCCGTGACGAGATCCCGGAAGAACGCGCTCCACAGCCGTGACGACGCCATGAATCTCCCGGGCTCGGAGAACTCGACCGGCACGCTGCTGACGCGTCGCGACCGCCTCTACCAGGACTTCGAAGAGACCGGCGGGGCGCGCCCGACGCCGCCGTATTCGATTACGCGCGATGTCTACTTCGCCGAGCGGCGGGAGCACGAGGAGCAGATCGGGCCCCGCCTGCGGGCGGTGGCGGAGAGCCCCAACGTGCCGTGGTACGTGCAAGCCATGGCCCGCGGGCGGGTGGAGGGGACCACGAAAGACCCGATCGTGGCCATCGTCGGGGCGATCGTGGCCGAGGCCGCCGCCTTCTTCCAGACCGCGTTGGGCCTGCCCGGGGATCCGGACGCGACCCGCCGGACGATGCGTCGCTGGGCGCCCTTCTACACGCCTCAGGTGCAAGTGGGCCCCCCCGCGGGCCGCTTCGGCCCGGGGCTCGACGCGGCATTCAAGGAGCTCCTCGTCGGCGGCTGGATTTTGTACCCGCAGTGGACCCCCCCCGACGTGCGCGTCATTCCCCCGCCGAAGCCTCTGACGCCATGATCCGCTGCATGGGCTGCGGGACGCCCGGCGCCACGCGCGACCCGGGCGACGACGAGGTGCGATTGGTCAGGATCGCAGCTCGAGGGTTGCTGTTGTCCGGCTGGCGGTTGTGCCCCGACTGCCTCGCGAAGCGGGACGCCCTGCTCGCTGAGCGGCCCGAGACCAGCATCAAGATCGCGTAAACGCCAGAGACGAAGACGCCTCGGTCGTGAGCCGAGGCGCCAAGAAAGGAACGAGCGTGAACGAGAGCGTACCACACCATCCCCACGTGACCCTGACCGCGCGGGCGCTGATGGAGGCCGCCGACCGGCTCAGCGGCGCCTCCCCGCGACTGACGACGCGCGAGCTGCACGAGTGCTTCGCCCGACTCACCCCCGAGATCCTCGACACACGATGGCAGGAGGAGCTGGCCCATGCTGCTGCAGGAATTCCTGACGATCGATCAGTTGGCCAAGACGTTCAACGTCTCCAAAGCGGTCGTCTGGCGGTGGCGGGACGACTGGGGATTGCCCACGATCCGACTCGGCCGCCAGACCCTCGTCCACGAGCCCGCGGTCGCCGCCTGGCTGAAGGGCCGGGAACGGGTGAGCCCCACCCCCGAACGCGAGCGAATCGGTGTTGAGCGATGACGAACGCCCGTGTAATCAGGGCGAACACCCCGGCTATGATAGCGACCACCGCGCCCCCTATGGGATGGCCAGGCCCGGTCTGCGGAGCGGCGCCTGGGGGTCGCGAAGTCTGGCGGTCGTTGAACGATGGACAGCGGGGTAGACTTGCGCACGATTGTTACCGGAGGTAACATGGCGCCACGGAGGTTAGCCAAGGTGATTCGGGAGCTACGCGGTGAGATGACGCAAGAGCAGCTGGCCAAGCTGGCGAGTCGAGGAGGGCCGCCGAAGGTGACGCGCAGCTACATCGCCCTACTGGAGACCGGCCGGAAGAAGAATCCGAGCATCGCGATCGTCCGGAAGATCGCGAAGGCCCTCGACGTGCCGGTGGGGAGGTTGCTGGAGTGAGCCTCACGTATCAGTCTAGATCGATAAAACGTCACCGCCGCACGCACGACGACCTGGCGCAGCTCTACATCGTGGTGCGCGACCTCCTGGAACAACAGAGCGGCCGTATCTCAATTCGCCACCTGTTCTACCTGACGGTGAGCGCGGGGGCCATCGAGAAGACGGAGCGCGGGTACGCGAACCTCAAGCACCAGCTCACGCGGTGGCGTCGATCCGGCGCGATCGACTGGGGCGCGTTCTCCGATTCAAGCCGCTGGTACTACGGAGACCAGGGATACGCGAGCCCGCGTGCATTCCTTGAGGAGACGATTCGCACGTACCGCTACAACATCTGGGAATTCTCGGACGCACATGTGGAGATTTGGTGCGAGAAGGACGCGATCGCCTCGATCCTACTGGAAGCCGCCGACCCGTGGCGCGTCCAGGTCTTTCCCTTCCGCGGCTTCGCCTCGCTGACGAGTCTCTACAACGCCGGCGAGACATTCCGCGAGCGGATCGCGGCGGGCAAGCTCGTACACGTCTATTACTTCGGCGACCATGACCCGAGCGGCGTCGCGATCGACCCGGCGGCGTGTGCCTCGCTACGCAATGACTTCGACGTCGAGATTGCGTTCGAGCGCGTCGCCGTCACGGCGGAACAGATCCGCGCCTATCAGCTGCCCACCCGGCCGACAAAGCGCACGGACAGCCGCGCCGGCACCTTCGCGGGCGAGTCCGTCGAAATCGATGCGATGCCGCGCGACGTGCTGATTGATCTCGTCGAGCAGTGCATCACGCACCACCTACCGTCCGGTGCGCTGGAGCGGCTCAAGGCGACCGAGCGTGAGCAGCGCGACACCCTACAGAGGTTTTTCAAGTCGTGGACGCGTAGGAACTAACGAAGCGCCCCGCGCGTGCGGGAACACGCCGGGGCTGTGGCCCACCACCACAAGGAGGAAGTGATGAGCAAGCCCCATCTTAAACCCCTCAAGCCCGTCGATCACGTCACATTCGAACCGGTGATGCTCGCCGTCAGTAAGGCCCGCGCGCTGGCCTGGACGCTGGAGAAACTGGGCGACCCGGAGAGTGCCCTCTCGATGTATCTCGACGATCACCCGAGGCGCCCGGAGGAGGCGCGTGAGTGGCTTCGCGGCGTTGTCGCCGAGGCGCTTCAGGGATCGCTCGCCGACCTCGAGCGCGAGTATCGCCGCCCGAAGGGCGCGTGATGGGCAGGCCGTCGTATGAGGAAATGGAATATCGGGGATGGCGCTACAAGGTAGTCGTCATCCCGGCGCCGGAGAACCGCTGGACCTTCACCGCCGATTTCGTGCGCGCGGCCGGAGATACCGAAAGGACAGGCCGCGACCATCGCACCTACATCACGTGGGATGAAGCCGCCGGGCGCGGAGACGAATTCGCTCGCAACTGGATCGACCAGAGCACAGACGAGTCGACGCATTCAGCACAAGGACTAAGCACCGCGTCGCGCCTCACAGACGCCCTACGAGCCGGTCATCGGTTCGACTACGACTTGTCCTACGATCCCCGGCACTGCGGCTGTCAGAGTTGCCGCCGCGGCGACGTCATCATGGCGGAGCTCACTCAGCCAGCCACTCGTGAGGCGACCGAGCGCCTGCTGGCGCAAGCCCGAGAGTATCGCGAGCACCTGATCGTGACCTTCGATGCCGCCTGCCGGCGTCGATCGGCAGAGGATGGCGCGCGCGCCCGTGCGATCTGCGGGCGCCTCAGCGACGAGCTCGGCGTCAGACTGGTCGATCAGGTCCGCGCCATGGTCATCCGCGACTACGGCGACCATCACGGGCAGTGCTCATGGTGTGCCGCAAAGGACGGTTGGTTTGAGCAGATCAGCAGCTCGAGTACGCAATAACAGGAGTCGTGTGATGCCGACACTACGCCAAGAACCCGGTAAGCTGATCGAGCGCACGTGGACCACGCGCGGCGCGGACGGTCGCCGCGTCAAGCACACCGCGCTCGGCTACGACCTCACCGTCAACGGCCAGCGGGAGCGCAAATTCTCGTCGGCCTGGTTGACCGAGCAAGACGTGCTGACGGCCCTCGAGCGGCGCCGGCGCGAGCTCGGGCAGGGGATCGCGCCGCCGCCCGACTGGACGCTGGCCGACCTTGCCCGCGAGTACATCGCGCAGCAGGAGTCACGCGCTCGCCGCGGCCGTGGCTTCGAGGCGCGTCTGTTCAGGACTCGGCTCGTGCCGCGCCTGGGCGCCACGCTGCCCGTGCAGTCCATCACCGGGCCGATGCTCGCGCGGTACGAGCACCAGCGCGCCCGCGAGGTGGGGAAATGGACGGTGCGCCACGAGCTCGGCCTCATGGGGCGCGCGCTCCGGATGGCGCATCGGCTCGGCGTCGTCGATCGCATGCCCGAGGTGCCGAGACCGCCGAAGGGCCAGCACCGCACGCGCTTCCTGACCGAAGCGGAGATCGAGCGCCTCCTGGTGGCCTGTCGCGAGTCGCGGAACCGATGGCTCGCTCCGCTGGTGACGCTGGCGCTGACCACCGGAGCCCGCTACACGGAGCTCACCACGCTGACGTGGGGCCAGGTGGACCTGGACCGGGACTATGGCCTGTCGCCGGCCATGCTCTTGCCGCAGACCAAGACGGACCAGCCGCGCACGGTGCCGCTGATGAGCGACGCCGCGGCGGTGCTCCGCGAGCTCGCGCCCGATCCGGCGCAGCGCGTGGGCCGGATCTTTCTGTTGCGGGGGAGTCTGCGCAAGGCGTTCGACAAGGCCCTGGAGCGCGCCGGCATCCTGAAGGGAACCGATCCGACCTCGCGCGTTTCCTGGCATACGCTCAGGCATACGGCGGCCTCGTGGCTGACGATCCGCGGCGCCTCCCTGCGCTCGGTGCAGGAAATCCTGGGGCACTCGGCGCCAAGCCAGACGGCGAGATACGCGCATCTCGGTGTGGCGCACCTTCAAGCCGACCTCGAGCGGCTCGCGGGGCTCGTGCCGGGGGTGAGAAACGGGCGACCTACGGCACACGGTATGGCACAATTAGGCGCGTGCCCCGCCCAAGTGCCCGTCACCAAAGCGTAGCGCAGGAGATCCTGTCATTCTGAGCGAGACCGAGCTGTTCGAGGCCGTTCGCTCCCAACCCGTCCCTGAGCACGTCGCCATCATC
>Ga0070697_100004487_pt1 | contig 10731 bp, 12 predicted proteins | sample KBSK1501metaG_FD_65475 | JGI IMG/M metagenome (GOLD analysis project Ga0070697, IMG submission 65475) | Corn, switchgrass and miscanthus rhizosphere microbial communities from Kellogg Biological Station, Michigan, USA - KBS K1-50-1 metaG | ecosystem: Host-associated > Plants > Roots >... | reverse complement strand
GACACCGATCCCAACCTTACTAACGTGCAGATTGGCAATGACTGGAAAATTTACCGGGTTGATTTCAGCCGTGCCTTCCGACAAGACAAAAACCTGGAGAACGCGAAGAATTTGGTGCGCTGCGACCGCAAGTTGTTTGCGAAGCTCAAGGCGCTGGACGGAAACGAGCTTCAGCAAAAAACCAAGGGCTACCTTAACAAAGGAGAGGCCCAGGCGGTGATGGCGCGGCGCGACAAGATCGTAGATTATTTTCAGAAGCTGATTGCGGAAAAGGGTGAGAACGAGGTGCTGTATTAGATTTCGGTGAAGGGTGGCTTTACCGGTAATTACATGACGTAGTTCGAACAGAGTGGCCGACCACTTGGGGCTCCGTGAGATACGCTCACGTCATGTTGCACAAGTCTGCTTCGATCAACACTGCGCCCTCGTGGCATGCTTTGAATAGGAGCGGAAAAATTCACTTGCAGCTCACGTCCTTGTTTGACCACTCGAGCTGCACTGTGTAATTCCCCAGTTTCTTGGTCTGCCAGGCGCAGATATCGCCGATCTCGCCGTGCGTGTCGTCATACCATCCCTGGCCCGGTACCGGGTCGGTGATCGCTTCGCAGAACTCATGCGAGCTGGTGGAGGTCACAGCGTCCAGGTTAGTCATCCCGCCCAGACACCCTGCGCAATTCGGAAAGGGCATCACCGCGTAGTAAATGCCGTTTCCGAAGGTGTCGTGATAGCCGCAGAATGCCTGGCACGAACGAGATCCACCCTGCACTACTGCTGTGCCCGGCGGAAGGTAAATGAAATAGAGAGTGTTAGCGTCGGGCTTCGGAACAGAGGCGTTGCTCCTGATCTGCTGTTGCAGGGTCTTCTGAATCGCCGCATCGGTGACCGAATGTGACAGTGTGGGTTGGGTAATCGTCACCGTGCCGATGAACGATCCGTGCCCAATAGGTTGCCCTGGCACGCTGTATTCTGCAAGTTGGTCCACTAACGCGCTGCTCACCACGAACCTGAAAAACTGGTTAACCTGAACTGCCAGGCTGGAATTCGGGCTCGTCTGCCACACCTGCCCCCAGAAAATCGTGAACACTTTTACCGAGTCCAGTAGAGGTCCCCCGCGGTAGGAGAGTTGTGCGGCCGGAGGGGCCGCAATCCCCGCTGATGGCCGGTACAGTTCGCTTGGCACGTGTAAAGGAACAATTCGGATCGGATCATTCATGCGCGCGACTTTGGCGTTCGCCTTCGGGGTGACTTTCTTATTTGCGGTGTTCTTCTCAACGCGTTTCACGGCCACCTCCATCCATCATCACTATCACGAATCAGTTCTTCATAACAGACAAGTTGAGATCAGGGCGAGCGGAGTTTTGGGCGGACGCATGAGGCTGGTACTCCAAAGCGGATCCCCTATTACGTCGAAGTGACTCTCGATACCGCTATTGTTGTGCCCGCTGTCTGGGCAGTTGAATTCGTGCCGCTGGCGTGTCTAGGAGTCCCCCTTAACTTCCAAGCCCCATGCTTGGAGCAGAGTCGATGGCACGTATTTGTGATCCTTATTCTTTCGCACCCAGTCTTTGAGCTGTACCGACGATTCATACTCCGTTGGGGACAAGCGCAACTTTTTGACAACATCTTCGAATGAGCTGGCGCCAGCGTACGGAACGGTGTTCACTTCCGGCTTACCCCAATTCGGATTGCCCCGTTTCTTTGCCACTCGTTGAGCCTTCCCCCAGCGTTCCCCTATTTACGGCGCAATCAGTCATTGTGTTCCCGCAAGCGCTTGTGGTCAAACACCAGGTTGCATACAGTCCTCACAGTGCCTCGGTTCTACGTCATGTTTTAGGAGGTATTAAAGATGTATTAAGAAGGAGGGACTGAGCGACTGACAGAATTACTGTCACAAACGTGCGATTACACCACCAATCCGATGACTGGTGAAATGGCGATGTTACGACAACGATCGACTCGATCCATTGTCCTAAGGCGCCCAGCACCTCTAGAATTCCGGCATGAACAGGCAAGAGCTAGACTCGGAATATCGGGAAAAAACCGACAGCGAACTGCTACGACTAGCAATGAATCGAGAGCAGTTAACGCCGGAGGCGAACGTCGCACTCTCGGGCGAACTGGCACGGCGACGAATCGACAGCGGAACCCACTTGGATGCTGCTAGGCTAGAGGAACAAGATCGCCAAGCTGATAACCCAGTCGAACCTAATCTAGTCGAACCAGGAATATTGAACCCTGCGGCGTCTGCGAATCATGAGCGACTTCTTCGGCGCGTTTTCGATCGTCATTCTTTACCCTGACACGTATCCACCAATCGCCCACTGGACTGCTGAAGCTTCCCACCCTGGCGCTGTGATAGCGGCGGGAAAGCTGGCTGACTAATTCTTTGGCAGTATCTTCTTCGTGAAAGGCGCCGATCTGAACCCCCCAACGTCCGCCTTGATCGAGTGGCGCCGCCGAATGCAATACTTCCACTCGCACCATGGCAATGCCCGGCTGCCAGAGGTCCACCTTCTTGGCCGCGGCCAGCGAAAGGTCGACGATACGTCCCTTGATGAACGGTCCACGGTCGGTGATTCGCACTGTGGCCGCGTGCCCAGTTTTCAGGTTGGTCACACGGACGATCGAGCCCAAGGGTAGCGTGCGGTGAGCGGCCGTCATGGCGTTCATGTCATAGATCTCGCCATTCGATCCGCGGCGGTTGTGATAGGGTGCGCCGTACCAGCTGGCCAGGCCGGTTTCGACCAGTATGGGTTTGGTCCCGGCAGGAAGGGACGGCATGTCTTGCTCTTCAGCCGCGCTCTCCTGGTCGGTATTTTCTTCGTCAGCAGGCTTCGCAGTTGCGGACTGAGGTTCAGTTGTACCAGGAATGCTGTGCGCCTTATTGCTGCCAACGTCACTAGGAGTTTCAGCCGGCTGCGCTGGTTGAATGGGTGGAGGTGGAGGCACATTCACACGCGCCTGTTTCTTTTCTCCGCAACCGGTGAGGAACATTGGCAGCAGGCAAAAGATAGCCAGGACGGCTAGCCGAGAACTGACAGAAGGACCGTAGCCCGTAGAATTCAACAAAACCGAATGCCTCACTTGGGAGGCGCCTGGTTGGTTTCCAAAAAATCCGCCAGTGCCGCAAGCTTTTCCGACGCTACACGCAATGCCTTGGTGGAGTGCTGACGGACGGCCGGCACAACTTCCTGGTTGAGATAGTCGATGAGTTCCGCGGTTTCTTTCTCCAGGCGTTCGGTTGCCTGGGCTACCGACTTGTTTACACGTGCAGAGGCTTCTTCTACCTTGCGGTTGAAGTCGTTCATAACAACTCCCATCTGTGACAACGTCCACTAGTGATCGCAGAATGCCAGGCCCGGCCATTATTTCGTTCCGGGAGCGAAGGGTCAACCGGGGGAGCATCCAAGAGAGCACTACCGGGTTCAGCACTCAGCATTCAGCACTCAGTCCTTTCTACGATCCTTATGGGTGGGAACATCTCTGATTTCAGATTTAAGATTCAGGATTTAAAAATGGCGGTTTCAGACTTTCAGTTCTAAGATTTCAGTTCTCAGTTCCCAGACAGACTCGCTAGGCTGAATGCTGATTGCTGACTGCTGGTTTGCCGTCCCTGATAAAATCGCGCCATGGGAACTCGTCCACTGATATGCGTGCTGTTTTGCGCGACTCTCCTGCTGCCAGGTTGCACCATGTGGCGCGAACATACGGTGAACAAATGGGCGGACGCCACCGGCGGCGAGGGCCTGGAGCGCAGTTTCTGGAATGAAGTAAAGAACAAGAACTGGAACGAACTGGAACGGCACATCGCGGGTAATTATATTTTGATTACACCGGACAGCCGCTTGGATCGCGAGCCGGCATTGGAGCGGATTAAAGAGTTACAGATCCAGGATTTTTCGCTTGGCGAAATACAGACCGAACTGCATCGCGACACTTTGGTGGTGGCTTATGACATCTCCCTTCGCGGCACTCGTGCGGGACAGGCTCTGCCCCAAGCCCCAGTCCGCAGGATGGCTGTCTGGCAACAGCAAAAATCTGGATGGATGAAGATTGCAGACTCGGAAATCGGAACTCAGAAGTAAGAAAGTCGTAAATCGTACTTCGTACCTCGTACTTCCTCTAGTGCCACCGCGTGGTGAAATTAGTCTGCACCTTCGCCTGGTTGAACTCAGAGGCCCAACTCACATCGGAATCGGAAACAGGCAGATCGAGCGGTTCAGCCACCACCAGGTAAGAATCCGGAGGAACCCCGCTGATGGTGTAAGTGCCGTCAGGAAGAGTTAGCGTGCCGAAGGGAGTTTTGCGGATATTTGTGAATGCCAGCGCCGAGGTGGTCGAATTGGCGAACACATGCGCGCCAAACACGGACGCTCCAGTCAATGTGACCTTGCCGGAAATGCTGCCGGTGGCAACATCGGGCGTGCTCGTGGGATAAAGCGAGGAGATGCCCGCAACGTCGTCATAACTGAGCGTGTCGAGCACGTTGGGTGCGAAGGGAAACATGACAGCCCGGACCACCGCCGAGTGATCGAGACCGAAGAAGTGTCCGATCTCATGGGTGGCAACGGTTTGAAGATCCTGTCCGGTGCCGCCACCGGTATCAAATTGCGTGCTGGGATTGAAGGCGATGTCGCCCTTGATAATTTGTCCCGCGAATTGAGTTGTCCCGCCGTGTCCGTCCGACGTGCCCGGAGCATCCGCTGTGGTTGTGACCGTAACCGCCAATGTTTCAGTTCCGCCGAAGGGAGCATCACTGCAAACAAAACAGATCAGGTTGATATTCGAAGGGGAATTTTTCTCCTGGTTGACTGAGGAATCCGGGCCGCGTAAGACTAAGACAGCGGTATTGGGCGCAGTGGTCCAGGTATCAAACGAAGCCAGTATCACCTGTGCCACACTTTGACTGCCGGAAATGTGCGCGCCGCTGGTGCTGGGATTCAAATCCCACTGTATGGGAAATGCAGTCAGGCTCCAGTGGTCGGGCTGGGAAGAAGTAAGCTGCGGGAGAAAAGAAAATGCCGGCACTGCAATCAATAAAGACGCCGCAAGCGGCAAGAGTAGTAGCAGAATCAGCGCGAAAGAAGGTCGCGGACGCGTCATTGCTTGCTCGCCTTGCGGATACGGGATTCCAGTTCATCCAACCGCATGCCGCTGCCGCGATACTGCGTGATCGCATTTGACGCAGCTTGATACGCGGAAACATCAGGCACGCCATTGCTCACCATGGTTTCGCCCGTAGCGCTTTTGTGAACGATAAAGTTTCCCTGCATCAAGCCAGTCACTTCAAGAGTTCCATCCGGTTCCTGGGTTGGCCGCAGGAAGAGCACAGCTTCATCACCGGTTCTCCAGTGGCGCACTCCAGCTACTTTCTGGGTGTATCCCTCAGCCGAGCCCCCAGGCTGCTTCACTACGATCGTCGCCGGCGCTTGTCCCTTTAGGGCGCGCGCCACCTGAAATCGTGTGTAGGTGAAGATCAGCGAATGTTGCGGGTTCCATTGTGACCAGGATTGCGATGCCTGGGCTTCCACAATGTGGGTGGATTCACGAGTCAAACGTTCTACGCTGACCGGAACGATGGTGGTCGCCGACAGTAACGCGCCGAGAAAGACGAACGCGGCTGCGCATGCAGTTTGTAGTTTCATTGCACCTCGAGTCCACCGGTGAAGCTGGTAATGTCATTCTTCGAATCACGCAGCAGCACGGTGCGAGCGCCCAGGGCCGCATTGCTAGCGACTGCGGCAGTGAATGCGACGCCAGGAGTATTGTTCTCAGAAGTGATAGCATGAATGTTCGTAACGGCGATATCGCCCGGGCCACTGATCGTGACCTGCATGTTCCCGTTCAGACCGAGTCCGAACAAAAGTACGGTCGCGGTAGTGCCTTGCGAAATAGTGGCGCCAGTGGTCGATGCCATGTTGCCGGTTCCGAGATCCTCTGCGTTCGGAGTTGGACTGGATGCAGGAGACGCCACGGCAATGTCAACGCCGGTTGTAGTTTGTCCCGCAGAAACATTAATGATCGTGGCCTGACCGACCGCTCCGCCGCCTCCGCCATTGCCGCCGCCACCACCACCCGAAGTCGAACCCCCACTGCCGCCGCCGCACGCGGTCACGCCCATCAATAGAGGGAAAAGAAAGAGCAGAAAGAGTGCAAAGCGGGTGGGTGACTTCACGATATCCTCACGTATGTTCGGTTCGATGCAGTGATGCTGAATGTGGTTGCTACTTTGTAGCGTGGATGAATATCTTGGAGCGCTAATCGGGTAAACGTACAATTGCCGAGACCAATCAGGATGATGGACGCAGCCCCAACGACTCAGTTATTCAGGAGCCGCCTTCTGGACTGGTATGAGCGCAATAAACGTGATTTGCCGTGGAGACAGAATCGCGATCCCTATCAAGTGTGGCTCTCGGAAATCATGCTGCAACAAACTCGCGTGGCTGCGGTAACAGAGTACTACGGCAAATTCCTGCGCCGTTTTCCCACGATTGAAAAACTTGCTGCAGCCCGAGAATCTTCCGTAATCGCGGCATGGAGCGGGCTGGGCTATTACCGGCGTGCCCGCATGATGCATGCTGCGGCCAAGGAAATCGTCAAAGTGCACGGCGGAAGATTGCCTCGGCGTGCTGAAGATCTATGCACACTTCCCGGAATCGGTCGTTACACAGCGGCAGCAATTGCCAGCATCGCATTCGACGAACCAACGGCGGTGGTGGATGGAAATGTGGAGCGAGTTCTCGAGCGCGTGGTTGGAGAGAGACTTCCATCGAAAGAATTGTGGCAGACTGCGCAAGAACTGCTATGCCCAAGCAAGCCCGGCGATTTCAATCAGGCCATGATGGAATTGGGGGCAACGGTATGCCTGCCTCGAGAACCGTTGTGCCTGGCTTGTCCGGTACGTGAATTGTGCGTGGCTCGTGGTGAATTGCAGCGGCCAGGAAAGAAGCCCCGCCAAAAACGCGAGATTCATTTTGCGCTGGATTGTGACGCGGACCGCGTGTTTCTGGTGGAAAGGCCTAAGCATGCGTCGCTGATGCCGGGCATGTGGGAATTGCCCGAAATTTCTGAAACTAATGCGACCGCCAACGCTTGGCTTACGTTGCGGCACTCAATTACGGTTACCGATTATTTGGTTCGCGTAGCCCGCTGTTCGGCACCTGAGGCGGTAACTGGAACCTGGATTTCCCAGCGACGGATCGCGAGGCTGCCATTAACGGGACTGGCCCGCAAAATCCTGCGTGCAGCGAATGTCATCTAATAAGGTGGGCCAAGAAGCCCATGAAATGGCTCCGCCATATCTTCGGAGGACCCAGGATGGCAACTTTGAAAGCGGGAACATCGGCTCCGGACTTTTCCCTGCCGACCATCGACGGCAAGAAGTTTTCCCTGCGCGACGCACTCGCCCGCGGACCGGTGCTGGCGGCATTTTTCAAGGTCTCTTGTCCGACATGCCAATACGCGTTTCCTTTTCTAGAGCGGATTTACAGAGCAAATGGAAATAAAAATGTCACGATTGTGGGCATCTCGCAGAATGAAAAGAAGGATACCGCCGCCTTCATGAAGGAATACGGGGTTACTTTTCCCGTATTGCTGGACGATACCAAGACTTATCCAGTCTCCAACGCCTACGGGTTGACCAACGTACCATCGATCTTTTGGATCGCCGAGGATGGAGAGATTGAGATTTCCAGCGTGGGGTGGGATCGCCACGAGATTGAAGATATGAGCCGTAAGGCGGCTGAGACTACTGGAGATCGCGCCAAATCAATTTTCCAGCCGGGCGAGAGTGTTGCCGATTTCCGTGCCGGTTGAGGGTCAAAAAACTAGCCCGCGGTCGCGGGAACCAATAACAGAAATGAGGTCACAGGTCTCAGTCACAGGTACTGGGCCTCGTGTGCGCCTGAACCTGACACCTGACCCCTAAGACCTGGCACCTTCCCGTACAATAGACAGTTCCTCAATATCATTTTCTGTCCCACAGGAGCACCGCAGCATGCGAGATAGGGTTTGCCTGCTTGTCGTAATCATTTTGATTTCCGGCATTTGCCTGGCGCAACAGTCACGCCAGCCGATGCGATCTTCGGCCGCTGCTTCCGCGCACCTCTCTCCCGCGGCGATTGCCGCCTTTCAGAGAGTCGATCCGGAGCGGATTCGCGCCCACGTCCGTTTTCTTTCGGACGATCTGCTCGAAGGGCGCGGCACCGGTCAGCGGGGTGGAGACATTGCGGCTCAATACATCGCCACACAGTTCGCGCTTTACGGGTTGAAGCCGGCAGGCGACAACGGAACCTACATGCAAAAAGTTCCCATGGTGGGCATCACGCCGCAACCCTCGACCACGTTTGCATTCGTTGCAGCCAAAGGTGGAGCGAACGACCTGAAGCCACTCGACCAATATGTGGCTTACGATCAGACCCAGCAGTCTCAGTCGGACGTCAATGCAGATATCGTCTACGTTGGTTATGGAATCGAAGCCCCCGAATATAACTGGGACGATTACAAAGGTACGGACGTCAAAGGCAAAGTTCTGCTAATGCTGGTGAATGAGCCGTCGTCTGACGATGCAAAATTCTTCAAGGGGAAGGCGCTTACGTATTACGGGCGCTGGACCTACAAATATGAACAAGCCGCGCGCAAAGGCGCGGTGGGCGCGATCCTGATTCACCGCACCGATATGGCGAGTTATCCGTGGGAAGTGGTGCGCAATTCCAACTCTGGCGAGAAATCATTCTTGAAACTCGACGGCACACCCAAGCTGAAAGTTGCGTCATGGATACAACTCGATGTCGCGAAACAGTTGGCGGCAAGCTCGGGAATGGATCTCGACAAGATTATGGCGGACGCGCAGTCGCGCGATTTTCATCCGGTGTCGCTGCCGGCGAAGTTGAAGGCACATATGGTGAGCAAGGTTCGTCCATTCGAATCGAATAACGTGATTGCCATGCTGCCCGGAGCCGATCGCAAGTTGAAAGATGAAGCCGTAATGTACACGGCTCATTATGATCATCTCGGCATACGTCCTGACATGTCGGGGGACAATATTTACAACGGAGCCAACGACAACGCAACGGGCTGCGGCATTCTCCTGGAACTGGCTAACGTTTTCAGTTTGGCAACGCAGAAGCCGCGACGGTCCATTCTGTTTGCTTCGGTCACAGCGGAAGAACAAGGGTTGCTAGGCTCCGAGTATCTGGGAAAACATCCTCCCATTCCCGCGAACAAGATTGCCCTGGATTTGAATTATGACGACGTTCCGCCGCTCGGCGCTCCCGAAGAAGTCGAAGTGTCGGGATCGGAGCGCACCACGTTTTATCCCACGGTGCAGGCGCTGGCTAAGGATTTTCGCTTGAACATCCGTCCGGATGCTCGCCCCGAGGCAGGACACTACTATCGCTCAGATCACTTCAGCCTTGCGCGAGTGGGAATTCCAGCGTTCTCCGTGAATGAAGGGATGAAATACAAAGGCCACGACGTGGCATGGGGAATGCAGCAGGCGGATGAATTCACCGCAAAACATTATCATCAGCCCAGTGATGAATATCATCCCGAGATGGACTTCACCGGGGACGCAGCGATGGCGCGTTTCGGGTTTGCCCTGGGATGGCAGGCCGCGAACATGCCGAATCTGGTGGGATGGGAAAAGGGTGACGAGTTCGAGGCGCCGCGGATGAAAAGTATGAGTGGCGGGCAATAAAAAAAATCTTTAACCACTAAGGACACGAAGTTACACGAAGGAAATCCTTCAATCGCCCATGGTTTTTAGATCGGGGCTGAAAATCAGCTTTGGCTCGGTAGCGCGTTGTACATCTTCCCTAGTGACTCCGGGCGCGATTTCTTCCAAAACAAGACCGGCGGGCGTAACGCGGATGAAAGCCATTTCTGTGACGATTGTGTCCACCACCTTCACGCCAGTCAGTGGCAGCGTGCATTTTTTCAGAATTTTGGGTTGAGAATCCTTTGTGGTGTGCTCCATCGCCACGATGACACGTCGCGCGCCTGCAACCAGATCCATCGCGCCACCCATACCTTTGACCGTTTTGCCGGGAATCATCCAATTGGCGAGGTTGCCTTGTTCATCCACTTCCATGGCGCCGAGCACGCTTAGATCAACGTGGCCCCCACGAATCATGGCGAACGAATCCGCGCTGGAGAAATAAGCGGTGCCGGCCATCTCGCTTACCGTTTCTTTCCCGGCGTTGATGAGGTCCGCGTCTTCCTGACCTTCGATGGGGTAGGGCCCGATGCCCAGCATTCCATTCTCACTTTGCAAAATCACATCCATATTCGGCGGGACATGATTGGCCACGAGCGTAGGCATTCCGATACCGAGGTTGACGTAGAAGCCATCGCGCAACTCGAGAGCAATTCGCTTCACGATGCGCTCGCGCTTTTCAACGTCTTTCGACATTTTTTTTGGAGTAGACATAAAGCAGTGGCTAGTGGTCAGTGGCCAGTTGCCAGTTGCCAGTGAATCGAGTTCTTCGGATTCGTATCAGGGCATCGCTTCAGCGATGCCGTAATGCAACAGTACCTGATGCGCCTTCAGGCGCTGAGTCACACCGCAGCGCCTAAAGGCGCGAGGCAGCAGATATTCGGCGGCACGCCTGAAGGCATGCCCTGATACATTTCCCACTTTTCCAACAGTTTTTTCTGACCACACTGGCCACTGACCACTGACCACTAGCCACTGACCACTAGCCACTGGCCACTGACTACTAGCCACTAGCC
>Ga0070697_100004484_pt1 | contig 10739 bp, 8 predicted proteins | sample KBSK1501metaG_FD_65475 | JGI IMG/M metagenome (GOLD analysis project Ga0070697, IMG submission 65475) | Corn, switchgrass and miscanthus rhizosphere microbial communities from Kellogg Biological Station, Michigan, USA - KBS K1-50-1 metaG | ecosystem: Host-associated > Plants > Roots >... | reverse complement strand
TCGAATTCCAGGAGAACGAGCTGCCACCCGGTGACCAGGTCCTCATCTCCATCCGGGTCGAAGACGTGCTGATGGAGGGACTGAGGCGCTACGACACGTCGAAGAAGATTCGTCAGGCTCTGCCGCACAACGGCGTTCTCCTCCGGAGGACCAGCAAGCCCCTGCCCAAAGAGATCGCCGGCAAGATCTTCCCCAAGCGAATCTACGATCTGGTCGACGGCAGGCGCACCCTGGCCGACGTGATCCTGGAGGCGCATGCCTCCGAGTACAACGTCAGCCAGATTCTCTACGTGATGGTGCAACGGGGCTATCTCGAGGTCGCACGCGGGGAAGCGCCGGCGCCCGCGCGCCAGCCCGCCGACAGCCCGCAGGCCCTCATCGAAGCGGCCAAGGAACTGATCAAGAGCGGCGATTCCGAGGGCGCACTGGTCATCCTGGAAAAGGCTCGCCGGAGCGCCGGCAAGAACCCGGAGATGAACGCCCTGATCCAGGTGGCGGAAGAGCACTTCATCGACAAGGCGTACCGGCACTATCTCCCGCCGAAGAAAATCCCGGTTCTCAAGAAGAGCCTCGAATCCCTGACCAGCCAGGATCTGAGCCCGGAGGAGGGCTTCCTGGTGAGCCGGGTCAACGGCTCGTGGGATCTGCGCTCCATCATCAGCATCAGCCCGCTGCGCGAGGTGGACGCGCTGCGCGCCTTCAAGAGGCTGCGCGAGCGGGGTGTCATCGATCTGATCGAGGGTCAGGCCAAGATCGCCTGAGTCGCCGGACGGGTCGTCCTGCGCCCGGATTCTCCGTTCTCCGGCGCCGCAATTGCCTCGGCCTCCCTCACGGACTTGGACGCGCTCCGAGCCATGTCCCTGTCCGCCGCCCCGAGAGGCTTGCCGCCAAGCGTGCTCGGACCGGCCCGCTCGGCCGCCGTGATCTTCCCGACGTACCGGTCGTACGGCTCGGCCTTCAGATCCTCCCAGCCTTTCGTCGCGATCGATTTCACGAACAACTCCGCGAGCTGGAGGTTGGTGATGAGCGAAATGCCGACGTCGGTGGCGCGGCGACGGATGATGTAGCCGTCCGTCAGCTCCCTGCGGTCGTATCCGGAGGGCACGTTGATGATCAGGTCGAGCCGGTCCGGTGTCATGTACTCGAGGAGGGACGGCTTGCGCCGCTCGTGGATCTTGTAGAGACGGATGTTGGGCACGTTCTGGTCCTCGAGGAAGCACGACGTGTTCCGGGTTGCATAGAGTGTGAAGCCCATCTCGTGCAGGGTGCGCGCCGACGGCAAGAATCGCGTCTTGTCCCTCAGGGAGCCGATGGTCAGCAGCACCTGGCGACGCTCCGGCAGCTTGAACCCGGCCGCCAGGATCGCCTTGAGAAACGCCTCCGGGAGATCCTCTCCGAGGCACGCCACTTCACCGGTCGACGCCATTTCCACCCGCAGCGCCGGGTCCGCCCCCTTGATGCGCGAGAACGAGAACTGCGGGGCCTTCACGGCGACGTAATCGAGATCGAGCAACGAGGCGGGGATGGGCCGGACCTCGGCGCCCATCATGGCGCGCGTGGCCAGATCGACGAAATCGATGCCGCTCACTTTGGAGATGAACGGAAAGGATCGCGAGGCGCGCAGATTGCATTCGATGACCCTGACCTCGTTGTCGACCGCCAGGAATTGCACGTTGAACGGCCCGGTGATCCTCAACGCGCGCGCCAGCTCGCCCGTGATCGTCCGGATGCGCCGCACCGTCTCCAGGTAGACCTTCTGGGGCGGGAGGACCACGGTGGCATCGCCCGAGTGCACCCCGGCGTTTTCGACGTGCTCGGTGACCGCGACCGAAAGGAGCCGCCCGCGCACCGCCACCGCGTCCGCCTCCAGCTCCTTCGCCCCCTCGATGAACTTGGAGATCACCACCGGGTGCCTGCGTGACACCTCCGCCGCGCCCTTGAGCGCGGCTCCCAGCGCGATGCCATCCGAGGCGATGCGCATGGCCGCGCCCGAGAGCACGTAGGACGGCCGCACCAGAACGGGGTACCCCACGCGCGCCGTAAAACGCGTGGCCTCGCGTCGCGATGTGACTTCCGCCCACTCCGGCTGCGGCACGCCCAAGCGATCCAGCAGACTGGAGAATTTGTGGCGATCCTCGGCCCGGTCGATGTCGCGCGGCTGTGTGCCGAGCACCGGGATTCCGGCGGCGGCGCAGGCCAGGGCGTGGTTGTTCGGGATCTGCCCTCCGAACGCCAACATGATCCCGAGCGGCTTTTCCTTGATCCAGATGTCGTGAATCCGCTCGAAGGTCAGCTCCTCGAAGTACAGCGTATGACCCATGTCGTAGTCGGTGGACACGGTTTCGGGATTGCAGTTGACCACGATGGGAGAGTATCCGAGGCGACGGAGCGAGTCCGTGGCGGACACACAGCACCAGTCGAATTCCACCGACGACCCGATCCGATAGGCTCCCGAGCCGAGGACGAGCACCTTGCGATCGGAGTCGCCGGGGACCAGGTCGTCCTCCACGCCGTGGTAAGTCAGATAAAGGTAATTGGTGCGTACCGGCCACTCCGCGGCCAGGGTATCGATCTGCTTCACCACGGGTCCGATCGTCTCCGCCGCGCGACGCCGTGTCACGTGCGCCGCGCTGCGACCGGTGCACCGGGCGATCTGCTCGTCGGAGAACCCGGCTTCCTTGGCGGCGCGCAGCAGGGCCGACGGAAGCATCGCGCGGCCGCCGCGGCCCCGTCGCGCCGCTCCGAGCTCATCGGCCATGGCGCAGACACGCTTCATTTTTTCCAGGAACCAGGGATCGATACCGGTCCGCCCGGAGAGCTCGCCGACCGTTCGCCCCCGCGCCAGCGCGTCGGCGAGGGCGAAAACCCGACGTGGTGTCGGCTGGGAGACGTCCCGTAGCGACTGGGAGATATTGAAATCATTCCCCACGAGACCCCGCACGCCGTCGCCCAGCATCCGGCAGCCCTTCTGGAGCGCCTCCTCGAAGCTCCGGCCGATGGCCATGACCTCGCCGACCGATTTCATTTCGCTGCCGATGAAATGGGAGGCCCCGCGGAACTTGTCGAGATCCCACTTCGGCATCTTCACGACCAGGTAGTCCAGCGCGGGCTCGAAGCAGGCGGTCGTGGTGTCGTTCATCGAGTTCTTCAATTGAGGAAGACGGTGTCCGAGCGCCAGCTTCGCGGCGATACGCGCCAGCGGGTATCCGGTCGCCTTGCTGGCCAGGGCCGACGAGCGCGACAGCCGCGCATTCACCTCGATCACACGATAGTCGTCGGATCGCGGATCGAGGGCGAACTGGATATTGCACTCGCCGACGATGCCGAAGTGGCGAATGACCTTGAACGCGGCGGCGCGGAGAGAAAAGTATTCCTCGTCCGTCAGGGTCTGCGAGGGCGCGACCACGATCGACTCGCCGGTGTGCACGCCGAGCGGATCGACGTTCTCCATATTGCACACCGTGATGCAGTTGTCCGCCGCGTCGCGCACCACCTCGTACTCCAGCTCCTTCCAGCCCGTCAGGTCCTCCTCGATCAGCACCTGCGGCGACGTGGTGAACGCCTCCGCCGCCATGCGTTTCAACTCGGCTTCGTTCCGGGCGATACCGGAGCCGCGCCCCCCGAGCGTGAAGGCCGTCCGCATCATCACCGGATACCCGATCCGTCGCGCCTCGCGCAGCGTGCCGCCCACATCGACCGCCGCGCCGCTGTGCGGCACCCGGACATCGATGGAGCGGAGGGTGCGCGCAAAGAGCTCACGGTCCTCGGTGGCCTCGATGGCGCCGATCGGCGTGCCCAGGACCCGGACGCCATGCCGCCGAAGCACACCCTGCCGGTGCAGGGCCAGCCCGCAGTTGAGGGCCGTCTGCCCGCCAAACGACAGGAGGATGCCGTCCGGGCGGCCCAGCTCGATCACCTTGCTCACGAAGCGCGGCGTCACGGGCAGGAGGAAGATGCGGTCGGCCAATCCCGGCGACGTCTGGATCGTCGCGATGTTGGGATTGATCAGCCAGACCTCGATCCCCTCTTCCTTGAGCGCCTTGATGGCCTGGGAGCCGGAATAGTCGAACTCCCCCGCCTCGCCGATCTTGAGCGCCCCCGACCCCAGCACCAGGACGCGCATCGGACCGGTGTGGGCCGGGCGCGGCCGCCTCGCACGGGTGATACGCGGCCGTTTCACTTGATCTGCTCCAGGAACTCCTCCAGGATCCACTCCGTGCCCGTCGGTCCGGGCGCGGCCTCCGGGTGGAACTGAACCGAACGCCACGGCCCCGTCCGATGCCGGATTCCCTCGTTGGTGCCGTCGTTCGCGTTGCTGAACCACGCGTCCCAGCCGCGCGGCAGGCTGGTGCCGTCGACGGCATAGCCGTGGTTCTGGCTCGTCTGGTAGCACCGCCCGCCCCCGGCCTCGACACAGGGTTGATTGTGTGCGCGGTGACCGAATTTCATCTTGTAGGTGCGGGCCCCGGCCGCCAACGCGAGGATCTGGTGACCCAGGCAAATCCCCAGAATGGGCGTATGGCGCCGCATCAGGAATCGGGCCGTCGCGATGGCCCGCGAGGCGAGCGCGGGATCGCCGGGGCCGTTGCTGAAGACGACACCGGCGCTCTCGTTCGCCAGGTCGCGCAGGTCATGGTCCCACGGCACGACCGTGACCACGGCCCCCATGCTCACGAGGAGACGCACCTGGCTGTTTTTTCTTCCACAGTCGACCAGAACGACCGGAACGCCTTTCCGGCCGTAACGGGTCACGCGCCGGGTGGACACTTCGTCGACCAGGTTGCGCTGGTTCGGGTCGACGAACGCGGGGATCGGCCGGCCTTGAATCTCGATCCGCCCGAGAAGCGCCCCGTGGATGCGGATCGTCTTGGTGAGGGCGCGTGTATCGATACCGGTGAGCCCAGGGATCCCCTGCGACGAAAGCCAGTCACCGAGGCTCGCTGCAGCCGTGCGATGGGAATAATGACTGGAGTAGGAGGCGCAGACAACGCCGGAGAGATGGATTCGTTCGGATTCAAAAGGACGGTGACCGGACGATTCCTCCGACTGTGCACCTCGCTGGTCGGCCGGCGGAAAGGCCGGCACCCCGTAGTTTCCCAGCGACGGATAGGTGAAGACGAGGATCTGTCCGCGGTACGATGGATCGGTGAGCGCCTCGGGGTAGCCCACCATCCCCGTCGTGAAGACCACCTCGCCCGATACCGATCGATTCGCGCCGAAGGACGTGCCCGGGAAAACCGTCCCGTCCTGGAGGACCAGCCTCCCTCTCAAGTCACCGCGTCGCGATCCTCGACCCAACCCGGCCATCCCCCTGGACGCGACACATCGCGCCCGACTCACGCCGCCTCACTCGCATGAGGGTGGGTCGCCCGTGGCGACCCGGAGGAGGATAGCACACCGGCTTTCCCGCCCGGTCGGTGCTAGAATCGCAGTATGCGCACACGATCCGCTGGCCCGAGGCAGCGACGGACAATCGGCAGGCTGTTCATCCTGATGCTGTGGCTCTCACCGGGGTGCGCCATGGTCTGGCACGATGCGTCCGCCGCCGAGCGGAGCGAAGCGATCCTTTATCGATCCATGGATTTGATGATCTACCGCGCGCTCGATCGACGGGGCGTTCCGGTGGTTGTCCTGACGAATCTCGACGAGGAGGGCCGGGCGCTCGCCGGCCCGGACCGGCCCACGGACGCGGACACACCGCGCGGTGAATCGGAGAACTGCCGCCCCGCAGCAGCTCCCGTTCCGGCCGACCCCGGAAACACTGCCCCGTCGGCGGGAGCCGGCGAACGTGTGCGCGTCGTCGTGAATCAGGGTGGCGCGCCGTCCACGGAGCAGGGTCAGGTCGAGATATCATCCGACGACGCGGGCGGCACCACGATCGTCATCAACGTCAACCCCCCACCGCGGCCCGAGCGGGAGGTGGTGATCGTCCAGGATGGTTGGTCGCCGACCGTCCCGACCTACGGCGGTATCGTGGGGTCTTACCGCTATCCGGACCATCTGTACTTCCTCGGTTACGGCCCGGACATCTCTTCGCCGTCCCTGTTCAGCGGTCTCGGTCTCAATGCCGGGAACGGCTATGGAGTCAAGACGGGCGCTTCCTGCGGACGCGGGTTCGATTGCATGTTCGGTCCGTCCAGGGAGCGACGCTAGGCTCCCGACCACCGTGCATCGTCCGGCGGGGGCCGTTCAGTGCACGTCCCCGAGCTCCTTGTAACCGATCGATTCGATCTGGAGAGTGGTGTGGACGATGCCGAACCGGTCGCGCACCGTCTGTTTGATGCGGTTGAGCATCTCGTCGCTCGTGTCCCGTCCCTGACCATCCAGACGCACGTGCCCGCTCAGCGCCGCGAGGCCGGTGGTGATGCTCCAGATATGCAGGTCGTGCACCTCCACGACGCCGGGGACCGTGGCGATCGCGCGGCTGACGTCGTCGAGATCGATGCCCGCGGGAGTCGCCTCCAGGAGGACGTCCACGGCCTCCCGAACCAATCCGAGAGCCCCGACGGCAATCACGACCGCGATACCGCCGCCGACCAGCGGGTCGAGACGCCGCCATCCCGTCACCGAGATGACCAGGCCCGCCAGGAGGACACCGATGGAGGCAAACGCGTCGCTCACCACATGCATGCGTGCCCCCCGCAGGTTCAGGCTCTGCGGCGCTCCCGACAGGAGCGCGACTCCGACCAGATTGGCGACGAGACCGGCGCCCGCCACCGCCATCATCACACCGCTGTGGATCGGGACCGGGTCCAGGAATCTCCCGACCGCCTTGTAGAGGATCGCGATCGAGATGCCGATCAGCAGCGTCCCGTTCACGAGAGCGGTCAGGATCTCGATGCGGTGGTAGCCGTAGGTCTTGGCGGGGGTCGCCGGCAGCGACGCGAAGCGCACCGCCATGAGACTGAGCACCAGCGCCAGGACGTCGGTCAGCACGTGACCCGCGTCCGACAGGAGAGCCAGGCTCCCGGAGAGCAGTCCCCCCGCGACTTCGAGCAGCAGAATGCCGGCCGAGAGCGCGATCACGATCTGCAACTGTCGCCCTTGGTGGAGCCGCGCCTCGCGGGTCTCTGACTCGGCGCTCATCGGAGGATTGTGTCCTGTGTCATCGAGAGCGGCGCTATCATAGCATCGTGCCCGAGAGAATCAGCGTGAACGGGGTCGTGGGTCCTCCCGAGACGGCGGCGGTCTCGGCGCTCGATCGAGGCTTCCTGTTCGGCGACAGCGTCTACGAGACGTTGCGGACCTACGGTGGGCACCCCTTCCTGCTGCGCGAGCATCTCGACCGCCTGCGCCGCTCCGCCGAGCGGCTCGGAATCCCTTACGACAGGACTCCCGTGGACGTGGAGCGTGAAATCGGACGCACCATCGCCGAGGCGGCCTTCCCGGAGGCCGCGGTGCGCGTCGTGCTCTCGCGCGGCTCCGGTCCGATCGGGTACGATCCGGAGGGGTGCGGCCCTCCCTGCCTCGTGGTGTACGCCCGCCCCTGTCCGGAGATACCCGAAGCCTGGCTGCGCGAAGGTGTCGACGTGGCGATCGTACAGGTCACGCGCAACGCCAGGAGCGCCCTCGATCCCTCCATCAAGTCGAGCAACCTGCTCAACAATTTTCTCGCATGGCGCGAGGCGCATCGTCTCGGCGCGTACGAGCCGATCCTGTTGAACGAGAGCGATCGCCTGACCGAGGGGGCCTCGAGCAATGTTTTCGTGGTGCGCTCGAATCGCCTGCTCACCCCGCCTTCCGCGGAGGGTCTGCTGGAAGGCGTGACCCGTCGTCTCGTCCTGGATCTGGCGAGCGGCGACGGGATCGATGCCGGGGAAGAACCGCTCCGGGCCGACGACCTGCGCGGCGCCGACGAGGCGTTCCTCACCAGCACCCTCAAGGGAGTCCTGCCCATCCGCCGCTGCGACGGGTGGCCGATCCATCACGGGAGACCCGGGACGGTGACCCGGCGGATCCTGGCGCTGTTCTTCGAGCGCACTCAGGCGGTGACGAAGGCCGGCTCGCGTTCCGGATCGATCCTCAGGTAGCGGTGACCGTCCCGCCAGGCGGGCAGCACGAACACCGATCCCGTCCGCGCGCCGACCAGGTAATCGAGGCGTCGCTCTTCGTGAAAGTGCCCGAAGATCACGATCTCGCGACCTTCCTCGATGCGTCGTCGGGCATAGGCCTCGCATTCGGCCACCGGAAATCCGCTCTTGTGCCTCACGTTGGTGCCCGCCAGCCGTCGTTCCAGGCTCTCGGCGATCGACACGCGCGCCCCCGCGGGGAGAAGGCTGAAGGCGGAGAAGAACAGGCGGTTCTTCGAAACCGCCCGCCAGGCGCGGTACTGCCGGTCGCGCGTGTTGACCAGGTCGCCGTGGGCCAGATGCGCGCGACGGCCCGCCAGCACGAGATCGGCAAAGGTCTCAGCGCGCAGGTCGAACAGACGCCCGCCGTCGATTTTCTTCAGGAAGAAATCGTGGTTCCCTTCGACGTACAGGAGGGCGCAGCCGCGCCGGCGCAGACGGCCGAGAGCATCGGCGACCACCCGATGATGGGGCCGCTGCAGACCCGGGGATCCAATCCAGACGGAGAACAGGTCGCCCAGGATGCCGAGCGTACGGATATCGGGCGGCAGGGTGTCGAGAAAACCTACGAATTCTCCGACCTCGTCATCGCCCTCACGCAGGTGGGCGTCGCCGAGAAGCGCGACCGGTCCCTCTTGAACCGGCATCCCCTTCACGACCGGGGCGCGGCGCTCAATGCCGCACCAGGTCGGCGATCCCTTCTTTGAGACAGAACTCCTGGAGCGACCTGGTCCGCACGAAGTATTCGCCGAGCAGCGCGACGAAGCGCTTCTGGTGAAGCGCGACTTCGGCCGGCAAGGCGTCTCCTGGCTGAAACTTGTTCTTGTCGCGCGCCGCCCGGTAGGCCTTGGCGGCCTCCCTGACGCGCGCCACCAGAAGGTCGTCGGGGAGGGCATCGTAGGCGGCACCGTCGATGTCCTTGGCGTCCAAGGGTGCCACCGCGTTCATTTTCCGCGCCAGATCGCTGCCATACTGGGACTCGTCGTGCGTGTCGGCCCGGTCCTCGCCGAAACGGGCGATCGCGTCGTCGAAGCGGCGCACGGCGAGAAGGGTCAGGGCGTGTCGGAACGGATCGACTTGCGGGTTGGACGGCAGCAGCTTCAGCGCCTCGTCGAACTCCTCGGCGGCCGACGGATAGTGCCTCGCGTTCAATTCGAATTCGCCGACCTTGGCGAGCGCGAGCGAACGATACGACCCATTTCCTCCGGGTGACTTGGAGAACACCGACACGGACCTCCGATAGGCCGCCTCGGCTTCCGAGGCCTCCTGCAGGTGGTCGTGCAATCGCCCCAGTCGGAACCAATCCTCGCCGCTCAGCGTGTTGGGGCTGGGTCCCTTTTCGAACTGCTCCACGGCCTGGCGAGCATACTGCGCCATCCGATCGTAGGCCGCCTGGTCGGAGCTGACGACCGTCAGGTAGTACAGCCTTTCGAGTGTCGCGCCGCCTGGCTGCGAAATCTCCCGCCGGAGGACTGGTTCCGCCTGCTTCCAGGTCTCTTTGCGGACATCGGGCTCGTGCTCCACGACCTCGCGGCAATAGCCGAGCTGGTACAGCAGGATCCCGTCCTGCAGTCCGGCGTCATTCGCATCTTTCAGGAGGGGCAGGGCTTCGGCGTACTGCCCCTGCGCGTAAAGCGCCATCCCGCGCGCTGCGGTGCGGCGCGCCAGGGTCTGTTTCGAGCAGGCCGACGACAGGACGGCCAGGACGACGACCGGGACGACGCAGTATCGAATCGATGCGGGCAGGAATCCTCGTCGCGACGGGACGACGGACATGGGGAATGATGATATCACTCGGTTTCTTCCCTCGCAATCTCGGCGACCGGCCGCTTGTCCCTTCCCGGTCGCCTCGTCACGCCCGGAGCCGGCCGGTCCCGGCCCTCCCCGTCCGCGCCGGGACCTGCTCCCCCCGGCGCGGCCGCCCGGTCGCGATCCTCCCCGGCCTGGCGGGCGCGAAAGTCCGAACGGAACTCCGCGTACCTGCCGGCCTCGATCGCCGCGCGCACGCGCCGCATGAGATCGGCGTACTGGTGCAGATTGTGCAGGGTGTTGAGGCGCATCGACAGGATCTCTCCGGCGGCATACAGGTGACGCAGGTAGGCCCGCGAGAACCGGCGGCAGACCGGACACGAGCAGTCGGCATCGATCGGCCGCGGATCGTCGGCGAATTCGCGTCGCTTGATCGAGAGGCGGCCGGCCGAGGTGAACAGCGCCCCGTTGCGCGCGTTGCGGGTCGGCAGGACGCAGTCGAACAGGTCACATCCCAGCGCTACCATCTCGACCAGATCCGCCGGCGTCCCCATGCCCATCAGATAACGCGGCCGATCCTGGGGCAGTCGCGGCGCGGTCAGGGCGACGACCTCGCGGCTCAGGACGGCCGATTCGCCCACCGAGACGCCACCGATCGCGTAGCCGTCGAAGCCGATGGCGACGATCTCGGCGGCGCTCTTCTCCCTGAGCCCCGCGTCGCCGCCGCCCTGCACGATTCCGAACAGGGCCTGCCCCGGCCCGCGAAGCGCCTCCCGGCTGCGCCGCGCCCAGAGCGACGTCCTGCGCACCGCGTCCACGATCCGCTGGCGGGGTGACGGCAGGGCCGGGCAATCGTCGAACGCCATGACGATATCGCTGCCGAGGGCCTCCTGGATCTGCATGCTGCGCTCCGGCGTCATC
>Ga0070697_100004483_pt1 | contig 10739 bp, 9 predicted proteins | sample KBSK1501metaG_FD_65475 | JGI IMG/M metagenome (GOLD analysis project Ga0070697, IMG submission 65475) | Corn, switchgrass and miscanthus rhizosphere microbial communities from Kellogg Biological Station, Michigan, USA - KBS K1-50-1 metaG | ecosystem: Host-associated > Plants > Roots >... | reverse complement strand
ATCGGGCCGGAGAGGAAGGATATCGAGGGTGGCGCGTTCGCGGCTGCCATACCAGACCGAGAGGGCCTCAAGGTCGCTGCCGGTAAGGAGCACCCCACCGGCGGGACAGGAAATCAGCAAGTTGGCGCCCAGCTCGACCACGTATGACGGCATGGGCGGAACTCCGGCGCGCACCCGGCTGTACCGTTCGGGGGCCCAGCCAGAGTCCTCCACGAAAATCAGCGATCGCTCGACTTCACTCAGACCTCGAAACACCACCCCTGAATCCACTGCGAGCCGGATGGACTGATCCAAAGCGGTCGCCGCGAAATCGAGGTACAACAATCCATCGGGATCGCCGCGATGGCCGTGCAGGTGCCAATCGCGCGCGTCGTACAGATAGAATCGGCCGAGCTGCAGCCAGGCCCGGCCGTCGTCAGGGGCGGTGGCGAGGTAGCGGCCCAACAACTCGATGGCCGCCCCGCGCTCCCCCTCGCGTTCCAGCGCCGCCGCCCGGGGCGCGACGTTGGGGTCGATGGCGGCTTGGGCGTGAGCTGAAGCAGGAGGGAGGAGAGGTACCAGAAGTGTCGCGACCCGCAGGCGCCGCAGACCGCTCTTCGCGGCTGCAGCGGAGGCTTTCCAGAGGAAAGAGGCTCGGCCCATTGAGGCTCTAAGATGATAGGGCAACTCGCCCTTGGCTAGGGGAAGACCCCTCAGAGCGGGATGTTCCCGTGCTTCTTGGGCGGGTTGCGATCGCGTTTGCTCCGAAGGGTTCGGAGCGCGTCGATGAGCCGCGGTCGAGTGTCCCTGGGATCGATCACATCGTCGATGTAGCCCCGGGCCGCGGCGGCGTACGGATGGGCAAATTTCTCGGTGTATTCCTCACTCAGTCTGGCGGTCTCCGTGGCTGCATCCGCGGCGCGAGCGATCTCGTCCTTGAACAGAATCTCGACCGCACCCTTGGGGCCCATCACCGCGATCTCGGCGGAGGGCCAGGCGAGGTTCACGTCGCCGCGGATGTGCTTGGAGCTCATCACGTCGTAGGCCCCGCCGTAGGCCTTCCGGGTAATGACCGTCAGCTTGGGCACCGTGGCCTCGCAGTAGGCGTACAGCAGCTTCGCCCCGTGCTTGATGATGCCGCCGTGCTCCTGTCCCACGCCGGGGAGGAAGCCGGGCACGTCTACGAAGGTGACGACTGGCAGGTTGAAGCAGTCACAGAAGCGAATGAACCGGGCTGCCTTGAGTGAGGAATTGATATCCAGCACGCCTGCCAGCACCGCCGGTTGGTTGGCCACGATGCCGACAGGCTGACCCCCCAGCCGGGCGAAGCCGACGATGATGTTGTCGGCGTGACCGCGCTGGACTTCCAGCAGAACGCCGTCGTCCACCACGTGCCGAATCACCTGGTGCATGTCGTACGGCTTGTTGGCGCTGTCGGGAATGAGCTCGAGCAGGGCCTCGGCACGACGGTCGACCGGATCGTCGGTGCGGCGTTCCGGCGGCTGCTCGAGATTGTTGAGCGGAAGAAAACCGAGCAGCTCCCGGATGGCGGCAATACACTCCGGCTCGGAATCATGCACGAACTGGGCGATGCCGGAGGTGCCCCCATGGATGTCGGCGCCGCCCAGCTCGTCGAAGGTCACCTCCTCATGGGTCACCGTCTTCACCACGTTGGGCCCGGTGACGAACATGTAGCTCAGGCCTCGAACCATGAAGATGAAGTCGGTGATCGCAGGGCTATACACCGCTCCGCCGGCACAGGGCCCCAGGATCGCGGAGATCTGAGGCACCACGCCCGATGCCAGGGTGTTGCGCAGGAAGATGTCGGCGTAGCCGCCGAGGGAGACAACGCCTTCCTGGATGCGCGCGCCGCCCGAATCGTTGAGCCCGATGACTGGTGCACCATTTCGCATCGCCAGGTCCATCACCTTGCAGATCTTTTCCGCGTGGGCCTCGGAGAGTGATCCGCCGAAAATCGTGAAGTCCTGGGAGAAGACATAGACCAGGCGCCCATCGATCTGGCCGTACCCGGTGACTACTCCATCACCCGGGTAGACCTGCTGGTCCAGACCGAAGTCGCGGGCCCGATGGGTGACGAAGCGATCCAGTTCGACGAAGGTGCCGTCATCCAGCAGCAGATCGAGGCGCTCGCGAGCGGTGAGCTTCCCCTTCTTGTGCTGTTGGGCAACGCGCGAGGCGCCGCCCCCTTGCTCCGCCTGGGCCTGACGGCGGTGAAGGTCCTCGAGCAGTTCACGTGGGTGGGGCATGGGGCGGTAAAGTATGGCGATAGGGCGGTAGTGCGGTAGGGCGGGAAGACGGGAAAGGCGGTAAAGACGGAAAGGGCGGCAAGGTCTCGTCGCGAACCCTTACCGCCCTTAGCGCCTTTTCCGCCCTCTCCGCCCTTACTGCGTCGCTGCCTCCTCGATTGCCGGGCGGACCGGAGGAATGATCGGTTCATCGGGATACCCGACGACGGCCAGCACGATGCGATGATGGATGGGATCGACCTCGAGCACTTTGAGGTCGAGTACCTGGCCCTCCTTAACGGCATCTCCCGGATTCTCGATGTTGGCAACGCCTAACTGCGACATGGGTACGAACCCTTCGATGTCGTTGCCCAGATCGACCACGACTCCCTTATCCATCAGGCGAACCGCTCGCCCCCGCAGCTCCATCCCGATCGGATAGGTCTCTCCGATCCGGAGCCAGGGATCTTCCTCGGCCTGCTTGAGACCCAGCGAGATCCGCTTGTTCTCCGCGTCGATGTTGAGGATGACGACGTCGACGCTATCGCCCTTCTTGACCACCTCGGAGGGATGCTGGACCCGTTTGGTCCACGACATGTCGGAGATGTGGATCAGCCCATCGATGCCCGGCTCGATTTCGACGAACGCGCCAAAGCTGGTGAGGTTCCGCACCTTGCCCGAAATCCGGGTACCCACGGGGTACTTGAGCGGCAGCACCATCCAGGGATCCTGCTCGGTCTGCTTCATGCCGAGCGAGATCTTCTCTTCCGCCTCATCCACTTTGAGCACCACTGCTTCGATGGTCTCACCGATGCTCACGATCTTGGACGGATGCCTGACATTGCGGGTCCAGCTCATCTCCGAGATATGGACCAGGCCCTCGATCCCCGGCTCGATCTCCACGAAGGCACCGTAGTTGGTGATCGACACCACCTTTCCCTGCACCCGGGTGCCCACCGGATACTTGGCCGCGACGTTTTGCCAGGGATACGACTGCAGCTGCTTCATCCCCAGGCTGATCCGCTCGCGCTGCCAATCGATGTCGAGGATCTTGACCTCGACTTCCTTGCCGATCGCGACCATCTCCGTGGGATGGGAGACCCGCCCGTAGGACATGTCGGTGATGTGAAGCAGGCCGTCCACGCCGCCGAGATCGATGAAGGCGCCGAAGTCGGTGATGTTCTTGACCACGCCCTTCCGCACCTGACCCACGGCGAGCTCCTTCATCAGGTGCTCACGCTTGTGCGCGCGCTCATTCTCGAGAATGACGCGGCGACTGACCACGATGTTCCGCCGGCGCTTGTTGAGCTTGATGATCTTGAACTCGTAGGTCTGGCCGAGGAGCTCGTCGATGTTCGGCACCCGCCGCAGCGCGATCTGGCTGCCGGGGAGGAACGCATCGACCCCCATCAGGTTCACGACCACGCCGCCCTTGATCTTCTTGACGAGCGTCCCTTCGACCGGCTGGTCGCTCTCGTGAGCCACGCGGATCTTCTCCCAGACCCGCATGAAGTCGGCCTTCTTCTTCGAGAGGACGACCGCGCCCTCCTGGTCCTCGAGGTGCTCGAGGAAGACCTCCACCTCGTCGCCCTCCTTGAGCGACTGGGGGTCCTTGAACTCGTCGAGGGGAACCGAGCCTTCCGACTTGAAGCCGACATCGAGGATGACGGCGTTGTCGGTGACTCGGAGGACCTTCGATTTGACGATTTCGCCCTCGACGATTTGCGACATGGTGCCCTCGTACATCGAGAGCATCTTCTCGTAATCTTCGTCGGAGTATTCTTCGTCGTAGAGATCCTGCCGAACACGCAGGCCAGTGGGGGAGGTGAACTGATCGGAAGAGGGTTGAAGTTGATCAAGCATGCGAAGCTGTGCCATCCCTTTTTGCACCGCGCCGGTTTGAGCCGCGGGTAGAGGTTGTTGCGCCAGCGGCCTTGTGCCGGGCGACTGAAGCCCCGAAGCATAATACCGGCCCAACCTCTGTGCAATACCCAACACATGGCACGACAAGCATTTGGAAGGGCTGCTACCCCCGTTGGAAGATGGGCCGTGCCAACTCCACGATGAACCGCACCTGCTCCTCGAAATTCAGACTGGTCGTATCCAACGCGACGGCATCTTGGGCTCGCCGGAGTGGGGCGACGGGACGGCTCGAGTCGGCGTGATCTCGCGCTGCCAGGGCGTTGGTCTCGGCCTCGAGCCGTCCAGGATCGACCTCGACACCCCGCTGGCTAATGCGCCGTTCGGCCCGCGCCTCGGGCGTGGCGGTGAGAAACACCTTGAGGTCGGCATCGGGAAAGACGACGGTCCCAATGTCCCTGCCGTCCACAACCACATCCCGACCCGCCCGCACCATCGCTCGAAGCCGAGAGTTGATCCATTCACGAATTACCGGCACCGCGGAGATCGCCGAGACGTGAGCGGTGACCTTGGGGCCGCGGATCTCGGCATCGACGGGAACGCCCTCGAGGTAGGCAGCGAACCCCGACCCGTCCGGCTGGAGCATGAGGCCTCGGTCTTCGGCGGCGCGGAGAATGGTCTCGGCATCAATCACCTGAAGCGGATCGGGATCATCCTTCCCCCGTCGCGCCGCCTCCCGCAGCGCAACCAAGGTGACGCCCCGATAGAGAGCGCCGGAGTCCAGATGAGCGAAGCCGAGCGCCTCGGCCACGGCCCGAGCCGTCGTCGACTTGCCCGATGCCGAAGGTCCGTCGATCGCGATCACCCCGCCTCTCACGCCCCCCTCCGCGCGATATCTCGGAGCGCCTGGGGAAACCCGGGATAGCTCACGGCGGCACAGGCCATATTGTCCACCTTGACGCGAGCCCCTCGAATCGTGCCGAGCACCGCGAAGGCCATCGCCAAACGGTGGTCGCCCGCTGTACGCACCGGACCCCTGGGCATCGCGGACCCCCCTCGCACGAACAGATCATCACCCTGGACCTCCGCCTCAGCACCGACGGCACGTAGGTTCTCCGCGATGAGTCCCAGCCGGTCACTTTCCTTGACCCGCAGCTCGCCCACTTGCCGAAAGACGGTGGTTCCCTCGGCGCGTGACGCGAGCACCGCGAGGAGAGGGATCTCGTCGATGAGACCGGGGATTTCGCCCGCTGCGACCTCGGTTCCACGAAGCTGAGCGGGGCCGACCCTGAGATCCCCGACCGGCTCGCCCAGGTGAGTCATCGGTTCTTCGACGGTCACCTCCGCACCCATGCGCCGGAGCACCGAGAGAAAACCGGTCCGTGTGGGATTGACTCCGACCGATGCGACCCGCAGCTCCCCTGCTTCCGCGAGAACCGCGGCACCAACCAGGAACGCGGCCGAGGATGGATCTCCCGGCACCTGGACCTCGAACGGCTCGAGACGTCCGGTCGGCCGGAACGCGATCCAGCCATCCCGCTCGGCTACTTCATAGCCAAACGCCCGGAGCAGACGCTCAGTATGATCGCGCGAGGGGCCATGCGGCTCCGACACCTCGACCTCGACCCCGCCGGCAACTCCAGCGAGCAAGAGCGAGCTCTTGATCTGCGCGCTGGAGACCGGCATGGCGTACCGCAGCGCTCGAAGCGGGCCGCCACGCACGGTCAACGGCAATCCGTCGCCTGCGCGCTCGACGAAGCGCGCACCCATCTCACTCAGAGGCCCCGTCACCCGGCGCATTGGGCGCTTGCGCAGGGAGGCATCGCCGGTAAGCGTGGCCGCAAAGGGATGGCCCGCCAGCAGTCCGAGCAACAGCCGGGTCGTGGTGCCGGAATTGCCGCAGTCCAGCATGGTCTCCGGCCGGCGAAGCCGCCGGCGTCCGTGCACCCGCACCACGCTGCGCTCACGCAGCGGAGATATCTCGCCACCCAACTGCCGGAGGACCCTCGCGGTCGAGCGCGCGTCGAGTGAGCTGAGCGCTCCTCCGATGTGGCTTACCCCCGGGGAAAGTACGGAGAGCAGGAGCACGCGGTGGGTAATACTTTTGTCGCCGGGAACCCGGACGGTTCCACCGACTCTCATCGGTCGAGCCCGCGGCGGAACTGCTGAGCTCGAGTGAGATAGCGCAGCAGGCCTTGGCCGTCGCGCTCCAGCAGCAGTCGGCGAAGCTCGCTCAGACTGGCTTCGGTCTGGGCCAGCGCCTGAGCCAGCTCATCCGCATTCTCGAGCATGATGTCGAGCCACATGTCCGGGCTGCTCGCGGCCAGACGGGTGGTATCGCGCGCTCCTGGACCGAAGGAGAGCCCCCCGAGCTGTCGCTCCTCCAAAGTCTTGGCGAGCGCCGAGGCGACGGCTTGGGGGAGGTGGCTGGTCCAGGCGAGCTGCCGATCATGGGCCGCGGCATCGATGAGAATGGGAGAGGCGCCGAGGACCTCTTCCCAGAAGCTCATCACCGCGGCCGCGGCCCGGTGGCCACCGGGCGTCCCGGTCTGGCACACGTACACCACGCAGCCTCGCAGGCGATCAGGTCGTGCCGCCGCGAAGCCAGAATCGTGAGTTCCGGTCAGTGGGTGGCCACCCGCAAAGCGATCACCCACCCCGGCTGCGGCTGCTCGCGCCACAATCGACTGCTTGACGCTGCACACGTCGGTCAACAGCGCGCCGGGCTCCAGCTTTGGGCCCAGGGTGCCGATCAATTCGACGGTTGGGCGAGGCGGGAGGGCGAGCACAACCAGGTCTGAACCGAGAAGAGCGCGGGCGGGCGTATCCGCCATTTCGGTGATGGCCGAGGCCCGAAGAGCCTGCACTCCCTCGGCACGCTCTCGGGTGTAACCTACCACTCGGGGAATTCCCGCCAGCCGCGCCTGCCAGGCCAGCGACCCGCCGATCGCCCCCAGGCCGATGACCGACAACGACGAGGGACGCACGAGTCAGCAGCCGCTGGAGAACGTCACGGAGTACATGAGCCCGCCCGAATGAGGCGGCTCTGGCCGCCGTGGATGCCGAATAGGCCCGGATTGTACTGATATGGCAATCGATTCTCAACGGAACTCGCGCGCAAGCACAAGGTGGTCCCCCTCTCTGCTACCGGTCGAACCATCCAGATCGCCAGCGCTGATCCGCGCGACCTGGACCTGAACAAACCCTTCGGTTTGCGACCGGCCGGTAGGTGGTGTTAGCGATCGACCGGGGCGGAGTCGACTTGCTCATTCTCGACATCGACATGCCCCGACTCGACGGGCTGGACGCTTACCGCACACCACGGCGAGAGCGAGGAAAAGGCCTTGGGTCTCGGCACCCAGGATAATCTCACTAAGCGGGTAGAGACCCGCTCACTGATAGCGCGGGTGCGGGCGGCGCTCAAGCGGGTAACCTCGTAGTTCATCGCAAGATTGCCCAGTCCGGCCGGATGGGGTGGTCGAGTGATTCGGCCGACTCAGGCTTAGTCACTTTTTACTGGCGTGTTTTTTGCCGCTTCAGGGGCGATTAGTGGGCAAGATTCTGATCGTAGAAGACAGCGCGGACAACATGAAACTGTTCCGCACTCTGCTGACCCTGAAAGGCCATGAGGTCACGGGGCTGAGTGGCGGCACCGGGCTGCTGGAGACTATCGGCCTCTGCCTGCCCGATCTGGTGCTCATGGATATCCAGCTTCCCGGCAAGGACGGGTTCGCCCTGCTGGAGGAGATCCGACAGTCGCCTTTCGCTGGACTTCGGGTCCTGGCGCTTACCGCTCACGCAATGAGCGGCGACAAGGAGCGCGCACTCCAGGCTGGATTCGATGGGTACATCACCAAGCCGATCGACATCCGTAATTTCCCCGACGAGGTTCGGCGCGCTCTAGCAGGTGAGAGCCTCTCGTCCTGATCGGGGAGTCACCAGCGAAGTAGGAAAACTGCGATGAGTCACGACGCGACCAGCCTGCCTCCGAAAACTTCGGCAACGCCGGAAAAGAAGGCATTGCTCGAGGCATTCGACAGTGTGATGAAAAACCAGGCAGAGGAGCGGGATGCCGAGCTTCGGGCCGCGGAGGCCCGGCGCCGGGCTCGCACGCGCCTGGGGGCGCTGACCTGGACCAGCCTGACGATCCTCGCCCTCGTCGGCGGCTATCTCTGGATGACTAAGCCGGACTGGCTCTTCCCAACTGTGGCTCAACCCGAGTCGGCCGAGCTGCGGCAAGCCAGCCTTCGCATTGGCGTGGCGGCGGCGGCGCAGCACATCAAACGGTTCCAGCGTGTGTCCGGACGGCTCCCGGAAACCCTGGCCGAGGCCGGCGTCTCGATCCGGGGCATCACCTATCATCGGCTCGGGCTCGACACTTACCGGCTGGAGGCCGACGAGGGCGAGCTGCACGTGAGCCTGGGCTCGCATGACTCGCTACCCATCTTTGTGGGCAAGAGCTTCGAAGTGATTGGCCGGAGGTCGCGATGAAGTCGAGCCGCCGAGGCTTCACTTTCGTCGAGATGCTGATCGTTATGATCGTGATCGGCATTCTCGCGACCCTCGCCGTCATGAAGTACATCGATCTGAGGCACCGCGCCCTCACCGCCCAGGCCACCGCCGATCTGGAATCGGTGCGCCTCGCGGCCTACAGCGCGTGGTACGAGACTGGAGCCTGGCCTGAGGAAGAGCCGGCGGGTGTGGTTCCTACCGGTCTCGCGCCGTACCTGATCAAGAATTTTTCGTTCACGAAGGGGGAATATTCCTTCGACTGGGAGAATCTGGTCCCTCCAGGAGGAGGCACCAGCGGCGGAATGCAGCTCGGGGTGACCGTCATCGCGACCAACGCGGCACTCCAGCGGAGTCTGGTCCAGACCTTGGGCGACAAGGCTCCGTTCTTCGTCGTAGGCGGCAACGTCACCTTTGTCATCGTAGGTCCAGACGGCAAGTTCTAGGAGCGCGCGAGCGCTTTCTTGAAGTCCTCGATGGCGGGCGGCGCTGGTGGATACTTGGGGTCCAGCGCCTCCAACGCCTCGACCATCACCTGCCCCACCAGCACGTTGCGCACCGGTTTCCGATCCGCGGGTACCACATACCAGGGTGCGTGGGGTGTGCTGGTCCGCGCGAGCACCTCGCGGTAGGCCTCGGTATAGGCGTCCCACTTCTCTCGTTCCGACAGATCCTCAGCGCGAAACTTCCAGTACTTGGTGGGATCCTCGAGCCTGGCGAGGAGCCGCTCGCGCTGCTCCTCCCGTGAGATATGGAGAAAGAACTTGAGGATAGTCACCCCGTTCTCCCACAGGATCGATTCAAACCTGTTGATCTGCTCATAGCGCGGTCGCCAGACCGCCTCCGGCACCAGCTGGTGCACTCGCACGACCAACACGTCCTCATAGTGAGAGCGATTGAATATCCCCATCGTGCCCCGGGGGGGCACGGCTTGATGGACTCGCCAGAGGAAGTCGTGCGCCAGCTCCACCGCGGTCGGGGCCTTGAAAGAGGTGACGGTGACTCCCTGCGGGTTCAACGGACCGAACACCGACCGGATTGTTCCGTCCTTCCCGGACGTATCCCGGCCCTGGAGCACGACCAGTACCGCCCGTTTGGACTCGGCGTTTAGCGCGGTCTGCAGTTCATCGAGCCGGGACGTCAGCTTCTTGAGTTGCTTCTCCAGGTCGGCTTTCTCCACCGGCTCGTCGATGCGGGCATCACTATCCTGAAGTACAACGGTTGCCTGCGAGGGTACGGGTGTGAGACGCATTGGAGTCGATCTCAGTGGGTGGGTCCGGAGAGCAGGCAAGCCGCAGGAAGAATACGGAAGGCGTCGCTGAGGCGGAGCCCGCCTTCGGTAGTGCTCTCGAGGAACTCGCCAGTCAGCGCGCAGGTCCATTGGGTCGGCCACCCTGTTGGCAATCCAACCACCGTCCCCTCCCAAAGCGAGGCTCCCGGGTATGGCTCCAGGGTCAGATGGCCGGCGAGCAGCCGAGGCGCCAGGACCACCGCGCGCCGGGAGCCTGCTTCGCGAGCGAAGCCGACTACAGACTCCGCTGCCGGACCCGCAGCCTGGAGCCCTCGATACGAGCCCCGGAGGAACACATCAGGCCATTCCCGGCGGCTGCCGAGGAGCCGCTGGATGGTGAGTAGCTTGAGCCGACCATCCGGAGATTGCATCACCAGCTCGGAGAGGAAGGCTCGGCGAGCATCCGGCTCGGCCGCGAACCCGCGCTCCACCTCGTCCAACAGCTGCATCCGACGATCGAAGTCTACCGCTCGACGGTTGTCGGGATCGACCAGGGAGAAGTTTCCCAGCTCGTCGCCCTGGTAGAGATCGGGCACCCCGGGGGCGGTGAGGTGGAGTACCGTGCGCGCCAGGGAGTTCCACAGGCCGGCACGACCCACCTCCCGAACCATGCGATCCAGATCGTCGAGGAAGCGGGGCGACTGCGCCGGAGAGAGCAGTGCGTCGAGCGCCGTTTGCAGCGCCGACTCGAACGCCTGGTCGGGTTCCGTCCAACTGGTGTGCACCTTCGCCTCCCGAACGGCCTTGAGGGCGTAGGTCGCAAGTCGGGTGCGGAGCTCCTCCAGCTCTCCGACCTCCAGCCGGTGAAGCGGCCAGATGGCCAGGATCGCCTGAAAGAGGTGATACCAGGTGTT